>JAABUH010002258.1_pt1 | contig 18912 bp, 36 predicted proteins | sample 5559121 | NCBI WGS metagenome assembly JAABUH01 (sample SAMN10711871, study PRJNA513364) | rock metagenome | isolation source: Antarctica rocks | place: Antarctica: Victoria Land, Battleship Promontory nord | collected 2015-12-28
TCTGAGCAGATTGAGGGATGCACATACAGGGTAGCCTGAGAGATGTCTATGATCCGACGTTGTTGTCGCAGACTCGCCTGACGGGACTTACTGTGCTCCTTTCTTGAAACCTGTTTTCAGCGCGGAGCGTTTCGACGTTTGACCCGTCATTTGAATGCGATATAATTGCTTGCGGGATCTGTTCCAGCTCCCGATCCCCACCGAGCACACCGCAGAATCGAAGACATTCTCCTCGCTCACTAAGTTCCTTATCTTGAAAGATCCCGTGATCATGACGCAGGCCAGCTCGATCGAGCTCACAGCAGACGAGTTGAAAGGCTTCGCCTCCTCAACCTAGTCACTCAATGCATGCCTCACCGACGATTCAGCGGGCATTGGATTGCACGAGAAACTACCGCGCTTGATCCCGTTAAGCAAGGACGTAATGTCCTTGTTACAGACAAAGCTTGCTGATCAGAAGCCATACGAGAAGAACGGTAGGTGGGACGACCTCAACGAGGACAGCTGTGTCTGAGACTGTGGGACGTTCCGGTGTCGACCGCCGGCGTAAGTTGAGCGAGAAGGTTGGTCTACCTGGAAACCATTTGGACAATATCCACTGGATGAAACATAATCTATACGGTCATGGCCAGAAACTCTATCGGTCCACCCGTGGGCACTCGAGCCGATCTTCTGCAATGCCTGTCTCATGGACGGGAGCAGCCAGTGTAACACTGGCCTACTCCTGGATTACCGCAGCCCGCAAAGTGGCTGGCACTGAATGGAGAGTTCGACAGGAGCGCCTCGAAGTTTCTCTCCGCGGACAAGCCGAGGGAGTTGGAATCAGCGGTGGATTCAACGGTACGCGATGGATCGACAAGCGTTCAGGATTCGGGTGACGAGTCGACGAGCATGGAGGATTCGAGGGACAGAACCAACAAGCACACAGAATACTGCTCATGTCAATAGCTCTGAGAACAAGGAGGCGACTCCGGTGACGACTGTGTATACTGCTAGCCAGCCGGATCCTGAGTCCATCGATGGCGACGAGGATAATAACAAGGATTTTGGGGACGAGTCGACAACCACTGAGACAGCTCATGTCGATGGCTCTGAGAATCACGTGGCAACCCCCCGGTGGCGACTGGGCACACTGCGAGTCCTACCATCAATGGTGACGGGGACAGCGTGGCAAGAGAGAGGGCAGAGTCGACGAGCGCACAGGATGCCGCTCATGCCGATAGCACCAAGCACGAGCTGAAGGATTCGGGTATACAGGGCGACGCCTATGATCCGACGTGTATCTGCAGGCTCGCCTGACCCGATCCTTACTAGAGCCTCTGTTCTTAGCGAAGCTTCCTGACGTTTCACCTGTTCTTGAAATGACATAAAGGTTGCTGCTTCCATCTTCCACTCTTATTTTGAAATCTTTCTTGGCAAGTCAAATTGCACTTCTCCTGATCATGGCACAGACCAGCTCGATCGAGCTCACCGATGCTGAAACGAAAAAAAACCTCGTCTCTTCAACCCTGTCATTCAAGAAGCGAGTCAACGATGATTCTGACGGCGTCATGTGGTACGAGAAGCTACCGAGTTTGATCGAGCTGAACAAACCCGTACTGAACTTCTGGAGGACCAAACTTGGTGATACGGAGCCATACGAGAAGGGGGCCAAGTGGTTTGAAGCAAGGAGCCATCGGACTCAGTCAATTTACGCTTCCGCAGACTATCATCGCCAACTGAGTGAGGAGGTGGTCTCGATAGGGAACGTCTGAATGATCTCAATCGGATGACCAACATGCTATTCGGCTTCTCGCCCCGTCCCAGATCAGTCTCTACCATGACCTGATTATCGGTTGCGGCAACCCGGAGAGTGGCTGGCTGCCTGGGAAGAGTTTGACACGAAAGCTGGAGATTATGTTGAAGCGATCGAGTCCAAGATTGGGAGGGAGTAGAAGATGGCAATGGAGTCGAGCATTGATCAGCAGACCAAGTCGATAGCATCGGAAATGAGGTGGCTAAGCCGGTGGGGACTCGAAGCACCGCTCAGCGAGTCAGGTCCTGATGACTTCAATGGCGGTCGGGTCGACATCGAGAAAAGAGAGACTTGAGTAGAATAGAATAGCGAGGTAGACAAGCGATGAACGAGACGTGAAAGTCCATGCTGACGCTCCTCTCTGTCGGATCGACCTCGATCTCAAACCCACATTTCATCCTCAGATTGACCTCTGCCTCATCACGATGGCCCAAAACAAAGTCGACCGCCAACCCCTTCTCCCCACACACGTGAACCACTCCACCTCCCACCGCCTGTCCACCCCTCAAATCACATTCCCCCAATCCTCAACCTCCACCCTCGACTCCGACCCCTCCGCATCGACACCCACGCTCGTCGGCTCATCTTCACCCAAATTCGGTCGAGGACGGGGATGGATCGAGACTGATGGGGTTGGTGGGAAGAGGCAGGGGCTGCCCAAGTTGAGTCGACAATGTCTCTGGAGGTACGTAAACTTCTTGAACAAAGGTTGACGGGCAGAGCTGATCGAATGGGACAGTGAGATCAAATGCTATGGCTCGTACATCCTTCCCACCTTCCTCGTCTTCGGGGTATTGGTGATTGGGGTGTGTTTATTGGTGGTCTATCTCAAGCGGAGATGACGAGATGAGACGGGTCACACTCCCCAATCCCGATGTCTCGGATTCCCGCCCATCCCGTGAAACCCATACTTTGTCGCTCATAGACCGGTGAATCACTCCAAGCTGATAAGTTGCTCGTCAGGGCCTGACCCTAGTCGTGAACTGCCGTTTCATGATCTCATCCTGATCTCGACTAATTACTTCGTCAAGCCTTGTCACTCATAACTCTGCATGCAGTCATTCGGATTGACCGACTTCTGCTGGGTAGATATCACCAGACAGGTCGGCATTCGAATCACGCAGCGGACCTCTTGTCAACCCATCACATCGTTACCGACCAGCACCGAGCGAGTACATTACGCCGATGAGTTTTGAGATCCGCCGAGAAAGTCCTAGCGATCGACGAGGCGAGGCCTCATCCGACCCAAGAAAGACCGACCATTTTCTCCATCAAGGACGTCCTCCACCGCCATGGTCAACATGGTACCACCATCGAGCCATATAAGAAAGAGCTGAACGGAGGTGAGCCCCTCTTCTCGCTCCTCCCCTTGTACTTCCTAGCTGATCCCGCCCCAGCCCCAACCCGCTCCGAGACCCTCATCCTCACTTTAACCCTCCTGACCTCCCTCGGCTTCACCGTCCTCACCTACTTCCTCATCTTCATAACCTCGGGTCCACGCCGGGTCCTGTGAGTCCACCTTTCTCCGACTCTCCCATCCACCCTCCCATAAACCTTTCCTTTCTTCCATCTAAACACCCGCCAGTACCCGACTGACGCATATGGTGGTAGTGCCTACTCGCTGCTCGGGTGCTGGGTGGTATTCAGTGTGGCCATGATGGTGTGTCTCGGGATCGTGGTGCGGGAGTTACTTGTGAGGAGGTGGGGGTGGGAAACTGGGAGGTTGAGCTTAGGGGACGATGTAGATGTCGAGAGCGGCGGCTTTGACGGGTTTGGTGGAGAAGGGTGAGGCTCGATTCTACACTTGCTTCTTTCGCTGGATAGCAGCTTTCTTCGCTTCAGCTCGGATTGTGATTCAGGCAGTTGTGAATACCAGATGTGATGAACTTTGATCTTTCCCACTCTCGTCTGAACTTCATGTTGTCGACCACGATTGGAGGTTCTGATAGTGCTCATCAGGGCAATACTGAGCTTCGGCAGAGAAGATCCTGGGTCCGCAGAATCGTGTTTCATTGAGCGCCGAGAGACCCCTCGAAGTCGTGCCGGGAGTGGATGCAAACAGGCAGTGCATGTGAGGAGAGACCCTCGACATATGCTGCCATACCGTGAGCCTAGAACCAATGTCCTGTACATTTCAACACGTCTGACCCTTTATCACAATGAGAATTCTCAAACATCGCAGGGCAAACGTACGATTTTGGAAGGGGGAAGGGAGAGTCCGCGCAGCAATCGCTACGATATCCACTCAAAGCACCATCACCCCGCCCATGACCAAACCCACGGCCCCCACCGCGGCCGCACCCAAGCTCTTGATCCCAAACTCGACCTTGGCCCCCGCCGCACTCTTAGCGCTGGTACTAGCCCTTGCCGCCGCCGAAGTGGCCGGTGCCGAACTAGCAGCAGCGGAGGTCGTGGCCGCGGCAGATCGCGAAGGCGAAGTAGTCGCCACGGCGGCCGCGGCAGAGGAGGAGAGGGACGAACCGATGGACATGAGGGCGGAGGAGCCGTCGGAGGAGGTGGCGGAGGCGAGAGAGGCGGTGTCGATCGAGGTGGACATCGTGGCGGAGGCGATGGTCTGGGTGACGGAGCCGGATGTCACGGATCGGCCGGCGCAGAGCGCGGATTGGAGGGAGGAGGCAGCTTGCTGGTCGGCGGTGGTGCAATTGCTACGGGTGGCGATGTCAGCGGGTCCTGGGCGGGATCGAAGAGGCAAAAGGAAGGCGAGAGGGGAAGAGATGGAGAAGGGGGACGGGTGAGAAAGAGTGGGAGCAAGGCGACGTTTCGCTTGAGAATGTGATAGGGAAGGGGGAATGGAGGATGGTTAACTTCCTGATGGATGGGCAAAGGAAATGGCAAGAAAGGTATCATGATTTCAGAGAAGCGAAGACCTACGCAACGAGACAAGCCGCAGCCGCATTCCGGAAGTTGACATTGGTACAAACACACACCGGGTCAGTGCTGTCGACCTCCCATCAGCGGGGTCTCGAAGATCTCGGCAAGGATTGACTCACTACGACGTGCATCCAGCGGACGAGGCAGCTTCGGTCGAGCAAGTGATGACACATGCCGGGATAGCGCTGATCATCCTCATCAGTCTCGTACAAGAGTAGAGGAGGGCGGACATGCGTCTGGGCAGCAGCGAGTCCGACGAAGGTGAGGGCGGTGAGGGTAGCCGTGAACTTCATCTTTGTCTACTTGGTTCTGAGACTTTCTAACGATCTCTCATTACGTGTATGATTTGATTTTGTTGAGAAAGGGAAGGAAACGGGGGAAGAGCTTGACTTATGACCGTGGGATACACATGGTCCGAGCATGCACAACAAAGACCAACCCCCATCGCATGAGGCAGGTCGTTCGAGGGCCGGGACCCAGGGGCCTGGGGGAAGAGTCTCGGAAACAACGTACTTTTCCGGTTGGTTTGGGTTTGTCTCACTGCTCTTGGAAGGAGGTGACGTTCGGAGTACCGTTCCCGCATATGGGTTCGTGAGCCGTGAATAGAAACACGGATGACGAATCAGCGTGCGGGCTCCTGTTCGTCGGGACTTGCCTGTCCGGGATTCTAGACTTTTCGGTGTAATCTCGGTCCATCTTCTTCGCAAATTTTCTCTGCGGTCGCCGATGAGGACGACACGGACCTATCTATGGTCCGAGATCCATCGCCATGTTCGCCATGTCGGCTGTCACCCAGTGATCCTTCGAATACAGCTCTTAATCCATCTCAGAGAAGTGGAAGTGTACCGTATGACATAAGGATGAACAACGGTCTACTTCACATCCTACTCCTCATTACGAACCCACCATCATCCCGCTCCCCGCATAGACATCCCCAAACACATCCGCGTTGAACCCCACTATCCTCTCCATCCGCTTCACCAGACCTCTCAGGTCTGCTTCCACCACTTCCAGCCCAGTCGAGCGCAGTATCCTTTCCTCCTCAGCCCCAAACTCCCTAATTGAGCAGGCATGGTGTTCGCGTACTCGTGCAGCTGGAGTCAGATGGTGTTCAGCTTCAAGCGGCACAGAGTCGGTCATGCTCTCGTCGTAGAGGTCGCACGCGGGATCGAGAAGCTGAACGAGGAGTTCGTGAGTGAGAAGCTGTGTCACTGCCCCTCGTACCCCCTTGAACGAAGAGATGAATAATGGTGATTGGTAAGTGATGTTCGCCGTGATGAAACCGTCGATGGTCCGCGCAGTGTCTGTGAGGCAGACGATGTCGGAATTGCTTCGCTCCGATATGGCCCCGCTCGGACAATCGCGCCCATGGATGCGCATTGACAGTCGAAGGGCGAAATCTGATATGGTGGACGAACAAGTGGAGATCTGGCTGAACCAGCTGGGCTGTGCGAAGGTGTGTTGGATTTCGAATTGGATATGAGCCAGGCGGGATGAACACGCTGCTCCGTGCGTCTGTCGGAGGAGATCCCGAACCGCAAGGAGGAGCATGGACGAGATGGTCAGATCCACTAGTTCAGCACTACCATCATCCCGTCAGCAAGACGCCCTGGACTCTGGTGAAAAGAGACAGACTGGAACTCCTTGATCCGCCTCGAGTCCATCTTGAATGACTCTGGCACCTCGACAGCATTCTTCGCTTTCCCCTCCAGGAACTGTAACTCTCCAGGCCCAATCACTCGTCTCTGCACCACCGGCGGCCAGATCGGGGAATCCGAACTCCAGTCCGCGGAGACGAGATCGACGAATCCATCCACGTTAGAGCAGAGTGCCAATTCGCGTCGCCGGCGGATCAGTCGATTCCGCTCGGATGGCTGCATCGAAGCGAGGACGCGACGTGAAGCCGCTCGGATCCATTTGCGGGTGATGGAAGTCTCTAGCGAGACGTGGGTCTGAGCGAGGAGGGCGTGGAAGGCGGAGAGCTCGCATTGAAGGGCGGAGTTCCAAAGGTAGGGGCGGAGGGCGTGGACTTGGTGGTTGCAGATGTCCTGATGAGAATCAGTACGGTCTAGGGGTTGAGGCTGGTCAGAGTACCCACCAGCTTCATGACCTCGACGCAATCGAAGCACTTCCTCAACGCTTTCGCCACGCTACCCGACATCGCCGTCCGAACAATATCATCCACCATCGCATCCCTCACCGGCGCGCAATGGACCTTCATTGCCTGGCCCATCACTTGGAATAAGCTGAGTCCGAAGACACCTCGTCTGACTCGGATTGTGAGGAACTCCGGGTCGAGGGCGGCGTAGAGTTCGGGCACGAGCGCATGGGTCACGGTTGGACAGGTGACCTCGTGCGCGTCGAGCGCCTCTCGGGAGAATGAATGCGCAAAGTGGCTGGTGCAAGGTGTGGTAGACCCCATGAGGGAGATGAGGATCTCGCGAAGAGCTAAGTTCGTCAGCGAGAGCGCAAAGATGCATGGTATGACTCACTCTTGACGAGCTCGGGGATGCGAGATTGCCATCGACGGCTGCCCTGCCACTTCCACCACTCCCCTTCGGTCAGATCCGGTCTCCACTTTCCACAAAGACACCTCATCACCCTCTCCCGCTTCTCCAAGGTGGCCACATCCATTCGATGTTCTCCCCCATTAACCTCCCATCTCGCACATCGACATCCAGTAGCCAGCTCCTCGGCGACGCTCTCCCAATACATATCGACGACGACAGATGATGTCCGCGGATCAAAAACCGGGGTGGTCCCCGAGTTGAGAACCTCAGCGTAGGAGTGCGGGAAAGGAGCGGTGGAGTTGATGGGGCGGAAAGCGAGGCTGTCGAACAGGAGGTCATGGCGGAGCTGAGGATTCTTCAGGATTTCGGTCGCATCGAGACCACGAAGGGAAGCAAGGTTGATTGGAGGCTGATTGGCGGCGACCACAATCTGCTCGCCAATAGGAGGGGATGCGCTCCGCAATTTCCGCCCGGCAAGCAGCTGCGTAGCAAGCGCTGCAGCCCGTTCCCGTTGAATGTGGTGTTTCGATGGCTCGGGTACGTGCTCGAAGGTCCGCTGCCACTGATCTGACGGTGTGATAGTCTGATGGCGGGATTTTCTTCGCTTGAAGTCAGGTGAGGCCGTGGGGAGGGAAGCTGCTCGTGCTCGTTTGCGGATGGATGTGGTCTGAGGGGAAGGATGCGTATAGTGAATGGTTATCGGAACATGTTGGGAGGAGGAGCGATTGAGGGGTTCGGACGTGAGCAGTCGGGTCGAGGGGCGGTGCCTTGCAGGACCGGGGATATGGGGGATCAGAGGCGGAGTAGGGCATCGACTCGAGGAAGCGATGGGCTCAGTTTTAGAGCCGTCGCCGCTCAGTGTAGACGGCTTCGAATGCCATCGTCTGTCGACCTGCCGCTCCTGTTGGGCCCATGGGGTGAGCGAGGTGGTAGCGGTGGGTGGGCTGGCGCAAGGATTGCTCGGACGCGGGACGTTGAGCTTGTTCGAGTCGCTTGACTCGATAGGAGAGGGGTTCGAAGGGCGACGAGAGCGGGATGAGGAGGGGTGGTGGTGCTGAAGAGGGGAGGAGGGAAGGTGATTCTTCTCCATTGCCGCGAAGAGCTATCAGAGGAGTCAAAGGCTGTGGAGGAGAGCCTCTGTGGTGAGCGTGGTCTACAGGTAGATGCGATACTCACGATGGAGGTTCTGAGGGGCGAAAAGTCAGGGGTAATCGTGGATTGCCCTTCACTCCAGACAGGTATCGAGGGTTGTCGGCGACTGTTCCCGTGATTTCGGTTGGAGTGACGAGCCAGAGTTCAGGTCCTGTGGGGAGGAGCCAAAGCCATGTCAGCCTTCTTCTTATGCTACATCTTCGATCCCGGGTCGCATCGTCATCAGAAGCAAGCGTCTCCTCAGCCCCCCCTTTGCATCCGCCGTCAAAGGCATCCTGTCGACGGATGATCCTCGGGACTCGCCGCTGATGTTGCTAATTGCCCGGTGGCCGGGGAGAGCGACCCGGCGACGACGAATGTGGGAATGCGGAAAGGAGGAGGATACGGTTCCAAGGGATCCCAAAGCACTCACCGTTCACAAAAGGAGGTCAGGCCTGGACTGCTTCTGTGCGGTGCTGTTTAAGCGGCGCAAGAAGTTGAGAGTCGCCTTTGACTATGTGATAGCTTCCGATTTTCCTGGTCACCGCTGAAGGCCTTGTGTTGATAACGCTCGGTAGCAAAGGACCTCGTGAAACTGAGATTCCCGGGCGGATCAGCCTGAGTTTAGCCGATAGTCGGTGATGCTCACCGACAGTGTGCGTTGTACCCTTGTTAACTGTTCAGTAGGAGGGGACGGATCGTCAGGGCGGGGCCGATAATCGAGGGCGCTCCGAGCGTCGGGATGTTGCCAGTGATTGATCGGGCTAGCAGGGCGTCAGCTATGACACAGCATGGATGAGCAGAAGGGAATGCGACAGGATGCATCGGATTGGTATCCCTTGACAAGCCTCGAGGCCAGCCAGCATCACATCCAGCCCCGCTCGGACCAGCACTCAGCCTGGCTGAAACTGATCCAAGAAAAAAAACCCCATTCGAAACGCACCAACGCCCTATCCCTTCACTTCACCCTCATCGCGAATTAGATCATCATTGACGAAGTGATCAAGGGCGTGAGAAGTGATCCAATGATCTGGGACACCCCCGTGATCACCCTTGATCCAACTGCCCCATATCTTTTTACGCTTCGCGATCTCGTCAAACCCGCTCGGCCACAATTCCGAACCCCAAAAAGAATTTTGTCCGAATGATCGGGACCTTCAAATAAATCAAAACCGAGCTTAGACTGATTTGGGGTGATTGCGAGGAAGAGGACAATGGAACTACCGAAAAGGGGAGGGGAAACCGACCGGCGAGGTTTCCGCGAACCGAGATCCCAAGTTTCGATCACTTCGGAACTAATTCCGAATCCGCTTGGAAAGACGCTCACCTGATTAGACTCTTTGGTACTTTGCCGCCGTCGCTTTGAAGGGTATATGCTGGAGAAAGAAAGATGGACGACGTCGAGTGATGTGCTGTGATTTCGTCTTATTGATTACATCGAAAGGCATAAGATGTGGAGATGAAACATGATGGAAACTTCGAATTGGTTCATTCAAATCATCTAGACGACGAATCTAGCTCCCCGAATGACGAAGACGGGAGAGCATGACACCGTAGATCACCGGCGGAGAGACGTATTGAAATACATGCGGACGAATTGTCCTCCGGCTTTGGACGGCCCGAATCCAAAGCGGGCAACTACAAGCATCGGTCCGAAGCAACGCCCAAGTGGGGCGAAAGCATAATCTCCAAACGCTGTCGGAACCCACGCAGCTCGGAAAGAGCCAAAAATCAGACTTCCGGGACGGTACGATCCCGAGACAGAACGACGCATGAGGCCCCGTGTAGAACGGTCCCGCTTTTTCTGATTTTTCAGTTTTGGTTTGAGACACGGTGCTTTGGGTAACAGAAACCCATTAAATCGGGTCCGAGCTAAATTCCCAAGATCTTGGCGGCGGAACGCGCCCGGCATTGATTAGCTCAAACCGAAAAAGAGGAGAGCGCCAAGGGATAAATCGTCTGTGGAGAGTTTGAGAGTAGAGGCACGCAGGTAATAGGCGGCATATCATGTTCCGCGGACAAGCAACTACCGCAGACATGTGATCGATTAGCTCCTAGATCCTCGCCGACTTGGCCGGATCGGAACGTGGTTATATGTAGAGAGAGCCGATTGCTTGGAGGATCGGTAAATAGGCACGTGGTTGGCGAGGTCTACTTCCGTGGTTTCTATCTCTGCTGCATCGTTTCGAACAACGACAGCGATTTCTCATCTGACCCGGTCATTCGACACAATACGCAACCTCACATCACTCTCGCCAGCAAAGTACGGCTCATTCAAAAGACGTTCGTCATTCAGTCAATGGTATTCGGGAACCCGAGTTTGTATTGCAAATGCTCCCAAGCAGCTTCAACCAGCTCGAAAGGCGGGTTTGACACATGATTCTGAATCCCCACGAACTGAGTCTTACACCTGTGCTGTGTTCGAGGCTCTTCGCCTACTTTGAAATATTACAGCTAGTTCTCGCGCGATAGAGCTAGAAGCCCGAGGCACCTAGGAAAAATTAGAGCATAATTAAGTCAATTCAAGCATGATGAAATGTATTTGCCCAGATCAGGGGTTACTAGCAAGACTGACGACGACTGGATCTTCCCCCTGCTGGGACCTCACTTCCTCGATGATGCGTTTTCCTTCAGCGGAATCAATTGGAAGATCGTCGTGAAGTGAGATCCCGTCCTTTCAATGAGCAAGGTCAGCCAAAGGCGTCGGTAATTTGTTATGCTCATTTGAGACCAGACATGAGTGGAGAGGCAAAACTCCAACCACGGCTCGACTCTGGAATCATTCGACGATGATGAAGCTGTGTTGGTAGTCTGGACAACAGAGAGCTTGGCAGGGTCTTCTTCGATCCAGTTCTGGATTGCGGGCGAGAGATAAGGCTACCTGCCGGACTTGTACGGACCGAAGGCTCGGGGTCGGACGGCAAGAGGGCCTGCCGCTCATCGAGACGCGCTTGTGGACGCGGCGAGACACATGGAATCCCTTGTTTTGAGGGACTTATACCTGCTGAAGAATACGGAACCACCAAACTCCTGGCTTATGACAGCTAGAGCCATATTCGGAAGCGTGTGGAGGGAAAGACCGATGTTCCCATCTGGACAGGTCCGCATCTTACGGAGGTACGATAATGAAGGGGCGTTTATGGTGCTGTTCGATGGATGGGTGTTTCGGTCTCGGCGAGGATTTGAGCGAAGGCTGACCCGGCGAGGAATCCTGGTCGGACGGGCGAGATCTGCTTGTCTGTCGCAAATTCTCTGTTGCTCGTGGGATGATATTGTGCTTCAGCCTTGGATTCCAGCTTTGCACTACGTCCAAAGTAAATCCACCCTGATTCCGACGCTCCATCTCATCCAACGTCTCCTCGAGTTCCGTTGCGAGAGTCTTTCGATCCGGGATGACCGGAACGAACCCACCTGCACGTCGCGAAGTGTAGTCATCTTGCCAGGATTCCGCCTGTTCGCTGATGCCGGGCAGCGTGCGCATTTGATACAGATGAGTGATTTTGAAATGGGTCGCCCAGATCGATCTCAATATCTCTTTAGCCGTCAAAGCACATGCTTCGTGCGCGTGTATGAAACTGTCTGACGTTGGGTGTAATTTTTCTTGTAGCTTGACCGCTCCAGATGTAGGTCAAAAGTCGAATGTACAGTACCTCCAAAGGTCCCCCACACCACGGGAAGATCTCCTCTTTGGCCATCGTGGTAACCGCAGCTTCCGCTTTGATCCATTTGACCAGGAACTCGAGTCGACACTGCTCAGCCTGTTCGGAGAGTGTTGCGCGCGTCGGTCATACAAGGACTGCGCGGGCGTTCGGCTATCGAAGGACCGCATGGAACTTCCATACATGTCGATCCGCTTGCGAAGCTCATCAAATGCCTGCTTGCTCGTGAGCTGCTGGCTCCCGTGCGGGAAATGACGAAAATCCATCTGCTTTGCAACGCTCATCCGTCGTGTCCTCGCTCATGGGCTGCTCACTCGTGCGGTGAGAATGTCGCATCCCCTGAGATACAGGTTGTGTTTGGCGATGGAAACTACCGGGAACCGGAATGGGCAAAGTAGGTAGAGTGGGAAAAAGTGTAGCAACCTGCTCTTCGTGTTTGATGGAGAGTCCGTTTCAACGCACCATCCTTTGTGAGCTTCTGGAACGACCTTTGTCAGACGCTGACTATCAGTCTCGCTCCATGGCACACATTATCGAAGCGCATCCTTGTGGCTGTACGCTTAGGTTCGCCCCTCCAAAGTAAGAAGGAGTGAGGAATGAAGTGTCTGATCAGCCAATGCATCGTTGGCGATGTACACGTATCCGTATGGGATTGTCAGTGTCTCTCATTTCGTGAGGGATGCCGATCTCGCCTCAATGCTCCACCTCTGGCGACAGCACATCTGATTTGAGAGGACAAACACCGCCTGCCCTGATTAGCTCGCTGACGAGAGGTGAGCGTGAAGATGATTGACGTGGCATGATCAGACTAGCCCCAAACCCTCCCGTTTTTGCAGTCACATGGCACGCTGAAAGAGACGTGGAAAGCAAGAACGCAAGACAGAATGTATGATCGATGATGTGTGAAGCTTGGTCCATCTGCAAGTAGACACACGAAAAACAAGGCAAGAGCACTGCTGACGTCCACGCTTCCCCTTCTCAAGCTCGATCGGATCTCGCAGCTCACTGCTGCCACTGTGAGTAGCCGTTACGGGAACCTCCATAATGCTGGCCGTACTGCGACCAGTCCTGACTCTGGTATGCCCCGTAGCCTGGATAGTTGCCGAATCCTCCTTGCTGATGCTGGGCCGATTGCGGCTGGTTCGCTTGACCTTGGGCAGCAGGCTGAGGGCGGCTCGCAGCTGAGCCGGACTGAGCAGTCTTGAAACTATCGTCCGGGGTGCCGGCTTGATGACGGGATGACGCGGATGACGCGGAAGGCGTGTTCATGCCGAGGAAGTTCTGCAAGCCCTGCTGAGATTGAAAAGATGGCTGCGGCTGTGCCTGCGCCTGCTGCTGGGGCTTGGATTCGCCATATCGACCCATGCTGAGCGAGGACTGATCATCGTAGGCGGACGAAGGATAGGACTGATGACCACCGTAGGGAGAGTGCGCTGGAGCAGGCGACGGCTTGCTGGCCTGCGGGATGGCTGCAGCGGGGGCTTGAGGAGTGGGCTGACCGTAATGGTTCCGACCCGCGAGAGGATAGTACTGCTGGAATCCGGGTTGGGGAGCTTGGCCATCTGTTGCACGATTAGTCACGCAAGCTATGGGAGGGTGGACTCACATTGATAGTAAGGGTTGTATGGCGCGGCTTGGTAGTATCCCATGTTATTCAGCTGGGAGTAGTACTGGCTCTGCGGTACGCCTTGCTGCGATTGAGCGGGAGCTGTAGGCGTATGCGATGTTGGCACAGGCGCTGCGGGCTTCGATTCGTCCATCGCAGGTCGAGGATACCCGCTGGCAGTGTACGAGTCGTACGCCTAAAGTTTCGTCAGTTCACGACATTCCAGGATCAAGGACAGTAAAGGATTGCGATATCGACTCACTCGTTGTGCTGCGCCATACGCCTCGTTTGTTTGAGCGCTGTGCTGACTCTGCTGAGGCTGCTGTCCATACAGCTGCGATCCTCCAGATCCACCATAGCCAGCTTCATAGGGGCTGGTCTGAGGTTGGGCTTGGCTCTGTTGTTGTTGGCTCTGTTGCTGTTGCTGTTGTGCTGCTTGGCCCTGACTTGCGGCTTGGGGGGGCGGCTGCTGCTGCTGCTGTGCGCCATAGTAATCCTGCTGACCGCGGTAGTACTGACTCTGCGAGGGCGCCTGGGCTTCTTGGGTCTGTTGCTGCAGATAATGGGATTGATATTGCGCCATTTGCTGCTGTAAGGTTTGTTGAGGCGAGCTGTACTGCTGTTGAGATTGTGGAGGTAGCTGTGATTGGGCAGGTTGTTGTGTATAGAAAGGATGGGTGGCAGCTTGGGATGGGACGGGTGCTATAGATGCAGAAGGATTCTGAACAGCTGAAGCTGGAACCGGAGGTTGCGCCTGTCGGACTGGCGAGGTGACAGCTTGCAGGGGTGAGCGGGCAGGCTGGACCGGCGCCTGTGACGGCTGAGTCTCTGGTTGCAACGCTTCAATGCCGTCGCCACCTTGGCCACCAAAGCTCAGGCTGCCGAACTGCATCTCCATCGAGGACATGCCGCTGGCCATAGCTGGGAGAACAACACCCTGCCCATCGATGTTCTTGTACCGTCCTGCTCGAGAACTCGTTCGGGGCTGTGCAGCCGCCGCCGCCGCCTTCGCCGCAACGGTATTGAAGCCAGGCGGACCAGTGTATGTTGTGATCGGCTCCGGAGCGAGAGGTGCCGAAGGTGGTTGGGGTATTGCCCAGTCGGGTTGCGTCCCAGAGCCAGCAATTGCGGGGTCATGCTGCCAAGTATCTGCAGACACCTGATCGACCGGCGGCTCCTCGGGCAAGAATTCTTCGGCGTCTCCATTCGCGTAACGCTCCTGCTGCTCGGGAAGTCGTGTCGCCTCCGCCTCCAATTCCTCATTTGTAGGAGCATCTCCCCACGCTCCGACGGGTCCAGAAGGGTTTTCCTCCAGCATTTCGGGCGGAACTTCGGTATCGTCAACAGTCGGCTCGACTGTAGTGATGTGTTCGGGGTCCGCCTGAACTGGAGGTGCAGGAGGAGGGGCATATTTCGGTTTCTCTTGAGGCCTACGGGGCATAAGTACAAGCAGCTTGATGGTCATTTCACTCACTTAGCGATCTGCGCCCAAGTCATCATTGGCCGGATAGCCGCCGAAGGCTTGGCCACAGCAACCGGCTTCTTGATTTCCTCCTGCCATCCCATTCCTCCAGTCTTTGCCGCCTTCTCCAGCTCTTTCGCCGCCGGCGCATCACCCCAACCGCCTGCAGCTGAGAAGTCATCGCCTTTGCTCGGATCCGTGATGACACCATTGATAACGGTTTCACCCAATCCTTCAGTGTCCGCCTTGTTGGTATCAGGCTCGGCAACCGTCGATGCCCATCCGGCATCTTCACCGTCGGCGGTTGTAGCTTGCTCGACCTGACTCGCCCATCCCTCAGTCGTGGTTGCGGCGGAGCCAAGGAAAGCATCGGGCTTCTTGGACGAGTTGCCGTTCGCATCAATGAAACCGCCCCGTCCACCTCTGCCGCCACCTCGTCCACCTCGAGCTCCTCGGAAGGGCTCTACAGTCGCTTCAGTGTGATCCAATGAGACTATCGTCAGCGGCTTACCTCCGCCTCGGCCTCCGCGACCACCTCGACTGCCTCTGCCGCCCCGCCCACCCCGGCCTCCTCGTGTCTCGGTACCCTCACCACCATTCACATTCTCCCACCCACCGCTATCTGCGTTTCGGTTGGAATGGCCTCTGCCTTGAGGTGCTTCCTTGTCGGACTTCACAGGCTTCTTCCGGGTTGCTTGGGTGAATTGGGCAGCACGGCCTGTTTATACGAAGAGAAGCGGTGCAGCGCGTGACGTCGATATTTGTAGGGAGGCACAGCGAGTAGGGGATGAGTGGGATTTTGAGTGGAACATCAAGTGAGATAGGTAGGAACCATCAGCTCTAGACAACCCAAAGCCTCGCTCAAACCTGGAAAGTCAGAAACTTACCTTCAGTGATCATCATGGCCGCTTCGTCCAAACTCCCTTTCGCATCCTGTAGCGTGTAGGCCAGATCTCCCTGATCCCACGAAGGAAAGATAGCTTGCAGCTGTGAAAGCTGTGACGAGTATTTCGACGACAGCTGTTCCACAATCGCCATGGTGTGATTCGTGTGATGAGGTGGAAAGGATGGTTGGTTTTAGCTGGAGCTGTCTTGGCGTCACGCAAGCTCTTGCCACTCTGATTGCATGCACCGCTGAGGAGGCGGAGTGAAATCGTTCTTTGGTCGGGGCAAAGTACCAAGAAGAGGTAGCTGAGTAGGAACTGAAATGGTGAGAGTGATCTGTGTGAGAGAACTCTTTAAATTCTTCCACACGCAACGCGCGCGTGCTGGCAATCTTGCTGCCCCGATAGATTCCGAAGACTTTCGTTGATAAATCCACGTCAGCTCCGATTCAGGAAACTCGATATTTTGCGCTGCTCTACAGTGTTTAGTATCACCTTCTGGACGGCAGCCTAAGGACTGGCTCGAAAGCAAATTCTCTTGTGAGGCAAAGCTCAGACGACATTCGACCATCGTTCCCTCTCTCAACGGCTCACTAGTCCTTCCGCCACCATGTCGTCCGTCGCCGGACTGCAGCGCATTGCGCCAGTCCCCACCTCATCCGACTTCATCGACTTAGTCCTCAATGCGACGATGCGCAAGACCCCAACGGTCATCCACAAGAATGTGCGCCTCTCTTGTTCTCCCCGCTCGTAGCTCATATGAATGACCTCTGCTTTCGTTCTGCAGTTCAAGATATCCCGTATCAGGAACTGTCAGTTTGCCTCTGAACTCTTCGCTAGGGTGCTAAGTTGACGAATTTCAGTCTATATGCGCAAGGTCAAGTTCACGCAGGATACTTTCGACGAGAAGCTGGGTCGGATCATCTCCGAGTTTCCCATTCTAGACGTGAGTACTCCGCATCAGAGTACGTCTAGCAAGCAGTCCACTGAGACCCGTCCAGAACCTTCACCCTTTCCTATCTTCTCTCCTCAACGTCCTGTACGATAAGAATCATTACAAGCTCGCCCTCGGTCAGCTCAACACAGCTCGTCATCTTATCTCCCAAGTCGCGAAAGATTATGTCCGTCTCCTCAAGTTTGGCGACTCGCTGTATCGGTGCAAGCAGCTGAAAAAAGCCGCACTCGGGCGGATGGCGACGATCATGAAGCGTCAGAAAGATCCGCTGGCATACCTCGAGCAGGTCAGACAGCATATCGGAAGATTACCGGCGATCGACCCGAACACGCGCACCCTCTTGATTTGTGGATATCCGAATGTGGGGAAGAGTAGCTTTGTGAACAAGATCACAAGGGCGGACGTGGATGTGCAACCGGTCAGTCACCTTCAGATGTGTGTTGATAATTACGCTGATACTGAGCAGTACGCCTTCACTACCAAATCGCTTTTCGTCGGACACATGGACTACAAGTACCTCCGATGGCAGGTCATCGATACTCCCGGTGTCCTTGACCACCCGCTCGAAGAAATGAACACCATCGAGATGCAGTCGATCACGGCTTTGGCTCATTTGCGGAGTGCGATCATGTATTTCATGGACCTGAGCGAGCAGTGCGGATACACCGTGGAGGCACAGGTACGGAAAGCTCCTCCGGCCGTTCCTGTCGATGCTGATGAGCAGCAGTGCAAGCTGTTCCATTCGATCAAACCCCTCTTCCTCAACAAACCCACATTACTCGTGATCAACAAGATCGACATTGTCCGTCTCGACGACCTCACTCCCGACAATCGCGCCTTCGTGGACTCGATCATATCCGACAAGACAGTCACCGTTGTGGAGGCGTCGTGCTACTCCGAAGAAGGCGTCATGAACGTGCGCAATGCCGCTTGTGACGCTCTTCTGGCGCATCGGGTGGAGCAGAAGCTGAAGGGAAACCGGATCGAAGCGGTGGCAAACAAGATACACGTAGCGATGCCGCAGAAGAGGGACGACGTGGATCGGAAGCCGTTCATACCGGATACTGTGAAGAGTCGGGTCAAGTATGACAAGGAGGATCCGGAGAGGAGGCGGCTGGAGAGGGATGAGGAGCAGGAGACGGACGGATACAGAGTTTACACGGCGGACATGAGGAGTGAGTCCTCCATCCGGTTTCACGAGTGGTCTGATTTTGGTGATTCAGAGCATTACGTCCTTGCCGACGATTCTTGGAAGTATGATGTGATGCCGGAGTTCTATAATGGGAAGAATGTCGCCGATTTCGTCGACCCGGACATCGAGGCGAAGTTGGAGGCGCTTGAGCGGGAGGAGGATGCTTTGGCGGAGCAGGGCTTCTATGCTTCGGACGAGGAGGGCATGGTACGTTGGCTTGCGATCCCGCATCTCTTGTGCTGACCATGGGCAGGTCGACTCGGAGGAAGAAGAGTTCCGGGACGCCGCTGAGCAGGTTCGCCGCAAGAAAGCGGTAATCAAGAACCTGTCCCAAGCCAAGAACAAGCTTCAGAACCGCCCGATCATCCCGCGGAAGAAGAAGCACGTCTCGCTCAACGAGTTCACCCATGGCATGCGGAAACATGGACACGATCCATCGGTCCTCGAGAAGCGGGCGGCCAGGCTGGTGCAGGACAAGAAGGCTTCGTGGGAGGCGGAAGAAGCTCGAAGTCAAGAAGCGGGCGGGATGGACGAGGACGTGGACATGGAGAGCGTATCCGCTGTACCGGCTCGACGACAGATCCGAGGGAAGGCCATTGACCGGACACCAGGCAAGAACCGACAATTTGCGGGTCTGGCTACAGCGAAGCAGTCAGATAAGGCGATTGAGCTGCGAAACTTTGCGCAGAGAGAACCGAATCGGTTGGCGAAGGCGAGCGAGTCGGATCGGCATGTGCCTATTACGAGGCCGAAGTGGATGTTGGCGGGGAAGAGGAAGGGTGGGAAGACGCAACGGAGATGAGGGGGCATGAGACGGGGTTCTGTT
>JAABUH010002260.1_pt1 | contig 18899 bp, 27 predicted proteins | sample 5559121 | NCBI WGS metagenome assembly JAABUH01 (sample SAMN10711871, study PRJNA513364) | rock metagenome | isolation source: Antarctica rocks | place: Antarctica: Victoria Land, Battleship Promontory nord | collected 2015-12-28
TTGGGTGCGATAGACTTGAGTTCATCGACCAATGTTTTGACCTCTGGTGTGACCTCATTCTGCCTGAGTAGGAACAGACACATCAGCTAGCATGCAGCAGAACTTTGTGTCAACCCTCAAATTTGGGCTGCAATGCATTTGGCGCTGTTCCACACGATCTGACCAGGGGCACAAGCTGCTGAGCACAACAGAACAATGTAATGGGTAAAAAGGCTGGTCAGCATACTCTTTGACCCTTGGATCCATGATGGCTGCCTTCAGGTGAACTTGAAACTGCTCTGAGTTTTCAAGGACTGCAGAGCCATCTGGTGAAGGTGCCTGCAAACAGAGCCAACATTCTTCGATGCTGTTCAGACGTGACCATGAAAGCGTGAAGGTAGAGGACTGCAAAACAAACGTTGCGATTTGATCGCACCTGATCAGCGACTGGGGCCGCTGTCCTGTCGTTGGCTTGGCAAACATGTCTGACTGATGGTCCAGAGTTGCACCGGCTGAAGTGGAAGGATCTGCAAGCGCGTCTCTCGTCTTGGTTTGGTCGCCATTTGTCCACAACAATGTAGCAGCACAATAAGTTGCAGACAGGAAACCGAGTTGCAGAATCATTACGACTCGCGTTGAGCATACCTGCTCGACAAGGATCGTGTGTGAACCAGTGGACATTGTGGGTTGATGCCCGCTGCCGGCTTGAGCGCCGTCTGCAGAGCCAACAGCAATTGCTGCAATGGCTTTCAGTCTAATTGGAACCGCAAGTCGCAAGTCACTCGCACAGTTTCACCTGTCGTGGTCCGGCATGCACATGGCAAGTTTGCAAAGCGAGGCCGGTCATCAATTAGATAGCTGAAGAATAAGCTTGGGTAGTAGGATAGCTGTTGCTTGAGTCTATCTATTGCAATGACCTGGCAATGCTGAGGTCACAAGTGACCTTCTATCGCATCTGCATGCATGACAGGTGCATGACTTCTGAGGAAGAAGAACAACAGTCCATTCATGTGGTTCTCCGAAGAAGCAGGTTGGTTTGAAGGACATCGCTGACGTGGACATGCACATCGACACGTGGAGTCGAGTCAAATTGGGTTCACTAACAACCTTTCTTCACCCCTGCAGTACTTAAGGCAGTAGTTTATCAAGGCGGATGTCCGGAATCTTCGAAAAGGGGGGTCTCGCCGGCGTGGCACATTTCCACCTTGCCTCGCTGGCTCGTAATCTTTGCAAGCCACACCGCGCTTGTAACCGCTCTGAGCATTGGTCCGGCTCATCACCAATCCGGAATTGATTTGATCTAGTCTCACCTGTGGCCGATTCGCCTTGGTTGACTGTGACACACTGCGATGGACCCTTACAAGGTACTTCCTGCCCCGTTCCTGTGCAGACCGCTGCCTGCTGTTGCCGGCAGCCGTGTTGTCACCGTCATTTACAATTTCAAGTCTGATGGTTTCTTGTGCGTATGCAGTACCGCCCCAGCAACCACTTCGACGCTCCATACTGGACCACCAACAGTGGTGTTCCAGTGTGGAACAACAACAACTCGCTTACTGTTGGGTCAAGAGGTAACTGTCCTTGGCCCCAAGGGGCTTCAGCAGTGTAGTCATGCTATCACCTGCATCACGTGCAGGTCTTCAATATAAGTCCAGCTGTTCATCTTGATCATACCTGTTGTCCGGGGAGCAAGCAGTCGAGCAACATTGTGGTTGTGCAGGTCCTGTCCTGCTAGAGGACTATCACTTGATTGAGAAGCTCGCACAGTTTGATAGGGAGCGTATTCCTGAGAGGGTGGTGCATGCTCGGGGTGCCACTGCAAAGGGTTTCTTTGAGGTCAGTGTCTTCGTGCACCGTTTGCCCTGCACCTGCATGAATGTTACTGATATGCAACCATAGAGCAAGCACAGAGTTGTACAGCTTCAGTCAGTATGGTCTGATGCACAGCCCGAAGTCGAGTTTGTTCTGATGCCCAGCCTTGACTCTGATATACAGCTCTGTCAATGCCCTGTGTGCTCTGTGCAGGTCACCCATGACATCTCACACCTGACGTGCGCAGATGTCTTCCGTGCCCCAGGAGTGCAGACCCCAGTCATCACTAGGTTCTCCACAGTTATTCATGAGCGTGGGTCACCTGAAACCCTACGTGACCCTCGTGGGTTTGCGGTTAAGTTTTACACCAGGGAGGGTAACTGGGATCTGGTGGGCAACAACATGCCAGTCTTCTTCATCAGGGATGGCATCAAGTTTCCTGACATGATTCATGCCTTGAAGCCCAACCCCAAGAACCACATTCAGGAGGACTGGAGGATTGCTGACTTCTTCTCTCATGTGCCAGAGGCCATGCACATGGTAAGCCAAGCTGTCAAAGTGTGGCTTGCAGTTGTGAGGTCTTTTCATTGCAGCTAAGAACATGTGCAGGTTCCAGTGTTAGTTTGCTATAATTCATCTCGCATACTTCTATCTTGTTCGTACCTACGCATTGTATACCAGGGTTACACTTGTGCATGGTGCATCAGCGTAAGGCTGCTGCCCTTTGGCTGGCAAGCAACTGTTACATCGTTCAGGATTGCACTAACTGTTGCAGCCAATACATTGCTCTGGTCAACATGTTATTGGCAGCAGTGTTGCGCTCTGACCTCGGTGCACTCATTTTGCAGTTCACCTTCCTGCAAGATGACATTGGCATCCCCTTGAACTATCGCCACATGGAGGGCTTTGGAGTGCACACCTTCACTCTCATCAACAAGGAGGGCAAGATCACATATGTGAAGTTCCACTGGAAGCCCACCTGTGGTGTGAAGAACCTGCTGGAGGAGGAGGCTGTCACTGTGGGTGGCAGCAACCACAGCCATGCTACCAAGGTCATTCCTCTCTTTGGTTTTACCTAGGTTGATTGTCAGAACTGTTGCACCTGTAGATGAGCGTGAACATTATCATTGTTGTCATGTTCATTTGTGTTGATTGTTGCAATGATAGTTGTGAGCGGCTACAGCGCTCACACGGCTGTGTTGCATGTGAACATTTGTGTGTGGGGGCTGTTGTGTATGGAGCCTGTCAGGTGCTGCTGTCATGTGCCAGGCTGTAAATGTCATCGATTTTCCAAGCAAGACTGCCTGTTACGTTTGTTACTATGCCATGCTACGCCCAGCCTGCACACCAGGGTTTGTTGGTGCTGGCAGCTTAGACATGCTTGGCTTGCTCAATTATAATGGCAGCTCAGGTCTGCCTGGCTTGTTCAGTTGAAGAGACTTCAGTTTAGGCCCAATTGGTGTACACTGACATGCATATGCATGTTGCATGATCTGTTCATTTGCAATCAAGCATACCCACAGCTACTTGTGCATGTTGCAGGACTTGTATGACTCCATTGCAGCTGGGGACTATCCAGAGTGGAAGTTGATGATCCAGACCATGGAGGTGGCTGACGAGGACAAGTTTGACTTTGACCCTCTGGATGACACCAAGACCTGGCCTGAGGACATCTTCCCCCTGCAGCCTGTTGGCCGTATGGTGCTCAACAAGAACCCTGACAACTTCTTCAATGAGAATGAGCAAGTGGCATACTGCCCTGCTCTGATTGTGCCAGGTACTTAGCTTTGGTCCAATCTTTGTTATGTGCAAGTGGAATTGATCACTCAGTCTGCACTGTTCCAGTACAATGTGTTCATGGCAGACAATGAGGAATATCATGCTGGTCTATACTGTAGCATTATCTCCATTTTTCTTGGCTTGCAGTGGCTGTTGAGCATTCTTGCTTTTTTTCACGGTGATGTTTGCAGAAACAGAAGTTGTGAACAGCAGTTATGCCAGGCTTGACCAGCCTTTACAAGATGAGCAAGAGCTGCTGGGGCCAGCTCTTGTGCCTCCTGCAAAGCCTGGTGATGCCTGGTCTTACTATGTTGAAGGCAAGTTCTTCAGGCTGCATGTAGTTTTGTGCTAGCAGGCCATGCCTTATCCATAATTTGTTAGTGTTTGTGCTGCAGGTATTGGGTACAGTGATGACAAGATGCTGCAGACACGTATCTTCAGCTACGCTGATACCCAGCGGTATAGGCTGGGACCCAACTACCTGATGCTGCCGGTGAATGCACCCAAGAATGTGCACCACAACAACCACCACGATGGAGTCATGAACTTCATGCACAGAGATGAGGAGGTGACTCATTTTGCATCACGGGATGATATGTTCACTGATCTGTTGGCTCGCACGTGCATGGCACAGTGCAGTCATAGCTGCCTGCCAGAGGGGACTTGCAAGGCCAGCTTGCTGCATCAGGCATTTTTGGGCGAATAAGCAATCTTATGCATGCCATCTTGGTCTGTGGTTTGTAGTACGTCGAGGTGTGGGTGAGGTTGCAGTCTCTTGCTGCTCATCATCATCTTCCTAGCCTACTGCAGGTGTCCACTTCTCGTTGGTGACATCAGTGTCCGTTCATCTTCATCTTCATCTTCATAGCCTACTGCAGGTGTCTGTTTCTTGCTGCTGACTGATCACATCCACTGCAGGTGAACTACTTCCCATCTCGCTTTGACCCTGTGAGGCACTCAGAGAAGTACCCCTACCAGAACATGAAGGTGTCTGGCAACCGCGAGAAGATGTGCATTGCAAAGGAGAACAACTTTGCACAAGCCGGTGCTCGATTCAGGAGCTTTGACCCCGCCAGGCAGGAGCGCTTTATTAACAGGATAGCTGGCATGCTCACTGCTCCTCGTGTCACTCAGGTATGCTGCCAGCTCAAGCTTCAGTTGGCGCTTCATCCTGTCAATTTGCAGCCATTGCTTGTTGCAAATGTGTGCTTACCCTAGCACAGGCCTTTCAGTTTGCATACGTTCCTTGCTACAAATGCTGGGTTGGTAGTGTTGTGTGTCTGTAGGCAATGCAGACCTTTAGTAGGGTGCATTTTGATGTGTGAGCTTCAAGTGCTGGTTCACATGCGCAGACTTCCTGCTGCACAGACTGGCTGATTTCCTGTTCTATTGTGCTACAGGAGGTGCGACGAGTTTGGTTGGGCTACATGTCTCAGTGTGACAGCACTCTGGGCCAGAAGCTGGCAGCCAAGTGCCAGGCTGGAGGACAGATGTAGATCTGTATCTGAAAAGGCTGATCTTTAGCCATACTGTTACCTGTAGGACTTTGATAGTGCAATGTTTAGGCTAGTTGTTTCTGTGTGTGTTTCTGTTCAGTATGAAGTTTTGTGTATTCCTTCACATCTCGTATTTTGTTTTGGCAGCATGCTTTTTCAGATCTACAAATGCCAGGTACTGAAGTGCTGTTATGTAGAGTTTGCAAGCAGCAGTTGTACTGAAATTGTTGGCACTTTGGGGATTCTTGCTGCAGCAGCAGACTTGCGCATTGTAATCAGCCTGCACCTTATTTGTTTTGTGCCACAGTAACATGTTAAACAGGCTGCAAGCGTATTAGTTGATTGTTGTGACAACTGCGGATGATGCAAACATGCACCCAAGATTTATCTGCTTCCACCAGAAATAAATCAGAACGACATCAATACAGTGGCACTTGGCAGTATGGGGCTATAGCTTGACACTGAATCATCTGCCTGATGGTGTTTGCGAAATTTGTGTTGCAGCAGCTGATGAGCCTGTTGCTGTGCCAAATGGGTTTGACATAAGTAATCCTGTGCTGTTACCGTAGCGTTCATCCCCAATTGCTGCAGTGCGCATGCCTTTCAGACTGGGGTAATGACAGGAAGTTCATCAGAGATGCTGTGTTTCAACACCCAGATTAATTTCAGAGCCTGCGGCTGCCTTGGCTCAGAAAAAGAAATGCGCTAGGATAGCGCAGTCAGCCCTCACTATGTTTCCATGGAATTTAAGGGGAGGGCCCAAGCTGTGGGCAGGTTGTTTGCACAGGCGCTGTGCTGTATGCTGGGTGAATACTTGCAAATGCCTCAACAACAATTTGATATCTGCACAAGCTTTTACTTCAAGGAAACAGGTATTCCAGCTTGTCTGTACAACATGTTGGAGAACAAACTTGTACCAGCTTTTGTGCAAGTAGCCGCAGCAACAGCTTGAGCTTCCAGCCAGTGGCGTTGTTGAAAAACTCGGTTCCAGGCAAGACAGATGGCATGTTTTGCCATGGAGACTGATCTTCCCAGTGGTCGGTTGCGTACGAGACCCGTTGGCTACAATACCCTGATTCCGGCCACCTGCTCCCACTTAGTCCTTGACTCGAGTCTCTGCTCAGTGGTCGCTGCTTCAGTCAGTTGAAGCCCTGCAGGGGACTAGCCTTTGCGGCACCAGTGATCAAAGGCTGTGCCTCCGAATGCGCATGCTGATCTGCTGACGATTGCTGGCGGCACCGCGATGCACATTTTGTAAAGCGTGTTCACTTCGCACGCGGCGTGGCACTGAAGTACAGTCACTGGTGGCAGTCTTGTCCACAAACTTTTCGCCTCACCTGTACATGTCGATCACAAGTCGCCTTGAACAAATGAATGCCCTGCCATCTCTTGACCTCACGGCAGAAGGGGCTGCGACACGGGGCTGTCTGTCAATGATTGGCTGATCCCATAGAGGCCTTAATTAGATAATGCGTCGATGCTGCGTGCGGCTGTACTGGTACCTTAACACCAACTGTAGATCTTATCTCTCTCTCCAACAGACCTTGTGCAGAGAGACAACGGCGGCTATCCTGGCGAGCACCGCCTTCCGACCGTTGCAAAATTTTGCTGTTTGTGATACCACAATGCGACAACAAGACAGTGTCAATTGCCCAGGAGTACCTTGACAGGACACCAGAGTCCGTGCTGGCCATAGCAGCTCAGCGCGCACCCCCAATTGGGGTGTTTGCAAACAACATTGTCTCGCTTAAAGACTGGCCGGATGCCGATGTCGCCATTCTGCAGGTGGGCAGTATAAAATTTTATACTGCCCACCTGCTTCTTTAAAGAACCCATGCCTGGTGATTTTCTATTCGAGCCCTGAGGCACAGCTTGCCGACAAGCAGCTGTTGGTTTTGAAGGGTGTGTTATACGCGCAAGGACCGGTCTTGGTACCATTACTCACACTCACGTGTACACAGGCTGTGATCGGTTGCCTTTCTGGCCACAAGGCTCGTGAAAACATGGCCAACATTCAGGAGAGTCAGCTGCTCCAAGCTCTGGAGTACTTTAATCTGCCTGAGTCCATGTGGCCCTTAGGCTTGTATATCAGGCACACTCATGAACTGGAATGCGACAAGGTAGCCAAGCAGATGATGACCATCATCAAAGCTGACTTTTCAAAGATGGCAAGGCAAGACACACGGTGTGCAGCATCATTCATCAAAAACTACTCTGTGTATGATAGCGAGCATGGCCTGTGCCTGGACGCCCCATGCCATGTTGACAATGGGCTGAGCAGCATCAGCGAGCCTTTGAAATGTCGCTTGAAGGACCTTGCTGCAGCAGAGTGTCTGGCAATTGTTACTTAAGTAACATCGAAGCTAATGGGTCCACGGCTGCGCCAAATTGATTTTGTGAAAATAGTCACTTCTACTTCTATCCTATAGGCACAGCCAGGGCCGTTCTGGAGATCTGAGGGCAGCAAGCAAGAAATGCTGCAGGTCTGTCTTAACAAAGAAAACAAGATCGTGTGTGTTCAGTGCATCAGAAGCCCACATGTTTTTGAAGAACTTGCAGCAGGACACATCCATGTCCATGGGAGGTAGCAGCCACACCCAAGCCACCAAGCTCAGTCTGGTTAGTGGATTATTATTCAGTGGATGGGTGATGGTGGATGGGCAGTCAGTATAGCATGTGGACTGTTGGTCACATGGATGGTCAGTCTGCTCTTTAACCAAATGGTAGCTACTCTGATGCTGATCGGTTGTGTGCAGCGATGTCCTTGTTCTGATCCATGCTGTAGTCCTTTGTGCACCTTGTCTGGAGCATTTATGTGCAGTGCTAGCAACATTGAGATTTACCACTCAGTGTTATGTGCGAGAAGGCCAATGCAACATTTGTGTCAATGCGACAGGCAGCACATGGCAGAGAATTGGTCAGTTGTTTTTGGCATTGGCGTGAGGTTCTTGGGCGGCACTTGTGCAGGTACTTGCTGCACAGTGTATGCATCCAAGGTCTATCTTCCTCTGTGTGACTTGCTTGTGATGATCTGGCTGCAGCTGACAGTATGCATTTCTGTTGCTTGCCAAGCAATTTCTTGCCTGGCTGTTGCAGAACCTGTATGAGGTCATTGCTGCTGCTGGTTGCCTAGGACAGAAGTTGATTATCCAGACCATGGAGGTGGCTGATGAGGACAAGTTTGACTTTGACTCTCTGGATGACACCAAGACCTGGCCTGAGGACATCTTTCCCCTGCAGCCTGTCGGCCACACAGTGCTTCACATCAGCCTCAAGCTGTCATGACAGCCTCTTCAACAACAATGCGCAATTAGCCTGTTTTGATGTGCCGGGTGAGCTGCTGAGAGATTTGCAGTGCAATATCTTGCAGAGTGCATCTTGAATTTTCTGTTTTGGCTGCCTCTTGCAGTGCTGCCCATATCTCTGGATTCTCGAGAGTGAGGCACCCTGTACACTAGTGTACTGCTGGCATCTCTTCTGCTTCCAATGGTCACTATCTCAGGATGATCAGAATAAAGGAGCACGTGCATCTGTTGGCACATAGCACTGTTTCAAATGTATCAAACGTGCACACTTGTTCACATCCCTTGGCACATGGTGGAATTTGCTGATTGGCTGTTTTTGGAGCGCAGAAAGTGTTTTTGAAGTACAGCAGATCTTTTTGCAGGTGTGATGACAAAGTCTTGCAGACTGGCATTTGCAGTGATGCTGACCTACATACAAGAGTACAAGCTGGGACGACCTTATGCTGCCTATGAATGTACCTACAAAGGGTTACCACAGCCACTGCAATGCCGTCATGAAGTTGATGCACAGAGATCAGAGCCAACCGAGTCAAGTCAGAGGCTAGTCAGCGCTGGCAGCCAAATGCCAGGGTGGTGGCAAAGTTTAGACCGTGTCTGAATGCCAGAAAGTAGCCATATGCACATATGCAGACATGCATATGCATAGCATTGTGTTTTTGTCAGGGCAAGTGCTTCTGCGTATGTGTTTGACCCTCCAACATGGAGTGATCTGTATAATACTGAAAGTGTGACATCAGTAAGTGGGTTTGGGTAGCATATCCTCTCAGATCTCTGCTGCCACTGACAAATGTATATGCATGCTTGCTGCGCTGCTCAAGTCAACCGCAACCCAAGCATTTTCTACCAAAATGACTGACAAGGTTGCCAAACTCTGCCATGATTTTTGTTTTCTGTGTTGTCATTAGGGGAGCACCTCGAGGAGGCATAGCTATAGCCCTTCTGAAGTCATATTGGTACATCCACAGTTTACAGCTGCGTTTAAAAGCTGCTTACACCGACTTGCGTTCCTGCAGTTTATGGTATTTGTTTTGGTATTCCCAATCATTGAAGTGTACATAAATGTACATGCAGGTTATCGGCTTGTTGCATTAACATTAACAGGGGTTGCATGAGCAATGCTGACGTCTCAGCGTTCAAACTTCATCCAAATGTGGGGTAGCCATTGCTCAACAAGAAAAATGCTAGTCCTCAGAGCGTCTATCTTAATGTGCCACTACATGTGCTTGAAACAAAGTTTTGTTGTCTGCACAAGCTTGACCTCAGTGAGAGGAAAACTCGTCGAAGCTTTTGCTGGCCACCTGCTCAGTTTGATACTTATTCTTGACTCATGCCGCTGATCAGTCAGCGGAACACGAGTGTGTTGAAAGCTTGAGGCTGTGCCTCCGATTGTGAGTGCGCATGCTGGTTTGCAACTTGCACAGAGATTTTACCAGTTTGTAGGTAGACTACAGACTTTGGCTGTACATGTCGATTCTCTAGCGCCTTGCACAAATGACTGCCAAATGCATCCCCGCCATTCAGCAAATCCTTTCTCACATTGTGTGCTCATCACAAAACACGGCAGAAGACGAGGCTGTGACAATGGACTGTCTGTCAGTAATTGGCTGCTCCCAGAAAAGCCTCATCTGAGTAATGCGTCGATGCCGCAATGGGACTTTATCAGGCCTTGACACCTAGTGCAAACCGCGTGTAGCTCCCAACACGCCTTGTGCAACGAGGAAGCGGCGGCTGTCCTGGCGAACACCGCCTTCCGACCACTGCTAAACTATGCGGCTCTTTGTAATACCACAATGCAACAAAAACACAGTGTCAATTGCCCAGGAGTACCTTGACAGGGCACCGGAGTCCGTGCTGGCCATAGCAGCTGAGCGCGCATTCCCAAACAGATATATCTCGCTCAAGGACTGGCCGGACGCCAACGTCGCCGTTCTGCAGGTGGGCACTAGGGCTGTAACAGAAGCTATGTCTGGGAGCCCTCAGGCATAGCTTGCCGACAAGTTTGCTTGAGCAGCTGCTGCTTTTGAACGGTGTATTCAAGCTATTACCCAACAAACACGTATGTACAGGCTGTCATCAGTTGCCTGTCGGACCACAAGGCGTCTGAGAACATGGCCAATATTCAGGAGAGTCAGCTACTCAAAGCTCTGGAATACTTCAATCTTCCTGACTCCATGTGGCCGACAGGATTATATGTCAGGCACACTCATGGAAGGGCATGTGACAAGCTAGCCAATCAACTGATGATCACCATAAAGGCTGATTTTATGAAGATGGCACAGCAGGACAGATGTCACGCAGCAACAATCAGCAGAGGCTACAGACTTGTATGCGGTGATGGCTGTCAAGACATGTACTTGACAGACTCAGAGTGCTCTAATGGGGAGAAAGAAGCTTCAATCAGCAGCACATTGAAGAGTCGTTTGGGCGAATTGGCAGCAGCAGAATGTTTGGGAATTAGCTTCAGTGATAAGTTCACACGTCACCAAGCCACGATTCTAGTCTACGTGGAAGTTTGTTAAGAGAACTCCAATGTTGAGAGACCTATGAAGGCCTCCTGCTGGAGTCACAGTATTTGCCGACGACAAACAGGTGTTGCCAGGACCACTATCAAGCATCACACAGCTTCCAGGCATGCATTGCATGACTCACATGCGATGCGTAGGGGTGCACATGATGTGATTGCCAAGCATAGACCATCTCAAGTAATAAGTCAGTTCAATAAGAGGGATCTGTGACAACATGCATGATCAGACAAGCAAACCTGAGCTTAAGCCGCTAATTTGCAATGACCGGTGTCCAATTGCCGGGTTAAACAAAAAAGCAGATGTAAGTTGCGATGCAGCGAGCAACTTTGAGGGACTGTGGCTGTGCACCTATACGCTTGCCGCATGTGCATGCATGCATACGCATGTTGCTGTCCATGGTAGCGACACATGATACCTGCTGAGGAGCAGATACTTGTCTTTAGCAACACTCACATTACTTGCATCAGCTTGTTTCCACTGACACATCATTGTGCACACAATCAGCTTCAGGTTCTAGGGATTTTGACGTAGCTGTAAAATGTCTATGTGCCTGTAGCATTAGCTCTGTTTGCATCCAGAACTGGCCTGTTGCGCTTGCTGCTGCTCAGAGTACTCATCAGCCTTCGAGTCTTTGCTTTGTTGCGCAGTCTGCTCTTGGCCCATGCTTGCAGTACTAGAACGGTCATCAGTGCCAGGTTGAGCATGCATGCTTGACCCCTGGCCAGCTTCTTCCTGCTGCTGCAGCTGCTGCTGCTGAGCAGCCTGAATGCTGCCACCGTGGCCACCGCTAAAGCCAGCTGTGGGCATGGTCTCATAGGGATTCTCAATCTCAGCGTCTGTGCCAGACTTCCCGCCAGCAATGTCTGCCAGGGGTTCTGAGACCGAGGCTGTGGTTTCAGAGCCAGGGGCAAGAATGAGGCCCCCAGACAGCTCATCCCTGTGGATCCTGGGTGATCCCATGAGCTGCTGCTGATCCTGATCCCGCACAACATTGAGCTGCCTCAAGCCTGGTGCCTGTCAGACAAACATACTGTGTGAGTCAGAAGTCCTCGTACAGACTACATTTCTCAGAAAAGCAGATAGAAAGGTATGCAGAGTACATCAGCACAATAGTGAAATAATGAAAGTATTATAAAAGCGTGGACTTAGCTGGAAAACATCAGCGTGCCACTGCACAACATGCTTAGACTGCACGTGTCCGGATGAGTCTGCACATTGGCAGCATGCATCAGTGGTGCAGATGCATAGTCGTATCTGGAGAGCTGACCTGATTGAGATCCACATTGTTCTCATGCTGCCCCTCTTGCCTGCCGCCCTGCACCCCTAGGGCACTTGCATCCTGCCCTAGGCCCTGCCCTGACTGTGACAACCCCCCTTCAGATTCCTCCTCAGCCACCAGCTTATGAAGCTCAGCAAAAAGAGGGCCATCATCATCTGTGCTAGGAATGCCACTATGAATCGTCGCCAGCAATCTGCTAGAGGACACATTATCAGTCACAGGCCCAGAAGCTGCTCCAGCAGCTGCTCCTGAAGCTGCAGGGCCAGTCAGGCTAGAGACACTAGTGTTACTGCCCCAGCTGCCCTGCCTGTGATGCTGCTGCTGCAGCGCTCTGTTGAAAGCCTCATCGGCTGTGACTGGCACGCCTGTCGCATAACGCCCTTCCAGCGCACTGAGCTTATGACTAGAGGGCTCAGTGGACATGCCAGCAAAGCTGAGCTTGCCAGGGGGTGAGAGCCTGCCCAGTTGAGGGGGGCCGCCCATTTGATGGTTGGGGTTCTGGCTATATTGACTGCTGAATTGGCCAGGGTTCTGGCCGGAGTCTGAATTGCCAGACGAGGGCTGTTGCTGACCAGTACCCTGTTGAGCTGTGTCAGCATTGTAGCTGGGGTTTCCACCCTCTACACCTGGCTGACTGGATGCTGACTGTCCTGGATGTTCTGAGGCTGATCTGAAAGCCTCAGATGGCCTCTCTGGCTGAGCACCAGATTCTGGCGGGAAGCTGCTGCCTTGCACAGGGGCTGAAGAGCCGTCCCTGCCTTCTTGCTGGGTGCCAAGCGGGGGCTGAGATGAGTAAACGCGCTGAATGTCCACATTTGCGTCCACATTCCCAGCAGCAGCCTGAGGTGTGGACTGGCCTGCAGCCTCTGTGCTGCTAGGAGGATTCTGGATGGGTGTGGCAGGGAGGCCCTGAGGGGCTGCTTGACTAGGGCTGCTTGGGGCAGGGCCCCTAGGGGGCTGCTTTTCAAGTCCAGAGCTGACGAGCAGCTGAGGCGACAGACCACTGGAGATGGAATGTGCCTTATGCCATGTCATATCCCAGAGGGCTCGCCCTTCTGAGTCCTACAACACGACAATGCTGTGGTGTAACCACTGATGATCATGTTCAAAAAAAATGATGATGTTGATAGCTATGCTTTTCCCCTCATGATGAGCTAGGTATGTGCAGAGGGCAAGTCTTGACTGTTTGATAAATTTGCATAAGCCTCCATGCAAAGCCTCCATGCGGGTGTCTGTGCTTGTGTGCGTACTTTCTGTGCTTGCTTGCAGCGCAACATTTGCTGGTGTCAGTTCATGAGTAGATGCTGTGCCACAACCAAGTATAGAAAGATCATGCACACAGGCACAGGCACCTGCGTCAAGGCTTCACAGCAATCTAATCAATATGGAGAAGACTGACACATGCAAGCAAGCAACATAGATCCAGTACACAACAAGTGCATGCGATGCTGTCCTTCAAAGTAAAGTATAACAACACACGCACTCATTTGCAGTAGATAGATTTCCGGTGATTAAGGCCTTGGTGGATTCCATGCATGAGTAATCCCTTCTGTAGCAAGCCAACATTACTGCAATGTGGCATGCACACCAACTCATGCCTCAGTGGGTTGTTGAATGAGTCCATGTCGCTGTAAGCCAGCAATGCACACCCAAAATCTTATTCCCTAGGAGAGACATATGTCACATGAATGAATGAATGAATGAACAACTTAATGAATGAATGAACGAATGAATTTAACGAATGAATGGAGGATTGAATGAAGGAATAAAAATACCGAATGAGTGTGAGCTCATATGTATACCCACCTTCCAGTCCCTGGTGAGCACACCACGGGACGCCATGACTAACAGCACGTTCTTGAGAGTCTCAGGGACAGCTTCGCTCAGCTCCTCTATGCGATTCTTAGTGCAGTCCTGTCAAGCACAGCAACATGTAAGAAACTAGTCTCATCAAGCATTTCATACCTAAGACCCAGTTTTCCATTCAACTAGCCAAGTCATAGCAGAAACCAGTGATGCAGTTCGAGACAAAGAAATCGTTTTGCAGATTGACAGTGGACATCACCATGTGACTGCCATTGAGCCTCATTAATGCAGCAGATGCCTGGGCACACCAATCCTAGGCCATGCTACCTTGCTTTGGGCTACCTCAGCTTATTGAATCCAAATTTGTTATGAGAAGAGCTTTGTTCCAGTAGCAAGAGCAATTTTGATACAAACGAACAGCGTAGGCACAGAACACAATCTGATGTGTTCTGTGACAACCTGATGCAGGACCACAGCAGCAACACACGCTGCAAGCTGCTCCTGACAAGGCAGAGTGGAAGGTAGACAACCTGCAGGGCTTGCAGAATGCACGCCCAGATGTGTTTTGTAACAAAATGATGCATGCCCACAACAGCAAAACATGCTGCAAGCTGCTGCTGACAAAGCAGAGTGGAATGCAGAGTAGACAACCTGCAGGGCTTGCAGAATGCACGCCCAGATGTGTTCTGTAACAAAATGATGCATGCCCACAACAGCAACACATGCAGCAAGCTGCTGCTGACAAAGCAGAATGGAACGCAAACTACCTGGAGCACTTGCAGAATGCGCGCCCACAGCTCTGGGAAATCTGGATCTGGCGCAAGCAGCATTAGATACTGCAGCAGCGTCTTAGTCACCATGTTCACAGAAATGCGCAGGCTCTTGTCGACACCTTCAGCACATGCCACGGATCAGCAGGATGCTGTCGATGGTATGCTTGTCTTTGAGTGCATGTTCTGAGTGGTGATGTGCCGACAGAAATGCGCAGGCTCTTGTCAAGAGCTACAGCACGTGGCATCTTGCGTCAGGATGGTGTCAATGATGTACTGACTCAAGTGCACAGGCTCTTTTTGTTGATGCCCACATGTGGCATTGTTCAATCCAGTGCTGATCAGAACAAGCCGGCCTGGCGAGACATGACGTGTGCTCGACACCCCTTGCATTTGCTGGAATGTGTTATTGATATCAATTTTGCTGTTGTGAATGCGGTCAACTGTCTGCAAGGTATGCTGGGAGCATGAAGGTCAAGCAAGAGGTGCATTGATGAGCCATAAATGACACATCAATAGGTAATGCAAGCAGGTGGCGTAAGGATGAAGACAGCATGTACGAATGGTGCAAATGTAGGTACATTTCTTTGCTGCTCAGCAGTGTTGCTGCACACAAGCTTGAGCATTCATGCATGCCAGCATGTCAAGTGTGCTCAGAAGCATTTGAAAAGGCTTGTGTGCACTGATCACAGCAGCAGCTTGAGATTACCCACACAAGTGCATTGTGCCAAGCCACTTACTTGCTTTCATACACATCTGATCAGCTTTTCATGATAGACAGAATACAGCACAATTGCTTGTCCAGCAGAAGGAAGGCATGTGTCCTTTATCAGCTTGGTGGGCTTGCAACCTTTGACAAAACTTCAATGCACGACCTTTCAGATGATTGAATCATTGAATGAATGGATGGATGGATGGATGAATGAATGATGAATGAATGATGAATGGATGAATGCATGGATGTATGAATGGATGGATGAATGATTGGATGAATGAATGATTGGATGAATGAATATGAATGAATGGATGGATGGATGGACGGATGAATGAATGAGTGAGTGGGTGAGCGTGTGAGGAATGACTAAATGATCGAGTAAGCGAATGAATGCCTGCCATTAAGCACACACACCTGGGAACTCCCGATAGCGAGTACTGACATAGCGTGCCAGGTCAGCCATGAGGGGCAGCAGCAGGTCCCCCATGACCTGAATCCACAACCCACCCCACACCCCCAATCCCTCTGATGCCACCACTGACCTGCACTCAAGCGATCTCTGTGTCAGGCAAGCACACCACAGATGTGTGAACTATACACGTGTTGCGTTACATGATACAGTACAGTACACATGTAACATAATTGTACTGTACATTATTGATATAACAATGCACATGTTCCGTTACATGTTACAGTATAGTACAGCCAGATACAAAATCAAACTCCCTTGCACAGAGAAGCAAGGACACAACACTGGTACAATTTGGCCATGTTATTATGTAAGATGCCCTGCATAACCAGCATACCTGAGATCTGAGCAGTCTTGTACCAAGTAAAATGGTCAGATGTAATGCAAAGCTTGGTGTACAGATTCAGCTGTTGCTCACCTATGCAGTATCACAACAGCATGATTACGCAGATGCTCATTTGCCTCCAAGCTGATGCGGGTGAAAGCTTGCAGCACCGACAGCCACAGCTCCGAAACCAAAACCTGGGGCTGGGAGTCACTCCCTGTGAACCCACTTACGCCCCCTGAGATGCTGCCAGGGGTGCCCGGATCAGCCCTGCCCTCTGCCCTGACCGGGGAGCCCTTCTGAGGACTGGATGCTGAGTCATCCGGCAGCTGACTGGACACCTGCTGGCGCTCGTTCACCAGCTTCTGCTCAGCTGCCACGTCCTGTTTCCCGCCATACCGCAGCAGCCAAAGGAACATGGACTCCATGAGGTCTAGTGACTCTATAGATCTGGTAGGATATGGATCCTGAAACAAAAAAATCCATGTGTAACATGAGCACCTAATTCTTCTCCATAACAGCGTGACAGCAGCCGTGGATGCTGGTAGTGAGGCTGTGTTGTCAACACATATACAACCGCAGAGCTTGAAGCCTACACACAGTTGAATGCCCATGGCATGTGTGTCCACAAAGGGTAGAGCAGCCTCAAGCTTTGCTGGTCTACGATATGTGTGATGGTACACGTCACTGTTGGTATGCCAACTGTCAAAACAGGACCTTGCACAGGGGGCTACCCAGGGCCAATCATACCTGACCCTGGGGGAAGCAACGTTTCTGACATCACCACCCCATGTTGCACTTGTACCTGCTAAGGCCTTCGGTGCACAAACAGATCAAAGAATGACAGTGACGTAAGCCTCAGCAAAGCTTGTCAAAGCTGTCAAAGGGTTTGTATGCTATGACAGCCACATAGCTTTGCATGTCTGTCTACAAAGACCATGAACAAAAGAACAGACCCGTGGCAAAAACCTCGGCAACAATACGTTGCTGCTGTCGAAAGAGTTTCAGAGTGGCATTCCTTGGCTTGTCTGTCCACAAAGCCCAAAGCAGTGCCAAGCAGGGGTGCCAAGACTTATTGCTATGAGAGTGGCATACCTTTGCATGTCTGTCCACAAAGACCAGAGCTGTCTCTAGCAGGGGTGCAAAATTGGCAGGCGTCAGCAGCTTGTCGTCCTTGCACACCAGGGCAAAGGCTTCGAAGCTGGTCTGAGAGGCCTCCGGGTGAAGGGCTGTCATGTTGATCAGCGCACATACAGTCTTCCATCCACGAGCACTCCTGAACATGGAGCATAACAAGTGAGGCATTGGCAACTTGGCAGGCATGCAAGTTGATCTGAGATGTCATCAGATTCAGGCTTCTGGACATGGTCTTCCACCCATGGACACTATTGCACATAAAGCGTGACAAGTAAGGCTTCGGCAAGACAGCACTGATGGAACTGGTCTGGGAGGGTCTCTGGATGTAGGGCTGTCATGTGATCAGCATCTTGTACAGTCATGCACCCATGAGCACTCCTGCACATGGATTGCAACAAGTATAGCATTGGCAAGACAGCCCTAATAGAAGATGGCCTGAGATGCCTCTCAGTGCAGGGCTTGCCATGTTGAGCAGTGCACACACGGCCTTCCAGCCATGTGCACTCCTGAACACGGAGCATTACAAGTGAGCAGCTCAGCAGTGACGCAAGATAGTCCGAGACGCCTCTAGGTGCAGAGCTATCATAATGATCAGCATTCCATACAGTCTTGCATCCACGAGCACTCCTACGCATGCATTGCGACAAATGAGGCATGTGCAAGTTGGCAATGATGCAAGATGGCCTGAGATGTCCCCAGACGCAGGGCTGTCATGATGACTAGCGCACACATAGTCTTTCACTCTCCAGCACTTTGGCGCATGAATTTTTGAAGGCAAATCATCAGTTTGGTGTTGAAGGATGTTCATTAGCCTAAGACAAATGATTTGCTTGTAGGAAGCATCAGGTCCTGAGGCATTGGCAGCCCTGATAGAAATTGATGATTCGAGCCGTCTCTAGGTGGAAAATGGCAAAGCTGCCATCTGGATCAGCACACATACAGCTTTTTCCACACAAACACTCTTATACACAGGATGTAGCAGCAAATTCAGAAATGCTGTGAGTCCCTGGTTGGCCCCAACACTGCATTCACATTGACTAAGTATGGACATGTAGTCCCCCTGGGTCACATGCTTCCAGAGAGCTGCCTCACACACTAAGTTGACATGTGGCATATTGAGCAGTATTACCCCGTACGTAGTACGCAACACTGATACACGGTACTTAACACATTGAAATGTGTAGATTTCACTCACGTATTGGGTCACACTGATGTCGAGCATATCTGATTGAAGCAGCGCTCGACTTGACTAGCTTAAGCAGCTCTGTAGTGTTGAATAGTGTATTGGGTAACACTGATGTTGAGCGTACCTGATGTATGCAGCGCTTGACTTGACTAACTTCAGCAGCTCTGTAGCAATCTGCTGGGCAAGGTCCCAGGCAACATGAGGATCGAGACGCAACACCAGCTGCAGGCTCTTGAGCAAGGCCTCAGCTGAGGACTCCTTGTATGGCAGCAGCCGGGTGCAGATCCTCAACAACCCTAGTGTGGCCTGCAAGTCCAAA
>JAABUH010002261.1_pt1 | contig 18896 bp, 18 predicted proteins | sample 5559121 | NCBI WGS metagenome assembly JAABUH01 (sample SAMN10711871, study PRJNA513364) | rock metagenome | isolation source: Antarctica rocks | place: Antarctica: Victoria Land, Battleship Promontory nord | collected 2015-12-28
CGTCAATCACCACGTCGATGCCTCTACTGTGCTCGGCAGTCATCGCCCCTCTCCTGTTCACTGCTGTCTTGCAACCTCAGTGAAACCGGACCGGGCGATGATCGCCAACTAGCAATCAGGGTAGGATAGCAGCGCGCCAGCGGAGGGACGATGCGTCATGGTGATCCACACCCCGGAGGACATCGACTTCTCCACCTTCCCCGAGAGCGACGGCCAGCCCATGGCTGAGACGTACCCCAACGTGCTCCAGATGCTGGACTTGCTCACCACCTTGGAGACCCTGTTCGACGTACAAGGACGCGCCGGCTCCACCACGGTGGGCGCGAACCAGTTTGTCTACTACAACCCGGCCAACGGGCGCGACAACATATCCCCCGATGTCTACGCCGTCTTCGACGTGCCGCCCCACAATCCGCCAAAGTGGCGGACGTGGGTGCAGGGCAAGTTTCCCGACATCGTGTTCGAGATCACCTCACCGAGTACGCAGTACAACGACCTGAGCGATGCGCCAGGCGGTAAGCGCGCGCGCTACGCCCTTTTAGGGGCGAGAGAGTACTACATCTACGACCCTCAGCAAGAGATGGCCCCGCCGTTTCTCGGTTTCGAGCGGCGCGGGGGGCGCATGGCGCCGCTGCCGGCGTTGCCGGACGGGGGTATCTGGAGCCCGCTGTTGAGAACGGAACTGCGGCCGGTCGCGTTGCCCGCGACGGAACTGCGGGCGGCGGGGACATGGCTACGGGTGATCGACCCGCGCTCAGGCCAACCGATCCCCGCGCTGGAGGAAGCGTACCGCACCTTGCAGATAGCGCAAGAGTTGTTGACCGAGGAGGTCCGGGCGCGGCAAGCGACGCAAGAGCTGTTGACCGAGGAGGTCCGGGCGCGGCAAGTGGCCGAGCGAGCGCGGCTGGCGGCGGAAGATCGGGCGGCGCAGGCCGAGGCTACGCTACGGGCGCTGCTCGCCGGCGCGGCGCACGACCATGATACGGATAACGACCTCGATCAGGATTGACTTATGCAGTGATGCTGTGGGCGCGCTCCACGATTGTGAGCGGTCTCGCCCCCTCCCTTCAGGGCCAGGCTCACGACGCTTGCTAGCGCGATCACGCGCGGGCCCTGATACTGTGGATACGATCCCGGCACCGAGCGGCGATCTGTTACAATGCCCACGATATGGCTACCCAAGATAAACCCTTCGTGCACGCCGGTCCTGCCGATGCCGATGCCCTGTCCCCGCGCTCCCTTGATGGCCTGAACAGTCAGCAGCGCCTCGCCGTGCTGCACGTCGACGGGCCGCTGCTTATCCACGCGGGGGCCGGCAGCGGCAAGACGCGCGTGCTGACCCAGCGCATCGCCCACCTCATCGAGAGCGGGCGCGCCCGCCCCTGGCAGATCATGGCCGTGACTTTCACCAATAAGGCGGCTGCCGAGATGAAGGAGCGCATCTACCGCCTCGTCGGCGACGAGGGTCGCGACATCACCGTCGGCACTTTCCACGCCATCTGCGCGCGTCTGCTGCGCATCGAGTGGCGCCACGAGGGCCGGCACAATTTCACCATCTACGACGAGGGCGATGCGCTCGCCGTGGTCAAGGAGTCGATGGCCGCCGCCAACATCTCCGACAAGTCGTACAGCCCCTCGGCCGTGCGGGGCGGCATCTCCAAGGCCAAGAACGACCTTGTTTCGCCGGGGCAGTACGAGCCCAAGCGCCACTTCGAGGAGGTGGTGCGCCGCGTCTACGAGGAGTACCAGCGCCGCCTCGAGGAGAACCGCGCGCTCGACTTCGACGACCTGCTCCTGCGCACCGTGCGCCACCTGCAGGAGAACCCCGAGCGGCGCATCCATCTGTCCAACCGCTACCGTTACGTGTCGGTCGACGAGTACCAGGATACTAACCGCGCGCAGTATCTCCTCTCCAAATTAATCGCATCTGAGCACCGCAATTTGTGCGTGGTAGGCGACAGCGATCAGGGAATTTACTCATGGAGAGGCGCAGATATTCGTAATATCCTCGAGTTCGAGAACGACTATCCCGACGCCGTGATCGTGCACCTGGAGCAGAATTATCGCTCCACGCAGACGATCCTGACCGCGGCCAATAAAGTTGTTTCGCTCAACAGGCTGCGCAAGCCTAAGAACCTGTGGACCGAGAACGAGCAGGGCGCCCCCATCAAGCGCAAGGTCGCCTACGACGAGGAGCAAGAGGCCGAGTTCGTCGCCTCGGAGATCCGCCGCATCGTGGCGCGCCGCGAGGCTACCTACAGCGGCTGCGCCATTATGTACCGCACTAACGCGCAGTCGCGCGCGCTGGAAACAGTCTTCGTGCGCGAGGGCCTGCCCTACATGCTCATCGGCGGCGTGCGCTTCTACGAGCGCCGCGAGGTCAAGGACGTGTTGGCCTACCTGCGTGTGCTGGCGAACCCCGACGACACGGTGGCGCTGCAGCGCGTCATCAATGTGCCCTCGCGCAAGATTAGCCCGCTGACGGTGCAGGCCCTGCTCGCCTGGGCGCGCGCGCAGAGGACGAACCTGCGCGGCGCGCTGCGCCATGTCGCCGGCGGCTACGCCTCCGATATCGTCGGGCTTTCGCCGCAGGCCGGGCGCGCCGTCGGGACCTTCGCCACCATGCTAAACGACCTCGAGGCTGAGTTGGACCTCCCCGTCGAGGAAACCAACGTCTACGAGTTGTTCAAGAACCTGCTGGAGCGGACCGGCTACGCCGCCTACCTGCGCGACGGTACCGACGAGGGCGAGGACCGCTGGCGCAACGTGCAAGAGCTCGGCAACGTGGCCAGCAACTACGAGGCGCTGCCGGCGCGCGAGGGCCTGGAGGCCTTCCTGGAGAATGTCGCGCTCGTCTCCGACGTCGACCAGCTGCGCGAGGACGACGAGAAGGTCACGCTCATCACGCTGCACGCAGCCAAGGGCCTGGAGTTCCCGGTCGTGTTTCTGACCGGGCTCGAGGAAAGCATCTTTCCGCACAGCCGCGCGCTGGAGGATCCCGCGCAGATGGAGGAGGAGCGCCGCCTGGCCTACGTCGGCATCACGCGGGCGCGCAAGCTGCTCTACCTCGTCAGCGCGGAGCGACGCCAGCTGTACGGCAACTGGCACTCCAACGAGCCCTCGCGCTTCGTCGAGGATGTCCCCCCCGAGCTCGTCGAGGTCATGGGCGGCCGTTCGCCCCGCAGCACCGTGCGCATGGCCGCGACGCGGGGCGGTTCCGGCTGGGGCGACTACGGGAGCGGCCGGGGCGGTTCCGGCTGGGGCGAGAGCGGCGGCGATAGGGGCGCCGGCGATAGGGGCGCCGACGGCTGGGGCATGCCCCAGCCCACGGGCGCGGCCTTCGCCGACGCGCCGGCGCCCGCGAAAACCGAGCCGGAGTACGCGGCGGGCGAGAAGGTGCAGCACAAGCACTTCGGCATCGGCGTCGTCGTCGCGAGCAAGATGGAGAACGGCGACGAAGAGGTCACGGTCGAGTTCAAGGACAAGCGCGGCGCTCCGGTGCGCAAGAATCTCGCCGCCGCCTTCGCCGGGCTGGAGCGCCTGTAGATGCCCGTCAGGGGCGTCCGCGGGGCCACGACGGCCGCGGAGAATAGCGCCGGGGCCATCGTCGAGGCGACCGAGGAATTGCTGCGCGCCATCGTCGAGCGCAATACTATCGACCCGGATGAGATCGTTTCGGCACTTTTCACCACGACGCGCGACCTCACCGCCGAGTTCCCCGCCTACGCGGCGCGGCGAATCGGCTGGCTGACCGTCCCGTTGCTCTGCGGTCACGAGATGGATGTGCCGTTGGGGAGCGTGCCGAGCGCCATCCCGCGCTGCATCCGCGTGCTCATCCACCTCAACAGCGATCTGCCGCAGGGCGCCATGCGCCATGCCTACCTGCGCGACGCCGTGTCGCTGCGCCGCGACCTCGTGGAGCGCTTCGGCCAGAGCGACGACCCGCGCGGGGACACCGCCACGCCCGGCTAAGAGTTAGTCTCTATTGCTTATGAAGGCGGGTCGCGGCAGGTGAGACTGGCGCGCTACAATAGTAGTCAACTACTGATCACCAGACTAGGTACTTTGCCCTCAGGAGGCGTCCATGAAACTCGCCGATCGCGCCCGCCGCATCGCCCCGTCCGCCACCATGGCCGCGGCCGCCAAGGCCAAAGAACTGCAACGCGCCGGCGTCCCGGTCATCGCATTCGACGCCGGGGAGCCGGACTTTGCGACGCCGGACCTCACGAAAGAAATGGGGATGGACGCGATCGCGGCGAACTTCACCAAGTACACGCCGGTCGGCGGCATCCCTGAGCTGCGCGAGGCCATCGCCGCGCGGCTGCACGCGGACGAGGGCCTGGACTACGCGCCCGACGCGATCGTCGTGGGCAACGGGGCCAAGGAGATCTGCTACGACCTCTGCCAGACGCTGCTGCAGGAGGGCGACGAGGCCATCATCCCGGCCCCCTACTGGGTCAGCTACGCCGAGCAGGTGCGATTGGCCGGAGCCGAGCCGATCATAGCGCCCACCTCGGAGGAGAGCGGCTTCAAGCTGGACCCGGCCGCGCTCGAAGCGGCCATTACCCCGCGCACGCGCCTGCTGTTCTTGAACTCGCCCTGCAACCCGACCGGCGCCGTCTACGATGAGGAGGAACTGCGCGCGCTCGGCGCGGTCCTGCAGCGCCATCCTGACGTGACGCTATTGACCGACGAGATCTACAAGAAGATCGCCTACGGGCCGTCCGGGCGCGCGCCGAGCGCCGCCGCCGCGTTGCGCCATCTGGCCGACCAGGTCGTGCTCGTCGACGGCGCCTCCAAGGCCTACGCCATGACCGGCTGGCGCGTCGGCTTCGCGGCGGGACCCCGCCCGCTGGCCAAGGCCCTGCGCGACCTGCAGAGCCACAGCACCTCGGGGACCGCCTCGATCTCGCAGAAGGCGGCCGTGGCGGCGTTCGGCGGCGATCAGGGCCCGGTCGAGGGCATGCGGCGCGAGTTCGAGCGCCGCCGCGACGCGGTCGTGGCCGGGCTCAATAGGCTGCCCGGCGTGCGCTGCGCCACGCCCGACGGCGCCTTCTACGCCTTCCCCAACGTGCGAGGCGCCCTGGAGCAGTCCTACCACGGGCGACGGGTCGAGACCGCGCTCGATCTCGTCGACTACTTGCTGGAGGAGGCGCACGTCTCGGTTGTGCCGGGCGAGGCCTTCGGCGCGCCCGGCTACCTGCGCTTCTCCTACGCCACCGGCATGGCGCAGATCGAGGAAGGGCTGCGGCGCATGGGCGCGGCGCTGTCCGCGCAAGAGGTTGGCGCCGCCAGCTAACTGTAATCGAGCGCGAACATAACAACACCGGCGTAGCGCAGATAGACCCCGTGAGCAGATAGACCCCGTGAGTCGTTTGTATTTAGGAGCGTACAGATGGACGACGGCCGAGTGGGAGGCGAGCGCGAAACGATTTACACGCTCGAGGCCACGCCGATGAAGTTCGGGCCGGGGGCGGCCGAGGAGGCGGGCTGGGAACTCAAGCGGCTCGGGGCGACGCGCGTCATGCTTGTGTCCGACCCCGGTGTGGCGCGCGTGGGCATCACCGAGCGGATCAAACAAAGCATAGAGCGCGAGGGCGTCGCCTGCGTGGTCTACGCGCGCGCCCGCGTCGAACCCACGTTGCGGTCGTTCCAGGAGGCGGCGGACTTCGCGCGCGACGGCGGCTTCGACGGTTTCGCCGGCGTGGGCGGCGGCTCGAGCATCGACACGGCCAAGGTGGCCGATCTCGTCACGACGCACCCCGCGCCGATCATCGACTACGTCAACCCGCCCGTCGGCGGCGGGCGCAGACCGCCGTCGCCGCTGTTGCCCTTGTTGGCTGTGCCCACGACCTCGGGCAGCGGCTCCGAGGCAACCTCGGTGGCGGTGCTGGACCTGCCGGAGCAGAAGGTCAAGACGGGCATCTCGCACCGCTACCTGCGCCCGCACCAGGCCATCGTGGACCCGACCCTCACGCGCACGTTGCCCGCCGAGGTCACCTCGTCGTGCGGGCTCGACGTGATCTGCCACGCCGCCGAGTCGTACCTGGCGCGCCCCTACGACGCGCGCCCCGCCCCGCGCACGCCCGACGACCGGCCACCCTATCAAGGGGCCAACCCGATCGCGGATATGTGGTCGGGCAAGGCCCTGGAGGACGGCGGGCGCTATCTGCGGCGCGCCGTGGCCGACGGCGACGACCTGGAGGCGCGCGGCGCGATGATGCTGACGGCCGCCCTGGCCGGCATTGGCTTCGGCTCGGCCGGGGTGCACATCCCGCACGCCTGCGCCTATCCCATCGCCGGTCTCAAGCACAGCTACCAGCCGCCGGGCTACCCCGCCGACCACCCCTTCGTGCCGCATGGGCACTCGGTCATCGTGACGGCCCCCGCGGCCTTCCGCTTCACCTACCCGGCCGGCCCGGCGAAGCATCGCCGCGCCGCCGAGCTCCTGGCCGGCCGGCCGCTGCCGGATGCGGGCGCGGAAACGCTGCCGGGCCTGCTGTGCGACTTGATGCGCGACGTCGGCGCGCCGCGCGGGCTGCGCGCGCTGGGCTACGACGAGGAGGATATCCCGGCGCTGGTGGAGGGCGCGCTCAAGCAGCAGCGCCTGCTCGCGCTGGCCCCGCGCCCCGTCGAGCCCGGCGACCTCGCCGCGATCCTGCGCGCGTCGATGGAAAATTGGTGATTCTCATTTGCTATACTTACTGCGGCGGCCCGTCCCAGATGGGCGGTCTGTCGCCATGCACTACACACGCGTCCGGACCGGTTCGGCCTCGTGCCCGCCCCTAGAGGGCGGGTGGGCCACCGGGTTGAACGGCGCGGAGGAATGAACGAAAGGTTGGTAGACACGCGCTATGCCACGAATATCGATGAAGCAGTTGCTGGAGGCCGGTGTCCACTTCGGCCACCAGACGCGGCGTTGGAACCCCAAGATGCGCCAGTATATCTTCACGGCGCGCAACAACATCCATATCATCGACCTGCAGCAGACGGTCGGGCTGCTCGATCAGGCGTTCGACTACGTGCGCGACCTGGGCGAGAACGGCCGCACGATTCTGTTCGTCGGCACCAAGAAGCAGGCGCAGGAGGCCGTGCAGGACGCGGCGGCGCGCTGCGGCATGTACTATGTGAATCAGCGCTGGCTCGGCGGCATGCTGACCAACTTCCAGACGATGCAGCAGCGGCTGCGCTACCTCAGCACGCTCGAGGCCCAGCGCGACGGCGGCGAGTTGGCGGCCCTGCCCAAGCACGAACAGCAGGGTATCGACAAAGAGATCGCTAAGCTCAACCGCATGCTGGGCGGCGTCAAGGGTATGCGCCGCCTCCCCGACGCGATCTTCATCGTCGACACGCACAAGGAGCGCCTGGCGGTGATGGAGGCCTTGCGCTTGCAGGTGCCCATCGTGGCCCTGGTGGACACGAACTCCGACCCCGACGAGGTCGACTACCCCATCCCGGCCAACGACGACGCGATCCGCGCGGTGCGCCTGATCTGCGACCGCGTGGCCGACGCGGTGATCGAGGGCCGCAACATGCGCATCGCCGCGTTGGCCGACACGGAGGGCGCGACGGACGAAGATCTGGAGAGCCTGCCGACGAGCTTCGCGCCCGACGAGAGCGAGTTGCAGTTCGCCCCACCGGCGCTCCCGCCGACCACCGAGGCCGGCGAGCCGGTGGCTGCGCCGGAGATCATGGCGCCCTCGATCGAAGACACGCTGGCGCCCGGAGCCGTCGCTGGCCTGGAGAAGGGGTCCGCGCCTTTCGCCTAGCGCGCCGGATGACGCGCGGCCGGACGTAGGGCCTGCTATGCCTATACCGCATGAACCAACGTCTGTGGTAGCGGTAGTAGCGGAAAGGGCGCCCCTGGTGGGCGCCCTTTCCATGCATCACGCATGTCCTGTACGATTGGCGCCTGGTCAACGAACGTGGGCTATGAGCCGTACGCCATCGTAGAATTAGTGTAGAGTAGAGACAAGTACAACGAGGGGACGAAAGCTTTATGGCAGATATCTCGGCGGCGACGATCAAGCAATTGCGCGATGAGGTGGGGGTCGGGATCATGGACGCACGCTCCGCGCTCGTCGAGGCGAACGGCGACACGGAGAAGGCCAAGGTGATCCTGCGCCAGAAGGGCGCCGCCACGGCGGAGAAGAAGGCGGGCCGGGAGACCAGCCAGGGCCTAGTCGAGGCCTACATCCATCCCGGCGGCCGCTACGGCGCCCTGGTCGAGGTCAACTGTGAGACCGACTTCGTGGCGCGCACGGATCCCTTCAAGGATCTGGCGCGCGACCTTGCCATGCACATCACAGCGACCAATCCCCTCTACGTGGACCTGAGCAGTGTTCCGGCCGACGAGCTCGAGGCGAAGCGGGGGCAGTTGCGTCAGGAGGCGCTCGGCGAGGGCAAGCCGGAGAGCGTGGTCGATAAGATGGTCGACGGGCGTATGAAGAAGTACGCCGAGGAGGTGTGCTTGCTCGACCAGCCCTGGGTCAGGGACCCCGAGAAGACGATCCGGCAGCGCATCCAGGAGACCGTTTCCTCGACCAACGAGAACATCCAGGTGCGCCGCTTCGCGCGCTATCAGCTGGGCGAATAGGCAAGTAGAGCGATGGAGAGCGATAGGGCGGTGACGGCCGCGACGGCCGCGACGGCCGACGGGTCGTTCGACGCGTCGATGCCGGGAGTCGGTCCCGCCTACGAGCGCGTGCTGCTCAAGCTGAGCGGCGAGATGCTCATGGGCGAGACCGGCTACGGCATCGACGCGGATACAGTGCAGGGGATCGCGCAAGAGCTGGCGCGCGTGCGCGAACTCGGCGTGCAGGTCGCGATCGTCGTCGGTGGGGGCAATATCTTCCGTGGGGTCGCGGCCTCGTCGCGCGGCATGGAGCGTGCAACAGCCGACTACATGGGCATGCTGGCCACGGTCATGAACGCGCTGGCGCTGCAGGACGCGCTGGAGAAGCGCGGCGTGCAGACCCGCGTGCAGACGGCCATAGCCATGCACGCGGTCGCCGAGCCGTACATCCGTCGCCGCGCCATTCGCCATCTAGAGAAGGGGCGCGTGGTGATCCTGGCGGCCGGCTCGGGCGACCCGTACTTCACGACCGACACAACGGCAGCGCTGCGCGCGCTCGAGCTCGGCGCCGACGTGCTGCTCAAGGCGACCAAGGTCGACGGCATCTACACCGCGGACCCCATGAAGGACCCGCATGCCCGCAAGTACGACCACCTCGACTACGCCACCGCGCTCGAGCGCGACCTGCGCGTGATGGACAGCACGGCTTTCGCCCTGTGCAAGGACAACAGCCTACCGATCGTAGTGTTCAATCTACAGAAGGGTAATATCGAGCAGATCGTGCGTGGCCGGCCCCTGGGCACGCTCGTGACAGCCGAGCCCGCCGGGTTTGCAGCAGGAGGTAGGTGATGATCGAGGAGCAACTCTCCGATGGCGAGCGCCGCATGCGCCGAGCCGTCGACGACTTGAAGAAGGACCTCAACACGGTGCGCACGGGGCGGGCCAGCCCCAGCATCCTCGACAACGTGACCGTCGACTACTACGGCGCGCCGACCGGGCTCAACGGCCTCGCGCAGATCTCGGTCAGCGACGCGCGCCAGCTGGTGATCCAGCCGTACGATCGCTCGTCGATGGGGGCGATCGAGAAGGCGCTCCAGAAGGCCGACCTCGGTATGACGCCCACTAACGACGGCCAGGTGATCCGCCTGAACATCCCGCCGCTCACGGAGCAGCGGCGCAAGGAGCTCGCCAAGACGGTGCACAAGATGGTCGAAGAGCACAAGGTGGCCGTGCGCAACGGGCGGCGTGAGGTAGCCGACAAGCTCAAGGTGGCCGAGAAAGATAAGGTGGTCTCGACCGACGAACTCAAGCGGGCCCAGGAGCGGCTGCAGAAGATTACCGACCGTGTGATCGGCGAGCTCGATGTGGTTGGGCGCGACAAAGAGTCCGACATCATGGCGGTGTGACATGGCGAGCGTGAGCGACGTGGCGGCGGTCGATCCCCAGGTCGGCATCCCGCGGCACGTAGCCATCATCATGGACGGCAACGGGCGCTGGGCGCAGCGGCGTCACCTGCCGCGCCTGGTGGGGCACCGGCACGGCACCAACAACATCCACCCCATCGTGGAGGCGTGCGAGGACCTGGGCATCGGGGTGCTGACGCTCTACGCTTTCTCCACGGAGAACTGGGGCCGGCCGGAGGACGAGGTCAGCGGCCTCATGAAGATCTTCCTGGAAATCCACCGGCGGGAAACGCAGGCGCTGCACCGCAAAGGTGTCTTGGTTCGCCATGTCGGCTCGCTCGACGGTGTCAGCGCATCCCTGCAGGCGGCTATCCGCGACGCTGAAGAGTTGACACGCAACAACAGGGGCCTGGTGCTCAATTTCGCCTTCAACTACGGGGGCCGCGCCGAGATCGTGCATGCGGTGCGCGCCTTGATGGCCGAAGGGATGCGGCCTGAAGACGTGACGGAGGAGGCTATATCGGCGCACATGCACACAGCGGGGCTGCCTGATCCAGACCTCGTCATCCGCACGGCGGGTGAGATGCGCCTCTCCAACTTCCTCATCTGGCAGGCCGCCTACGCCGAGTACTATTTCACCGACAAGCTGTGGCCCGATTTCGCGGCAGAGGACCTGCGCAAGGCCGTGGACGCGTTCAGCGCGCGCAAGCGCAAGTACGGGAAACTGTAGTCCCGTGACCCTGTGATCGCGCGGATCGGCAGCGGCGTGGTGCTCGGGGTCGCCGCGCTCCTGCTCGTGTTCCTCGGCGGCATCCCCTACGACCTGGCCATCATCGCCCTGGCCGCGCTGGCCCTACGCGAGTTCTATGGCCTCGCCGCGCGGCTGCTCTCGGTCGCATCCCCGTTCGCCGATGCGGCGGTAGGTGTGACGGTCGCGCTGCTAGCCGTGCTGTCTTTCGCGCCCGACCCGCGCTGGCGCATCGTGGCCGCGGTGCTGGCCCTCATCTTCTCTCTCGGGGGGCTGCTGTTCGTGCGCGGTGAGGCCGTAGCCGTGCGCTGGGTCGTCACGGTCGCCGGCGTTGTCTACATCGGTGTGCTCTGCGCGCCGCTGCTGTTGCTGCGCGGCGGCGCGTCCATCGAGGGGCGGGCCTGGGTACTTGTCGCGGCGGCCATCACCTGGGGCGCCGACACCTCGGCCTATGTCGTCGGGCGGTCGCTCGGGCGCACTCCGTTCTTCCCGCGCATCAGTCCAAAGAAGACGGTCGAAGGCTCGGTCGGCGGGGTGGTCGGCGGGATGGTCGCGGCGATCCTCGTGGCGCGGGTGGCGGGGCTGCAGCAACCCGGTCCTCTCGTGACGCTGGTGGGCCTGACAGGTACGATAGCGGCGCAGGCGGGGGATCTGGTGGAGTCTCTGTTCAAGCGGCAGGCGGGCGTGAAAGACGCGGGCACGCTGATCCCGGGGCACGGCGGGGTGCTGGACCGGGTAGACAGCCTCCTGTTCGTGGGTGGTTTGACCTACTGTTGGCGCCTGCTGCTCGACTCCAGCTACACATAATAAAAAAGACTGTACGTTGAACTAGGACAAGCTGGACAAAACATTTGAAGAAGTTAGTCGTCCTCGGTAGCACTGGGTCCATCGGTACGCAGACCCTGGCGGTCGTCGACGCGCACCGCGACAAGCTGCGTGTCCTCGGCATCGCCGCGCGCAACGAGGGGGCGCTGGCGGAACAGGCGCGGCGGTTCGACGTACCGCTCGTCGCCGTCGCCACCGACGGGAGGACGCTCTCCCCGGATGTCGTCATGCCGGGGGGGACACGCGTGCTGCGGGGAGGCGCGTCGCTGGTCGAACTGGCGACACACCCTGACGCCGACATCGTGGTCGTGGCCACGGTCGGCCGCGCGGGGCTCGAGGCCACGCTGGCCGCGGTGCGCGCGGGCAAGAGGGTCGCGATCGCCAACAAAGAGGCGCTTGTGATGGCCGGCGCGCTCATCACAGAGACCGCCAGGGCGCACGGCGCAGCGCTCCTGCCCATCGACAGCGAGCACAGCGCCTTGTGGCAGTGTCTTATGGGCGAGGACCCCGCGAGCGTCGAGGCCCTCCTGTTGACCGCATCGGGTGGGGCGCTGCGCGACTACGACGAGGCGCAACTGGGAACGATCACGCCCGAGCAGGCCCTGCGACACCCGACGTGGGTGATGGGGCCAAAGGTCACGATCGACTCAGCCACACTGATGAACAAGGGGCTGGAGGTGATGGAAGCGCGCTGGCTCTTCGACGTGCCCCTTGAGCGCATCGAGGTCGTGATGCACCCCACCAGCACTGTGCACTCGCTGGTGCGGTTCTGCGACGGGGCGCTCAAGGCCCAGCTCGGCTCGCCGGATATGAAAGGGCCGATCCAGTTCGCACTCAGCCACCCCGAACGATGGCCGCTCCAGGCGCACGCACTGGACATAACTAAAAACGTACCCCTGACCTTCGCCGCGCCGCCGGCGGGGAAGTACCCCTGCCTGGACCTGGCGCTGCGCGCGGCCGCGCAAGGTAACACATACCCGGCCGCCCTATGCGGGGCCGACGAGGTGGCCGTCGAGTTGTTCCTGGAACGGCGTATCCCCTTCACGGCGATCCCACGCCTAATTGAGGGCGTTCTCGACGCGCACCAGGGCGGTGACGAACGAGACCTCGACGCGGTCATCGCAGCCGACGCGTGGGCGCGCGTGGAATGTCTGCGCCTGGCCGCTGATATACTGGGGCGAGGGTAGAGGGCCACGGAGGGCACGGAGGGCGTAAGGAATGGTGCAGACAGCGACATGGACCACGACGTACCGCGTTCCTAATACGCTGCTCAGCGACACGGCGGAGAGCGTCGTGGGAACCCAGTGGCATCAGGATGCCCGGGATCAACTGACCGATATGCTGCGCATTGCAGCCAACAGGCAAAAGCTCCATAGCCCCCTGGGTTTGTCTTGCACTGATGGTGGTCCTGGCGCACACTGATAGGGAAGGGGCCATACTCCCTCCACGCTATGACTATCTGAAAGACAAAGACACCGCCGTGTACGCCATCATCACTGCCCTCGCCTTCATCGCCGTCCTGGGCGTCCTCGTCCTGATCCACGAGCTCGGGCACTTCCTGACGGCGCGCCTATTTGGGGTGCGCGTCGAGGAGTTCGGCCTGGGCTTCCCGCCCCGCGTCTATCCCTCGGCCGCCAAGGCAAGGGCCATCCGCGAGCGAGGCGGGACTGTCTACTCCCTCAACGCCCTGCCCCTCGGCGGCTTCGTGCGCCTGGCCGGCGAGAACGGCGTGGCCTCGCCGCGGCCCGAGGCCGTCGAGGACGGGGCGGAGGGCGCGACGACCGTGACTCCTACGCGCCCCGAGTTGTCCTTGAGCGGGCAAGTCGCGGCGGCCGACGACCCAGGCGCCTTTGCCAACAAGCCGGCCTGGCAGCGCATCATCATCCTCGTCGCGGGGGCGTTCAACAATATGGTCCTGGCCATGGCGCTCGTCTTTCTGCTGCTGGCGGTGATCGGCACTCCGCGCACGCTGGCGCAGGTGGCGGGGGTCGAGGTGTCGTCGCCGACATCGGCGTCGGCGTCGCCGGCCGCGCGCGCGGGGCTACGCCCCGGCGACATCATCCGCAGCGTGAACGGGCGCAAACTGGGGGACGCGTCGGATCTGCGGCCGCTCGTGTTCGCCAACGAGGGGCGCCCCGTCGCGATGACCGTGACGCGCGGCGACAAGACGCTGACGGTGACGCTGACGCCGCGCCGGCCGCGCAGCTTCGCAGAGGACGCGGGGCCGATCGGGGTGGTCACGAGCCCGAGCTACGAGCACAATGTGCCGATCGACGCGGGCCGGGCGGCCTCGACCGCGGTCAACGTGCCGGTCGCCGTCGTGCAGGCCCTGTCGGTGATCCCGGCCGCCCTGTTCAATCATCAACCTGCTTCGTTTGGGACACCAAGCCCGTCGTGCGACGTGGGCACGCGCTACCTCACCTTCGGTGACCGTCGTATGAGCGCCTGTAACGTGCAGAAGTACGTGCGCGTCCCCGGTGCGGTGCAGGACGATACGTGTCTGCCGACGGCCACCGACGGCGTGGCCGTGACGGGTCCAGTGGGCATCCTGCGCCAGGTCGGCTGCGAGGCCAACGGGGTCTCCACGCGCGGGTGGACGCCGCTGCTCACCCTCGTGATCGAGCTCAGCGCCACGCTGGCGGTGATGAACCTGTTGCCGTTCCCGGCCCTCGATGGAGGGCGCATCTTGTTCGTGCTCATCTCGCTGGTCGGGCGCCGCCGCGTGCGGCCGGAGGCCGAGGCCCTGGTCCACGCGCTCGGCATGGCTGCGCTGCTGACGCTCATTTTCATCATCTCGGTGCACGACATCTCCAACTGGTTCACCAACCGCCCGACGTTCTAAATCCTTGACCCCGCATATTTCCAAGTCCCTCCACTACGCGGCCGGCGCCTACGCGGCCGGCACGCGCCGGCAACCGGTCAGGCGCGCCACCTATCGTCTGCGCCTACATGGACGTGATGGACGTGAACGTGCCTGACGTCATGGGGTCGGACGAGCCGGAGAGGTGGCGACAACTCGCGCGGCGGGCGGAACGGCTGCGGCGGGGGGCACAGCGCCTGGATCGTCGCGCTCGCCGCTATGCCGTGGCCCGGCTAGCCTTGTTCTTCGGCGGCCTGCTCGCCGGTATCCTGTGCTGGCGCCTCGTGGCCCCCATGATGGGCGGCGTCGCTCTTGTCGCGGCCCTGCTTGTTTTTACCGGCGTCGTAGTTATCCACAACAGGGTCGAGGACGCGCTCCGGCGCTACAGGCTGCTGGGCCGATTGGTGTCGGCGCAACAGGCGCGCCTCGACCTCGATTGGCCGCGTCTCCCGCCCGCGCGCGGCCGGCCGGTCCCTGTGGACCATCCCTTCGGGGCCGATCTCGACCTCGTCGGAGAGCGGTCGCTGCACCGCTTGCTCGACCTCGCGGTGACGCGCGAAGGCGGCGAACTACTGCGCGCATGGCTGCTGGAGGAGGCGCCGGACGCGGACGCCACCCGGCGACGGCAGGTCCTCGCCCGCGCGCTGGCCCCGCGCACGCTGTTCCGCGATCGGCTCCTCGTCACGGCCATGGCGGCGACCGGCGACGCCTGGGACGGAGGAGAGGCCGCGCGCTGGCTGGCGGGGCGGCCCGCGACGCCACTCGCCCGCCCCCGCGCCGTCGCGCTGGGCCTGCTCGCCCTGGCGCTGGGCCTGCTGTTCCTGGCCGGCGTCTTCGCGCCGGGGCTGAATCGCGCGTTCGCGCTCGGCCCGCTCGTGCTGGCCAGCCTCCTCTACCTGGTGCGGCGGCGGCTCGTCCGCCCCCACATCGGGGGTGTCCGCGCGCTCGACGCGGCGCTGGAGGGACCGCGTCGCGTGTTCGCCTATCTTGAAACGTCCCCGTTCGGCCCGTCGCCGGAACTGCGGGCGCTGTGCGCGCCCTTGCGCGACGACGGGGCGCGGGCGTCCGACGCCCTGGGGCGTGTCGCGCGCGTCACGGGACTGGCGACGCTGCAGGAGTCGCTGGCGTGGCCGGTGATCAACCTGATCGCGCCGCTCGACCTCATCCTGGCGTACCGCCTGAGCCGCGATACGGCGCTGTTGGCGGCGCGCCTGCCGCGCTGGCTCGACGTCTGGTTCGAGCTCGAGGCGCTCTCGTCGCTGGCCAACCTGGCCTATCTGCACCCGGACTATGCGTTCCCCGATGTGGGGGGCGGCGCTTGGGGCGATAACAAGGGCGGGAGCAACGGTGGGGGCAACGGTGGGGGACCCGTCTTCGAGGCCCGCGCCCTCGGGCACCCCCTCATCTCAGCAGCGCACAAGATAGCGAACAGCTTCGCGATCGAGCGGCTGGGCGACGTGGCGCTGATCACGGGCTCCAACATGGCGGGCAAGAGCTCGTTTCTGCGCACGCTCGGCGTCAACCTGTCGCTGGCCTACGCGGGCGGCCCCGTCGACGCCGCGCATCTGAGGACCGGCGTCTTCCGCCTCTTTACCAGCATCGCCGTCGCCGACTCCGTGACGGAGGGCTACTCGTATTTCTACGCCGAGGTGCGACGGCTCAAGGCCCTGCTGACGGCGTTGGAGCGGGCGGACGCGCCGCCGCTGTTCTTCCTCGTCGACGAAATCTTTCGCGGCACCAACAACCGTGAGCGACTCCTGGGCGGTAGGGCCTATTTGCGGGCGCTTGCGGGAGGGCGCGGCGTCGGCGCGGTCTCGACGCACGATCTTGGTCTGGTGGAGCTCGCGGACCTGCTGCCGCAAATCACGAACTACCACTTCCGCGACGACGTGGTCGGCGGCCAGCTTGTGTTCGACTACACACTGCGACCCGGCCCTGCGCCGACGACCAACGCGCTCAAGATCATGCAGCTGGCGGGTTTGCCCGTAACCTAAACGCTTCACGGTTGACTGTCGACGGTTGACTGTGGAGGCTACGCTGCGACTGCCTCCCCAGAGAGGTCACCGATGGCAGGTGTATAGTTACGATACACCGTGGATGGTACGACGGGACCCAATCGAAGGAGGCGCCGATGGTCGCCTAGCCCTCTTACGCTCAGACGCCTACCTTCACCGTCGCCGAGTATCTTGCCCTGGAGAGGGTGAGCGACACGAAGTACGAATACGTCGACGGCTATCTCTACACGCCCGACGGTTCCTGGACCTACCGGCGCCACGCGCGCGGCGACGTCGTCGCGTTGGAGACCATCGGCTTCGCGGCCCCGCTCGACGCGTTCTACGCGCTCACGACGCTATAGATGGCACGGCGCTGTATGTCCAGGGCGTGTCCGGGCGCGCGGCGGCCGCGATCCGGATGACGAGGCTGGTGACGAGGCTGGTGACGAGGCTGAGGTGCGAGCAGATGGCCGCCGCAGAGCGCAAGCGGCTCAGTCACCGCCACCTCTCCGAACAAGTCGGGCCTACGCCTACCAGCCGGGGTTTGTCTGCGGGTACGCCTCTCAGGTGGCCCTCATCGGTAGCCGGTGTCGCCGGCCGGCCGGCCGGCGTCCTGGATCTCGACAATGTATCGCCACGCGTCAGGTTGAGTCTCATCGAGGTCTGTGAAGCCATACATCTGCGCGAGCTGGCCGCTCGACAAGGACTGCCCATTCCAGCGCGCCACGTCGGGATCGGCGGCGAGAAAGTGTACATGGCCATGTAGAAAGCCCCACTGATGGCCAGCTAATGGTCCCCATTCGTGGAGAACCTGCCGACGGTTCCCCAAGCCCCGCCCACGCGAAGGCCGTGCCGAGACAGGGAGAACTTGTTCTTCAGGGAGCAGGAGCTGGCCCATCTGCCCTCTAACGAGCAGGCGCACGATGGCCACCAGTGGCGACTTTTGTGTGGCCACTGACAGCGAGCGCGGCGACCGCCCGACCGACGTAAATGGGCGTCTCCGAGATGCAGAAATGGGGCTCGCGCGCCGTCGCGTCGCGCCAGGTCGCCTCGGTGACCCCGAAGTGGTCGAGCATCATCTCCGAGCGCAGCCAGCCCGGCGTCAGGGCGAGAGCCGTGGCGCCGCGCGGGCCTACTTCTCGCGCCTGCGCCCAGGCCAGGCGGATGACGGAGGCCTTGGCGAGGTCGTAGAAGAGCGACACCCGGTAGCGGGTGGCGTTGTACGCGGCGGTCCCGTCCGTGACCTCGACTACCAGGCCGTCCGGGCGGCGTAGCAGCAGCGGGAGCGCGTGGTAGCTGGTGATGATGTGGGGGTCGATCGCGCGCCGCAGCAGCAGGAACCCGCGGTCGAGATCGTGTTCCCATAAGGGGGTGTCCCACTCGAAGAGGCGCTCGGCGCCCCAGATGTCGTTGACTAAGCACATGACCATAAATTTGGCACGTTTTCCGCGCCTGGATCACGCGTAGATAGGCCATGCCAGACTTGTGGACACCTGCTTAGCACGTCGAGCCGGCCCTGCTCGCCATCGATGCGCGCGATCAGCGCGCCGACCTGGACGGGGTCCAGGTGGTCTACCTGAACGGGGATGCCCTGGCCACCCGCCGCGTCGACGAGCAGGGCGGTCTCCTCAATCGTCTCGGGCCGATCGATGTCCGAACGATGTTCGCGCGTGCTGCGCCCCGTCGCATACACCGTGGCGCCCTCCGCGCCGAGCGCGACGGCGATGCCCCGCCCAGCGCCGCGTGTCGCCCCGGCCACCAGCGCGACTTTGCCATGCAATGCTCCTGACATGAGTCCTGTCCCCCCGTTTCGTACCGCATCCCTCATAATCCCTCATACAATCGCAAAATGGTCTCCCCCCTCCCCCAGGCCGGACATGCCGGCGCCGGCGCCTCGTGCCCTTATACTATCAACCGTGGCCGACACCATGCTGTCAAGCATAGCGATTCTATCCTGGGACCAAGTCGCACGATCACCGCTCACGACCGCGCCCATGCGCCATTATAAGGGCGGCTAGTACCACACGACAGAGATTTCTCCGCATATTCAGCACGATGTCCCGCGTGTCAAACACCCGCTTCACGCTTGTGGAACGTGCGGAATGTTTTCAAGCGAGCGGTACTAGCAGGCGCGCTACGGCGCCAAAGGGGACAGGACGTGGATCGGCTACAAGGCGTACCTGACCGAGACCTGCGACGACGATCGCCAGCCGGTCGTTCGGGTGCGCTTCGACTACCACGCCTGCGCGGCCTGTCCCAGCCGCCCGCTCTGCACCCGCTCCAAGCGGCATCCGTGGCAACTCCTCTCGCGCCCTCAGGATCGGCGCGAGGCCTTACAGGGGGGAGACAACGATTCCTGCATTTTTGGTGACTATCCAGCGGATCGTTCACGGTATAGCGCACTTGGCGGAGCAAGCCCGTCGTGCGTAGAATACGAGCAGAGAGGGCCGCACTGGGCAGCGAGGGATGAGGCGAAAGGTATCCCGCGATG
>JAABUH010002264.1_pt1 | contig 18890 bp, 17 predicted proteins | sample 5559121 | NCBI WGS metagenome assembly JAABUH01 (sample SAMN10711871, study PRJNA513364) | rock metagenome | isolation source: Antarctica rocks | place: Antarctica: Victoria Land, Battleship Promontory nord | collected 2015-12-28
CCGCGCCGCCGGCCGTTTCGCTTATGCGACTTTAGTCGCAGGCCCCTAATCTTAGGACTCGCCGAGGTCCTCGGTGAAGTCGAGCGCATCGGAGCCGAGGTCTTCCTCCTCGGCCGTGCCCTCGCCCTCGTCGGCGAGGTCCTCGTCCTCGTCGTCGATCCGCTCGTCGCGGATCACACCGCCCCGGATGTAGGCGCGCACGCTCGAGCCCGTCTCCGGCGGGAACGACACACGCCCGGCCAACTGCGGCGCCTGGCGCATCTCGCGCACGAGGGCGCGCAGCTCGCGCCCCTTCGGGCTGATGGAGATGGCGGCGATGGCGTAGGTGTTGCCGCCCTCCGTCAGATCGATCAGACGCACCGAGAGCTTACCTTCGAGCGGACCCAGACGCTCGCCGCCCGGCGTGGTGATGACCATGACGTCGCCCTCGCGCCGCATGCCCAACATGTCCCCCGCGGCAACATACGCGAGGGTCTCTTTCGGCGCGTCGCAGAAGATGCTCGTCGCCGCGGTCTTGCCCGTTTCCTCGATGAAGAAGGCCGGGTCGGCCTGGTGACCGTCCTCGCGCGCCGTGGGCGCCTCGTCCTTGAGCGCGGCCAGCCGGGTGATATTGCGCTGCGCGATCGTGTTGGTCGGGTCGATCTTGAGGGCGGACTCGTAGGCACCGCGCGCGTCGCTGTTGCGGCCGAACTGCGCATAGGCCTTGCCCAGGCGGTTGTAGGCCTCGGCGTCGGGCGTGAACTCCTCGACCAGGCGCGTGTTGACTTCGATGGCCTGCTGCCACTGCTCGGACATGGCCAGGTTGATGGCCTGCTCGGCGAGCTGGCGCCGCTTGCGGCCTTTCTCTTCGGACTGCAACTCGTTCAACTGTCGATAACCCCTTGCAGAGCCCACGGGCTCGTTTTAGTGATACATGCGCGTACGGTGCGGCCGGTCAGGTCTTCGTCCCCGCGCGGGATGAAGACCAGCTTGTTGGCGCGCGTGCGCCCGCGCCACTGCGGCAGGTCCTGCCGGTGCGACTGGCTGTCCTCGACCAGGACCTCCTGCACGGTGTCCAGCAGCCGCGCGTTGAGGCGCGCCTGGGTCTCCTCTTGCTGGCGCTCCAGGCGGCGGCGGCGCTCCTCTTTCTCCTCCTGCGGCACGTCGTCGTCCCACGACGCCGAGACCGTGCCGTGACGCGGCGAGTAGCAGGCCGCGTGCACCACGTCGAACTGCGCCGCGTCCATCAGGGCGAGCGTGCCCTGGAACTGCTCCTCGGTCTCGCCGCAGAAGCCCACGATGATGTCGGTGGTGACGGCCACGCCGGGGATCGTGGCGCGGATCTTCTCGACCAGTCCCAGGTAGCGCTCGACGGTGTACTGGCGGCGCATGCGGCGCAGCACCACATCGTCGCCGGCCTGCACGGGCAGGTGCACCGTCTCCACGACTTTGGGCAGCCGGGCGATGGCCTCGATGAGGCGGTCGTCCATATCGCGCGGGTGGCTGGTCATGAAGCGCAGGCGCTCCAGGCCCTCGACCTCGTGCACGGCCTCCATCAGGTCGGCCAGATGGCTCTTGGGCGACAGATCGCGGCCGTAGTGGTCGATGATCTGGCCCAGCAGCGTAATCTCTTTGACTCCGCGGCGCGTCATCATGCGCGCGTCGGCGACGACCTCGGCGATGGGCCGGCTAACCTCGCGCCCGCGGCGGTACGGCACGATGCAGTAGGTGCAGAACTTGTTGCAGCCCTGCATGACCGAGACGTAGGTGCTGACCGGCGACGAGTGGCCGTGCGGCGAGGCCGCCTCGAAAGGCTCGCCGGGGGCGGCGACGACCTCGTGGGCCTCGAGTTGGCCCAGGAAGTGGTCCAGCGCGCCGGGCTGGAAGAAAAAATCGACCATGGGCAGCCGCTGGCCCATGGCGTCGAGGTCGGGCTCGACCGAGCAGCCGGTCAGCGCGACCATGAGGTCGGGGTCCTCGCGCTTGCGGTGCGCGAGGTTGCCCAACGTGCCCTGCACCCGCTGCTCGGCGCTCTCGCGCACCGTGCACGAGTTGAGTACGACGAGCTCGGCGCCGTCCATGGAGGGGACGTGGGTCAGCCCGCGCCGCTGCAGGGCCGTCGCGATGGCGTCGCTCTCGGCGACGTTCATCTGGCAGCCGATCGTCCAGACGTGGAACGTGCGCGGCGTGGCCGCGCGCCGCACGCCCTCGGGCTCGCGCGACTCGTGCGCGCGCGGCGCGCGGACGAGGCGTTGTGGTTGTAGTAGCACGGGCAAAAGCCTCCACGGGGGTACTGGGGCGGAAAAGCCGGGAAAGCAACCGCCGGCGACGGGTAGCTGGGGCGTGTCGCGCGCGAACATGAATAAAACGCGCCCGCACATGTTGATGATGCCAGAGGAGTATACCGCCCACCCCACACAGACGCAAGAGGGATGGTATACTTGTTGCGCTAGAGGGCGAATAGCTCAGTTGGTTAGAGCGTCCGGTTTACACCCGGTAGGTCGGGGGTTCGAGTCCCTCTTCGCCCACCCCCTCCGACTCCAGACAAAGCACAAACAAAAATACACAGAGGCCCTTGACCCTACTCCCCGGCCGGGCCTATACTCTACTTGCGTACAGTCTCGCGGCCCCGCTTGACGCGGGGGACGGGCGGCGCGGGCATTGGCCGAAGTGGCGGAATGGCAGACGCGGCGGTCTCAAACACCGCTGAGGGCAACCTCGTGTGGGTTCGACTCCCACCTTCGGCACACGATCTGCTAAGTAGTTGATGGCTAGTGATTATCTCTAGTTGCTAGCCTCTAACTACTGGTTATCTCATACAGTGCTCGACCGTCAGACAGCCCAACGGGCGACACCTCTAGCTGCGAAGGTGTGCTGCGATGAATCTCTCCTTTTGCGCCACGCGGGTATCCCCATGCCTATGTCTCAATTAGGTGTGCTCACGGCCGGGGCGGATTGTCCGGGCCTCAACGCCGTGATCCGCGCCGTCGTCGGACGCGCCGCCCTCTCCGACTGCACCACCGTCGGCATCATGAACGGCTGGGCCGGCCTGCTCTCGCTCGATGCGCACGTGGTCAACGAGACGACGGTGCGCGACATCCTGCCGCTGGGCGGCACCGTCCTGGGGGCCGGGCGCCTCAACCCTGTGCGCGAGGGCGACGACCGCCTGCCCGAGGCGCTGGCCGCGCTCGACACGCTGAAGATCGACGGGCTGATCGTGATCGGCGACATCGACGGCCTCACCGTCGCCCATACGATGGCCAAGCGCGGCGTCCGCGTCGTCGGAGTGCCCGGCACGATGGACAACGACGTGGGCGGCACGGACTACTGCATCGGCTACGACTCGGCCGTCAGCACGGTCGCCGACGCCGTGGACAAGCTGCAGACCACGGCGAGCGCCCACCACCGCGTGATGGTCGTCGAGGCGATGGGCCGCGGCGCCGGCTGGGTCGCGCTGGCCGGGGCCCTCTGCGGGAGCGCGCACATGGTACTCGTGCCCGAGATCGAGTCGAGCATCGACGACGTGGTGCGGCGGCTGCGCGCGCGCCACGACGCCGGCCACGACTTCACCATCGTCGTGGTGGCCGAGGGCGCCGCTGTGGCGGGGCTGCCCCGGCCGGCGGAGGAGCAGCCGAGGACGACCCTGGCCGCGCGCATGGCCCGCCCGAGCGTCGGCGAGATCATCGCGCTGGAGATCGAGGAGCGCACGGGCTACGAAACGCGCGTCACCGTGCTCGGGCACCTGCAGCGCGGCGGCTCGCCGACCGTCTACGACCGCATGATGGCCACACGCTTCGGCGTCGCGGCGGTCGAGCTGGCGCTGGACGGGCAGTGGGACCGCATGGTCGCGCTCAAGGGCAACCGCACCCTGGCCGTGCCCCTGGCCGAGGCCAGGAAGGGCCGTCCGGCCGATCCCGCTCTCTACGAGTTGGCCACGCTGTTCGGGTAGGGCGCGCTGAGGGACCTGCGATTGCTCTCTCCGCGCGCGGCCTAACTCCTGCCTGAGCCTGCGACCGCGGTCGCAGGCTCAGGCACAGGCTGTATTGGCTCGTACCCTTGCTCCCGCAGCACGCGCCGCACGGCGGCGTACACGCGGTCGACGGTGAGGTAATGCATGCAGTCCGTGTTGCCGTGGGGGCACTCGGCCGTGGCGAGGGCGTTGTAGCAGGGCGAGCACCCCATGTCGGTGCGCAACACCACGGCGCTCTGCCCCGGGCGCGGGTACGGCCCGCTGATAGCAGGGTCGGTCGGGCCGTAGATAGAGACCGTGGGACGGTCTAGAGCCACGGCCATGTGCAGCGGGCCGCTGTCGCCGCTCAACACGAGGTCGCAGCGGGCCAGCAGGGCGGCCAGTTCGTTCACCGAGGTCCGGCCTGTCAGCACCAGCGGATGGGTGGCCATCGCCGCCGTCACCGCATCGGCGATCGGCGCCTCGCTCTTCGAGCCGGTCAGCGCAACCGTGGCGCCGTACTCCTCCCGCAGGCGGTCGGCCAGCGCGGCCCAGTGAAGGGCGGGCCAGCGCTTGGCGCTCCCATTGATCGAGCCGGCGTGGATGCCCACGAACGGCGCGTCAGGGGCGACACCATGCTCCGCCAGCAGTTGGTCCACGCGCCGGGCCGCCCCCGGCTCGACCTCCAGATGCATGTAGCGCGGCCTACGGGCCGCGCCGGCCAGCTCGGCCAGGCGCAGGCACCAGCGCACCTCGTGCTCGCGGCGATCATAGCGCATATCGGGGAGCGTGCGCGTGTGCAGGAGCGGATAGGCCTCCTTGCGGTAGCCGATGCGGTGCGTGGCCCCGCTCGAGAAAGCCCAGATGCTGGCCATCAGCCCGAACAAGCTCACCGCCAGGTCGAAGCGCTGGCGGCGCAGCAGCCGATAGGCGTCGTACCACGCCTTGAGGGTGGTTGGGTTCAACAGGCCGCGCGGCGAGCGGATGCCGTTGGTGTCGAGCGTCACCACGCGAGCGACGAAGGGGTAGCGCGCGGGGATGTCGGCCGTGTAGGGCAGCGTCATCATCCAGATCTCGGCGTCGGGGTAACGCTCGTGCAGGGCCTCGACCGCCGGCATGGAGAGCAGCACGTCGCCCAGCAGGTCGAGTCGTAGCACCAGGATCTTGCGCACCTGGTCGGTCTCGAAGCGCGGGTAGGGCGCCTTGAGCGCCGCGATACGCCCCCACAGGCCGATGACCCCGAACACCGCATAGAGGACGGCCTGGACGAAGTCGATTATCGTGTCTTTGACCGCGCGGTCTATCCGTTGTTTCACCGTGCCCCCGCTCGCCTAGCCTCCCGCCCCGTCGTCGGGGAAGATGTTGATGAGGCGCTCCGCGAAACCGGGCAAGATCGTGTCTCCGTCGAGCACGCCGCCCGCGGGGACCGTCCGCGCTGTACCATCAGGATAATGTACGGCGACGGTGCGGGTCTTGGGATAGAGCAGCCACACGAGCCGCGCGCCTCCCGCGACGTAATCGGCCACTTTCTCATTGATGTAGGTCGCGGTTTCGCAGAAACTGATGACCTCGGCGACGAGGATTGGCATCTCCGTCATGTACTCGGCCACCCGCACAGGACCTAGCCGCGCCACCTGCTCCGTGGACACATAGCCCATATCGAGACCGCGGGTTTGGTCGGGGTCGTCCGGCAGGCTGAAGCGCACACCAGACTCGCCGCTCACCAGACGGCCAACCAACCGGTCGCGCGCGCTACGTCCCCGGCTTTCTTCCCAGCCGAGGGTGAGCGCCCGACGATATAGATAGCGATCGACCGCGGCAACTAGCCCCGCCTCGATATAGCCGTGATCTTCTTTCGGCGGTGGCATGCGCGCGATCTCCCCTCGCACAAGCTCATAGAGGTAGCCGTCGTCGGGTCGCGCCATCAGGTCGTCGAAAGTTTCGCGTCGGGTCGCCGTCATCGTCACTATCCTCAGCAAGCAAGGTTACGGGACACCACTCGCCCTAGTATCTCACAGCGCACAGTCGTCATTCGTCCATTGGCTTGCGGTAGAGCCCGTGCCACTTGAACTCCCGGAAGCCGGCGCTCTCGTACAGGCTCCGCGCGCCCTGGCTGTCGTCCCTGTCGGTGATGATGCGGATCTCAGGGACGCCGCGCCCGGCCAGCGCGCGCATGCCGCCCAATAGGAGCGCCCGCGCTACGCCCCGGCGTCGCCACCGCCGGCGCACCGCCACCTCGGGCACGACGCCGACGCCGCGCCACACCCGGCCCACGACCACCCCCACAACCTCGTCGCCGCGCCACGCCACCTGCCACAGCGAGGGGTCGAAGCCGGGCGCGTCGACGTTGTCGGCCAGGAAATCGCGGTAGTCCTCCTCGCCCGGCGGCCGCATCAGGGGCAGGCCCGCCCAGGCGTCTTTCCACGCGTCGTAGATCGCGCGGTAGTCGCCCGGTGCGACGGGCCGCGCGTCCACGCCGGCCGGCAGCGCGGCGCGAGGGAACAGCGCGTCGGGGTCTCCCTCCACGCGGACGGCCATGTCGCTCAGGCTGTGGAACAAGGTGTAGCCCTCGCGCAGCGCCAGGCTCGTCGCCTCGCGCTCGGTGCTCGATGCGTTGGTACCGAACGCCTGGCGCTCCAGAGAGACGCCCTCGTGCGCGCGGCGCCTCGCCGCGACCGCGCGCAGGCGACGCTCGGCCGCGCGCAGCATGGCCGTCCCGATGCCCTGGCCGCGCCAGGCGGGCAAGAGCCAGCCCAGGTGCAGGTAAAGCCACGGGCCGTCTTGCTCCTCCCACCACGTCACCCAATTGTAGCCGACGACGGCGCCGTCGACCTCGACCACGAGCATGTTCGGGCTGCCGGGCGACACGTCGTCGTAGACGCGCGCCATGTCATCGACGGAAGGGATGCCCTCCCGGGGCGAGCGCGGGTCGATACGGTCATACTCCCGCACGCCCTCGCGCACCGCCGCCAGCACCGCGTAGTCGTCCGCGCCCCGGAAGCGGCGGAAGGTCAGGCCCGGGACATCGGGCGCATCGCGCACGTCGATCCTATCCATGGGATAAAGAGGTTACTCTATGATCGCGGGGGCGAAGCTCGTGCCCGCGGCGAGGGGGGGCAGGCCGAGCAGCGCGGCGACGGTGGCGCCGAGGTCGGCGAAGGTGGCGCGTGTGCCGAGGTCGACGCCCCCGCGCACGGGGGCGCCGGCCACGAGCAGCAGCACGTACTCGCGCGTGTGGTCGGTGCCGGGCCCGACCGGGTCGACGCCGTGGTCGCCGGTGATGAACAAGGCGTCGCCGGGACCCATAGCCTCCAGCAGCGCGGGCAGGGCGTCGTCGAACGCGCGCAGGGCGCGGGCGTAGCCGTGCGGGTCCTTGCGGTGGCCGTAGACCATGTCGAACTCGATCAGGTTGGTAAAGATGATGCCGCGCCCCGGCGACCGTATGGCGTCCAGGGTGGCCGCGATGCCGTCCGGGTTGTTGAGCACGTGCGTCGAGGAGGTGACGGAGCGGCCGGCGAAGATATCCTCGATCTTGCCGATACCCCGCACCTCGAGGCCGGCCTCCACGGCGCGGTCGAGCAAATGCGGGCCCGGCGGGGGCAGCGCCCAGTCGCGCCGCGCCTCGTTGTCGCGCGTATACGAGCCGCTCACACCGACGAAGGGGCGCGCGATGACGCGCCCGACCGCATGCGGACCCTGCAGGATCGCGCGGGCGCCCTCGCAGACCCGGTAGAGCTCGGGGAGCGGCACGACATCCTCGTGCGCGGCGATCTGCAAGACCGAGTCGGCCGAGGTGTAGACGATCAGTTTGCCCGTGCGCACATGCTCGTCGCCGAGCTCCTCGATGATCTCGGTCCCCGAGGCCGGCTTGTTGCCGAGCGCGCCGCGCCCGGCCATCCGCTCAAAGGGCTCGAGTATCTCGGGCGGGAAGCCGTGCGGGTAGGCCGGCGGAGCCTGCGTGGAGACGATGCCGATCATCTCCCAGTGCCCCGTCACGGTGTCCTTGCCGGGCGAGCGCTCGGCCATGCGCCCGAAGGCGCCCCGCGCGCCAAGGTCGGGGGCAATACCCGGGAAATTGCCGATGTTGCCGAGACCCAGCCGTTGCATGGTGGGCAGGGCGAGCCCGCCGACCGCCTCGGCGGTGTGCCCGAGCGAGTTCGCCACCGTGTCGGCCTCGCCGAACTGAGCGGCATCGGGCGCGGCGCCGACGCCGACGCCGTCGAGCACTACGATGATGGCGCGCTCTATCGTCGTGGGAGGGGTCATGATTGGGCAGGCTGCCCTTCCCTGATGACGCCGAGCAGCTCGTCGCGCTTCTGCTCCATCAACTGCTGGCTATCGGCCTCCACGTTGAGGCGCAGCAGCGGCTCGGTGTTGGAGGGGCGCACGTTGAACCACCAGGTGGGGTAGGTGATGGTGATACCGTCGAGCGTGTCGAGCTTACCGTCCTTGTATCGCTCCTTGAGCTCGTTCTCCTTGCCCTGAGTGTCCGTGACATGCGAGTTGATCTCGCCGCTGCGCACGCGCGCGCACAGCTCGCGGATCAGTTGCGAGACCGGCTTACCCTCCTCGGACACGACCTCGAGGACGCTCATCAGCGCGATCAGGCCGGAGTCAGCGAACCAAAAGTCGCGGAAGTAGAAGTGGCCGGAGTGCTCGCCGCCGAAGATAGCGTTGTTCTCGCGCATTTGGGCCTTGATGAACGAGTGGCCGACGCGCGTGCGGATGGGATGGCCGCCCATCTCCTCGACCATCTTGGGGACGCACGTGGACACGTTGACGTTGTAGAGGACGGTGCTGCCGGGGTTCTTCTTGAGCAGCGAGCGAGCCACCAGTTGGGTGACCGAACTACCGTCCACGAGATCGCCCTTCTCGTCGACGATGAAGACGCGATCGGCGTCCCCGTCGAAGGCCGCGCCCATGCCGGCCCCGCTGTCGCGCACGAGCTTCTGCAGGTCGACCATGTTCTCGGGCTCGATGGGCGAGGCGGGGTGGTGCGGGAAGTTGCCGTCGGGCTCGAAGTAGAGCGGCTCGAGCATGACCGGCAGCCCCGCGAAGGCGGCGGGGACTGTGATGCCGGCCATGCCGTTGCCGGCGTCGACGGCGAGCTTGAGCGGGCGCAGCTTGGAGGGGTCGATGAACGTGCGCACCTCGGCCACGAAATCCTGCAGGACGTCGCGGTGCGTGACCCAGCCGCGCTCGGCGCCGGGCTTGACCTCGCCGGAGAGCGCGAGGCGCTTGATGTCGTCGAGACCGGTCTCCGACGACACCGGGACCGCGCCGGCGAGGCAGAACTTCATGCCGTTGTACTGCTTGGGATTGTGCGAGGCGGTGATCATAGCCCCGGCAGGGTAGTTATACTTGCCGACGGCGAAGTAGAGCTCGTCCGACGAGATCATGCCGAGATCGATCAGTTCGGCCCCCTGCGAGGTGACACCGTCTTTGAAGGCCTCGAACAGGGCCGGCGAGGAGAGCCGCATATCGCGGCCGACGGCGATCTGGGAAACGCCGAAGTGCCGGATGGCGGCGGCGCCGACGGCCTGGGCCACCTCCTCGTTCATCTGGTCCGGGTAGGCGCCGCGAATATCGTAGGCCTTGAAGATGTCCGGGTTGATCATTCTTCGGTCCCCTTCGTTTTTACCGCGTGTAGCGCCTAAAGTATGGCACACCCGTTTGACGGGCACAAATGGTACCAGACGCGATCGTACAAGGGTGTGCCACAGAATTGTGAAGCTCGTGCATGGCTCGATAGGTGGGATGCTACTATATATAGGTATCAACTGTTGTTACGCATAGAGGTGTCGGCATGGCAAAAGTGGTTCTCGACCTACCACCGGAGCTTGAACGGGGGCTTGAACAGATCGTCCAAAGCACAGGCCGAACGCGAAATGCGGTCATGTATGAGGCGATACGTCCGGCATCGTCGCGTACTTAAACGTTGAGGGTCCTTATCACGATCGAGTGGCGGTTGCGTTGCAGCATTGCCCGGTTGGAACAATCAGTGAATGACGACAGGGTAAATAGAGCAAGGAGATTGGCATGGAACTGAGCGCGCGCAATCAGCTGCAGGGGGTCGTCAAGAGCGTCGAACTGGGCGCCGTCATGGCCGAGGTCGTGGTCGACGTGGGCGGGCAGGAGATGGTCGGCAGCATCACGGTCGCCTCCGTCGAGCGGCTGGCGCTCGGGCCGGGCGATACCGTGACCGTCATCGTCAAATCGACCGACGTTATCATCGGCAAGTAAGGCTGGCGGCGTCACGCTCCGCACGAGCGAGCGGGCCACCGCCGTCACAATCTGATCGGGTTTGAGGTTGTCATAGACCTGGGTCCAGGAGTCGAACGCGAACGCCGAGAGCACGTTGCCGAAGTCCTTCCCGATGCTGCGCTGGAAGAGCGGGATCAACGCTGTGGCCGGCGCCGCGGGCGCGACTCCCGCGAGCTGTAGATCGGGCGCGTACGAGGCGGCGTATTGGCCGGTAAACAGGGCGGCGTGGCCGCCCTGGGAGACGCCCCAGACGGCAAAGGTGGTCCCCGCGCCGGCCTGCGCAAGGTGGTGGGCAGCCCGCACGCTGTCGAATACGGCGATCGCCTCGGCCTTGCCGGCCAGATAGGGGTGGGGACCCGGCGTGCCCAACCCTTGATAGTCGGGCGACTTTTCACAATCACGGGGGGTGCCCAGGGCAAGGCGCCGGGACGGGGCTACGTGTTGGGTGCGACCGAGGGCTCGTTGCCATGCGCGGGCGCGGGCGTAGCGGCTACGACGCCCGTCAGCCCGAGGCGCTTGCGGAAGATCACAAGCGAGGCGAGGCCGACGGCCACGCCGAACCAGAGTGTGCAGAAGCGGATCAGCAGCGTCGCCACGACGGCCTGGGGCCCCGAGATGGCGGGCAACACCAGGCGCAGCAGGCCGGCGCTGCTGGCCTCGGCCGCGCCGAGCCCGCCGGGCAGCAGCGAGGCCGAGCCGACCAGCGTGCTCGTGGCCAGCACGAAGGTCGCACTGATCAGCAAGCCGGCCGAGGGCGCGAAGCCCAGCCCCACCAACACCAGGAAGAAGGCTACGCACTCGCCGGACCACGAGACCACGCCGATGGCCAGCGCGGTCAGCAGCGGGCGCGGACCCAGCAGCACGTAGGCGCTCTCGTAGAACTGGCGCAGATTGTGCGCGCGCTTGCCGAGCGCCGGGATGCCCTCCAGCGCGGCCAGGATGCGCAGGGAGAGAGCGCGCGACCGCGCCACGGCCACGGCAGCCACGGCGGCCAGCGCGATGACCAGCAGCACCTGCCAGCCGTGCCGGTAGAGCAGCAGCCCGGCCGAGGCCAGCGTCAGCATGGCCACGCCGTCGGTCAGCCGCTCGGCCAGGATGATGGGGGCGGAGACCGACATCGGCGTCCCGGCGCGCGCGCGCAGCAGCCAGGCCTTGAGCAACTCGCCGATCTTGCCCGGCGTCATAGCCATGGAGAGGCCGCAGCCGAAGATCGCCGCGCTGTCCCCCCGGCCCACCGGCACGCCGATCAGGCGCAGGTAGTACTGCCACTTGACCCCGCGCAGGATGTAGTTGAACGTGGTCAGGGCCAGGATCGCCGGCACGTAGGCCCAGGCGAAGTGGCGCGCCGCGTCGAGCACACGCGGGGCGTCAGCGACGAACGAGAGACCCGTGACGACGAGCAGGCCGAACAGGAGCGAGAGCAGGAAGCGGCGGCGCAGTTGCGGCGTGATGATGGCGGTACCCTACTTGAGGTTGAGCGCGTACAGGATCACCCCCGCGGTGGCGATCCACAGGGCGATGTCGATCAGCAGCGGGCGGTCGCGCAGCAGGATTTCCTCGGGCGCGCCGCCCTCGTTTCTCAGGTGCACCAGGAACAGGTAGCGGAAGATGCCGTAGACGGCGAAGGGGATCGTAGCCATCATGGCGTGCGTGTCTGGGTAGCTGGAGTAGGTGTAGAGCGCGTAGGAAACGAGCGTGGCCGAGGACACGATGGTGATTAGTTCCTCCAGGAACTCCGTGGTGTACTCGCCCAGGATCTTGCGGTGGCTCGCCGCCGTGCCCTCCAGCACGATCAACTCGTGCCGCCGCTTGCCCAGCCCGATGAAGAGCGCGCCGAGCAGCGTGCACAGGTAGAGCCAGGGGCTGATGGGGACGTTGATGATGAAGGCGCCGCCGGCGGCGCGCAGGAGGAAGCCCCCGGCGATGCCGAACAGGTCGAGCAACACGATGTTCTTGAGGTAGAACGAGTAGCCCAGGTTGAGGGCCACGTAGGCGACCACGGCGAGGACGAACAGGGGCGAGGGCGACACGGCGACCGACACGGCCAGCGAGCCGAGCCCGATGGCGACCGCGCCGACGACGGCCGTGCGCGGGCGCAGCCGCCCCGAGGCCAGCGGGCGGTGGCGCTTGTGAGGGTGCTGGCGGTCCTTCTCCAGGTCGACGAGATCGTTGACGATGTAGACCACGCCCGAAACGAGGCAGAAGATGGCCACGGCGAGCAGGGCGAGTAGCACATCGCGGGGGCTGCCGAGGCGATGGGCGAAGACCACGGCGACGAAGACTACACCGTTCTTGGTCCACTGCTTGGGGCGCATCGCCAGCAGCAGATATTTGAGTGTTTGCAGCGGGCCACCGGGTCCCGGGGCCTGCCGCGGCGGGAACGGATGGATGGGCGCGACGTTCATATTCTAGCTCTCACCACTCTGCGCGGCCAGCGGCGCGTCGACAACTCTCCGCGACGCCGGCAGACGGTCTTTCCCCGTCAGCATACCGAACGGCCGTCCTATGCGCTATAGCCAATGCGCGCTACTGCGCTACCGCGCCTTTCCGGCCCGCGGCTAGGATAACAGGCGCGGCGGCGTGAGATCGGCTGTCAGTCGTGGACCGGGTCGTGGCCGACGTGTCTATAGATCGGGGCGAACTGGTGGACGTGGATTAGGCGAGCGCGCCCAGGATCACCGCCGAGGCGAGCAGCATCGGCGGGGTCACGATTAGGCCGAGGCGCAGGTACTGCAGCGAGGAGACCGCGAGCCCGCGCTGTCGCAGCAGGAGCAGCCACAGCATCGTTGAGAGCGAGCCCGTCGTGGTCAGGTTCGGCCCCAGGTCGCACCCGAGCAGCGACCCGTACACGAGGGCGCGCCCCGGCGCGTCGTGGGGAGAGCCGGCCGCCTGCACGAGCACCAGGGCCATCGGCACGTTGTTGAGCAGGTTCGTCCCCGCCGCGGCCACCCCCGTGCCGAGGAGCGCCGCCAGGACGGCGTGGCCGCCCGCGAGGCGCAGTAGCGCGCGCGCCGGCCGCGTCAGCCCGGCGTTCTCCACGCCCTGCACCACCACGAACAGGCCGGCCACGAACGGAAACAGCCCCCACGAGAACTCGCGGGCAAAGCGCCGGGCGTCGACCGCGCGCAGGGCCTCCGCGCCGCCCAACACCAGTGCGCCGCCGGCGATCGCGACGACCCCGGCCGGCGCCCCGAGGTGAGATCGCCCTCCGCCTTCGTCACCCACTCAGACGTGAGAGGATTCATAGAGCACTTCGCCGTTCCGCGTGATCTCCCGCAGGAAAAAGTCGCCCTGCTCGACGCGCCACCGCACCACGTCGGGGGTGCGGGCCAACAGATCGATGGGGAAGCGTGGGGAGAAATCGACCTTGCTCAATATCTCAGCGGCCTTGTGGGCGTGGTGTGGCCCTCAAAGGGCGAGACGACGAGCAGGTCGACGTCGGAGTCCTCGGTGGGCGCGCCGTAGGCGTAGGAGCCGAAAATGTGTGGAGGGAAGGTAGCGATGGCAGGCCGAGAGATTATGTGGGCGCCGTGGAACGGGCAAGGGTTGGAGCACTTGCGCCTGGCACAAGGTGAGGCCGGTGTTGTCGCCGACAGCGTGGTGATCGGCGCGCGTGGCGACCGGACCTTCCGCGTGCGCTACGTCGTCGCGTGCGACACGAGTTGGCGCGTGCGCGAGGTGCGCCTCTCCTCACTGGACGCGGACGATCACCAACTCCACCTGCGTGCGGACGGCACAGGGCGTTGGGAAACGGCTGCGGGTGAGCCGCTGCACGAGTTGGATGGATGCCTGGATGTCGATATCTCGACGACGCCGTTCACCAACACCCTGCCCATCCGCCGCCTGGATCTCTGGCCCGGCCAGTCGCGCGACCTCACCGTCGCCTACGTCGCGGTCCCCGACTTCGAGATCCGCCCGGTACCGCAACGCTACACGGCGCTGGAGCGGCGCGCGGACGGCGCCCTGTACACTTACGAGGGGCTCTCCACCGCTTTCGTCGCCGATTTGCCCGTAGACGCCGACGGCGTGGTCGTCGACTACCCGCGGCTGTACAGACGGGTTTGGACGCTGGCTACTTCACTTGTTGCTGGATAGCGCGAATGAGGGCCGCGACGCGTTCCTTGAGCGCCTGCGCCTGCGGCCCGTCCAGGGCATCGTCGATCTGCCGCCCGATGTCCCGGGCCCGCGTTTCCAGTTCGCTCTTGACCTGCTGGGCCTCCGGCCCCTGCAGCGCCTCGCCGAAGCGCCCAATCAGGGCCTGGATCGCCTCCAGCAGATCGCTCCGCCCATGCGGCCCCTCGCCATCAGGACCTACCATATTACCACCCGTCTCGCTCATCGAAAGCCTCCCACCCCTCACTACCCCTCACTACTCGTCACTCGTCGCCCCCAGACCGGCTGCCTGGTATTGTAACTCATACAGGTTGCGGTACACGCCGCCGCGGCGCAGCAGCTCGTCGTGCGTGCCCTGCTCGACGACGCGCCCCTTGTGTAGCACGATAATGCGGTCGACGTTGCGGATGGTGGAGAGGCGGTGGGCGATGATGATGGACGTGCGGCCGACCATCAAGCGGGACAGCGCGTCCTGGATCAGGGCCTCGGTCTCGGTGTCGACGCTCGAGGTGGCCTCGTCGAGCACCAGCAGGATCTCCGGGTTGAAGGCGATGGCGCGCGCAAAGGCCAGCAACTGCTTCTGCCCCACGGAGAGCCCAGCCCCGCGCTCGCGCACCACCGTATCGTAGCCCCGCGGCAGGCGGGCGATGAAGCGATCGGCGTTGACGAAGCGCGCCGCCTCGCGCACCCGCTCGTCGGAGATCCCTTCCTCGTGCAGGCGGATGTTGCTGGCGATGGTGCCGGAGAAGATAAAGGGGTCCTGCAGCACCGCGCCGACGTGGCGGCGCAGGTCGGCCTGCGCCACGTCGCGCACGTCTATGCCGTCGACGAGCACCGCGCCCCCCTGCACGTCGTAGAAGCGCGAGAGTAGGGAGATGAGCGAGGTCTTACCCGCGCCGGTCGCGCCGACAAAGGCCACGCTCTCGCCTGGCTCAATGCTGAACGAAATGTCCCTGAGCACCCACTCGTCGGGGTTGTAGGCGAACCACACGTCGCGGAACTCGACCGCGCCGCGCACGCGCGCCAGCGGCGTGGGCTCCGGCGGGTCGGCCACGGTGACCGGCTCGTCCAGGATGTCGAAGATGCGCTCGGAGGCGGCCATGGCGCCTTGCAGGATATTGTACTTCTCGGAGAGATCGCGGATCGGCGAGTAGAAGCGGTCGGTCAGTGCGATGAATGCGACGAGCACTCCGGGGGTCAGCGCGTGGGCGAGCGTCTGACCGCCGCCGTACCACACGATGAGCGCGAGCGAGACCGCCGCCAGCACGTTGACGGTGGGGTAGAACAGGGCGAAATAGAACAGGGAGCGCAGGTTGGCCTCGGTGTACTCCCTGTTCAGCAGGTCGAAGAGGCCGAAGTTGCGCTCCTCGCGATTGAAGAGTTGCACCACCATCGTGCCGGAGATGTTCTCGGCGATGTAGGCGTTCAGGCGCGCCAGGCGCGTGCGCACCTGCCGGTAGGCGTCGCGCATGGTGCGCCGGAAGTAGCCCATCAGGACGACGAGGACCGGCACGATGGTAAACGTGACGAGGGCGAGGCGCCAGTCGAGCGCGAGGAGCACGCCCACGATGCCGACCAGGATGAACACGTCGCCGAAGATGGCGACCGCGCCGCTGGTGAGCAACTCGTTGAGCGCGTCGACGTCGTTGGTCAGGCGCGTCATCAGGCGCCCCACCGGGTTGCGGTCGAAGAACGCCAGCGGCAGCCGCTGCAGCGTGGTGAAGATCTGCATGCGCATGTCGTACATCACGCGCTGGCCGAGGTAGTTGAGCAGCACCTGCTGCGCGTAGCGGATGGCGAACGAGGCCAGCAGCGTGCACAGGAACAGCACGGTCGCCTGCAGTAGCCCGCGCTGGTGATCGGCCAGAGTGCCGTGCGCCCACGCCGCGGCGGAGCAGATGCCCCCGCGCGCACCCAGCGCCGGGCACATGTCGTTGTCGATGGCTGCTCTGATGATCAGCGGGCCGGCCAGTTCGACCCCCGTGCCGGCGAGCAGCAGGGCCACGGCAGCGGCCACACCCGCGCGGTAGGGGCGCAGGTAGGTGAGCAGGCGGCGCATCAGGCGCGCATCGTAGGCCTTGCCCAGAATCTCGTCGTCTTGCACGTACTCGGCGCTCATCCGACGTCCAGCTCCTCGCTCAGCAACTGGCGGCGGTACATGGCGGCGTAGAGGCCGCGGCGGGCCACGAGCTCGGCGTGCGTGCCTTGCTCGGCGATGCGCCCGTCGTCGAGCACGACGATGAGGTCGGCGTCGCGCACGGTCGAGACGCGGTGCGAGACGATGAGCGCCGTGCGCTCGGCCATGATCCCGCGCAGCCCGCGCAGGATCTCTTCCTCGGTGTGCGTGTCTACGCTGGAGAGCGCGTCGTCGAGCAAGAGAATGCGCGGCCGCTTCATAACCGCCCGCGCGATCGAGGCGCGCTGCTTCTGGCCGCCCGAGAGCGTGACGCCGCGCTCACCCAGCGTGGTGGCGTAGCCCCGCGGGAAGTCGGCCACGTCGTCGGAGAGCCGTGCGACGATGGCGGCCCCCTCGACCTCGGCCGGCGAGGCGTCCTCGACACCGTAGGCCACGTTCTCGGCCAGCGAGACCGAGAAGAGGAAGGTTTCCTGCGGCACGTACCCGATCCCCCGGCGCAGATCTGCGAGAGCCCAGTCGCGCGTGTCCAAGCCATCGACGAGGACGCTGCCGGCGGCAGGGTCGATCACGCGCGGCAGCAGGTTCAGCAGAGAACTCTTGCCCGCCCCGGTCGGCCCCACGATGGCCACGGTCGCGCCGGCGGGGATGCGGAGGTTGATGTCGCGCAGCACGGCGCGACCCTCGTAAGCCACGTCCACGTGGCGGAACTCGATCGCCCCCGCCATCGCCCTTTGCCGCCCGGCGACCAGGGCTCCCACACGGAATGCCCCTACACCTGCCACCGGGGCGGGCGCATGACTCACCCCTACATCTTGCCACTCGTCCGCCCGGTCGGCGATGGCTGGCGGACGCTCCATGACCTCGCGGATGCGCGCGAGCGAAGCGCCGCCCTGCTGAAACAGATTGAACGACCAGCCCAGCGCGACCATCGGCCACGTCAGCTGCCCGAGATAGGCGTTGAACTGCACGAACTCGCCGAGGGAAAGGCGGCGCGCGATCACGTCGTTGCCGCCGACGAGGAGCAACACGGCGAGGGAGAGCCCGGCCACGAGCGTCATGGCCGGCCACAGGGCGGCGTTCATGCGCGCGTAGCCCATGCTATGCTCGAGATAGCGCAGGTTCTCGCGGCTGAAGGCGGACGTTTCGTGCTCTTCCTGGGTGTAGGCCTTGACGGCGCGGATGCCGGAGAAGTTCTCCTGCGCCATCGCCGAGAGGTCGCCGAACTGATCCTGCACACGCCGGAACGAGCGTTCGATGCGCCGGCCCAGCAGCACGAACACCCCGGTCATGAGGGGCAGGAACACCCCGGCCAGGAGGGTGAGGCGCCAGTCGAGCAGGGCCATGGCGACCATGGTCAGGGCGAAGGCGACGCCCGTGTTGGCGAGGTTGCTGATGCCTGGCCCAAGCATCATGCGCACGGCCGAGAGGTCGTTGGTAGCGCGCGCCACCAGATCGCCGACCTTATTCTCCTGGAAGAAGCCGAGGTCGAGGCGCTGGAAGTGCCCGAACAAGGCGTTGCGCATCTCGTACTCGACGTAGCGCGCCGCACTGTTGATGGTCCAGCGCGCGCCGAAAGAGAACACGCCGACGACGAGGGCCGCCAACGCGATGAGCAGGGCGTACTGCCACAGCGGCACGCCGTGCAGCCCCAGCCCCTGGCTCGGGTGGCCGGGGGACAGGCTGTCGATGGCGCGCTGCAAGACCAGCGGGCCGAGCAGGGCGACGCCGTTGGCGAAGAGCACGAACACGAGCCCGAGCAGCAGGACGCGCGCACGTCGATACAGATAGGAGCGCAGGTAGAGGAGGGCGACCATACATATAGTTTACCCGAGCGCCAGGCGCCGGCGACCGACAACAAGATGAGGACCCCGCGGCCGTGGCCGCGAGGTCCTTCACAACAAGAGGTTAAGAGGGACGGCTTACAGAGGTACCCGGTCAGCGGCCGGTGGGGGCTACTAAGCAGGATTGAGGCGCGGGGCGCGAACCTGATCGAAGCAGGCGCTGCAGTAGACGGGCTTGTCGAGGCGCGGTAGAAAGGGGACCTGGGCCGGGTTCCCGCATTGTGCGCAGGTCACCCCGTGCAGTTGGCGGATGGCGGCCTGTGCAGCGCCCCCGGCGGCCACGTTCTGACGGGCGCGGTTGATCGCGCGACACGCGAGGCAGCGGGTCGGGTCGTTGATGTACCCTTTGGAAGCGAAGTACTCCTGCTCCCCCACGCTGAAGATAAACTCGGCCTCGCAGTCCCTGCACCGTAAAGTCTTATCCTGGAAGTTCACGAACCAACTCTCCTCACTTGTACTAGCGCGATGCCCTCCCTGCTTCTGGCTCTCCCGATGACTTGGTGAAACAGGTTGGATGAGAATGTGAGGGGTCATGGACCAAAATGTGAGACGGCACGCTCGGTGGCCATCGTTGAGCCGCGTAGGGCAGCGAGAAATGCCCAGCGCG
>JAABUH010002269.1_pt1 | contig 18859 bp, 18 predicted proteins | sample 5559121 | NCBI WGS metagenome assembly JAABUH01 (sample SAMN10711871, study PRJNA513364) | rock metagenome | isolation source: Antarctica rocks | place: Antarctica: Victoria Land, Battleship Promontory nord | collected 2015-12-28
CTGAGTTCCAGCACGCTGACGGGGGTGCGGCGATTGCTCTGGGGCGGCGCACGGCGGCCCCGCCCGCCCCCCACCAGGCATGCTGCCTGGCCTCACTCCTTGTACGGCAGCCGAGCATGAATACAGCTGCACATGGTGGCGCGCGCCTGAGAACGCAGAGCATGGCCGGCATGTCGCACCTGCGCGCGCAGGAGGCAAGCAGAGGCGCGGCTGGCCAGGGTGCGCGCGGGGACGCGCACGAAACGCGCGACGGGGCCGCGCCTTGGCGTACAGGAAGCCGCAGAAGGCGAGGCTGAACAGGTTGAGCGCCGACAGGATCTCGCCGAACAGCTCGTACACGCGCGCCGGGCTGAACGCGCCCAGGCGCCAGCCCGCGAAGAACAGCGCGAGCGTCACCGTGTACGCCTGCACGCCGTTGGCCTGCGGGGCCCCCGACCCATCAGGTCGCGCACGCACGCCGTTGGCCTGCAGGGGCCTCGGCCTCTCAGGTCACGCCTGCACGCCGTTGGCCTGCGGGGAAGCCTTCACGTCACGCTTGCGCGTTGTTGGCCGTGCGGCGCGTCTGCCGATACAGAGCAAGGCCCCAGCCAACAAGGGCGCAAAGTCGTGCGGGTCAAACACGCCCTGGCGGCAACGTGAACGGCAAGGCAGCACATACATATATGCCCATACACCAACGGCGAGGAGGGTAGCGCCGGTGGCTCTTGGCCAGCCACTGCTGGGTCACCATACAGTCTTGGTCTGCATGATGAAGCATGGCCAGGCACGGTGCCAGCCAGCGCGGGCTGGCACCTTGTATACTGGCACGTTGCCGCGCGGCGACACGGGCCCCTTGAACGTCCGGCCGGGCAGCCCCAGCTGCAGCGCCGCCTGCAGCGCGCCGAAGCAGGCGACGTGCGCGGCTGCCTCGGCGCTCGGCCAGGGCCACGCGCTGCGCAGCCCGGCGATGCCTGTTCTCTGCACGTAGTAGTAGAACGCCGACAGCGAGCCGTCCAGCTGCGTCAGCGTGAACCACCTGCAGTGCACGGAGCCGCATCAGCCTTCAAGTGAGGCACAAGTGTGGGCAAGTGCTTGTGACGTTTTGTCAGCCTTGGCATGAGTGGCTGGCATGTTGGCCCAGGGGTGACACGGCCTGCATGCGCTCGCATGCGCTACGCCAGCAGCTGCATTGGCGCAGGACCACTTGCACACAAGGGCTCGTCCTTCACTCGCAGCTTAAGCGTGCTCATGGTCGCCGTACCAAAGCCCATCTTGTTTCAATAAAGCACCGGCAGACGCTGGTGGTAACAAGCACGGCGCAGTCGCATCACCAAAGCGTGCTTCTGTAATCGGCCGGCGCTGCGGTGCGCACAGATATATTGCAAACGCCGGGCAGCCGACCATCAGCGCCACTGCGCCTGCGTACGCCAGCGCTGTGCCAACCGCGCCAGTCAGGCCCCAGGCCCCGCTGTGGTCGCCAACGCCGTGCGTCTCGGCCCAGCTCTTGCTCGTGGTGCACACGCTCTCCGCAACATGCCCGTCCTGCCCGGGCACCTCGGGCGCGGCTGTGCGCGTGCTGGACCGTGTCGCCACCATGGCTGGCAGGCCGGCTGTAGTCACTCAACTAGCCGACGTTCTGTTTTGCACCCATGCAGTAGCATGCATGCCATGGGTCCGCGGACCCTGGGAGGTTGTTATTGTGTGCTGTACCTGAGAGACTCAGACTCAACTCCAAGCTCTATCATTTCCTTCAGCTGACTGCGTGTTCTGCGGCACGAATGTGCCGTGAGTGCGTCTGCGAGTAGCTCCTGAGGAATCAATTCTGACCCTCGCTGCGTTCTGTGACTGGCTGCAGACTGCGCTCCGGTCGCCAGCGGATTACAAGTTATTGAGCAGATGGGAGTGTGCTTTCCATTACGGTGGTGTACATGTACACATGGCCAACGCCACTTTGCACTTGCACTGGCGCCGGGACAGGCAAACACCTCGCACGCGCATGCAGGGTCTAGCACGTGATGAAAAACCTGCATCAATGCAAGCCACTCAACCGTCGACTGCCCACCAATCTCGGTTCTCGTCCCGCGCTTGAGTTTCAAGCGCGCATCCGGCGCGCGCGCGTCAGCCCCGCAGCCTGCCCCGGTCCTGGAAGTAGCGGACCGTGCTGCGCGGCGCGGGCGCGCCGCGCCGCGCGGCCTCGGGGAACAGCTGCAGCAGCAGGCCACGGCGCTCGCCGGGCCCGGGCACGCCGCCCGCCGCACCTACGCCCCCGTGCGCGCGCGCGGCTCACCCGCGCAGCCGGCCCCGGTCGCGCAGGAAGGCAGCGCCTGAGGCGGGCGCGACCGCGGCGAGCGCGCCCGCGGGCTCGGCCCGGGGCCGCAGCTGCAGCAGGATGCCGTAGTGGTCGCTGGGGGTTATGGGGTAGTGCTTGCCCGTTTTGACGTCCTTGTGGTCCAGCACGAACTCGCCGCGGATGGCCGACTGGCCCGTCAGCTCGATGCGCTCGGCGGCCCAGCCGCGCAGGCGCAGGCAGAACCTGCGGCGCGCGCGCGCGGACACGCTTGTCCCCTCAGCGTGCGAGTCCTTGCACTGCATGGACGCCGCAACGGACAGCAGCCGCGGATGCGCATGCTCACTCACACGACTGGTGGGGCTGTGTGTTTGCAACGACGCCAAAAAAAAAAAAAAACACAAACCAAAAACAAACCCCGCGACCAGTCACATGCAGTGTACCTTTTTTGGAACGTGGATTGAGACCAGCGCACCCACACAGGCAGGCCCTGCGCTGCGGGCGGGCGGACCTGTCCAGGCGGCTCCGGTACATGTTCCAGCCTCCGAGCATGCGGTTCTTCTGCGAGCCCCGGGCGATGCGTCACCTGGAGCCCCTCACGCATGCAGGCGCTGCTTGAGCTCGCATGCGGGGCTCTGCCTCAGCGTGTGCGAAGTAGACGAACTGTGCTCTGTGAGCACGGCCCGCCACAAGAAGGCAGGCCGCTTGTTACGCTCGAGTGCTAGGGCAACCAGCGCAGAGGGGCGAGCTTGGGCGAGGGGAGCAGCACACCTGGCCATCATACGTGTAGCCAGGGTCGCCCTTTCTCAGCGCCAGCCACGGGTCCGCCCTGCAGGCGAGACGCTAAATTCAAAATTCCAGCTGAGCAGCCCCTTGGCACTGAAACATGGACAACACAGTGTGACAACAGCGCCCCCGGGGGGCGCGCCCGCAGTTGACTTGCACAGGGCCTGGGCCACCCCCGGCCTGACCTGCTGGTGGCCACCCACTGCACAAGCCCCCACGCGGCACCGGCGCAGCAGGCAGCCGTCCACTGCCCCAGCACGGCCGGCCCATGTGCCTGCGATGCGAGCACAAGCCGCCGCGCACCAGCCGGGGGGCAGCGGCAGCTGGCCCTGCTCCTCCTCGATCCAGTTCAGGTCGCCACCGTAGACAACCTCCATGTCCCCAGCGCCCCGCGCCTCCAGGTACGCCAGCGCCTGCGGCCCCGGCGACCCGCGCCGCTCGCGGACCACTGCGGCCATGACCCTCGCGTCGATCCCGGCCAGCTCTGCTAGGATGGCCGGCCGGGGTGCAGCCCTTTGGAACGCCGGCAAGAGCTCTGCTTCCAGGTGCCAGCCATCCGCAGGCAACCATACGCATGGCGCGCTGTCTTCATTCTTTGCTCTACATCCATAGGTCTAAGGAATGCACATGTAAATAATGTGACCCAATTCTTGGGGTTTGCCTTGGATGCGTCACAGCAGGTGCTGAAGCAATCGCATGCTTGCACACGCTGGCTGCCAGCCGGCAAACAGCAGGTCGGCATGGTGAGCAGCGCTTCACCGGCTCGACGTAGACTGCGCCTGGGCATACACCGTATGCAAAATAAAAATAAAAAATAAAATAAAATAAAAAGCTGCTGCGGGGGGCGCGGTGCGTACATTCTGCAGCTGCACCACCCGCTCCGCATGGAACTTGTACTGCGCCCTGCGCGCGGCGCGTCGGCCCCTGGCGCGCAGCTCCGGCCACTCTGCAGCCTCTGCGGGCGCCTGCAGTGTCTCTGCGGGCGCCTGCAGTGCCACACAGTGTGTCGTGGTGTGTGCCTCGTCGGTGGTTGTCAGCGTTGCATCAGCAACCTAGCCGTGGTTCTGCATGCATGCAGCATGGGAACAGCGTCGCAGGCGCATTGGCTCACATCGGGCTCTCCAGGTGGCTGACGGCGAAGAGGAAGCGGCCGCCAAAGGCGTTGGCGGAGGCGAACAGCACGCCGCGCTGCATCGATGAGTTTGGAAATTCTTTGTCAGCAAAGGCGGAGATGTCTGTGAAGGTGGCCTTGCGCAGGAGGAGCACGGTGTATGGGTTGTTCTGCGCGGCGGCCGGCTCTTTTTAGCTCCGTGCGCAGACCCAGCAGGCTGCCGAAGCAAGGAGTCCCGCACTGCGTGTAATCTACCTGCGGTCACCGCAGGGTGCATATGGACAGCAATCGGGGCTCACATAAAAGCAGTGAGTACTAGAAAGAGCTGTAGCGCAAAGCGACGCGACCTGGCTCACCTGGTTTAGAGGCGGGCGGTCCGGCTGGCTGGACGCAGTGTATTCCTGAAGCCAGGGCGAGTCCAGGGGCGCGAGCAGGTTGAACAGCTGAGGGGTAACCTCCTGCGCGTTCACGTATGGGTGCTGTGTCAAGCACGCAAGAGTCACCAACTACCGAGCAACGCACACCTGCAAGCACGTGTCTGGTATGGCCTGCGCATATTGCGCAATTCACACATAGAGCAGCGGCTGACCAAGAGCTAGGCGCACCTGCAGCATGATGACGTCGGGGAGCAACTGGGTGATGCACTCTCTGATGGCCTGCATCCTGACTGCATGGCTGGCTGGCAGGCCAGTGAACCATATGTTCCACGTCAAGATCAGCATGCTGGGCACTGGTGGCACCACATCCTCAAAGAAGCCGGCTTCATCGTCAGAGTCCATGGTCAGCGCGCGTGCAGCAGCACGAGGCCGTTGCCATGGTAAGTGCTACACACTCAGGTATGCGAGCAGGGGCGTGCAAACACGTTCCTCTGCTGAGATGTCAGTCATGAGCACATCCAAGAGACTGAGGATGTCTGTCCGAGCCCAAGCCTTGTGTGAGCCCAGCGCCAGTGCTTGCCCCGGAGAGCTCTAGATGGCAGAGTAGCAAAACCAGGCCCCGTGGCAGAGACCAGAGTGATATGCGGACAACGCATGTTCCAAGGTCAGCGAAAAAGTGTGTTCTCCCTGGGGGCCTTGATCCCCCGACCTCGGGATTAGAAGTCCCGCGCTCTTCCATCTGAGCTAAGGGAGATAGGGATTACGACAGCCGACAGAAAGATAGCCGTGCGCGTGTTTTTGCCTGTCCATGGCAAGCAAGCGAGCGACCGCTAAGCAACCTCCGCAGTCTCATGTGCCAACCTCCAAGACTTGGGAGTTCAAGTGTGCCTCCCAACTCCACTCAATTTGTAGGTTGAGCATCTCTGTAACGAGCAACCCCGGGCTGGTCGACATGATATGTGAACAGGACAGCAACATAGTGCGCTGAGACCGGCAGCCAGGAGCATAGGGCCCTAGGTCAGGGCAGCTCCACGCAGCATGCGCCTACCCCGCGGCAGCGGCCTCCACGCCTGCCGCCAGCAGCGCCAGCCGCGCGGCCGCCGCGCGGGCTGCCAGCTCGGCTGCGCGCGCCTTGCGCGCGGCCGCACGCGGCGCGGCCCGCCGGCCGGCCGCGCTGCGGAGCGCGGCGCGCGCGGCGCGCGCTTGCAGCCGCCACAGCTCGCGCTTCAGCGCCGCCACCTGCGGGTCGCAGGGCGAGAGACAATGGAGTGAGGGGGTGGAGCACGGCACGCACAACGCAAGCAGGCGCAGGGAGCCGCATGCGGCTCTCGCGCGGTTGACAGACGGCCCACTGTGGCTGGCGAGCCGCCTGCAGCGGCGCATGTGTGAGGCCATTGGGCCACTGCTAGCAGGGCAGCGCGCTCATGACCTGGCCGCGGGCTTGCCTGTGGGTTGTCCAGTGGCACGCGCCAGCGCTCGTCCGTGTCGTCCTCGCTCCGCATGCACGGGTCACCCTCGCCTGCACCCTGCCCCCACTCCCCCGGCGAGCCAAGTTCCAGACCGGCCAGCACGGCCGCGACGCTCGCGCCGCGCTCGTCAGAAGGCGTCGCGGCAAGTGCGCCCGCGCGCGTACCAGCCGGCGCCGTTAGCTGCGCGCCAGCCTGGTCGGCCGGCGCGGCAGACGCGGCGCTGCTGGCCGGGCCAGGCGCGCCGGTGCGCGCCAGGACGCTGCAGGCCAGCTGCTCGGGCGCGGGGTTGCGCCGCGCGTCTGCGGCAGGCCCAGACAGCGCTTGGTGCGCACTTGGGCCTGCTCTGGCGCCGGCTGCCTCAGGCGCGGGCTGCCAACCCTCGCTGGGACCCCGCCTCGGCTCAACCGCCGCCCCATTGCCGTCCAGGCTGAGCCAGCCCAGCATCGTCTCAAGTTCGGCGCTGCCGCGAGCGCCGGCGCGCGACGGCGCATCCGCTTCGGCAGAAGTTGGCGCCCTGCCGGCGCCCAGCGTGACAAGCCCGCTCTCGGGGACTGTGGCCCCCGAGGGCGCGCCACTGCCGCGCGCCAGCGAGCCGCCCTGAGGAGTTTGGGTCACACCGGGCCGTGCGCTGGCCTCGCGGTCCCGCGCGGCGGCCGCCGCCGCGGCGGCCGGGTGGGCGGGCGAGAGCAGGCGCATGCGCAGCGCGGGCCCGTGCGCGCGCGAGCCGTCCGCGCGCAGCTGCACCCACACGCGCTGCATGGGCCAGAATGCCGCCAGGGGCGCGCCCGCCGCGTCGAGGATGCGCGCCCAGCCCTCGCCTGCCGCGGCGGCTGGTGAGGGTTAAATGCAGGGTAGGGCCTGGCGCACCGCTCACAGGCTAAGGAACACATGTGTGACCAGGCAGCAAAGCAGGGCCGGATGCGGTTGGCGGGCCGCGAGGAGAGACCGGCTGCAGCCATTGCTTCAGACCTCGCGCATGGCAGGGCAGGCGCCGCGAGGCGCTGCCGCACGCGCCGCGCACCGCTCTCCAGGCGCAGCGCGCGCGCGGCCGCGGCCGCGAATGCGTCGCCGGGCGCGGCCAGGTCGGCGTCGGACTCGGCGGGCGGCGCGACGGCGCCGGCGCGGTCGACCAGGCGCACCGCGCTGCGCAGGTGGAAGCGCGGAACAAACAGCAGCAGGCCGGCCGGGCGGACCTCGTACACGAGCGCCTCCTCCACGTGCGGCTGGCTGCGCGCGCTCAGACAGGGTTAGGGCTAGCATGGTAGGGCCAGCAGGGCTGATCATACGGCTGGATTGTGGCATAAATATCGGCGCGCTGGCCGGAGACTGCCACGCGGGTGCTCTCTCCGTGCACGCCCGGCTGCAGAAGCAGGGCTGCATCACGGCGTGCGCCGGGCCGGGCGCTGCGCGCCTGGCGGCGCAGGCCTGCCAGCCGCGCTGCACTGCCGATGCGCCGCCTGTGAGCGGGGCCGACAGGTGTGCCGCAGTGCCCAGGCCGCCGGCGTAGTGCCCCACCGCTGCGCCATGGCACGGGCGGGGTGCTGTGAGGGGGGTGCGGCTGGACGGCCGGCCGCGCCTGTGCATGAGCAGGAGGAGGTACAGGGCGGCGCAGTCCTTCTGCACGCGCTTGGCCTGGCGGTGCCGCTCGTTCATCGCGCCTGCGCGGTTGGGATAGGTTTTGGGTTAGCCTACCCTAACCCTATGGCAGCAGGCACAGGAGCGCTCCAGCATGGCAGCGGAACTTGCAGATCGCACTCCCCAGCTTGCCAGCAGGACCGCGGCGGCTCCGCTGCGCGCCGGCAGGCCCAGGCGCACAGCTGGGTGGCTGCCAGGCTCGCAAGCTGCAGGCAGTCGGCCCCCCGGCAGCCTGGAGTGCGCGGGGGCGCAACCTGCGGCCGTGGCGAGCGGCGCGTGGGGCAGCGGCGGCGCCGGCGCGCCGCCGCGCTCGCGCGCCAGCGCGGCCAGCAGCTGCCGGTGCACGACCACGTCCGCGTAGCGCCGTATGGGCGACGTGAAATGCGTGTAGAAGCGCAGCGCGAGCCCAAAGTGGCCCAGGCCGCCGCCGCCGGGGCGGTCGTCGCCTGCAGGCATGTCCTCTCACCCCGAGACGCTCGCCAGGAGGGCGTGACGAGACCCTGAACTTGAATCTGAGACCCTGTTGCAGCAGCGGGCAAGGCCCGCCAGAGCAGCGTGCTGGACAGATCGGTGGCACATTATGCAGGGCCTCTTGCGAGGCCCATGGCACGCATGCCAAGGCATCACTTCCCCCGGGCCTGCACCACATGTGACGTCCTGGCTCTACAGCCACTGCTGCATCAGAGGCCGCCGTACTCTCACACGACCTTTGAACAAATTGTTAATTAGGGTAGGTTATAAGGTATACATTGCAGGGCTCTGCCCAGGGCCGGCGCGCCTGACGAGAAGTACTCCGCCTCGGACATCGCGCGCGTGGCGAGCGACTTGATGAGCGACGCGGCCGCGGGGCCCGCCGCGTCCGCCGCCGCGGCCAGCGAGCGGGCGAGCAAGGCGCCGCTCGCGGCGTCCAGCGGCGCGCCGGCGGCCGCGCACAGCGCCGCCACCTGTTGGAACAAACAGGCAGTGCAGCGTGACACACGAGCAGCGTTTGCGTTTTTTTAACTGCCGCTGTTCTTTTCGCATGCAACAGCTCGAGGGGTGCGCAGCCCAGACGTGCTCAGCTGCGCGCCTGCCATGCTGCACAGCCGCCACCCGCTCCTATGCGAGCATGAGCAGAGCGCTGCACAGCACCAACTTGAGCGCCAGCGTGCAGTGCCTGCCAGGCATTGGATGGGCCCGACATACCATAGGGCATGGCCGTGGAGGCAGCGTCATGCAGCGAGACCAAGTGTAAGGGGTGTGGCGCTACACTGCGAGGACCAACCTGCTTCCTAGCCTCTGTGAATGTGCGGTAGCAGGTAGCACGACGAATGATGCCGCACACTGGTGACCCAGTGAGGAGGCCCTGAGAGGGGCTGCACCTCAGCAAACGCCTCCGGGCGCGGCGGCGGGTGACGCCGCAGCAGCGCGGCGCCCGGGAACGCCGCATAGATGCGCTCGGCGACCGCCGAGTTGGCGGCAATCATCAGCTCGGCCACCACCGCCATCATCGGCACCTGCGCAGCACATCAGGATAGGGTGGGGTAGGGCCTACTTTAACCCAAAGAACCCCCTACGGATACTTGAGCCCGCTCCGCCTTCTTATGAACATGGAGGCATCCAGCCAGCTCCCTAGTACACTGAGTCGGCATGCGGATGCTGACTCCTTCAACAATTATGTCTGCTTTATACACATGTGTCCAGCTTGCACGTTGACTGTCAGCCGGTGTGTGAGATGCCACAGGTATGCGGGCTAGTGTCCTGGTTGCTGATGGGCATGCAAGCGCGGTGGTCATTTCACACACGCGCCTTATGCACAAGCCCTGCCTGTCAAGGCTTGCACAATGCGGCAGTGCGCAAGCGCAGCTGCCCCGCGCATCAAATCCTGGAACTGTCGACCCTTCCGCCAGTACCGCACGCACCTCACGCTTGGTAGCGACGGCGGTCGGATCGCCGTCGGCGCCCGTCTCGAACCGCAGCTCTGCGCTCTCCAGCTCCAACGCGCCCGCCTGCGCCGCCAACGCGAGAGCCCTCTGTGCACGCTGGAGCAATCGAAGCGCAAGGCGAGGTAGACTACGATGTTTGCCTCGAAACAACCTTTGTCGTGTCGCTGGCCGAAATAGTGCGCTGCCAAGCAGGCGCACAGCTTGCGTCGCAGCATGACGGGAAACTACACAGCAACCGTTCACGCCTCCTGCAGCTTGAGGTCACACACCTGCAGCCGCTCTGCGCGCCGCGACGCTGCGAAGCGCGCCAGCAGCGCCAGGCTGGTGCGCAGCGCGGCGCGCTCGGGCTCATCCGCGGGGAGGCTGTGTGCGCGCGGCGGCCGCCCGTCCAGCACGTCCTGCGCCTGCTGATACTCCAGCTGGTACCGCGACCTGTTGCAGGGTTGCAAGACTGAAAACCCTTAAGTAACCCTAAAAGACGCTGTAGCGCAGCATAAGGCGGAAGTAGCTCCTGTCTGGTAGTCTGAGGGCGAGCTGTGGGTGGCACCGTCTTCCAGCATGCTGCTAAGCCCGAGCGTCGACAAGAGAGAGCATCGGTCTGGCCTCCTGAGCCATGACAGCCCCGCGCTCTGTACGATGTGCGCCGGGCGGCAGGGCGCACCGGATGACGGTGCGCCCGAACCACGCGGCGCGGGGCCGCAGTTCGGCGTCCAGGGTCCAGACGACGCTGACCGCCAGCCGGTCCGCGCCGGCGCGCAGGCTGCCGCATCATGGCGCCAATGCGTCGACGGCGCGGCCTCTCGGCAGTGATGAGTTGGCATGCACCAGTCACATGCTTGTGATCTGTCGGGTGCTTCAGCGCAACCACAGAGCCCAGCAAGGGCCCCAGCGTGGCTCCTGCTGGTGCCGATGTCGAGGTGCGCGCGAGCGGCAGAACAGAGATAGGAAAGCTCTGAGAGAAGGAGGTCGCGCGCGCCTGCACAGCTGCTCCGACAGCAGCGCGGGCAGCATGTCGAGGCGGCGATCGGTCAGGTAGACGGTCGTGCCGCGCGCGGCGGCCTCGCCGTCCAGCTGCGACCCCTGCCGCGTGTGCAGCGGCCACTCATGCTCCAACACTACGTGCATCACTGGATGCATGGGCACTCTTGAGAGAGCCGCTGGCTAGGGGCTTTGCGGGTGCGCGGTGAGCCCCATGCAGCAGCGTCATCTGGCACAATTGCGCCCCCTGCTGCACCGCACCGGACGCGCTCATGGCAGCTGGCAGTCAGGGACGCGCAGAACTGGCAACAGTGGATAAGAATTCTACAAGCACAACGGTGCACGCATGGTGTGCCGGCCCTGCGAGACCTTGCACAGGCCGGTCGCGCATCTCTGCTACGTATGGCTGGTCGTCACTTTTTATTGCAACGCAACTTTTCTGCCAGTGATGCCACATTGATGCCAGCTCCTGTAGGAGCGTTGCGCCAGGCGCCCAGCACTGCGGCGGAGGAACGGCGGGCCAGGTGCCCAGCACTGCAGCGGAGGAGCGGCGGGGCGGGCGCCGGGCGCCGCGCCGCGCGCCTGCCGGACGAAGTGGCTGACATCTGCGATGTGCACGCCAATCTCGAAGCCGCCGCCCGCCAGCGCGCGCGCGTGCAGCGCATCGTCCACATCCGTGCAGCCTGCCGGCCGCAGCGGCGGCATGGGCGGACGAGACTCGAGGTGACCCTATCCTTAACCTAGTGCCTTGTGTTGTGTGTGGGGTTTCGCCTAGGTACATATGTACACATGTCATCCACGGGCTGCACGCACGATGCGATGCGAGCCCGAGCTCGCCCCAGGGGGTTGATGCTTGCAGCATGACCTAGGCCCAAGCCCCCCCGAGGGTCGATGCTCGCAGCATGACCTAGGCCCAAGCGCACCCCGGGGTACCGAAGCTGGCAGCGCGGCATGGGCCGGAGCGCGCCCGGGGGGTCGATGCTGGCGACGAGGAACTCGGGGCCGCGCAGGTCGCGCCGCGCGGCCGCCTCGGCGGCGGGCACGGCCCAGGCGGCCGGGTCGGCGACGGCCGGCAGCTCCGCGGCCGCCGCCGCGCTGAACGGCTGCCAGCGCACGCCCGCGCTGACCAGCACCGCCTCCGTCTCCGCCCTGCGCTAGGGTATGCAGCAGGGTATGCAACAGGGTATGCAGCAGGTCATGCCGTTATATATATAGGGTATATGGGGTAGGTATGGGGGATACCCTATACCCTAACCATATACCCTATACATAATGCCGCTCCGGCCAGACACAAGCCAGGCGTATGCTCCGGGACTCCAACCGTCGGTTGGAAGCTTGACGGCTGCAAAGTCGCCCATGGCATGCAGCACTCATGCTGCAATTGCAGTCCTTTCACGACTCAGGCACAGGCTTTTTCTAGACAACACCGCTTGCTTGGTTGTTATATGCCGTTATTATATGCTTTATAGGCTTCAGCTGGAGCTGCGCATGTGTCATTTGAGGCACATGCATGCACATGGATCAGCGCAGTGCATCATGCATTGTTGCAGAGTACAGCCATTTCAGCATAGCAATGCGGCGCGGCCGTTTTCTTGGAGGACGATTCGCAAAGCACATGCGCGAGTATGCACAAGCGCGAGTGTGCCCGACAGCCTCCGGCCCCGGCCGCAGCGGCGCGACCGCGCGCACCGGGCGTCGTTGAGGCGGCCGAGCGCGCGCACGAGGTGCGCGGCCGGCAGCGCGGCGCCGCGCTCCCAGCCGTCGCAGCGCAGCACGAAGCGCTGGCCGGCCAGGCGGCGCAGCTGGCGGCTGCGCAGGCGGAAGCGCGGCAGGCGCCGGTCCAGCGGCAGGCAGGTCGCGGCCGCCTGCGCGGCGACCGCGCTCACTCCACACCCGGAGCTGAGCTGCAACCGAGCACGCCTGGCTGGTGACAGCTCTTGCGTCGTGCTGCTTCACGGCTGAAACACAACCTTGACGTCCGGCCGTGCCGGCTGCTGCTTTGTCCGGGGGGCAGCTACCAGGCCCGAAGCACACCGGTGCCTTCCAAGACACAATGCTCCACTTCCCCTGGGCGCAGGGCCACGAGCGCCTGAAGGCGTCATTGGACTGGAGTGGTTCCCCGCGGCCGTCGCTCAAATGGCCGACCTGTAAAACCCTTCAGGTCATCGACCTGGCCGCGGGCGCACCAGGCGCCCCGCGCCGCCGCTGGCATCGGCCATGAGCGCGCGCTCGTCAGGCTCGGCCAGGCAGGCCACTATGTCGCGCGCGCCGCGCGCCACCACCGCTACAACCTCGCCGGTTGGTTGCCGCGCTGCGGCGCCCGCGTGGCTCATGAGGGAGGACGTGGTACTCAGCGCTCAGGCTTATCGAGGAGTGCGCAGGAGCATTCGCAAACTGTCCTCTGGGCATGCCCGGTAGTCGCGAGCATTGTGGCTTCACATATGTGCGCGCCGATTCGCTAATGGCAAGGAGGCAGCAAAGCGGTGCGGGCGGGCGGAGTGCGTTTCAGACACAGAGTCTGCGCAGCGCATGCATGCGCGGGGCATCGGTGTTGGGAGAGGCTGTAGCTCCTCGTCCGGAAAAGTGCACTCACTTTTTCGGCAGAGCTGCCGTGGAATGAGAGCTGTCCGCATGCCACGCGCGCATTCATGCGCACCCGAGTCATCCAGCTCGCCAGCATCGCCCGCGGCTGCAGCAGCAGCGCCAGCGTCTGCGGCCTCCTGCTGCGCGGCCTCCTCCTCGGCGCCCTCCGCGTCGGCGCCCGCCGGCGTCGCTACGGCGACGTCCGCGTCGGCGGGCGACACCAGCGCGTCCGCCGCCCGCCACTGCGAGCGCGGCAGCAGGCGGACTGCGCGCGCGCGCCTGGCCTTCGTTGGCGCGTCCGCAATGGCCCTCTTTGTGGCGCAGCTGCGACAGCAGACATGCCCGATGGTACATGAAGCAAGCTCTGCAGGTTCTCAGGAGCAAATACCATGAGGAGTTGACAGAGCGGGGCACATCTGGTCTTCTCTGGCGCTGGCGCAGCCCTGGTCACCAACCCACCATGCCAAGCGTAGCTTCGAGCTGCCACTCACGGCGGCTGCGCGCTCTTCACGTGAACAGGAGCAGGGCGCACGCGCGACGGTGTCGCCGTGCATGGCGCGGTTGAGCGCGGCGCGGCCGCTGACCAGGACCTCCCGCGCGTCGCCGCCCGTGCCGGCGCTGCCCAGGCGCACCACGCCCTCGCTCGGCCCCTGCCGGCTCACGTGGAGCCTGCCCTGCCACACGCGGGGCAGGGCAGCCCGCATGCTGTCAACATGCTCGGTCCTGTTCCACTGCTTTACTGCTTGTCAACGATCTGCTTCCAACCCTAAACAGGGGGTTTGCTCCATTGCAGCGGCAAGACGTGTGCTCACATACATGATACAGTCTCATCTGTACTACACAAATGTATTCAATGACTGATAATGACATGACCGCAAAGTTGGTCAAGCTCTGCACTTGAGCAGGTTTGTCAAGCTCGCAGGGCGCCGCACCAGCACGACCGCCCCGGCGGCCACCGCCGCCTCCAGCGCAGCCTCGCCGAGGTGCGCCCTGTAGGTCGCGGCCGCGCCGGGGCGCGCGCCCTCCGCCGCCGCAGCCGCGGCCGCGGTCGCCAGCGACTCTGCCAGCTCGGCGACCGGCGCGCAGTGCGCCCAGAGCCGCGGAAAGTACTCGCCCGGGGCCATGACGGTCACGCCCCGCAGGCGGGCGCCAGATTCGGCCGCGTCCAGCGGCGCATGGTCCTCAGCTGAGGCGGGGTGCGCACTGTCGGGGACCCCATTGCGGCTGTCATCCGCCGCTGGCGCCTCCCCTGTCCGCGGCGGCGCGCTCTGCCCAGGGCCACAGGCCAGGTCGGCAGCCCCGGCCTCGCTGCCGTCACGGCCGCCCAGCAGTGCATCCAACAACGCGTCGCCCTCGGCCGCAAACGCGCTGCGGCTGCCCGTGCAGGCGCCGGCGCCCGCGCCCGCGCCGGCGTCGGCCAGCCGCCCTGCGGCAGGGACACCAGCGCCGTTCCACCCATGCAGTTGCCCATTACCAGGCTTCGTGCCACGGCCGGCATGACCAGCAGCGCTGGGCAGCGTGGTCATGCGGTGACCCCCCCCATCCTGCGCAGGCAGCAGCAGCGCTGACGCCCTGCGCGGCGCCCCAGGGCCGACTGGCCGTGTATGTGTTGTCGCTCTTGATGTGGACGTTCTTCTGCGCTGCTTCCTCCCTCGTGCATGGAGCTTGGCCTGCACCCTCAGTGTGCCTGTATTCAGTAACAACTGCTTAGTGCTTTCCCGCCTACCATACCTTGTCGTTTCGGGCTGGAATGTTGGTGATGTCATGCTCAGGCGCATGCGCAGAGGAGCTCTCCAGGCGAGATGTTGGTGCTAGTGTAGCATGGATGACTGAGATCGAGCAACTTCTGCTCAGACACGAGACTGCAGCAGCTGCACGGCCTGCCCTACCAGAGTGAACACCCCAAACCTCAGCAGGGTCGGAACGGAACAGCTACAGCTCACGGAACCTTGTACGACGCACTGATCTGAACTTCTGAGACCAGAAGCGCAAGCCAGGGCAACTACTACAGCACAATATTGCATCCAAGCAATGGCGAACACCGCTTTGCTCACGCTGATCCTCGCCCTTGGTGCGCTGCATTGCTGCCTATTAGAATCGGCGCCTGCTATGCACTGCCTGTCTGCCGGTCTGGCGTGCAACCGCAAGTGCCAGACTGCACAGCTTGCAAGTGACGGTGAGTAGGAGCTGTCACTTGTGCAAGCAGCGCCCGTTTTCAGAGATAGCAGTCCAGCAAGGTTGCGGACTGCAGGCCAGCACGTCTGGCGCTGTCCAGCAAGGTTGCGGGGCTGCAGGCTAGCATGTCTGATGCTGCTCTTCCTGCGCGCGCGCGCAGGCCTCGCCGCTGCGGGCGCTCAGCAAGGCGCCTCCTCCGCGCTGGCCGCAGGGCAGCCTGCCGCATGGAACCTTACTGCGCCCGGCCCGGTCTCCGTCCTGGCCACGACCCTGCCCGCTGCGGCAGCACCTGTGCGCGTGTGTTGTGGTTGCTCAAGCGCATCCCATGTCATGGTCAGACCTTGTTGAGAGTGAGTTGTGTTGCAGGTGGAGGCCATTGTCTTGCCTGAGCACGAAATCGCCGGGCATGCCCTGCCAGCCGTCATCGTCCCGCTCTCGTCTGCGCCGTCTGCGGGCGAGCCTGCAGGCGAGCTTGCAGCCACCGAAGCTGCGCCGGCCACGGCCGTCTCTGGGGCGCCCGTCTCTGGGGCGAGTGCGGCGGTGCGCGCTGCGCCCAAGAGCATGCCTGTCTACGGCATTGGCGCTGTGAGGCTGACATGCTGACGTGCGTGCGCTCTGCCCCTTGGGCTGACGCGGGTGCACTTGGCAGGCGTCCTCGAGCGCGGAGCTGCCCCACCTGCCCAGCCTGCCCAAGCTGCCCAAGCTGCCCAAGCTGTTCAAGAAGCACCTGCCGGAGCTGCCGCACCCCTCCCTGCCCTCCCTGGGCTCCACGGCGGCGGCCGCCTCCACAGCCGTGAGCGGCAGCACTCAGGTCTCGGGCGCAACCATCTCCGGCGCGCCGGCCGCCGCCGCGCCGGCCGCCGCCGCCGCCGCCGCATCCGCCAGCTCGGAGCACGAGGGCATGTTCGCGCACGTTGAGGACGTCATCTCCAAGGTGCGCACGCGCCCTAGGCTTGCAGACGGTGCGGAGCGCAGGTGCTGCCGCGCGGCGGAAAGCCGCCTGCCACAGGACCCTGGCTGTGCTGTGTGGGCCCTGACAACACAACGCCTCCTGCGCGCCCCAGGTGGCTGTCCGTCCCGTGGAGGAAGAGCTGTACGCCGCGTCCACGGCGTCCGTCCCCATGTACGCCTGGGTGCTGCCGTCTGGTGGCGCCGCGTCGACGACCGCCAGCGCGGCCACCACGCCCGGCGGCGCCGCATCCTCGGCGAGCGCCGTGGTGGAGGCCGCGGACGGGCCGAGCCCAATGCGGCAGGCGCCGAGCCCCGCCGCCGCGCCCGCGCCCCCTCCCGCCGCGAGCGCCGCCGTGCAGGCGGCGGACGGCCCGATGCCCATGCCGCAGGCGCCCATGGGCCCTGCCGCCGCGCCCGCGTCCCCTCCCGCCGCGAGCGCTGCTGTGCTGGCGGCCGACGGGCCGACGCCCATGCAGCAGTGGCTGAGCCCCACTGCCGCGCCCGCATCGGCGCCCGGCGGCCAGCGCTGCTGGTCCGTGCTGGAGGTGGCGCAGCAGGTGCCGTCGCTCGCTGACTTTGCGGCCGCGCTCAACGCGACCGGCCTGGGCGGCCGCGCCGGCGCGCCCAGCACCGTGTTCGCCTTCACCGACGCGGCGCTCGACACCGTGCTGGCCGCGCTGCAGCAGCCGCTGTCCGCCGTGCTGGCCCGCCCCGCGTTCATCCGGCAGGTCGTGGACCTGCACGTGGTGCCCGGGCGCGCGCTGCGCGCCGCCGACCTGGCGGCGGGGGACAAGCTGGCCACGCTGCTGGGGCAGAGCCTGACGATCGCGCGCGCGGGCGGCACCATCCTCGTGCAGCCGCCCTCGCAGGGCCCGAGCGCGGCGGTCGTGTATGCCGACATCCCGGCCTGCGGCAGCGTGGTGCACGTCATCGACGCGGTGCTGGAGCCGCTGGCCTCGTGACGCGCGGCCGCCTCTGTGGACTTGCCTCTGTAGCCTTGCGGTGTGTTGTCCCTTTGTATGTAAAGAGGCCGCCATGTAGCTAGGCCTCCATTTAGCCAGGTAGCTTGCTTGCGCTGCTGTGCCTGTCTGTAACACACTCGGCCGCTAGTGACCTGGCGCTCACCAAATGCAGCACGCCCTGCCCGGCCGGGCGCCACCTCCTCTACTATGAGCCCCGCCAGGCATGGGACATGCACAGTGCCTGCATCAAGATGGTGCATGCCTTGGCATGCGCCTGCATGTGCCCCCGCTCACAGACACTGCCGATGCTCAGCAACCGAACGGCACATGCGTGCTCTGGCCCTGTCCTACCCGATTCCCAACCAGCCCGCCAGCTCAGGCCCCCAGCCTTGCGTCCACGCCGTCACCACACGAGCCGGCCGCCGTCGTAGTTGAAGAACGTGCCGCTGTCCTCCGGGGTCAGCCCGTCCAGCACGGCCAGCATGTGGCGCACGCTGGCGGCCGCGTCGAGCGCCGGGCGCGGCCCGCCCGGGCCCGCCAGCTCGGCCGTGCTGTTGCCCAGGTCGGTGGCCACCCAGCCGGGCGTGATGGGCACCACGGTGAAGCCCTCCGGCTGCAGCTCGCGCGCCAGCAGCACCGTCGCTGCGCGCGGCGCCGCGCGCTGTGGCTCTGCGGCATGCTCGCGCGGCAGGCGGGTCCTCCAGCATGCAATCACAGAGGCGGCACATGCAAGCGCAGAGGCAGCACCCAGAGCCCGTGCTTGGCGCGTCGCGTGTAACCCATGCTTGCCTGCACGACCGCGGTGCGACGAGCGACTGATGCAGCAGCACCCATGTACCATACGCATGCACGACTCGACCCTGTTGCATGCTATGGTGTGGACGTTGCGCGTCTGCGAGGCAGGGCCGCGCGCACCCATGTTGAGCGCCGCCTTGCTGGCCTTGTATGCGAGCGAGCGCGGCCCCCAGGCGCCCTGCCCGCCGCGCGCCGCGATGGACCCCGCGCCCGACGACAGGTTGACGACCGTCTTGCGAGCGCCGGCGCGCAGGAGCGGCAGCAGCGCCCGCGTCAGCGCCAGCGTGCCTGCGTGCACAGGGCGTCGGCGGTCCGCGCACGGCCTACGGGCTGACCTGAGGCAGGGGCAGCTGCCCGGGCGCCCGGGCCGGCCCAGCACATGCGAGCACGGAGGCACCGGGGCGCGGGGGTGGGCACCAATGACGTTCACGCGCAGCACCGCCTCCAGGTCGTCAGAGGTCCTGCGCGCGCAGCCCGGGGGGACCCTCACCGGCGCCACCGGGGACCGCGTGCGCAGCTCGAAGCCGGGGGCGCTCAAACCGCACGTCTGCGACGCCAGGTCGAGCGAGCCGAGCGCGCTCGCCACGTTCAGCAGCACGTCCACGCCGCCCGGGCACGCGCGCGCCACCTCCCGCGCCGCCTCCTGTGCGCCGTGCGGCCCGCTGAGCAGCAGCAGGGGGCCCCGCAGCCGGCGGCGGGTGTGCCAGGCTGCGCGCACCTCGATGCTCCCTTCGCTGGCCAGGTCCAGCTGCACCAGCGTCAGCCGGGCGCGGCCGTGCTGCGCCTGCAGCGCCAGGAGCTCCGGCGCGGCCGCCGGCGCGCGCGCGCCGGCCACCACGAGCGCGG
>JAABUH010002270.1_pt1 | contig 18857 bp, 21 predicted proteins | sample 5559121 | NCBI WGS metagenome assembly JAABUH01 (sample SAMN10711871, study PRJNA513364) | rock metagenome | isolation source: Antarctica rocks | place: Antarctica: Victoria Land, Battleship Promontory nord | collected 2015-12-28
GACAGCTCGTCTCTGTCCATCGGTCCCCTCCCCGGGCACGCTCTGGGCGTCTTCCGCGCCCGTGCCCTCCGGGAGGGTACCGCCTTTGCCTCTGTTCCCGCTCGCCCCACTATTTCGTGGCGCACCCGAGGTTTGAGCGCCCCGGCCGTTTTATCGCCCGAGCGTGGTACCATTAACCCTGTGAGAAGAGCCTTCCTCCTGCTGCCTCTGCTGTTGCTCCCCCTGCTGCAGACCGCCTGCGCCACCCCGTCGTTCGTGCCGAGCACGACGCTCGTCGAGTCTAGCCCCACGCCCGTCCCGACGGCGATCCCGACGGCGGCGCCGGCCAACGCGGCGTCCGCCGCCGCGTTCGATACGCACGCGGGCAACTGCGTCGACGCCGCCAACCAGGCGATCGCGCTGATCAGGAAAGCCGCGGCGGGCGAGTTCGTCGGCAACGCCTTCACCACCGATATGCGCCTGGATCTCGGGCCGAGCGACCAGCGCTGCGCGGCGACGGGCGACGCGCTCAAGACGTACCAGCGGCATGTGGGCTCGGTCCGGCTGCAGGTGTGGGCGCTCGACAACAGCTGGTACTACGCGGCGCCGACGACACGGCAGAACTGGCTGGAGGCGGTGCTGCACTATCTGCTGGGCGTCTACCCACAGGCGAACGTCACCATCAACGCCCTCACCCCCACCGGAGCCGCCTGCGGGACCGCCTCGATCGGCGCCGGGCAGGCCGGCACGCCAGCGGTCAACGCGGGCGCCTGCGGATAGCGATCAGCACTTAGCGGCTAGCCTCGTCGACCAAGTGATGGCTGATCGCCCTGTGTGGCTGTCTTTGGCGCCTCGGAGCCGCGTACGTCATCGCTTGTCGATGGCTAACTGTTAACGGTCTAGTCTTTACTGGCTAATTGCTTATGAACGACAAACGAGGGAAACAACCCAGGGGCGCGGCTGAGCGAGCCGAGCTCGTGCGCGAAGCGGCGGTGCGCGCCGAGCACGCGGCGCGGCGCTTGCTGCGCCGCACGCGCTCCCTGGCGCGGCACGCGTCGCGGCGGCTCCCGCTGGGTCCATCGGGCGCGCTACCCGACCCCGGCCCCACCGGCGACCACAGCGCGCTTGTTTTGCCGGCGCCCCCCCAGCAGGCGCAGCCCGGGGCGTGGGACGCGCCTGAATTGCATGAATTGGCGGACGAGATCGCGCTGCTACGCGCGCGTCTCGACCGATCCGAGGCCGCCTCCGCGTGGCTGCGGGCGCGCTTGCGCGCCGAGCGCCTGCGCAGGGCGGCGACGCCTCGATTGGACGCGGCCGGTCTGGCCGCCGACCTCGCGCGCGACCTCGCGCGCCTGCGCGCCCACGACGACGAGTCGATCGGGCGCGCGGTACGGCGTGTCCTGGCCGCCCACGGGCTGCCGGCGCCACCGCCGTCGCCGCGCGACACGCCGGGCACGGCCCCGCCCACGCTGCCGGGGTGGTCCCGCGAGGACCAGGACGCCGTGGCCGCGCAGGTGCTCGCCCGTGCGCCGGAGGTGTCGAGCCCCCTCTACGTCCACCGGGCGCTCGGCCTGGTCGCCGCCCATGGCCGTGGGACGCTGGCGCAACTCACGCGCGCGTCGGGTTTCGACTCGGCCATGGGCAGGCGGCGATTGCGCCTGGCCATAGACGGGCTTGTGGCCCTGGGCGCGCTCGTCGCGCGTGACGGGGCCTATCTCCTCAACACGGAGTACCGGCCTCAACCCCAACCCATACCTCGATCGCGCCCTCCCCAACACCGGCGGCCTGGTGGCGCTACCAGGCGCTAAACGCTACCAGGTTGAAAGTGTGGAATGAGTCTGCGACCGCCTCCCCAGAGGGGTCCCCGAGGGCAGCGCACGGCGACTGCGATCTCGCCCGGGGACAGCGCCTCATCTCGCTGGACGCATCTAGCGCGGTCTGGGCGTTTGCGATACGCCCCTACGAACGCAACAACGACTTGGCACTGCCCACAAGGTAAGCGTCGTACAAAAACGTAAGCGTCGTACAAAGAGGGATCGCGGCGTGTTACCATAATGCTCAAGGAATGGTCCTTCGCAGATATCCAAGTATCATTGTAGCGTTGTGTGAAGCCCACACGATACGATGCGACACGATGGCGGACAGATCGATGACGATGGAGAAGCGAGCGCCCTTCCGCGAGACGCTGAGGTGGCATCGCATGGCCGCGGGCCTGACGCAGGAGACCCTGGCCGCGCGCGCCAGCCTGAGCGTGCGCGGCCTGAGCGACCTCGAGCGCGGCGCGCGCCGCGCTCCCCACTCCGAGACCGTGGTCCTCCTGGCCGACGCCCTGGACCTTGCCGGCGCGGAACGCGAGGCTTTCGTCGCCGCTGCGCGCGAACAACCCGCGCCCGAGCGGTCGCCGCGCGCCACGGCCGCGGGTGACGACCACTCGTCCCTGCCGGCCCCGCCGACGCCCCTCGTGGGGCGCGAACAGGATGTCTCGACGGTGGCGGCCCAACTCTTGCGCCACGACATCCATCTGCTGACCCTGACAGGACCGGGCGGAGTGGGCAAGACGCGGCTGGCGCTGCAGGTCGCGGTCGAGTTGCACGACCACTTCACCGATGGCCTGTTTTTTGTCTCGCTCGCCCCCATCCGCGACGCCGGGCTCGTCGCGCCGACCATTGCGCAAGCGATTGGCTTGCGCGATGAGGACAAGCACGCGGCGATAGAGCGCCTGAAGGGGCGTCTGCGCGACAAACATACCTTGTTAGTCCTGGACAACGTCGAGCAGGTGGCGCTGGCCGCGCCAATGCTCGCCGACCTGCTGGCCGCCTGTCCCAGGCTGAGCCTGCTGGTCACCAGTAGGGCGACGCTACGTATCCGCGGCGAGCACGAATACCCGGTCGCGCCCCTGGCCTTTCCCGACCTCGAACGCCTGCCGCCGCCCGATGACGTGGCGTGGTACCCCGCCGTTATCTTGTTCAACCAGCGCGCACGCGCGGTCAAGCCCGACTGGCGGCTCACCGCCGCCAATGCGGCCGCGGTGGTCGAGATCTGCCGGCGGCTGGACGGACTGCCGCTGGCCATCGAGTTGGCGGCGGCGCGCGTCAAGCTCTTGCCGCCGCGCGCGTTGCTGGACCGCCTGGCGCGCGCGAACGGAGGCGGCGCGGCGCCGGGGGACTCCTCGCTGCACTTGCTCACGGGCGGCGCCCATGACCTGCCGGAGCGGCAGCAGACCATGCGCGCCGCCATCACCTGGAGCTATGAGTTGCTCGACGACGGAGAGCAGATTCTTTTCCGGCGCCTGGCCGTCTTCGTGCGCGGCGCTACCCTGGAGGCGGTCGAGGCGGTGTGCGGCGACGTGGCCGCGGTCGAGGCTACCGTCGGAGAGTCCGACGACAACATCGCCGATCTCCTGACCGCCCTGCTCGACAAGAGCTTGGTGCGCCGAGGTGACGGGGGCTTCGCGCGGCCAAGCGTCCCCGGGCCGCGCGGAGGCGATGGGCGCTTCTCCGCAACCAGGGACCTGGCCGTAGGAGACGAGGGGGAGCCGCGCGTGTGGATGCTGCAGACGCTGCGGGCGTACGGGCTGGAGCAACTGCCCGCGACCGGCGAGGAGAGGGAGACGCGCGCGCGCCACGCCGCGTACTATCTCGCGCTGGCCGAGCGGGCTGAGCCCGAGCTATTGGGGGCCGGGCAGACGGTGTGGCTGGCGCGACTCGAGCAGGAGCACGACAACTTGCGCGCCGCGTTGCGCTGGTACCTGTCCGCCGAGGACGCCGAGCGGGGCCTGCGCCTGGGCGGGGCGCTGTGGCGCTTCTGGTACGTCCACAGTTATTTCACTGAGGGGCGCGACTGGCTGACGCAGCTGCTCGCCCTCTCGCCGGCCGCGGCGGCCGGCGCGGCGCGGGCCAAGGCGCTCAACGGCGCGGGCAACCTGGCCTATAACCAGGGCGACGACCTGACGGCGCAGGCGTTCCACGGGCAGAGCCTCGCCATCCGCCGCGCCATGGGCGACCGCCAGGGCGTGGCCGGCTCGCTCAACAACCTGGCTCTGATCGCGCGCGGCCGAGGCGACTATGCGGAGGCCCGCGCGCGCCTCGAGGAGGCCGTCGGCATCAACCGCGCGCTGGGGAATCGGTCCTGGGAGGCGATCAATTTCAGCAACCTCGGCAGCATCCTGCACCACGAAGGGGACTACGCCGGCGCGCGCGATCTCTACGAGCAGGGCCTGGCCCTTTTCGTCGCGCTCGGCGACGAGTGGGGCCGCGCCATGGCGCTGTGCGACCTGGGCAACGTTGCGCGCGATCGGGGCGACGTTGCCGCGGCGCGCGCCTTCTATGAGGAAAGCTGCGCCCGGCGCCGCGCGGTGGGCGATCGGCGCGGACTCGCCGTTTCCCTCTGTGGGCTCGGGCAGGTCGCCGTCCACGCGGGCGACCTGGACTTAGCGCGCGGTCTCCTGGAGGAGAGCCGGACCCTGTTCGAGAACGTGGGCGACAAACAGGGCCTGATCTACTACCTGGAGGGCTGCGCGGGTCTGGCCGCCGCGCGCGGGCAGCCGGAGCGCGCCGTCCTCCTGGGCGGCGCCGCCACGGCGTTGCGGGCGGGGCTGGGGCTAGTCGTATCCTCTGCCGGCCTATCGCACTCCCCGGCCGGGCAGGCCTGGCTGCTGCGAATGCTGGAGCCGGCCAGGCGCATGCTGGGCGCCGAGGCCTACGCAGCGGGGTGGGCCGTGGGAGAGGCGCTGTCGCTGGAAGACGCGGTCGCCCGCGCGCGCCGCGAGGCCGACGACCGCCCGTTCGAAACGGATACGCGCGGCGGTGACGACGGGCGGGACGACGGGCGGGACGACGGGCGGGACGACGGGCGGGACGACGGGCGGGACGACGGGCGGGACGACGGGCGGGACGACGGGCGGGACGACGGGCAGGACGACGGGCGGGACGACGGGCGGGACGACGGGCAGGACGACGGGCGGGGGGATACGTGCGATGACGATAAGTGAGGGCCTCGCCCTATATCGATCCCTCGACGACAGGCGGGCCGTCGCCCTGGCTCTGCACAACCTCGCACGAGTGGTGCTATACCAGAGCGGTGCTATACCAGAGCGGTGCTATACCAGGGTGATTATGTGCGCGCGCTAGCCCTTGCCGGGCAAAGACCGCGCCACGCACGGCAGCGCGGTCGCGTCGCTACAAGCGCGTCTGGGTAACAGGATATTCACAGCAACATGGGACGCGGGACGGACCATGTCACAAGAACAAGCGCTAGAGTATGCTCTCACGCGGGGCCGGCCTCGCGCGGGGCGGGAGCGGGGGCGGGGCGGGGCGGAAGACGAAGCGGTTAGCAATCTTGAAATTCAGCAGGAACGCGCCTACGATACCGATAGGGTTCGCCACGTATCGATTGACGTGCAACCCATAAAAAAGCAGGAGCGCGATACCCGATGCGAAACCGAAGGCTGTGAGGCTGGCTACCTGAGCTCTTAGGGCCCGCCTCGGCCAGTCCCATCCCTTCAGATGCTTTTGCTCCCCATATGTGAATGTTTGATTGAGCACGAAATTGACCGTTGTGCTGACCTCAAAGGCAAGAACGAAGGCGAGTGGATAGAAGTTTACGCCGAGATGCGAAAAGATGAAGAGCGCCGCATCGTTTACGGGGATGCCAACCCCGCCGACGAGCGCGTAGCGCACGACACGTCGCCCCAGTAATCGTTGTATGTACGCGCTAATATGCCTATCCCCCCGCATGACCGCCACTCGTCCGGCGTCATTATAGCGGCAATCCGACATTAGTCGAAGCTCTCAGGTCCGTGCTGAGCGCCGTGCTGCAGGGCAAGGATCTCGACTCAAGCTGATCTCTCACCGACTCCGGCATGCGGACAGCGATGGTTGTCGTCTTCTCCTGGGTGGCGCTCACCGACCCTCCGTCATCAACCCCGCGCGCACATAAGCGTGTCAATTCTGTGCGTCTGTGCGCAATTGTAAGATAAGAAGTGTGCACAAAAGAATACGGCGCACCTCTTTTCCCCTTCTGCCCTCTCTCTCGCCCCCTTCTCGCCCTCTCTCTCGCCCTCTCTCTCGCCCCTCTCTCGCCCCCTCCGCCCATGGCTAACTGGCCCCTCGGCTGCGGCCGAGGGTCCAGCGCACCTCCGGGGGAACCTGGGGAGATGGCTCCCCCCAGACCCCCGCCATCCACGACGCGTGCGGCCGGACGGGCACGCACGGGCACACACGGGCACCCACGGGCACACACGGGCACGCCTGCCCCGACAATTCACGAGTCCTGGATAGGGCTGCGCTTGTTAACGTTTCGTGCGCGAAACTTTTCTGCCATCGCGCGGTGCGCTATGATGGACATAGAAGGCGTGGCGCGGCGCGTAGATAGGCGGTGGCTGATGGGCGTGAAGGTACAACCGGAGACAGAGAGAGGGGCGGCGGTGACGACCGCGCCGGTGCTCTCGATCGTCAACCGCAAGGGCGGGGCCGGCAAGACGTCGGCCGTGCACAACATCGCGGGCGTGTGGGGCACGTGGGGCCTGCGCGTCCTGCTCGTCGACCTCGACACGGCGTTCAACCTGACCGAGGCCTGCGGCTACCCCGAGGAGCGGCGCGCCGAGAGCGGGGCCTGGCTCTCCGACGGGCTGGTCGAGTGCTGGGACGTGCCGACGATGCCCAACTGCGCGCTCGTGCCGTCGGGCGCGCGCCTCGCCGCAGGCGTGGAGCGCATGGAGCGGCTGGCTATCGACCGCGAGCGCTACCTGGCCAAGCTGCTCGCGCCGCTGCGCGGGGAGTACGACGTGCTCGTGCTCGACACCAAGCCCGACCTCGACCTATCCGTGACGAGCGCCCTGGCGGCCGCCACGCACGTGCTGGCGCCGACGCTCACCCTGCCGCAGCCGATCTACGGCGTAGTGCGCTCGCTCGGCCTCGTGGCCGACCTACAGGAGGGGCTGCCCGACCTGAGGGTGGTCGGCTTCCTGCCTATCGGCTACAACGGGCGTGGTCTGCGCCCCGCCGCGCTCGGCTCGCTCGTGGAGATGGCGCACGAGTACGGCGTGGCCTGCCTGCCGCCAATCCCCTTCACCGAGCACGCCGGCAAGGAGTCTCAGACGCACGTCCCCGTGGCCCTGGCCTACCGCAACACCCCGGTGGGCCAGCACTACCGCTACGCCGCCGCCCTGGTCGGGCACGCGCTCGGCCTGCAGGTCCCCGTCGACTGGCTCGACCGTGGGCGGCAGATCCAGGAGCAGATGGTGCGGGAGGTGTTGGGCGCATGAACCGCCAACCATATAGCCGGGAGGTGTTGGGCGCATGAGCAACACGATGAAGTTCGGCAAGGCGGCGAAGAATCGCCTCACCCTGTCGGCGGTGCCGCGCGAGTCGAGCGCGGTCGACCGCCTGCTCGACAACAGTCGCCAGGTGGTGCGGCTCGACACCATCGACGATAACCCGCGCAACCCGCGCGCCGAGCGGGACGACGCCGACCTGCGCGAGCTGTCCGAGAGCATCGCCGAGCACGGCCTGCTGCAGGCGCCGGTGGTGCGCCGGAGCCCCGAGGACCCCAACCGCTACATGGTCGTGATGGGCGCGCGCCGCGTCGCCGCGCACCGCCTGCTGGGGCGCGACGAGATCGAGGTCATCGTGCGGCGCTTCGACGACCAGCAGGCTTTCCTGGTGTCCTGCGTGGAGAACCTGCAGCGGGTGCAGCTCTCACCGCGCGAAGAGATGGACCTGATCGGGGTGCTCAGCGACGAGCTGGGCAGCGGGGACGCCGTGGCGCGCGCCCTGGGCAAGAGCAAGGCGTGGGTCTCCAAGCGCCGCCGCATCGTGGGCTCCCCCGCCTTCGCCGCCGCCGTCGAACGCGGTGAGATCGCGATCGAGCACGCCTACGACGTGCTCGCCGGCAGCCCGAGCGAGGCGGCGGCCATCGCCGCGCTGGAGCGCGTGCGCGGCGGGGCCGAGACCCGCGCCCAGACGCGCACCGCCAAGCGCGGTGGCCGCGCGATCGATCCTACCCCGACAACGGCTCTCGTCGCCGGCGCGCCGCATCCCAGGGGGAGCGAGGAGGTCGATCGCCTCGACGAGCCCGTCGACCCGCGCACCCTGGCCATCGCGCGGCTCGTGCGCAAGGGGGCAAAGGTACCGCGCGCTATCGTGCTAGAAGCTCTGCATAAGGATCTGCAGACGATAGAGTGATGGCGACCGACTAAATGCTTCCAAGTCGATAGTGCGGCGCTTTAGCGCGTAACCACGCCTGAAATGGCGGCGTCTATCCCGCGATTACTCGTCAAAAGCATTTAGTGTCGCGATAACCGCTACACTGATGCTAACGTTGTCTCGATGTTGTAGCACGATAGCAACTGTTGAGCGGAAAGGATTGGTGTTTATGGACATGCTCTCCCCGGATATGATCGCGGATCGCCTGACGTTCCTGCGCGGTCTTATAGCGGCGGGGTCGCTGGTAGCCGGCCTCCCCCGCTTGCACCGCCCCTCCTCGGGGCATAAGGGGGGGCTGAGCGCGGGCGACAAGGCCATCCTGCACGCCGCGCAGGCCGCCGAGGCGCTCGCCGTCACCACTTACGACCACGTCATCCTGGTCGCCCCACTCTTCGCGCGGCTCTTCCCGCAAGACCAGGCATACATGCAGGCCGCGCGACAAGAGGAGATGGCGCATTATCTGCTCATGCGGAAGCTGACCGGCCAGCCCACCCCGTATCAGGTGTTCTATTATCCCAAGGGCATGTTCACTTCAGGTCCGGTCACGCTCAACACGCTGGTCGCCCTGGAGGAGGCCTTCATCGCCGCCTACCTCGTCGGGGTGCGCGACTTCTCGTCGCCCGACCTGCGCGTCGCAGCGGCGCGCATCCTGGGGGTCGAGAGCGACCATCGCACCATGGTGCGGGTGCTCGCGCCCGGCCTCGACCCCCAGGACGGCGGGCCGCTGCGCACCGTCACGGGCTTCAAGAGCGGCCCCGAGAAGGTCAACCCCTCCAGCAACAACACTTACGAGCGCACGTTGGGCTGGACGCGTATCGAAGATGCCGTGGCCGCGCTGCGCCCGTTCGTCGACAAGAGGGCGGCTGCCACGGCCGGCTTCTCGACAAACGGGTATACGTTCAGGGAGTTCACGCCGAGCTTGCCCACCCCCCTCGGGGGCTTCTGAGTTGTCGGCGTCGGCGTAGGGATACGGGAGGCGCGCCATGGCGAACGATTTGGTCGATGACGATCGACGCCATGTCCGCGACCTCGTCGCGGCGTACGTGCTCGGCGCCGTCACGCCGCTCGAGCGCGAGCTCGTCGAGAGCCACCTGGCGACCTGCGACTCGTGCCAGGGGCTGGCCGCCGAGCTGCGCGGGGTCGAGGCCGTGCTGCCCACCCTGGCCGGCGAGCGCGAGCCGCCGGTCGCCTTGAAGACGCGGCTGATGGGCATGGTAGAGGCCGAGGCGTGGGCTGCCCGCACGCCGTACCCCCTCTATGCGCCGGATGCGCCGCCTGTCGTGGGCTCACCGGATGTCCTGGACGCCCTGGACGCCCTCCATGAGGGTGTCCAGGCGCGGTTGCCCATAGACACGGACATCCAGCCGCCGGATATGTGGCCCTTGCGCCGCGGTCGTGGCCGTGGCCGTGGCCGTGGCCGTGGTCGCAGCGTGGACGCCAGCGCCCGGACCGCTGGCCCGCGCCCCTGGCGTCGCCCGAGTCAGAGCGTCGGACGCGGCGTCGCCCTCCTAGCGATGGCCGCCGCCGTGGCGCTCGTCGCGCTCGGTGTGGGCTTGTGGCGGCTCACCGGCAGCGCGCCGCCAAGGCCGAGCACGGAGGTCGCCATCGCGGGCCAGCCCTCGCAGCCGGCGATCGGGGGGTTGCTCCGCTACTATAAAGATGGTGGCCGCATCGACCTGGACCTGCATGGGCTCAGGCCCATCGCGTCCAACCAGGTCTACGAGCTCTGGCTGATCCGCGGGCACTACCGCCTAGCCAAGGGGCTGGGCACGTTCCGCCCCGCGCGACGGGACCGCGCGCCTCACGACGGGCAGCGACGATGTGTCCCACTACATGCTGGCATGCCTCACCGTGGAGCGGGCGCCGGGGGCGCTGCGGCCGACGCTGCCGCTAGTCGCGGCGGGGGATATAGGATAAGGGGAGATATATGGTCGCGAGGGACAAGTCTACCATCGACGGGTTGCGCCGCGCCAACAGCGCCACGGCGCGGCTGTTGCAGGAGTTGGCCGCGTTGGCCCGGCCGGGCGTCACCACGCGCGCGCTCGACGCCCACGCCCTGCGCTACATGCGCGCGCTCGGCGCCGACCCGGTCTTCGCCACCGAGAAAGGCTTCCCCGGCTGCATCAACACCTCCGTCAACAGCGCCGCGGTCCACGGCGTGCCGGGCGACGCCGCCCTGCGCGAGGGTGACGTGCTGAGCATCGACGCCGGAATGCTCCTCGACGGCTACTGCGGCGACTCCACGATCACCGTCGCCATCGGGGAGGTCGGCCCGGAGCGCCGGAGGCTGATCAGCACGACGCGCGAAACGATGATGGTCGGGGTGCGCGCGGCGGCGGCGGGCAACCGGGTGGGCGACATCGGGCACGCCATGCAGCGATACGCCGAGACGCGCGGCTACGGCGTGCTGCGCGAGTTCAGCGGCCACGGTCTCGGCCACAAGATGCACGAGGCGCCGCTGGTGCCGAGCGTCGGCAAGGCGCGCACCGGCCCGGTGCTGCGGGACGGCCTGGTCATCACGATCGAGCCGATCCTCGTGGAGGGCTCGCCGGACGTCGCCATCGACCCCGACGGCTGGACCGCGCGCACCGCCGACGGCGGCTGGGCGGCGCAGTTCGAGCACACCGTCATCGTCGGCCGCCGCGGCGCCACGATCTTGAGCGCCGCCTGATCGATGCCGTGGTCCTTCAGGGCCAGGTTCGAGGTCTTACGCCATCGCTCGCTCGTGGCGCAGCAGCCACTCTTTGCGCCACAGGCCGTCGGCGTAGCCCCGTAACTTGCCGTCGCTCCCAACCACGCGGTGGCAGGGAACGATAATGTTTATGCGGTTGCGGCCGTTGGCGTGCCCGACGGCCCTGACGGCTTCTTCCTTGCCGAGCGCGACCGCGATGTCGCGATACGTGGCCCGGCGTCCGAACGGTATCGCCGCTAATTCGGCCCACACGAGCCGCTGGAAAGGCGTGCCCCGCGGCCGCAGGTGTAGCGAGAAGCTCTCGCGCCTGCCCGCGAAGTAGTCGTCGAGTTGGTCGATGCACGCGTCGACGTCGGGCGAACTGGCGCCCCGCTCCACATCGTCGTCGTCGACAAAGCGCACGGACACGATGCCGTCCGCGGCGCCGACGACCTCTGCGAGGCCGACCGGCGACTTGTAGTAGGCCTTGTACACGCCGGTCTCGCCGGTCTCGCCGGTCACGGTGTCCTCCCGCTCGCATCTCGCCATCGTTCCATACCATCCTATCCTATGCCTCTATCCCACGTCCTACAACACTCCACGCGTCGTCTGCGTTGCGTCGCGCCTACGCGCGCCAGGGTGCGTCTCGGCATAGTTTGCCATCTGGGGTCCCGCGTGCGGGAAGGCAGTCGCAGGCCGCGTCCACTATGTCGAGGCGCACCCGAGGGCTCGTGAAAAGTCGACAACGCCCTTCTCGCCCCTCCGCCCCTTCTCGCCCCCTCCGCCCATGGCTGACTAGTCCCCCGGACTCTAAATGCTTCCAGATGGTTTTCGCGGGATAGAGGGACCTGAGGGGCCTGCGACTGCGGTCGCATGGCAGCGCACGGCGACTGCGGTCGCGCCAAGGAGGACAGCGCCCCATTCCGCACAATCTTGTTGGACGCATTTAGCCGCGGGTCCGACGTTGGGGCGCGCCTCCGGGAGAACCCGGGGAGATGGCTCCCCCCAGACCCCCGCCAACGACGAGGCGGACGGGCGGACGGGCTTGGACACTCAATAATGCACAGACCGACGATGCGCAGACCCTGGGGCGCCCCCCGCGCCGAATGCTCGCCTCGGGACGCCCGATCTCCATTATTATTGAGGGTATGCAAGAGTCAGGGGAATCGGACGAGATCAGGCCGGCAGAAACAGACGTTACCTTCACCGTCGCTGGAATCGTGGATGGCGCGCGGGGGACCGTGCCCATCGCCGTCGCCGTGTTCGCCTACGGGCTCATCTTCGGCGTGCTGGCGCGGCAAGCGCACCTGAGCGCGCTCGAGGCGCTGCTGATGAGCGGGCTCGTGTTCGCCGGCTCCTCGCAATTCGTCGCGCTCGGCCTGTGGGGGGCGCCGCTGCAGATCGAGCCCATCATCCTCACCACGCTCATCGTGAATTTGCGCCTCCTGCTGATGAGCGCCGCGCTGCGTCCATGGCTCGGCAGGCTCCCGCCCATCGCCGCCTATGGCTCCGTGTTTTTCATGGCCGACGAGAACTGGGCCCTGACCATGGCCCAGTTCGCACGCGGCGGGCGCAACGGCGCGTTCCTGTTAGGCAGCGGCCTGACCCTGTTCGCGGCCTGGCTCGGCGCCACCCTGGCCGGCCGCGTCCTCGGCAACGCTATCGGCAGCCCGGCGCGCTGGGGACTCGACTTCGCCTTCACGGCCGTATTCATCGCACTCCTGGTCGGTTTGTGGAAGGGCAAAAGCGACGTGTTGCCCTGGGCCGTCGCCGCGGTCGTCGCCGTCGCCGGGGCGCGCTACCTGCACGGCAACTGGTATATCCTCTTGGGGGCTATCGTCGGGAGCGCCGTGGGGGCGCTGCGCCATGACGGTTGACCACCAAACGTTGCTGGCGATCGTGGGCATGGCCCTCGTCACCTACGCCTTGCGCGCGGGCGGCCTGTGGCTGCTGGGCCGGGTGACGCTCTCGGGCCGCGTCGAAGCCTGGTTTCGCTACGTGCCCGGCACGGTGCTGATCTCGCTCATCGCGCCCGGCGTGCTCGCCAACGGCGCCCCCGGCGCCATCGCCGCGGCGGCCACGGTGGGTGTCGCCGCGCGCACCGGCAATGCGCTCCTGGCGATGGTCGCGGGGGTGCTGACGGTCCTAATCACGCGAGCGGCGCTGGCGGGGCATCTGCCTTAACGATGACAGTTCAATCATCAGGAGTTGGGGTGTACTCTACTCTGACGCCACGTGCTGGAAATGACGGACCGTGGATGGTATACCGATCATAGATCTCATGCAGAAAGAAATGAGGGACCTTGTGCCGAAAGGGAAACTATCGATCTCGGCGCTACGCACCGCGAAAGGCCGCGAGCGGAAGCTGACGATGGTGACGGCCTACGATTTCCCCTCGGCCGTCCTGGTCGACGAGTCCCCCATAGAGATGCTTCTCGTCGGTGACTCTCTTGGTAATAACGTCCTTGGCTATGCGGGAACGGTAGCGGTCACAATGGATGAGATGCTGCACCATCTGCGGGCAGTCGTGCGCGGTGCTCCTCAGACGCTTATCGTTGGAGATATGCCTTTTGGTAGCTACAACGCGTCCCCTGAACAGGCGATCGCGCATGCGACGCAGTTTGTAAAAGCGGGCGCGGAGTGTGTCAAGCTGGAGGGTGGTGTTGCGTTCGCCAAGACGGTGCGGTCGCTGGTGAGTGCAGGCATTCCTGTGATAGGACATACGGGACTGATGCCTCAAACTGTCCATCCGAGCGCGTGGACGGTGCAGGGGCGGGACCTGTCCTCAGCCAAAGCAATCATCGACGATGCCCTAGCTCTTGAGGCGGCGGGAGTCTCGGCTGTCGTTCTTGAAGCGGTGCCTGCCCAGCTTGCGTCCCATATCACCACCACACTCTCGGTGCCGACAATTGGCATTGCGGCAGGACCAGCGTGCGACGGTCAAGTTCTGGTGTGGAATGATGTGCTCGGGCTGGGAAAGGGGCAGGCGCGCCATGTGAAGCGCTATGCTGCTCTTAACGAGACGATTGCAAGCGCTCTTGCAGCGTATTGCGTCGATGTCGAAAAGGGAGAGTTTCCAGGTCAAGAACACAGTTACATGATGAAGCCGGATGAGCTTGCGGCGGTCCTGGAGAGCATTGTTACAGATGCTGACACCACATCGTGATCGCTACGCCTATGCTCACCTGCACAACCATTGAGGAGGTGGATCACGTCCTAGGCCCTCACCGACTATCGCACACCTCGATAGGATTCGTGCCGACTCTCGGCGCATTGCACGAGGGTCACCTTAGCTTAATACGACGGGCGCGCGACCGTGACGGCATTGTTATCGTCAGTATCTTCCTCAACCCGACACAGTTTGGCGCATCCGAGGACGTGGACCGCTATCCACGTACACCTGAACACGATATAGCTCTTCTCCGGAGCGAGGGCGTCGATGTACTCTTCATGCCTTCTACCGAGGAGATGTATCCGGTCGGGTTCGAGACGCGCGTCGATGTGGGACGCCTGGGTGACGTATGGGAAGGAGAACACCGACCTGGGCACTTCACTGGAGTGGCCACAGTGGTTGCGAAATTCCTCGGTATCGTCCGGCCGACTCATGCTTATTTTGGCCAAAAAGACGCACAGCAACTCGCCGTCATTCGTCGTCTGGTGCGCGATCTCAATCTCCCGGTCCAGATTGCTGGTTGTCCAACGATTCGCGAGGCAGATGGATTGGCTATGAGCTCGCGCAACGTCTATCTTTCACTTGAGGAACGACGGGCGGCCACCATCCTGTATCGGGCCCTTACCGCAGCGCGTGACAGGTACATGAGCGGCGAACGCGAGGCTCGACCACTATGCCAGGTCATGCGTCACGCCATTGAGGGAGAGCCGCTTGCCCACCTAGAGTATGCCGAGGCGGTTAATCCTCACACGTTGCAATCGCTCAGTATCATGGATGACACGGGGCTCTTCATTGTCGCCGCGCTGTTTGGCCGGACGAGGCTTATCGACAATGAACGATGTCTTGGACAGTAAAGAACAACGGCGAAAGCGAATCAATCAAGCCACTACCCTCGTCCGGTGCTTAACGTACAATAATTGCCGTTTCGTCAAACGACCCCGAAGAGGACGCAGGTACGCATCACCTCGTAGACGCGCTGCTCGGGGTCCTCAACGAGGAGCGCGAGTTGCTGCCGGTCGTCGGTCGGCGCAATCCGCGCCCGTTTCTTGATGGGCATGGCGGTCCCTCAATCGCGTGTCTTACTCATATAGATAGATAGTAGGCGATCTACAGCTGGGAGCGCGCGCCGAGCATGTCATATCCTGCGGCCAGCACCGCTTCCACCCACGACGCGTCGGACGCGTTCGTTTGCGCGACATGCTCCTGGGCGATGGCCAGGTTGTGCCGGATGCGCGCGACCACCCGATCGCGGTAGTCGCTCGCGAAAGGCACGATGGTATCGGCGTCGAGGTCGTAATCGCCGGCGTGTGGCCACGTCAGCCGGTGCAACCGGGCCAGCATCGCGCCGAGCGCCACGGCGATTTGCCGCCGATCCACCGCGGCGAGCGCGGCGTACAGGGCAGGGTCGCCCAGTTAGAGTCCGGGCAGCCGCGGCATGAGCGCATAGCTCCAGCCGAAGATGTCGTCGGAGGGATCGAGCAGATACGGCCACGAGACGGGCGCCCTGGTGCGCTCGTGCAGGAGGCGTGCGATGAGGCGCTCCTTCGGGAACTGCCACGGGTAGTGCGGCGCCGCGCAGGACATACTCACCGCTTGTCGCCGTGACGAACACGTTCTGGCTGGATCGGCAAAGATGCATCTCACGACGGTCTTGTATCGGAATTGCTGCGACGCACATCGGTGCTCAGGATTGGGGCGTCGTCGTCGAGCGCTGGCGACACGCGTGTCAGGTCCAGGCTGTAGCGCCCGAAGCGGTTCAGGTGCGCCGTCCGGTAGGGCGAGAGCGCCGCGACCGCCTCGGCGTCCACCGGGTAGCCCTCCGCCCGCAGACCGGATAGCGCACCGCTGACAGGATTTCTCTCCACGGTCTTCGACGGGACGTCTCTCCACGGTCTTCGACGGGACGTCTCTCCACGGTCTTCGACGGGATGTCTAGCATGGGACGCGACGTTGGGGATGCCGAGCGGCGCCCTTGGCTGGCTCACCCGAGGAGGTAGGCGAGCACTAGCGCGGGCTTGATAAATGAATCTCTTTCAGCTATGATGTTACTGAAAGAGATTCATTTATCAGGGAGGGGCGATGCCACGCCATGCCGATCCTCACCGCCGCGCCGCTATCCTCGCCGCCGCCCGCGCCGCGTTCCTCGCCGAGGGGTATGCCGATGTGCGGGTCACCGCCATCGCCGCGCGCGCTGGCATCGCCGCCGGCACCCTCTACCTCTACTTCGCGTCCAAGGATGCCATCGCGCTCGCCCTCGTCGACGATGTCGTCGCCCGCCTGGGGGAGCATCTCGCGCCCTACCTCGCGCACGTCGACACGCCCGCCGGGATCACGGCCCTCGTCCATGAGGCGTTGGCCTTCGCGTCCAGGGAGCAGAGCCTCATGCGCCTGCTGCCCGCCGACATCCTGCTGCGCAAGGCCAGCGCCCCGCCCGTCGCGCCCTCGCCCGCGCGCCGCCGCTTGTACGAGGCGCTGAGCCGCGCCCTCGCGGAGGGCATGCGCCGAGGCACCATCCGTCTCTATGACCCCGCTGTCCTCGCCGAGGTCGTGGCCGGCCTCGTCACCTGGGCCATCGAGGCCTGCTTCCAGCGCGACGAGGGTGACCCGGCCCGGTACGAGCCGACGGTCGCGCGCTTTCTCCAGATGGCCCTCTTACCACCCCATGAGGAGGGATAACCACGCGCGTTTTTGTCACGGGAGGCTCTGGATTCGTCGGACGCACAGGCTATACCCCGATGTCAAACGCCGGTCTATTCTCCACGAAAGGTGCTGACCATGCACACGATCCTTCTTTCTCTGAATCTCCTCGTATCCCTCGCGTCAGCAGTGGCGGCAGTGATTGCTCTTATCCGACCGGCATCTTTCTCTGGCTCGAGTCATGTTGGACCCGGTGAGATATTCTATGTGCGTATGTATGCGGCGCGCTCCATTCCGTTCGGGCTAGCAGCCGGAATCCTGCCGTTTTGGCCCGGAGGGCCAGCGGTCGCGTGGGTCCTCTTCACGGCCGCAGCGATTCAAATCGTGGATGTCGTCATTGCGGTGGGAAAGAAGGAGCGGGGGATGATTGTCGGCGCATCTGTCGGAGCGATCGTGCATCTTCTTTGCGGCGTTGCGATCAGGTAGGTCCTGTGGACCCTGTGGGCTCTGTGGGCCCGTGTTGACCGTCGTCTGGCTGCGTTTTCCTACGGGAGTGTGTCCGACGTTAAGAGCGCATTTCATAACCGTTCAACGACGCGAAGGAAGATGAGGGCACAGCCCAGATGGAGGAAGGCGAGATGGATGTCGGCGCGACGCTCGTAGCGCACGTCGAGGCGGCGGACGTCGGTGAACCAGGCTATGGTGCGCTCGACGACCCAAACGTCATCGCCTGGCTCTCTCGGGCGCGGGTCTCGTCGTGAAAGGGGTATAAGGTATCATGCAGATCGAGCGCATCGACCACATCGTGCTGACGGTCGCGGACATCGCGCGGACGTGCGCCTTCTACGAACGCGCGCTGGGCATGGAAACGGTGACCTTTGGCGAGGGGTGCACCGCGCTGCGCTTTGGCGCGCAGAAGATCAACCTGCACCGGAGCGGCCGGGAGTTCGAGCCCAAGGCCGCGTGCCCTACGCCGGGCTCGGCCAACCTCTGCTTCGTCACAGCGACCGCGCTCGACGACGTGCTGGCACATCTGGAGGCGCAGGGCGTGGCGATCGTGGAGGGGCCGGCGCCGCGGGCCGGCGCGCTCGGGGCAATCGACTCCGTCTATCTGCGCGACCCCGACGGCAACCTGATCGAGGTGTCGCGCTATCCCGACGCGCCCTGACAGTGCCGCCGGCGGGCGTGGTTTCGCGGCGAAACTGGGCTGTCGCCGGGCACCAGTCCGGTCAATGGTCCTTCCCGATATGGTGCCTCGATTCAGGGCCAGCGCGTGTCCACGAACTCCTTGGCCTCTTTCAAGCCGAGGCCGGTCATCTCGCGCACCCGCCTGATCGCCTCGATCCTAATGAGTATGTTGATCGGGTCCATGGCGATCCCTATTCGGTGCTCTCGGGGTGGGTGGCGCCGCCGAGCAGCGCCCGCCCGTGCTCCCTGCTATGCGCTGTAAGGGCGGTGACCCACTCGTAAGCCGTTCCGTCGGGCGCGAACAGGACTTCGTCCAGCCCGTCGAGCAGGGCGACCAGCCGCGCGTGCGCCCGCTCCAGATCGTCGCGCACCGCGTGCAACGGCCGGTCACCGCACGCGGCCACGGCCGCCCGGTTGAAGGCGTCGTCGTCGTATTCCCGGGGCTCCGCACCCGCGGCGATCGCCGGGATGCGCCCCGTCGCCTCGGTCTCCCAGGCCGCGATGTGCGCGAGCGTCTCGCGTACGCCCCACCCGTCCTCTACGTGGGGGTCGCCGCGCGTTACGGCCGCGTCGGTCGCGATCAACAGGTCGTCGTGCGCCTCGGAGAGCCTGCCAAGCAACTCTTCTTTCGTCACCTACACCATCCCCCTCACTATGCGCCATACTACGAAGTGTACGGCGCCCACCCGGGATAGCGCGCCTCACCGATGCCGACGCCATCGTCGGTCAGCCCCGCGCAGTCGGCGCACCCGAGCCATTCGGTCGCCTCGCGGTATGCGGTATAGCGCCAACCCCTCAGAGGGTTAGGATAAACCCTCCACCCGCTTTCCTCGGTCATCGATACTCACAAGGTGGAATTCTCGCCCCGACGTCTCCCATGGTACAGCTACGGTAAACCGTGCAACGGGGGGCGCTAGCGATGACGGGCCGCATGTGGCAGGCTGAAGGTGCCCGTGGCTCGCTCCCACGGGCGTCAGGAGCTTGTCGCATGGACCCGTCGTGTGTA
>JAABUH010002271.1_pt1 | contig 18852 bp, 13 predicted proteins | sample 5559121 | NCBI WGS metagenome assembly JAABUH01 (sample SAMN10711871, study PRJNA513364) | rock metagenome | isolation source: Antarctica rocks | place: Antarctica: Victoria Land, Battleship Promontory nord | collected 2015-12-28
CGCGGCGCAGGACCACCCAGACGTCGGGGCCGGGCAGGCGGTCGCGCACGGCCACCGCGCGCACGCAGGCGACCTCGGCCACCAGCGGCCCCTTGGCCCCCTCGTTCAGGACGTGCCGCCGCCAGGTCGTCGGCGGCAGGGCGGCGGCCAGCGCGCCCACCTCGACCGGGGCAGGGGCCGCCGCATCCACGCGCACGCGTGTGCGGGGACGCCCCTGCCCCGTCCCCACCGGCACCCCGACCGCCGGGCGCTCCCGCCAGACCCGCGTCGTGTGGGGGACCTCGGCCAGGTACCACAGGTCCGCCGCCGCCAGGCGGTCGAGCAGGGCCGTGTCCCGCCCGAAGCCCTCGTCGCAGAGGGCCCAGCGCGCCGGCAGCTGCCCCCGCGCGCGCAGCCCCGCGACCATCTCGCGGGCCAACTGCGGGTGCGTGCGGAACGCCACGTCGGCGGGCACCCCGCAGCGCCGCCGTCGGCCCGCGTACGCCGGGGTAAACCAGGGCTCAGTCAGGTAGAGCCGCCGGTCCACCGGCGTATAGCCGCGCGGGCTGGCGTAGCAGATGACCACGCTGGACTGGCAATTGGCGCGCTTGCCCAGCGGCCCGCACCACTGCCGCGCCACGCCCACCGATTCCGTCCCTTGCTTGGGGAAGTCGCCTCCGTCAATGATGAACGCCCCGTCGTCCGCGTCGCCGAGCGTTTCGCCGACGTAGGCCTGATGCGCGTGGAGCACGGCCTCGGCGTCCCAGGGGCTCTGCCCGATGAACTGCTGCAGCGCCTGCACGTCGCCGCCCACCACCGCATGGGCCAGCGGCTCGATGGTCTTGCGCTCCAGGTCGCACAACTGGCCCTGCAGGTAGCGCAACGCCGCGCGCCGCTGCTCGTTGCGCTGGAACAGCGGGGCGAAGCGGGCGTGGTAGGCCACCAGGTCGTCGGCGAGGCGTTCCACGTCGCGCGGCGCCAGGTTCGGTGTGGGCGGTTGCGCCGAGGGCGGCGCGCCCAAGGGAGCGTAGGCGGCGATCATGGGCATTCCTCCTCCCCCCAGTCTACTCCGCGCCGCGCCAACCTAACGTTGTAGTATTAGGGACGTCGAAATACTTGCCTATCCTGCCTATGGCGCTCAGCTCAGGCTCTCTCAGTCGAGAGAGTGGTATACGTATCTATTTCCACGTCCCTTAGTACAACTTGACGCAATTACCCCGGCGGTTAGGGCTGGCCTGAGACCCGCGTCGCATGGCAGATGACGGGCACTGGCTTGTCTCGGCGAACCACACAGACCGCCAAGAGATTCCAGCCAAGGTGTACTACCTATGGTGTGTGGGCACGACCCCTCGCCTGTGCGTTGGCGTCACCTGTCCTTACCTGAATGGATGATGTAATCCCCCCCAAATAGGGCATACTGCCGAGCAAAAAAAAGGACGATTCTATTAGTGGGACAGCGGAAGCCGCGCGGAGCACATGGTGGGGCATGGCGATAGGGGGATGCGACGATGATGATCGGCAATAGGGTTGTCGTAGCTCGGACAATGACGTTCGGGAAGACGGGGGCGATACGCCGGCACGCCTATGTCGCCCTGCTAGTAACAACGGTTGTCGCCGATCTTGTCGCGATGCTCCTTGCCGTGACACTAACCCTGACATTTCGTCCTACGGCCAACCTCGATGTCCTCCTAGCGCTCAGCGTCCTGTGCGGGGCGGTCTGGGTAGCGCTCGGGGTGGGCGCGGGCCTGTACCGGCAGATGCTCGTCCGCGTTGCCCTGCTCGACATACCGGTGGTGCTTTCGACGATGCTACAAGGAAGCGCCCTTGTCTTAATCCTCCTGGGGCTCCTTGGCGCCGACAACACGCGCCTTGCCCTGCTCGGCACCCTCGCACCCATGAGCATCCTGTGTCGCGTCGCGACCCGTTCGACCGCGCAAACGGCGGTGCGCCGGCTCGGGTCGCGCGCTCAGTCACGCATGCTGATCGTGGGCGCCGGCGTTATCGCGCAACGCCTCGCCGCGACACTCATCAAGTATCACGACCTCGGCATCACCGTCGTCGGCTTCGTGGACGACCACGAATACGGGCGGGGCGTCCGCCAGGTGCTTGCTCTCCCCATCTACCGGGGGGCAGACCTGGAGCGCATGGTCGAGCATCATAACGTCGACCATGTCGTCTTCGCCTTCTCCCGCTTGCCGGACAGCGAGCGCATCCAGCTTCTGCGGGTGTGCCAGGGTTTGCCGCAATTGCAGGTCAGCCTGGTGCCGCGTCTGTTTGAGGTAACCCCGCCCAACACGCGCCTATTCGACGTACGCGGCATACCTCTCCTGCAGTTTGAAACGAGCGGGTTGCTGCTCGGACTGGCTGTAAAGCGCATCGTCGATGTCGTCGTGGCCAGCCTCGGGCTGCTCGTCGCGCTTCCACTTGTCGCGTTGGCGGCGCTGGCAATCCGGATCGAAGGACCGGGGCCGATCCTGTTCCGCCAGACACGGGTCGGGGTGGATGGGAAGCCCTTCACGATGTACAAGCTGCGCTCGATGCGTGCGTCGCGCGACGGAGAGGATCGTGCGTCGGCTGCCCGTCACACGCGCGTCGGCGGATTCATGCGCAAGCTGGGCATCGACGAACTCCCGCAGTTCTGGAACGTCCTGCGTGGCGACATGAGCTTGGTCGGCCCGCGCCCCGAGCAGGAAGGCTACGTCGAACTGTTCACTCAAAGGATCGCGCGCTACGCGGAGCGCCATCGCCTGCGCGGCGGCATCACCGGACTCTCGCAGGTGAGCCGCCTGCGCGGTGACACGTCGATTGTCGAGCGTACGCAGCTCGACAATTTCTACATCGACAACTGGAGCCTGTGGCTCGACATCAAGATCGTCCTGGACACCGTCACGGCGCTGATCCCAACAAGCCAGGGCATTGGTGGCGAGGCCATGTTCCGCGATGTCATTGCCGACGTTTCCGGTGGTCTTACGGCGGAGGGAGCCGCTGTCTCGGTGGATGACGAGGGGGACGGGCTGTCCGATCGGCCGTCCCTCCCCGCGCCGCCTACGTCGTTAGCGCAGGAGGTCGCATAAATTACTACCGCGTGAATTACCGCAAGGAGGACGGTGTGGTTACCGATGAGTGTCTTAGTGCTTTGCCGGTGTTGCGAAAGCGTGCGACGATACAACCGTGCGCGTCGCGGCCGACCGTTTCGATCGTTATCCCAGTGCTCAACGAGGAGCGAGATGTCGAGGCGTGCGTGCGCGCCGTCCTGGCGCAGGACTATCCTCGTGAGCTGATCGAGGTGATCGTCGTGAACGGCCCCTCGACCGACCGCACGAGCGAGATCGTGCGATCGTTAGCCCGGGAGGACGGGCGGGTTCGCCCGCTGTCGTCGCCCCTGAAACTCATCCCCTACTCCATGAACATTGGCCTGGCCGCCGCGAGCGGAGAGGTCGTCGTCCGGATCGACGGCCACAGCGTCGTCGCCCCGGACCACGTGCGGCGCCTCGTCGCATATCTGTCCCGCTCGGGCGCCGACCATGTCGGCGGGGTGATGCGCGCCACGGGCCGAACCTATGTTGCGCGCGCCATCGCGTTGGCCACGTCGAGCCCGTTCGGCGTCGGGACGGCGCGCTTCCGCTACACGACGCGGGAGCAGGACATTGACACGGTCGCCTTCGGGGCCTACCGTCGAGAGGCGCTGCGACGCCTCGGCGGTTTCGACGAGCGATTCCCTATCGGCGAAGACCCCGAGCTCGATCACCGCATCCAGCTACAGGGTGGCCGTGTATGCGTCACGCCGTCGGTTGAAACGGAATACTATTGCCGGGACTCCCTGCCGCGCCTGGCGAAACAATATGTGCGCTACGGACGCGCCAAGGCGAAGATTTTGCACAAGCACGGCACGTTGCCATCGCCGCGCGCGCTCGCGCCGGCCCTCGTCGTGCTCCTCATCGTGTTTCTCGCCGTCGCCGCGCTGTTTTCGTTTCGCGCGCGCAAGGCGCTCGTCAGCGTGCTGGCCATGTACGGGGTGGGCCTCGTCAACGCGAGCGCATTCACGGCTCGACGGCGTGGGCCGCGCTACGCGCCGCTCCTCCCGGTCGCCTTCGCGACCCTGCACCTGAGCCACGGCATCGGCTTCCTGTCGGCTCTGCCGGTGTTCCTGACGCCGCGGCCTGCCGATCGCCTGCACGGCTCGCTTGGCCCCGCGCACCGAGAGGTGGCCTGCATGGCGGAGCCCGTCCTGGAGACCGCCTCATGACCCACTTCTTCAGGCCGCGCGTCCTTCGGCCACTCTGCGCGTCCCCGCCGCCCCGCGATCCCCGGCGCATCGCCTACGTCGTTTCGCGTTTCCCCAAGCTTTCCGAGACCTTTATCCTACGCGAGATGGACGTGCTGGAGGAGTTAGGGTGGCGGATCGACGTATACCCGTTCATTCACCATACCGAGGCCGTGCGCCACCCAGAGGTGGCGCGCTGGTTGCATCGCCTCGACCGGCGGGACACGGCCGGCGCGATCGCGCGGGCCAACCTGGCGTGGATGGCCAAGGCTCCCTGGACCCTGCTTGCCCTCTATGGCGTCGCCATACGCGAGTTGTGGCGCAGCCCCGGCGAACTCGGGCGTGGCCTCTTCGCCGTCGCGCGGGCGGCGCTGTGGGCGCGCCGGGCGCGCGCGCGTGGTGTCGCGCACGTGCATGCCCACTTCGCCCTCCACCCGGCCGTGGCTGCCCTGGCGGTCGCCCGTCTCGCCGGCGTCACCTTCAGCTTTACGGGGCACGCGCACGACATTTATCGCACTCGGGCGATGCTTGGCGAGAAAGTGCGGCGCGCGGCCTTCGCGGTCGTCATCTCGCGCCTGCTGCGCGATCGCTACATCGCCCCTCTCGTGGCGCCGGCCGACCTAGCGCGCGTGCGTGTCGTGCGCTGCGGCGTCAACACCACGGCGTACGGGCAACGCGATAGGAGCTATGCTGATGTCGCGGCCACGGCGGGCGACGGTCCGGAACGCCGGGCCGTTGTGCGGATGGTGTCGGTGGCGCGGTTAGTCCCGTTCAAGGGGCTGACGCACCTCGTCGAGGCCTGCCGGTTGCTTGTGGCGCGTGGCTATGACCTGCGCTGCGAGATCATCGGCGACGGCCCGCTACGCGCCGACCTAGAGGGGCAGATCGCCGCCGCGAGTCTGGGCGGGCATGTCGTGCTGCGCGGGGCGCGCCCGCAGGACGAGGTGCGGCAAGCGCTGGATGGGGCGTCGCTTTTCGTGCTCCCAAGCATCGACGCCGGCCATGGTGACATGGAGGGTGTTCCGGTGAGTCTCATGGAGGCGATGGCGACGGGGGTCCCGGTTGTGGCGACGCGCGCCGGCGCGGTCCCCGAGTTGGTGGAGGATGGCGTGACCGGGCTGCTGGTAAATCCGGGTGACGCGGAGGCGCTGGCGGCCGCGGTCGCGCGGCTGGCGGGCGATGACATGCTGGCCGGACGCCTGGGGATGGAGGGGCGCGCGCGCGCGCGGCGGGACTTCGACCTGCGGCGAAACGTGCGCGTGCTCCACGAACTGCTGTGCGCGGCGACCGGCGCCGCTCTCGTAGCCGAGCTCGGCGCGGAGACAGAGATAGCCTGAGCTGTCGGTCTCGCCGTGCGCCGATAGGCTGTTCGGGCTATGGCGGCGGGGGACGATGGTCCTCGACACTGAGGCAACAAATCAAAGAACGGTTGGGGGATAGACGCACTATGAGTTGGCCTTACGTATTGTACGTCATGAAGCATCGCTGGTGGCTGGCGCTGGCGACCGTGGCCCTTGCCGTCGCGGGCTCCCTGGTCTATACCCACGCCCAGCGGCGCCTGTACCAGGCCTCGGCGACGACGTTCGCCTACCCTATCGCCCAAAACGCGAGCGACACGACAAATTCGGTCGGGCTCCTGACCTACGGCAACCTGGCCGACACCTTTGCCTCACTCGCCCAAAGCCGTCACTATCTTGAGCAGGCGGGCGGGACCCTTGGCCTCGCGCCCCGCGCCCTGACCTTGTACACCGTCAAAGCGGCGACGCTACCGCAGACGACAGTGCTGCAGATCTCCGTGATCGGTCCAGACCCGAAGACCACCGCGCGGCTGGCCGACCGGCTGACGCGCCAGGTCGGCATGGCGACGTCGCAGTATTTTCGCGTCTTCGGGCTGCAACCGCTGGACCAGGCGCCCGTGCCCCCCAGTCCGGTGCAACCGAAACCACTGCAGCAGGCCCTCTACGCCCTTGTAGCCGGCCTCATCGCCGGCTTCGCCGCCGCGGCCCTGTCGCTACGCGTCCCATTATCCGCCGCCGGCGTGCCTGGCATGCGACGCATCTCTGGCACACTCCGTGTTCCTGGCGTCCCGCGCGTTTCTACGAACCCTGTGGATCCAAAGGAAATGCCGGAGCCCGCCCCGTCGGCGCCTGCTGTACCGACGCTGCCGGCGCCCGCGATGTCGCAGCAGCTGGCCCCGCATAATTTGCGGCGCCTGAACGACCTGCTCCCTGTCGAGGACACGGATGTCGAGCTCGCAGGCGCTAATGGGCACGGGCAGTAGGGTGCGCATGTCTCCGTCGCCGCCCCTGAGTCACGTCACGCCGGGCCGTATAACCATCGGTCGCGCTTCGCGCATCATCGCCGAACGCCCCCTCCGTTCCGCCATGCTCTGGCTCGCCGGCGCCCTGGCCCTGGGCGCCTTTGGCGGCGCGCCCGCGGCCGGTATCCTGCTGCTCGTCGCCGCGTCCGTCCTGGCCGGCCCTATCGTGTGGCGACGCCGCCGGGCAATTAACCAGCGGCTGCCCATGGCCGGCGGCCTGCTGCTCCTCTTCGTCAGCTACACGCGCCTCTCCGACGTGGGGATTGCCCAGCATGGCCTGCCGTCGATCACGCAGCCGCTGGTCCTGGTCCTGGCCACGGCGACCCTTGTGCGCCGCACGCACAGCGGGGGCTCCTGGGGCCTGCACGCCCACCGCGGGCTCTGGGCCGCGCTCGGCCTCTACGCCGCGGTCCTGTGGGCCTCGGCGATCTGGGCGCCGAACCCCGCGTCCAGTGTCGCGGCGGCGACGGAGTTGGTCAAAGATCTCCTGATTGTCTACGTCATGGTGGAAACGTTCGACACGCCGCAGCGGCTACGACTTGCTATCTGGGTAATCATCATAGCCGGCGCCCTCCTCGCGGGGCTCAGCGTGTTGCAGGCGGCGACACACACGTACGGAAACACCTACGGGGGCCTGGCCCAGGCGCCGGTGCGCGAGATCACTATCAAGAGCAACAGCGAGCGTAGCGCCGGCCCCATCGGCGACCCCAACTTCTATGGCCTGATCCTAGTGGCCCTGGTCCCTCTGGCGCTCGTCCGCGCCCGCGACGAACACGGCGCCTTTCTGCGGGCTGTCGCCGTGGTGTCGGCGCTCCTGCTAACGGCCGGGCTGGTGCTGACCTACTCGCGCGGGGACGCGGTCGTCCTCGCCGTGGTCGCCATGCTCTACGTTCCACTGGCGCGTGTGCGCCGGTCCTATGTGATCGCGACCCTCGTGGCGCTGGCGCCGTTAGCGTCGCTGGCCCCGCAGTCGTTCTGGGACCGCATAGGCTCTCTTGGTACCGCCGCGCCGACATCGGCGCGGGCCGACGCGGCGCTTCAGGATCGCGCCGGCTCTCTCGCGGTGGCCGTCGCCATGTTCGATGATCATCCGCTGACGGGGGTCGGTGCGGAAAACTTCCCGGACACGTACGTCCCCTATGCGTTGCGCCTGAACGTGCCCTCGGCCGCCTCGCACGCGCACGATCTCTATCTACAGATTGCGTCGGAGACGGGGCTACCCGGCCTCGTCACGTTTGGGGCCGCGATGTTCCTCGCGTTGCGCGCCCCGTGGCGACGGCGCAGCGCCGCGTTGACGGCCGGCGACCGCGTCGTTGACGGGCTGGCCACTTCGTGCCTGCTCGCGCTGGCGGCCTACCTCATCGGGTGTATCTTCCTGCCCTCGGCCTACCCGCGCTACCTGTGGGTCCTGGTCGGCCTCAGCATGGCGGCCGCATTGGTGGATCGCGGGGAGGATGAGCGGCGTTTCGCTACGAGCCCCACGCTCACCGCCTCCCTAACAATGGGAACGGCGACGGGACGGCCGTTATGACGTCGAGCATGGGCAAGGGGTTGCTGCGCGGGAGTATGCTCTCCTATGGGTCATTCATCATCAGCAAGGGGCTCGTGTACCTGAGCACGCTCGCGCTGGCCCGTCTGCTCGCCCCGCGCGACTTCGGCCTCGTCGGCTATGCCCTGCTCTCGATCAGCCTGCTCGACGTGATGAAGGATCTCGGCGTGACCACTGCCCTTATCTACCGCCAGGACGTGGGCGACGACGAGGCCGGGGACGCGTTCACTTTGAATGTCGCCAGCGGCCTTGCCTTCTGTGTCCTCTGTTGGTTACTGGGCCCGCTCGCGGCGGCTTTCTTCCACGATCCACGCGTCACGACGCTCACGCGTGCGCTTGGCCTGAGCTTCATCCTCTATGGCCTCGGCGGTGTGCATGGCGCGCTCTTGCAGAAGCGCCTGCGCTTCGGGCGCGGCTTCCTGCCCGACCTCGTGCAGGGCGCCGTCAAGGGCGCCGTATCTATCGGCCTCGCCCTCCACGGACTCGGCTACTGGAGCCTCGTCTGGGGACACCTCGCCGGGGTGGCCGCGATGACGGGCGCGAACTGGCTCCTGCTCCCGTGGCGGCCGCGGCTCGGCCTGCATCGGGACTCCGCGCGGCGCCTGCTCGGCTACGGCCTGCAAATTACGCTGATCAGTCTGCTTGGCGTGATCATCTACAACGGAGACTACCTGATCGTCGGGCGCGTGCTCGGCAGCGCGGCGCTCGGGCTCTACACGCTGGCCTATAGTATTCCGCAGATGCTCACCCTGAGCCTATCGATCGCGCTCTCACGCGTCTTTTTCCCCGCTTACGCCGCGATCCAGGGCGATCGAGCGGGGCTGCGACAAGGATACCTGACGGTGCTGCGCTACAGCGCGCTCGTCCTGGCACCCCTGGGCCTGGGGCTATATGTGGCGGCGCCGGCGTTCGTCCACGCGCTCTACCGCCCGGCGTGGTGGGCCACCGTCCCCGCGCTGCAAGCCCTCGCCCTGTACGCCATAATCTATGCGGTGGGGTGGAATGCCGGCGACATCTACAAGGCGACCGGCCGCCCCGACATCCAGTGGAAACTCGACATCGTCCACCTGGCGGTGCTCCTCCCCGCGCTGCTCGTGGGTGCCCTGCATGGCGGCTTCGTCGGCGTCGCGCTCGCCCAGGTCGCCGTGGCCATTCCCTACAGCGTGGCCCGCTTCTGGCTCATCCGTCGCATCCTGGATCTCGATATGGCGACCATCGTCGGCGCGCTGCGCGTCGCGGCGCTGGCCGGCCTGGCCCTGCTCGGCTCCTCTGCCCTGGCATCGCTCGTCGCGGGGCGCCGCGCGGCCCCCCTCATGACTCTCGCCCTGCAGGGCGTGGCGGGAAGCTTGGCCTACGGCGGCGTCGCCCTCGGCCTCGATCCGCGACTGCGCCGCCGATTTTGGCGCGCGGCTGGGGTCCGCGCGGGCTACCGAGAGGACGGCGTGCTCAACCCTCCCACGGAGGGCGCCCCCATCCCCTCGCCCGTTTTTCCTTCCGCCTTCGACCGTCCGCGCCCTTATGATGCGGGGACGCCGCACGCCGCGGGCGACGGCAGGGGCGTAGGCCTGCCGGCCGGCCGGCGCCAGCACGACAATGAAGACATTCACGAACACCCGGGCGATACATACGCGCATAGACATCAGGAGGCAGCTTCTTGACAGCCACAACTCTATCGGAGAGAACAGCCCGGCCCATCAGCACGACGCGGCCAACCGCCCGCCGGCTGTGTGTGCTGCAGGTCATCAACTCGCTCGTGGTCGGCGGGGCGGAGCAACTCCTGGTGACGTTGGCGCGCCATATCGACCGGGATCGCTACGACCTGCGCGTGTGCAGCCTGGCCCCGTTCACGGATACCCCGATCGAGCGGGACCTGCGGGCGCTGGACATCCCGCTCTACAGCGTCGCCGCCAAGGCCGAGCACGACCCGCGTCACGTCGCGCGCCTCGCCGCCCTCGCGCGGCGCCACAACGCCGATGTCCTGCACACGCATCTGACGTACGCGAACGCGGTCGGCGCGCTGGCCGGGGCGCTGACCCGCCGGCCCGTCGTGGCCACCCTGCACAACGTGCGCGACGAGCACGCGGGCTATGCGCAGTTCAAGCAGAGGGGACTCAACGGGGCCTTACGCTGGGGGACGTACACGGTGATCGCGTGCGCGCCGGAAGTGCAGGCGGTGGCCATTGGCGAGCTTGGCCTGCCCCCCCGTAAGGTCGTCGACATCCCCAACGGCATCGACACGGATGCCTTCGCGCGCGCCGACCCGGCCCTCGTCGCCGCGCGCCGCCGTGAACTGCTCGGCGACGCCCCCGGCCCGCTTCTGCTCACCGTCGGCAACCTACTCCCCCCCAAGGGCCACGTCCACCTCGTCGAGGCGGCGGCGCACCTGCTGCCCGCCCACCCTGGTTTGCGCGTGGCCATCGTGGGGCGGCCGGATAGGGCGGCGCCGGCGGTGCATGCCGCTATCGCCAACTGCGGGATGGAGGGTCACGTGACGCTGCTGGGACAGCGCCGTGACGTGGCGGCGCTGCTCGCCGCGACCGACCTGTTCGTGTTGCCCTCGCTCTGGGAGGGGTTACCCCTAGCCCTGCTGGAAGCGATGGCGGCGGGCAGGCCGGTGGTGGCGACGGCGGTCGGCGGCATCCCCCGTGTGATAGAGGACGGGGTGATGGGGCGACTGGTAGCGCCGGGGGACGCGGCGGCGTTGGCTGCGGTGATCGGGGAGGTGCTGGCGGACCCGGCGGGGGCGGGGCGGCTGGCGCTGGCGGGGCAGGCTCACGTCCGCGCCGCCTACGGCGCCCCCGTCTGGGCCGACCGTCTGCAGAGTATCTACAGCGAGCTGGCCGTCGACAGGAAGACCTCCATAGTATCCATTGCATGACGCGTTACTGGCGCACGACAGCCTAGATTTCGGCTACTCAAGGCCAATAATGTAGATGCGATTGCCCTGCTACGGACGCGCTAATGTCCCGCACCAACCCCTGGCCCGCTCATGCGCGTGGCGCGCCCAAGCCGCCGGACGGGAGTTCACGCGGGCTGCCACCAGGTAGGGGGTTTCGACCGCTCCGAACGTGGACTTGTAGTAGGCGATGCCCGGGTCAGGGGTGCCAACCATGTCGAGTGCGGCGTAGCCGCGCTCCCGCGCCCACAGGATGCCATCCCAATAGACGGCGGCGTTGGGATTAGCGTTGCGGAAGCGGTGACGGCCGGCGCCCTGCCAGAAATAGGCGCGGCGCCCATCGCCGATGGTGATCGAGACCGCCGCGGGCTCGCCGTCGTAGTAAGCCGTGGCCATGCGCACCTCCGGGTTGGCGTGGTAGCTTTCCCAGAACAGGTGGGCGGCCGCGGACGGATAGGGCGGCGCTTGCTGCCGGGGCGCGAAAACTTCCTCCGTGATCGCCGGCAGTTCATCCTTGATGTCCGACTCCGTCGACACCCTGATCTCGACGCCGCCGCGCTCGGCCCGTTTGAGGTTCTTTCGCCCATGCGACGTCATCCCCGCGCGCAGGTCCTCTTCACTGCGCCCGGCCAGCGGCAGCACCATGGTCGTATCCGTGTGGACCGCGTAACCAGCCGCCCGCAAGGCGGCCTCGTCGACCGCGGCGTCCGGCGCGAAGCCGAACGCGGCGAGCCCGATGCCGTTGCGCCGCTGGTAGTCGTCGAGCGCCTGCAACGCGTGCGGCCACAGAGCGGCGGGAATGAGCGGCCCGAGGTAGGGGAAGGGCGCCCAGTTGACGTTCTTGTAGGGGCCGACGCGCTTGACCAGCAGCGGCGCCAGGCCAACGAGCGCGTCGCCGTGGTAGACACCGAGCGGCAGGAAGTGCTTGTCGAGGGCGCGGGACATCGTGGCGAGCCAGTCCCAACGATGGAAGAACGTTGCGCCCGTCTGAAGGGCGCGACATGACTCCCACGCCTGCAGTCTCGGCACGCGGCGCACCCGTACAGCTACATCCGTCTCGCCCGGATAGTATGTTGCGACGGCCACAAGCGTCCTCCTTATGATTGGGTGATGGCAGACGTGGCGCGGCAGCTCGACGCCTACACAAATTCGACCATCTCGCGGATGGTGCCGCGGACTATCGTGCGGGTTGGTCGATCGGCACGGCGGCCGACCCGCATGGGCATGCCGTTCTTAGGCGCCATTGTGACCGTGACGTGGCGGTCGATCGTGGCGCCGTCGGCTAGGGTGAGCGTGTAGCGCTGCAGGATCATGGCCAGCACGATCTTGATCTCCATGCGCGCGAGCAACGAGCCGATGCACGCGCGCGGTCCGGTGCCGAACGGCAGGTAGGCGTAGGGGGAGGGGGAGGGGGCCGGCCCATCCCAGCGGTCGGGCAAGAACCGTTTGGGCTGCGGGTAGATGTCGGGGAGCATATGCGTGACGTAGTGGCTGAACCACACGGTCGCGCCCCGCGGGAGTGCGTAGCCGCCGAGATCGCACGGCGCGGACACGAGCCTGATGCCGTACACGACGGGCGGCAGCAGACGCATGCCTTCCTTGACGACGCGGTCGAGCAGGGGCAACGCGTCGAGGTTCTCGACCGCCGGATCCGCGCCTCGCAGTTGTCCATCGATCTCGTCGCGCAGGTCGTTTAGGATGGCGGGATGCTGCGCGAGCAGGAAGAGGAGCCAGGTCAGCGCGTTGTGCGCGGCCTCGTCGGCGGCGATGAAAAGGATGCACATCTGTCCGACGAGCGCGGCGTCGTCGTGTTGGCTGCCTTGTCCTAACATCAACGAGAGCACGTCCTCGCCGTTCCCCGGCTCACGACGCCGGCGTTCCGCCACGGCCAGGAAGCGATGCTCGAGCTGTTCCGACACGCGCATAAGATGATGATAGGGTGTCCCTGGGCGATCGATCGGCGACAACAGGATGCGGTTGAGCCCGTTAAGCTCCAGCCAGCGCGCCGTGAGCGCGCCCAGGCGCGCGGCCTCGGCGCCATCGAGGCCGAAGAGCGTCTTGCCGACGAGCTGGCGTGTCAACCCCCGCATGTCCCGCCAAATGTCCCGTTGTTCGCCGACGCGCCATCCGTCGAGCAACCGCGCGGTGACGGTGAGGATGTCGTTGCGATGCCGGCCAATGCGCGCTTGCTGAAAGGCGGGCATCAGCAAGCGCCGCGCCTGCCTGTGCTCGTCCCCGTTCTGGGCGACCAAGCCGCGGCCCAGACGGGACAGGGCGGAGTCCGGGGGACCCTGGAGGGTGAAGCCGCAGCGATGGAAGGTATGGGTGTCGCGGAGCAGCCGCTCGTTGTACTCCGGGCCGAACGCGAAGACGCGCGCGGTATCGCCCGCGACGAGGCCGGCGACAGGCCCGTACATGCGGTGCACGGCGCGCAGATACGCGATCGGGTCATGGAAGAACTTGTGCATATTCCCACGCCACCCGGCCAGCGGCAGCGGCCGCGGTCCCGGAATCCCCGCCTCAAGCGTTATCACCTCTGCTACTGCCACGGCCCCCCCCAATCTTCCCCAATCTCCCACCGGCCGGCGCTTGCCGTATCGCGGTCTCCCGTCCTGACCGACAGTAGCGCCGGCCCGTGGTGTGCCGGCATGGTACTATCAGCCCTTCGCTCCCGTCTTCGTTCCGCCGAAGCGCCGGCTTTCGCGTCTGATGTGGTGCGCCGCGCGCAGTTGCCAGTGCATGGTGAAGGCGAGTTGCGACCGACGCCGCGGCCCGACCACGACGAAGACCTGGTGCATTTCCAGATGCTCACTCCAGCGCAACTTGGCTACGTCAGGACCGGACGAGAGGTTGACCGACGTGTTGCCGCGCGCCACGGCGCGGCGCAGACACTCCACCGTGAGAGTGGTGGCAACATTGTACGTCCACCACGCCGGGTCGAAGCCGGAGAGTGAGAGGAACGTCGCGTCGTGGCCGTGCAGGAGCAGGCGCCCAGCGGTAGGCGTCCCATCGACGCGCAGCAGGAGAACCTGTGCGACCCCGGCCGGGAACAGCCGGCGGGCGACGTCGTGCAGGAAAGCGCGATCCGCGTGGTGCGCGACGTAGTCGTCGTGGCGCACCACGCCCTCCAGCCGCGCGCGCGACCGGTGCAGGTCGACGAGCGTGTTCAACGACCGCGTCAGGTCGGTCAATGTCTCGGGTGTCGTCACCTCCCAGTTGTAGCCTGCGCGGGTGAGGCTGTTGGCACCGCGCCGCAAGCTCTCCTTGACGTTGCGTTTGAGGCCGCCCTGTAGCGCCTCGAGTGAGCAGGGCAACGGCAGGACCACGCAGGGCCGCGTGGCTTTGTGCAAGCCGAAACTGCCCTGTCCCGCCCCGTTCCGGGGCAGCCACTCCGGCTCCAGCCAGCCTTGCTCGGGCGTGAGCGCCAGTTCGATCCAATCCCAGTCGGCAGCGTGCGCCCCCAGGTAGCCGACGAGGCCGCGCAGCACCGCGCGCTCCAGGCCGGGCTGAATCACGATCTGTGGCAGTTCGGTCAGGGACGTGTGCTGCCCGGCACCCAGCAGATGGAGCCGTGTCTCGATAACACTGGGTCCAACAGCGATGTGACGGCGGTAGAACGGCGCTACCGCGACGAGTTCGCCCGCCTTGCCGCGCATGGTGATGACGTATAGATCGTTCGGCGTGACGAAGTGGCGGGCCCATGTCGTCATCCATAAAGGGTGGGCAAAAGGATTGTGCGGCGCCGCGGCACGGCAAAAGTTCGTCCACTCGGGGACGAGCGCCTCCAGCGCACAGGTCGTCGTGAGACGTGCGAACGTGTATGCTGCCAATGATTCACCCCGAGCGTAACGAGCCGGCGCGTTCGTCGGACCACGCCGCGCGGCGTGAACCGTACTACGGGCAAGTGTAGGCCTTGCGTAGGCCTGCAGCCCATAGGAAAAAAGGGCTAGTAGCGCCCCTTTCCACATCGCATCCCTCAGGATTGATCGTGGTTCCCTAGCGCCGCACGCCCGCGTCGCGCGGCCGCATGCGACTCAGGGCGGCGACCGCCGCGTACTCCTCCGCGTCGTAGGCCACGAAGTCGCCAGTGATGGCGACCATATCAGGGTGTTGCCCATTCACCAGTCGCATGATCGCGGCGAGTTGGTCGCTGGTGATGACAGTTATATCGTCAGGTATCGGATCATGATAGCGGTGCCTCGGTGCTCGATTCTATAGAAGGATAGGCTAGCCCAGTCCGCCGCGCGCCTTTTGTCCCATTGCATGTGGGACGGCAAGGGCAGATAGTGGCGGCTGTGCGATGCAGGGCGAGGCCGTCGCTATCGGACCCATTGTTGTAAGAAGGGCGCTCAGGATGGTTTTGGGAAACGAACAGCTAAACGACCGTGAGGCCATGTATCGGCCGCGTCGTTTGCGCGTGCTGCAGGTCATCGATTCGCTGGCCGTTGGTGGGGCGGAGCAACTCCTGGTCACGCTCGCGCGCCACATCGACAGGGATCGCTATCATGTTCGCGTGTGCAGCATGGCTTCGCTCGACCCGGCCAGCCCCATCCTGCGCGACTTACGTGAGGAAGGGGTGCCGGTGGACACGCTCGGTGGGGTGCTTTGGCGCGAGCCTCGCCACGCCGTGCGCCTAGCCGCCCTCGTGCGGCGCCACAAAATCGACGTATTACATGCACATCTGAGCACCAGCACTGTTGTCGGCGCGCTGGCCGGGGCAGTGGCGCATCGCCCCGTCGTCGCTACCCTGCACAACGTGCGCGATGTCTACACGCGCCATGGACGCCTCAAGGCGGCGATACAAGGGCAGGTGTTGCGGCGCGGCGTGCGGACGGTGATCGCGTGCGCGCCGGAGGTGCGGGCGATGGCCACGGACGAACTGGGCCTGCCCCCGCGCAAAGTCGTCGACGTGCCCAACGGCATCGACACCGACGCCTTCGCGCGCGCCGACCCAGCCCTCGTTGCCGAGCGACGGGCCGAACTGCTCGGTGGGGCTGCCGGACCCCTGGTCATGGCCGTAGGCAATCTACTGCCGTCTAAGGGCCACGTCCACCTTATCGAGGCCGCCCGGCTGCTGGCCACGTGCTTCCCCGGGCTGCGCGTGGCCATCGTGGGCCGACCGGAGGAGGCCGAGCCGATGGTGCGTGCTGCTATCGCCGAGAATGGGCTGGAAGGCCGCGTGACATTGCTGGGGCAGCGGCGTGACGTGGCGGCGCTGCTCGCGGCGGCGGATCTGTTCACGTTGCCCTCGCTGTGGGAGGGGCTACCCCTGGCCCTGCTCGAGGCTATGGCGGCGGGCAGGCCGGTGGTGGCCACGGCGGTTGGTGGGGTACCGTACGTGCTGAAAGACGGGGAGACGGGGCGGCTGGTCGCGCCTGGGGACGTGCCGGGGCTGGCTGCGGCGATGGGCGACCTGCTGGACGATCCGGCAGAGGCAAGACGGCTGGCTCTGGCTGGGCAGGCCCACGTCCGCGCCGTCTACGGCGCCCCTGCCTGGGTCCGCCGTCTCGAAAAGATATACGCGCGTACGGCCAACCAGACGATAGACAGCAACCGTGAGCCGGGGAACGTCTCGGCGGTTGGTAACGTGGAGTGTCGCGGGAGGACGTCGGAATGGCTTGGGTAGATGATTTCCGTCAGGATGTGCAGCGTCATGTTAGGGTAGACCACAAGCCCGCGCTCTACGAAATCCTGACGAAGCAAGGTCTGTGGGCCTTGCTGCAGTATCGGATGGCTGCGGCCATTCACCGAGGCGCTCTCCCGGCGGCCGTCAAGAAAAGTCTCTTGCTCGCGATGGCGGCGGCGAAGAAGGGCGTCGAGATCACGACTGGCATCAGCATCCCCCACACGGCGCACATCGGACCCGGTCTGTACATCCCCCATTTTGGGACCATCGTCATCCACGGCGACGCCGTCATCGGACGCGATTGCATCGTTTCTCACGGCGTAACCGTCGGCGCGGCCGGCCGCGGCGCTCGGTTCGGCGTGCCGGTCATCGGCGACAACGTCTACGTCGCCCCCAATGCCGTCGTCGTCGGCAAAATCGTCGTGGGGGATAACGCGATCATCGGCGCCAACTCGACGGTCAACCGCGACGTGGCCGCGCGCACGACCGTCGCGGGCGTCCCGGCGACGGTCCTTAACCACCGCGGTCATATTGAAACGGACGACGTGGCCTGAGCAGTCATCGGCCTCAGGCGACGCTCATGTGTCGCCCTGCATGTAAGGTGTGCGCCACCTTATCCACACCCTGGCATACCGCTGGGGCAGCGCCATAGCCCGTGTCAGGCTGCTATGCTTCGCGCGTGCCAACTTTCCTATATCCTCCAATCCCGTTAGGGCTATGCGGCGCCCCCCCAGAGGCCATGGCTAGCCCAAACATTTCTCCTCTTGATAGCCTTCAAACGGCCCCTTTTTTTATAGCCTTAAAGGGGCATTGCCTCGCGGGTTCTCCCAGCCTACTCTTGTGTCTAAGAGCTGCCTATGCAGCGCGGTGTGGCGATTATCCAGACCAACCGGACGGACGCCACAATCGATAAGATTGGGCTGGATCGCGATAGGCAAGAGGGAGGCTACGGCGAATGACCACGGCAGTGTATCAGGATCATTGCGGCGCACATCGCGTAAAACAAGGCACTGCCATGCTCCTGGCAACCCTCTTCGTGGCCGGCCTCACCCTACCTGTTCCAGCGGCCGCATCGAGCGCCGCCAACTCGAACGCCGTGAACCGTGCCGTGCCGGCCACCCCCGTTATGGCCGCGGCGGTGCAAGCCTACCCGCGGCTGGCGAACTTGAATGCCTTCAAAACCCCCGGTCAGGTCGAAACCTTCGCGCGCTACGGCCTCATCGTGGCCCCTCTCTCCTCGGCGGGGAATGGCGCGGTGGGGGCGCTCAAGGCGAGGCGCCCCGCCACGCGGGTCCTGGCCTACCTCAATGCCCGTGCGGTCGCGCTCCCCGATTTCGGCGGGGCCGCAATTTATCCAGGTTGGTGGCTGACCCTCGCGGGTACCACGCTGACCGCTCCAGTCGACGCCCGCACGACGACGATCGCGGTAGTGGATGCGGGACGGATCGCCGCGCGTCTGGCCTCGAATCCGGATGTGCTGGTGGGAGGCGAGACGATGCAGGTCGTTGCGGTGAACACGTCCGCAGGTACGCTCACAGTGCGGCGCGGGTATCTCTCGGCGTCGGTAGCGCACGCGGCGGGGACACGTATCGCGGCGCACGCGGTGGCATGGGGCGGAACTTGGATGCTCAACGTCACGCGCTACTGCCCGGTTGACCCGGCGACGGGCCAGACGTGGGTCCACTATCTGGCGGGACGCGCGGCGCGCGTGCTCGCTGCGGCCCCGTGGGACGGCATCTTCTACGACGATGCGGACCGCACCATCGCGGGCCTTTCCGATGGTCAGGTCGACGCGAACAACGACAACGTGGCGGACGGCGGTAACGGCGCGACGGGGACAGGTTGGGCCGACGGGATGGCGACGCTGTTCAGCCGGACCCATGCGCTCGCCCCAGGGGTGACGCTCACTGGGAACGCAGGATACTATCCTGGCGCCAGCGACGGCCGCGAGTTCGAGCACTTTCCCTATTATGACGGTGATTGGAATACTGGCTTCGCGGGCTATCTGCAAGTCGCGGGCTCCAACCGGGTGGGGGCGAACATCGTGAATCCGGACACGGGGGGGACGGGGGTGCAGGATCTGCGGGCGATGCGCTTCGGGCTGGGCTCGGCCCTGATAGGAGATGGGTACTACGCGTACGACTATGGGACGACGAGCCACGGGCAGACGTGGTGGTACGACGAGTACGACGAGGGGGCGGGCAGCAGTCTGGCGGCG
>JAABUH010002272.1_pt1 | contig 18847 bp, 31 predicted proteins | sample 5559121 | NCBI WGS metagenome assembly JAABUH01 (sample SAMN10711871, study PRJNA513364) | rock metagenome | isolation source: Antarctica rocks | place: Antarctica: Victoria Land, Battleship Promontory nord | collected 2015-12-28
CCGCCTGGACGAGCGCTGGCTGGCCTGGGAGCTGCGCCTGTTCAGCCTGCAGAGCCGCGCGCTGGCGGCCGGCGCCGCCGTGTCCGCCGCCGACGCGCTGCGCCAGGTGTCCACACCCACCACAGTTACCTTTGCTAGTAGTGTGTGTTTAACTGATAAGACAGCCTGCGCAGGATGTGCAGGCTGCCGACTCGCGCGGCGTGGTCCATGTGCAATGACGCGCTGCATGCTTGCTTGTTGCTTGTTGGGCGCACCGAGCAGGCCAGTGCTGGCTCCAGGCGCCGCAAAACATCGCTTGCTGCGACAGTTGCGTGCCCTGCAGGCGCTGACAAGTGCGCTGTCAGCATGTGCATGCGACTGCCGCACGTGCAGCGTGCCCAGGAATAATGCTTGCGTTTGGCGGCTGCGAGGTGCTGCGCGCGCCGCGCCGCGCCAGGCTGCGCTCCTGCCCGCCTGCGGGCCACAGCGTGCTCCGGCGCCGTAGCAGCGAGGCCGGCGCTGAGCGCGCGGGCTGCTCGCGTCGCCGCGCAGGCGCAGGCGCAGACGCTGCGGCGCGTGGGCCGCGGCGGGCTGCACGAGGAGGACGGCGAGGCGGGCGGCGGCGGTGGCGACGGCGGCGGCGGCGCAGAGCTGCTCGGCGTTGGCGCGCGCGGCGAGGTGGGCGCCCGTCCCGCCGCCCTGCGCGATGCGCGCCCCCGTGCGCTTTCAGACAGCTCACATGCGCACGCTGGATGCGACCGTCCTGCGAGCTGCTCATGCGAGCTGCGAACCCGTCCTTGCACCTAACCCTAACCCTGCGAGCCCCGGAATGAGCTCGCGAGGGGCAGGTGGGCGGCGTGGACCTGGTGCACCACCCGTCCGAGGCCGAGCAGGCGCTACGGCTGCTGCCGGCGCACCTGCGCGCGCTGCGCGGCCTGCCCCCCGCCGCAGGTGCCCGGCACTGAGCCCTCCTCGCATCCTGGTGCAAGCTTACTCCTGCGCCATGTATCCATGCATGCCTGCATTGTGCCATCAGGGCGGCCTGCCGTCATGCGCCGCTGCAGCAGGAACGGCCGCAGCAGGCAAGATCTGCGTGGCTCTGCCTGCGGCATGGACGAGGGCAAGAGCGGCGCTGCTGCCAGCGTAGAGCTGCAGCTCACGCCTGGCTGCGGGAGCAGCGGCGCGGCGCGATGCCGTCCTGGCGGCCGCCAAGCCCGCGCTGGAGCGGCTGGAGACGGAGCGGCGGCTGTTCGTGCGCGGCCGCGCGCTCGCGCTGGCGCAGGTGCGCGGTTCCCAGTGGCCCCCTCTCCTCCCTCGCGAGCTCTTGGAAAGCTCTCGGCATGCAGGGCGTGAGGCGCATGGTGCGGCGCATGGCTCTTCGCGTCCCGCGTCCTATTTTTGTGCCATTGTTTCCAGCGTTGTGCTTGCGCCACGACGTCCATGCTTGTGGGCGGCGTTGCGCCCTCACCGCCTCCGCCCGGGCGGCGCGTGCGCTGACCGCCACGGCCGGCCGCGCGGCGCAGCGCTTCCTGCTGTACGCGCGCGACGAGCTGGCGATGGCCGCGCTGCGCATCCGCGTGCGCGCGCCCGGCGAGCGCGTCAAGCCGCACGAGGTGCACTTCAAGCTGCACGCGGAGGAGGTGCCCGTCAAGAACAAGGCGCGCGCCCGCCGGGCCGGCCGCGCGCGCGCCTCGCAGCGCTGCCTGCGCGCGCGGAGCTCCGAGCTGCCACCTGCTCATCTCAGCGTTGCTATGCGGTGCACGCTGGCGTCACTGCAGTGCATGTGAAGGCGGACTGGGACTGCACTTGGGCTTGCCTTTTGTGCTCCGTGCTCGGCGGCGGCTGGCAGCTCGTCGCGAGCCGCCGTGCGGGGCAGCGGGTGCGCTGGCGCCTGCGGCGCTGACCGGGCATGCCGCGCAGGAGCTGACCACCGAGCGCATCGTGGCGGAGGCCGACCTGAAGAAGCAGCTGGGCACGCTGCGCTACCTGCAGGGCCTGAAGGCCGCGCGCCAGCGCGTGGCGGCCGCCGCCCAGGGTATGGCCACGCGCAGGGTCTGCACCCGGGCCACACGGGGTGTACGCACACGGCCTGTTGAAGGCTGCCCCTGCAGAGCGGAACACAGTCGGACCGTGTCGGCCTGGCAGAGTCAGCAGGTGCTCCCGACATGAATGCATGTGTGCTTTGATAGCGTGGGTGCGCCCACATGCGATCGAGTGTGGTTGAGCCCTGCGTGAGGCCGTGCAGGCCAGCCGGGGCCGGGCGAGGGCGCCGCGGAGCTGTGCCCGGTGTGCCAGGAGGCGCTGGGCGCGGAGCTGGCCATGCTGCCGTGCGGGCACCAGCTGTGCGTGCGCTGCCAGATGGCGCTCATCGACCGCCTGCCCGGCAACCTGCCGCGGGCGCGCTCCCCGCTCCTGCGGCTTGCTGCGGCTGGTTGCCTGACGTGCGGCACTGCGCTGATTGCCGCACGCTTGTACTTGCTCGCCTTGCTGACCAGCGCTCTGTTCTGCTGGCACCTTTGGCACATGGCCGCCAGACAGACTGCAAGACTACATAGAAGCACGGTTGCGCAGCTAGTCTATTGAAGGGACAAGCTAAGCGGCTCACCATGTGAGTGTGCGCAGTGGGCGCCAGCGTGGTCTGGTCAGACGCGTTGCAGCCCGTGCTGAGCAGCGGCGCGCGCGCAGGCCCAGCGCCGCGTGCTGTGCCCGACCTGCCGGACGCGCACGCTGGTCGCGGACATCGCGTACGTGGACGCGGGCCGCGCGGCGGCGGCGGCGGGCGGCGGCGGCGACGCGGCGGCTGGCGCCGCGGAGGCCGCGGCCGCGGAGGCGGAGGACGGCATCGTCGTGCGCGGCAGCTACAGCACAAAGGCGCGCCGGCCTTTTGGGGTCCTTTCAGGGCCCCTCCAACAGGCACGGATGGATGTCACATGGGAAGGGGAGGGTAGCGAGAAGAGTGACAGCGGAGGGAGGGATGGGTTGGCAGCGGGTGGGCTGGCAGGTACGAGCTGGCAAAACCAGGGCTCCATGGCTACTCAGCGCCGTGTCGGGCGCATGGGTGAACCGCCCTGGGTGGGCTCAGCAAGCGCGCCCTTGGTCGCCACAGCATGGGCGCAGCAGTCACCTCTCAGCGTTACATGCCGACGCAGCGGCAGGGCACTGGCTAGGTATGACCAGGGCCCAACGTGGCCTACAAAACTGCAGCAGGTGACAAGCACACTGGCAAAGCGCATACTTCGTGAGGTGCAGCGGCCAGCGAGGCGCGCTGCTGCAGCCCCAGGAACGACTACAGCGTGGCAGACCATCCCAGTGCACAGACATGCACTGCAGACCACTTGATGCAGCTGCTGGAGACCTCTAGTCCGCCAGGAGCCAGGAGCTGGCCTTTCTCCCACGTGCGCCAAAACACAATGACCCGCTCCCCCTCAGCCCGCTGAGGCCCACCAACACCTGCCTCGCGCAAGGTGAGCCACCCAGCCAGTAGAGCACCTCATCGTACACACAGGCCCGACTACAAGCTATAGCACAGTTCCTATGTCTAGCCCCTCGCGTCTAACTTTATTAGGCTCTTGTGTTCGCTCCTCCGCAGCAGCCTACCGCTCTCCACACGCTCATCGTTGCCCAGCTCGCCACCGCCGGCGTGGCGCACCCGCTCGGCGCGCTCACAGCCACGCCAGCACCCGCTCCGCCTCCGTCGCTTTCCATGCCCTTGGGTTTGCCGCCCGGCGCCCTACTCCTCCATGGACTCCTCCACGTCCAGCTTGGTGGCGCTGGCCCAGCGCGCGCGCTTGGCGTCCTGCTGCTCCGGCATGCCCTAGGGTCTGCCGACCGGCGCCCTACTCCTCCATGGACTCCTCCTCGTCCAGCTTGGTGGCGCCGGCCCAGCGCGCGCGCTTGGCGTCCTGCTGCTCCGGCACGCCCGGCGCCGGCTCGGCCTTCTCCACCTTGTACACCAGGCCCTTGCGGTCGGGCGCGACGTCGCAGACCACCGCCGCGTACTCGCCCAGCTCGCCGGAGACCAGCATGCGGCTGAGGTCGGTCAGAATTGTCTTCTCCATCCAGCGCCGCAGCGGCCGCGCGCCATACCTGCGCCCGTCATGGGGCACATCAGCGTCATGGGCCCAGACTCAGACTCATTGCCAATCTGAGACTCAAGTGACAGGTTGACATCAACATCAAGTGACAGGTCTGGTCAAATTTACATAGAGATTGCATGCAGGGGCATGGGCGGCGCACAGGTGGTCAAAGCTCTGCTCCACCGCATAGTCCAGCGCCGCGTCGGTCAGCTCCAGCGTGATGTGCTTGTGGCGCAGCCGCTGGTTCAGCTCCTTGACCTGCGTCGCCGCAGCCACCGTCACCGCGCAGGCCCGCGCTACAAGGATGCAACACCAGCATGCAGCTGATGTCAGCAGTCTGTCCACAAAAGTTTAAGCACGTAGAATGTACGTGCAGCAGCGGGGATGGGCATGTCAAGACAGTGTGACCTTGGATTTTGAAAAACAGGAGCAGGTCTACCCCAGGTACCCCGGGGGCGCGCCTGCAAGCGCGCGATCTTGCGCAGGTGGTCCGCGCCCAGCGGCTCAAACACGACCACGTCGTCCAGGCGGTTCAGGAACTCTGGCCGGAAGTGGCGTTTGACCACCTGCGCCATGGCACACTGCCTGTCGGCATCTGTCGGACAAGCGACACCATCCCGTGCCAGGCAAGTGTGCAGGGCATGGCGACTGTACGAAAGTCCAGGGCTCCCCAATCGCATAGCCCAGCTCAGGGTAGGTCCGATATACTGACAAAGCCGTGCACAAGCGGCCGCGCGCCTCCATGACCAGGTCCTTGGCCGCGGCCGACTTGCCGCGCTCCAGCAGCAGGTCCGAGCCCAGGTTGGACGTCATGATGATCACCGTGTTGGCGAAGTTGACGGTGCGGCCCTTGGCGTCCGTCAGCCGCCCGTCGTCCAGCACCGCCAGCAGCACGTTCATCACCTGCGCCCCCGCAGCGCGCAGCATGCGTCAGCGCGCGCCACCCACAGCAGTCTCAGCATACAGACAGCCGCTGGGGTGCCTCAGAAAGAAACGTCATCAACATGCACTAACTGAGCGGCCGACATGCTTTCCGCCACAGGCATACGCGTCTGAAGCGCCAAGCAAAAACAGCGCGCACCTCGCGGTGCGCCTTCTCCACCTCGTCCAGCAGCACGACGCTGTAGGGCCGCCGGCGCACAGCCTCGGTCAGCTGGCCGCCCTCGTCGTGCCCGATGTAGCCCGGGGGCGCGCCGATCAGCCGCGCGACCGTGTGCTTCTCCATGTACTCGCCCATGTCCAGCCGGATGAGCAGCTTCTCGTCGCCGAACAGCAGCTCCGCGAGCGCCTTGGCCAGCTCGGTCTTGCCGACGCCGGTGGGCCCCAGGAACAGGAACGACGCGCCGCGGACGCGGCTGGCCAGGCCCGCGCGGCTGCGTAGCACCGAGCTCGCCACCGCCGCCACCGCCTCCTCCTGGCCTGCCGCCCAACATGGAAACATACTCCTGTTGACTCTGTTTCTGAAATCAGATTGGGCTGGAATCTTCTGTGAATTTCAGCCAAGTGATGCATGCATGCCTCAGAGCAGACGGCAGGTGCGGCACCAAGCGCATGCGCTCCAGACTGGCTGCAAACATTCCCGGGGAAGACCGTGCAGCAGGGGCGCGCGCACCCACGACCCGCCGGTGCAGCTCCTCGCCCAGGCGCAGCAGGCGCTCCTTCTCGCTCTCGCACAGCCGCTGCACCGGGATGCCCGTCCAGCGCGACACCACGACCGCCACGTCCTCCGCCGCCACCTGCCGCCCCACAGGCGCCTGCACGTGGGCCGCTGCGCACCCAGGAGAGGAAGCACACATAGATGGATGCACAGTCAGCTGGCGCATGCAACGCCACAGATCGCCTGTGATGCGGCAAAGAGTGATGCTGGGCAGGAGGCCAGCGCCGGGGCGTGAGCGCGTCTGGCGACGCACACAGGAACATGTGCATATGTGGATGTACGGTTGGCTGGTGCATGCAATGCCGCAAGACAGGTGAATGCGGAGATCAGTGCCCAGCAGGAGGCCAGCGCTGCGGCGGGGGCCGCGTCCGGCGGGCGCACCTCCGCGCTCAGCATGCTGTCGGGCGGCAGGCTCTTCACCTTGGCCTGGACGGCGGCCTCGATCTCGGCCAGCGCGCCGTACCTGCGCTGGCAGGCGCCGCGTCACTTCGCTGGACGAGCACGCTTACTTGGCAGCATATTGTGAGACTCGCTGGCTTGCGACACGCCTGCGGCACAGCAGCGCACCCTGCACCAGCACCGGCCGCAGAGCCCAGGTCTCTGCATGCGGGGCGGGGGCACACTTGAGGTCGGCGACCATGGCGAGGTCGTAGCGCGCCTCGGCCTCCTTCAGCTTGACGCGCAGCTCCTCGCGCTTCTTCTGCAGCGCGCGCAGCTCCTCCATGTCCTTCTTCTCCTGCTCGTAGCGCATCTGCGCGCGGCTCCCCGCACGCGGTCAGCGTCGGGCCGCGCTGCAAGCTGCTGCGCATCCAACAAAGCACCAGCCATATCTTGGACTCCGAGAAGAGGAGTGCGGAGACGAGCAGAGGCATGTCTCCCGGGGCGTACAAGGAGCGGGCGGAGCTGGTCCTCCAGCGCGGCGAGCTCCTTGCGCACTTCCGCGAGGCGCTCCTGCCTCGCCTTGTCCTTCTCCTTGCTCAGCGCCTTCTCCTCCACCTGGCCGCGCGCTGCCGCCCACTCAGCACCTGCGCAAGTGCCGCGGGCCCATGCCCGCATGCAGGCTGTCCGGTCATGCGATGGCTGTCACAGCAGCGGCTCGAGCGCGAGACACATTCTTCTGAGCGGACCGCGCGGCACAGGCGCTGGCGGGGCACCTGCAGGCGGTACTTCTGGCGTATGTTGTCGATCTCCTCCGGCACGCTCTCCAGCTGCACGCGCTTGTTCGCGCACGCCTCGTCGACCAGGTCAATTGCCTTGTCCGGCAGGAAGCGGCCCTGCGAGCGTGCAGCGGGCTTCAGCACGCGGCCGCGGCGGCCAAGAGCGCGTGCAGGCAGGGTTCGCATTGCCATGCATCTTCGCGCGCGGCAAAGCATCATGTGCAACAAGGGAGGCGCCAGAGGCCAGGGCTGGTGTCCGAATGGCGCGCTCTCAGCCAAGCGCGGCGCAAGAGCAGCCTTTTGCTGCAAGCAAGCCCGGGACCCGTTGCAGGCAGTGTCAGTGGTGCCGGTGTGCCGGGACGCGCCTGGATGTAGCGTGCAGACAGCTCGGCGGCCGCGACCAGCGCGCGGTCGGAGATGCGCACGCCGTGGAAGCTGGCGTAGCGCTCCGCGATGCCGCGCAGGATGACGATCGTGTCCTCCACGCTCGGCTCCTCGACGTGCACCTGCGCACGGCGTGCGGGGCCTCAGCAGGCGCCATGGGAGACAGTAAACGAGTGCAGGCATGGCACGTCTGGAGGCAGCCACAGCCTGCAGCAGCAGCATCTCGCACAACATGCAGCCCTTTCGCAAGAAGCCTAGACAACAATGAGGCTGTCCAGGCCTATGGCATGAGGGGTTGTCAGGCGCGCGCCTGCTGGAAGCGGCGCTCGAAGGCCGCATCCTTCTCCATGTACTGCCGGTACTCCGCCTGCGCGGTCCAGCACGATCAGCAGCTGTGCGGCGCAGATTGCCCAAAGGCAGACCCATTATTGTTTCATCGTCAGAGCAGTGGGTCGCCCGGCGCGTTCAGCATATGCGCGACGCGACTCAATGGTGCTCTGCAACGGCACTTCATGTGCAGCTGTGAGAAAAGGACAGAAGCCGCGGGCGGCCGGCGTGGCACGCGGGGCGCACGATGGTGGTGGCGCCAATGCAGCGCAGCTCGCCGCGCGCCAGCATCGGCTTGAGCATGTTGGCCGCGTCCATGGCGCCCTCGGTCTTGCCCGCCCCCAGCACCTGCGCATGCGGCCGGCCTCATGCAAATTGCCGTCTGCTGCGTCCTGGAAGGCGCCACCAAATCATACGCTTAATCATTGAAAAGCTTAAGACTGCTATATCCAGCGACCAGAGTCGCGGGGAAATACTAGGCAGCGCCGCAGGTCTGGGCGCACCAGGTGGATCTCGTCGATGAACAGGATGATGTTCTTGGCCTCGGTGACCTCGCTCAGCACGCTCTTTATGCGCTCCTCGAACTCGCCACGGAACTTTGTGCCCGCGACCAGCGCGGCCATGTCGAGCGAGATGACGCGCATGGTACGGAGCGTGGCCGGCACATCGCCGTTGACAATGCGCTGCGCCAGGCCCTCCACGATCGCCGTCTTGCCCACGCCCGGCTCGCCGATGAGCACCGGGTTGTTCTTGGTGCGCCGGCACAGGATGCGCACGACTCGCCTGATCTGCAGCGCAGAGCCAAAGCGTCCACAGTCAGCACAGCATGCATGAAACCTCAGTATTCAGGGCATCTTGCAAACAGCGTACTTTGGCAAGCATGCAACCATGCTGCAAGCGCTAGGAGACATGCAGCATGCAGCATGGGTGCTGCACCGCATGATCGGGGGTCATGGTCAAGATTTTCTTAGGGTAGCTAGTGCGCACCTCCTCATCCCGGCCAATGATGGGGTCTAGGTGTGCGGCTTTGGCAGTGAGGTCCGTGCCATACTTGGTCAGCGCCTCAAATTGCTGGTCGCTGCTGCGCGAGTCCACGGTCTTGTTCTCGCCGCGGACAGAGCCCAGAGCCGTCTCCAGCTGGCTCTTGCTCACCCCTGCAGGCGCCGCAGCACACGCGTGCTTGGTCATGCAAGCGCTGCCCAGGCCGGGACCTTGAACATCATAAAGTTTACAAGCTTAAGGAGGCGTGTCAACCTGCACGCGCTTTTGTGTTGCGTATGCTTACCCCGGGTGCAGGTAAATGTTTGTATTTGCGAGTCGTGCTTGTGCACAAAGCACTTGGCACAAGGAGCGCACCAGACTCGTTCAGGGCCTCGGCCACATCCTTGTTGTCCAGCACGGCCAGCAGCAGCGTGTCCACGCTGAGGTAGTTGTCGCCGCGCTTCTTCTGCAGCTTCACGGCATCCTGCAGCACCTTGCGCAGCTCGCTGCCGATCTCCGCCTGCGCAAGTGCGCCAGCTCTTCGGGCCTCAGTCGGTTCCTGGCTGTCTCAGCGGCTTGGTATAGCCTGAAGGGTAGAGCAGGTGCTTGCCTGGTCGGGTGGCGGCGAGACTGACGGTAGCCGCACGAGCTTCTTTTTCAGCACGCGGATGATGGAGCGCAGCGTGTCCTCGTTGGCGCACTTGAGCACGGCTTGCCGGCCAATGCCCTCCGGGTCCTCAAAGAGCACAATTGCCAAGTGCAGCGGCGTGACCTGCAGCGTCAAGCTTGCATTTAGAAATCGCCTAATAGCACGCATTGCTTGCTAGACGCTGTCGCCCCTCTTGTTGCACAGGCTGGCGAGTGGCTTGGCAAGCCCTTACGTTGCACACAGCGCGCCTGCTGGTGGTTGTGCTCCACTGCCTGCTCCTGCGCGGCATTCAGTGCTTCCAGCGTCTTTTCGGTAAACTTGTTGGGGTCCATCCTGCCTCGTTGCTAGTAAGCTGTGCACAAATACGGATTTCACAGTGCGATGTGTACAGTAAACTTTTGCTGTGTGCAGCGGTGCTCGATTAATATATAGCCAAGGGGGGGAGCATCGGGAAGCAGCTAGGCTGTTCGATTAGGGCGCGGGGGTTACGGGCGAACGCCTCGTACCAAAAGCATGACAAGCATACTTTGCTACTCCTTTGTGATAAGCTCCGATCATGCTGACCTGTGTCCTTTGCGGTTCAGTTGGAGGCAGTGGTGCGGCGCGTGCTGGCCGTCACGCGCGCCGACGCCAGCGCGCGGCTGCTGGTATTCTCGCAGTGGGCGGACGTGCTGGAGCTGCTGGCGCACGCGCTGCAGGTGCCAGCCCCGCTCTGATTGCCTCCAGGGCAATGTCATCCCAGCAAGCTCACAGCATCGCAGGGCTATGCCTAGCTTCAGGCGCATGCATGCAACGCTTGTGTAGTTGTGGTTTTGCTGTCTGGGGATGCATAAAATAAAGGTGTTTCCAGTACGTGTGTTAGTCCATAGACAGTTGTAAAAAAGAGTTGGGGCGCTTGCACAGGCCAACGGCGTGCCGTTCGTGCTCGGGCGCGGGCGGCGCGCGATGGAGGACGCGGTGGCGCAATTCCGCGCCGCGCCCGCGGCCGGCGCGCACGCTGCCAAGGGCGGGCCTGCACGCACGCTGCTCCTGCTCATCAAGCAGGGCGCCAACGGCCTCAACCTGACGGGTGCGCCAGCACGGCAGGGGCCCCGCCGTCACTGCTTGCCTGTCTCACGCAGTGTGCCAGCATGCTGTAGGCGGGTCCTCCTCATGCGGGTCAAAAAGGCGCCGCGTGCAGAGCGCGCATGACATTTCTGGGCTGTGCCGCAGATGGTTTGCAGGCCCGTCCTCCGTCCTCCCATTGCGAAGTGAGCCTGCCTCAGGTCAGCGCTCGCAGCGCGCCGGGGGCGCTCCAACGGCAGCCGGCATGCAGCCGCATGCAGAGCGCCCGCACATCACACCTCTCTGTGCGCTGCACAGCTCGTCCAGCAGGGGCGAATGGCTGACGCATAGTGGGATTAGGACACACGGTAGCGTGTGCCCTAAGGTGGCCATGCTGGCGCAGAGGCGCAGCACGTGGTGCTGGTGGAGCCGCTGCTGGACCCGGCGGTGGAGGCGCAGGCGCTGGGGCGCGTCAACCGCATCGGCCAATCGCGCGACACCTGGGTGCACCGCTTCGTGGCGCGCGCCCCGCCCTGCACGCGCCGCCGCCCTGTTGTGCGCCAGATGGCCAGATGCTGTCGCAGGGCCGCTGCTCATTACTTGCTGCATGTGCGCCGCTCTCCCGGCCATGTGCTGCGCAAATGTCCAAAGGCACATGCTGGGGCGCATGCAAGAGACCCAGGTCACAGGCACGGTGGCCACGCGTGCTCGCAGGTGAGCGCGAGCGTGGAGGAAAATGTGCACCGCCTGTGCGCCGCGCGCGCGATCGCCATGGACCTGTCTGGCGCCGCGCCGCGCCGGTCAGAGGCGCCGCTGTCCGTGCGGTGCGCCGCAGCTCACATTGATTCGCACAGACCGCCACATTGTGCTTGTCAAAGTAAGTGTCAAAGTGCCCTGTCAGGCGTCCTGATGCTCAGCATCACACTGAAGTCTAAGTTAGAGAACTATCTGCTTGCACAGAGACGTCGCAGTACTGCTGGACCAGAGCTGGACCGCGCCGGGGGGCAGCAGCGCACCCGCCGCGAATGATCAGGCCGGCCCCAGAAGGGCAGCAGATCCAGCTACTGGGCCAGGGCTGCCATTGTGAATCAGGAGTGACAGGCTCTTCGGGGCGTCTGTTCAACAAACTCTGTTGGCACCGTGTACAGTGGAGCAGGTGATTGTAGACTGAGACTTTTGGTACATGCAGATTATTTCTGCAATGAGTTACGTGTGTACAATGTTTGGCTCTTGATTTAATGACCATCGCTCTGCGAGCATGCGTGCCCTGCCGATTCTGGGCTCTGTAACGCTGCAACACCACACCCTAGCTACGCCCACTTGCCTAGCGTAGCCTAGCCAAGGCTACGCTAGCACTGCTCAGCGCTTCAAACTGTATCTCGCAGCACAATTGCAGTATCCATGCAACTCGAAACCGCTCTGCTCTGCTAGTGCTCTCGCTGGCTCAGACCATGGCTGCCATCTTGCTTCATACTGTTCTGGCTGCTGCAGTGCAGCCTGGCTGAGATGCAGAGAGCCATTTAGACTTGTTGAGGTCAACACTCGTGGCTTGTCACCAGTCTGCCCTCTGGTTTTGCGGGGCCTCTGCGAGCGAGCCACTAGCGCCGCTTACAGCGCCCTGTGTTGTCTGCTGACAGGTAGTGCACTCGTTTGTCCCTATCACGCACTGTATGTCTGCGTCTCGTGGCCAACGTGCGACTCTAGTACTAAGCACAACAAAGTCCCCAAAGCTCTTGTTTGCTTGCTTGCTTGTTTCGCTCTCTTGTTAGTCGCTCCGCCTCGCTTGCAGCCTGCTTATGGCTTCCAGTTGTCAGCCTGTCACCAAGTGACCAGGGTCGTTCCCTGTCAGGTGCCTGCTCAACTCGACAGCGGTGTACCAGGTAGCCATCTACTGGGGCGAAGAGTGCCAGCCCTGCTGCACGGCTCGCTGGCGACCCGAAGGCGACCATGGCGAGCGCCGCCCTGCCGCAGCGGCAGGCCAAGGCGTTCGACCTGGCCAGCAGCATGCGCGCGCAGCTGCTGCAGGCGCGCCGCCGGCGAGAGCAGGCGCTGCAGCAAGCCGCGAGCAGCGGCCTGGCAGCGCACGCGCGGCCCCAGGCTGGCGCAGCTCCGCCTGCCAAGCGACAGCGGCTGTGCGCCGCGCGGGCCGGGAGCGCACCCAGCACCGTGTGCGCTGTGACGGCCGCACGCGACTTGGAAGCAGCTGTCGCAGGATCTGCAGCGTGGCAAAACATGCATGGAGCGTGCTGCGTGAAACTGCCAGCCGATTGCGCGCTGCAGGGCCAGCCGGCGCCAGGCGGGCTGGCCGCGGCGGTGCTCGCGCATGTGCTGCAAGGCAGAGCGCTTGCGGTGGCTGGGCAAGGCCCGCGGCGCGCCTGGGCAGGGCAGGCCGGGCGCGAAGGGACCCCAGAACATTGGCAGGCTGCATATGGGGGCGGCTATGCAGGCCGCGACGTGGCCGCGGTCCCGGCACAGGCTCTGGGGTACACCCGCATGTCTGCGGGCCCCTGCGGCGGGCTGCTGCCGCTGCTGGAGGCATGGGGCGGCAGCGACGGCTGTGCGCCTTCTGGCGCGGGCGTGAGGACGCCGTCCCAGTCCCAGACGCCCATGCCTCGCCTGCAGGGCCCAGCTGCTTGGGGCCGGCGCGCGCCTGCTGCTAGTGGCAAGAAGGTGCGGCGCTTGGCAGCGCATGCGACCCCGTGCCTGACAAGGCCAGGGATGCAGGGCGGTTTTTGCATGCGGAGCCAAATGAAAAGACCTGCATACCACTCCTGGCTATCATGGCAGGGCTTCACTCGCCAATGTGGACCTGCCGGCTGGGACAGGCACCAAAGAAGGCACGAAGGGCAGCCGCGAGCGCCGCTTGCAGCGCGGCGCCCGCCGCTGCCATGCTGCGGCCGCCGCCGGCGGCGCAGCCGCTGCCGCCGCCCGGCTCATGCTCGCGCGCAGCGCCCTGGCCTGCGCTCGCGCTGCCGCACCATGCCAAGCCGTTGCCGATGCTTCTGCCGCGCGCCGGGCGCGTCAGCGCGGAGGCCTGCCGCCAGCGCCTGGGCGGCAACAGGCGGCGGCAGCCCTTCACGTTCATGGCGGACGGGGATGGCCCGGCACACAGCAGCGGCGGCAGCAGCGGCGGCAACGGCGCCGGCGCCGCCAAGGCCGCGCGCAGCCTGTGGGCGCCAAACCTGCACACGGCCGCGCACGAGTCGCGCGCGCGGCTGTACCGCCTGTGCCTGCGCCGCTCCCGCATCGCGCAGCTGGGCGTGTACACCATCGGTGCGTGCCCCATGAGAGTGCTAGAGGACAGGGCAGGTGCAGATGCCTCTTGCTTCATGCGACTTGGCTGCGCATATGCTCGCCGTGGCAGCAGCGCTGCACTGGCGTGGCCGAGCGCAGCTCACGCTGTCATGGCCGCGTGCCGGATGGTCTCAGGAGCGCAATGTGCGCCGCGGGCAGAGCACATACCTGCGGGCCAGCTGGTGATCGAGTACGTGGGCGAGCTGGTGCGCCGGCCGGTGGCGGACGCGCGGGAGCGCGCCTACGCCGGCGCCGGCGCCGCCGGCGCCTGCTACATGTTCGGGCTGGATGCGGTGCGGCCAGGGTAGGGTAGGTTTAACCATGCTCACCCGCATGCCTGTGCTGACAGACATAGGCCTTAGAGGAGCGGGCGCAAGGCGGAGACGCTGCGCCTGCACCCGCTCTTGCGCTGCGGAGACACGGCCGCGCGCGCGGGCGCGCAGGACCACGTGATCGATGCCACGCGCGCGGGGAACCTGGCGCGGTTCATCAACCACTCGTGCAGGCGTGCTCCATGCTGCTGGGCAGGCTCTGGCAACATGCTCATCGGCACCTGCAGCAGTGCATGCTGGCGCTTGCATAAGGCCTCTGCCTGCCCATGCTGCGCGCACGCATGTCAGCTCTTGGTTCTCCTGCCAGAGTCTGATCGCCATCCAAGCCTTGACATGCGCAGTCGCCGCCGCGCGCAGCGCGAACTGCAAGGCGCGCATCGTGGCGTTGAACGGACGGCGCCGCGTGTTCTACTTCGCCAGCCAGGGGCTGGCGCCCGGCGAGGAGCTCACGTGCGCGCCTCGATCAGCCGCCGACAGCTAAAGCGCAGTGCTAGGTTGCAGACAAGCACGCTCCCTATCAATGCATGCAAGCTGCTGTCAAGTCAGGTTGCGGTGTTTCGGCGTCATGTCTGCCTGCAGCTTGCAGCGGCCAGGTTTGTGCTGTGCATGATCACTTGTGGTTGGGCCTGCGTGGATGCACGGGCACATGCAGGTTTCACACGGACGCGCTACCCTGCAGGGTCGACTACTGCCTGTCCGGCAAGGCGGAAGCCGGCGCGGCTGTCGCCTGCAACTGCCGCGCCCCCAACTGCCGCGGCGCCCTGTGATGTTGACCCTGTTGCTGCGCTCGGGGCCGCAAGCGCCTGCAATGGCCGCCCCTCTGGCGCAACCTGGAGGTGGCCGCAGGCGGGAGGGGCTAGCGGACATAGGCAGCAGTGATGCTGGCCCGGCAGATGTGCGCCTGCTGCACCACGCGAGCAGCGCATACGTGCTGCTCTCTGTGCAGCAGTCAGCTGACGGGACCCTGTTGTACCAACCACGACAGCACATGCACTGGTAGCTGCGGCCCAACCTTCTTATATGTCACTGAATGCATGCCTGATTCTAAGTACTGTTACAGTATGCATGCCTGTACATTAGACAGACAGGGCACATAGAATTGGTCGGGTGGGCATTGGTATGCCGCCCCAGCACAGCGTGACACTATGCAAGTTGTAAAAGCACCCGTGCCCACCGCTCCCAGCGCAGCGCTACGCCTAAGCCTAGTGCCATACAGGCCTGATGAAGCTGAACGGGCGCAGACAGCAAGCAGTGTTTTAGACAGACAAGGCACGACACGCGCAGTCCTGATGTGTCCCGCCCCAAGGCTCCATCCAGCTGCGCATGCAGCCCGCTGCGCAGCAATGGCCATCGGCAATTGCCTGCAAGGCACCAAGAACGACCCCGCCCGCAAATGCTCACCAGCCTCTCACACACTCAACCATACATCCCAAAACCCAAGCCGTCCGGACACATCTTGGGGAGCAGCACCCCATGAAAAGGACACGCTTACAGGGTCCCACGATGAGAACCTGGCAGGTGCAGACAAGCACACAGCCTGGCAACTATAGCATGCACGCAACCAGTCAGTTGTCCTGATATGTGCCACACAACTGGCCCAATGGCTCGCAGCCCCCGTGACCATCCGCGCGGTCCAGCTCCTGGAGGTGCAGGCCAGACGCTGCCCCGCGACTGCTTACCCGCGGGCGCAACGCCGCTGGGCCAAAGCCGGCGCGCCAGCAACGGCCTTGTGACGCCGGCGCTAACACCACAGGAGCCAGCCGCAGGGCACAGTCACTGCAGCACCCAGCGTTACGCTGTGACATGGCAACACATGATGACCGCGCGCACGCCAACAACAGACGGCCACACCAGGCGTGCAATTGCTGCCGGTGTCGCGGGGTATACTGCCACGCCCCGCTACGCGCCTCAGGGGCCGATCAGACCCTCGAGGGGCTACGGAGGCCTCATGAGGCAAAGGGGCAGCGCAGGCCCAGGACATCAGCTGCGCCACTGCGCTCGAGCAGGCGCCAGCGGCCAGAGGACCTTCAGGCACCGAGGGAGGCGCGCAGGCCTTGCGACGACACGAGCCGCGTCGCATCGACGCAGCCAAGGCCGGCGGCAGCGAGCGCGCCATGCGACGAGCGAGGCGCGCAGGCCTCAGGACGTGAGCTGCATGACCTTGACGGCGCCGAGGCTCGTCGCCGCCAGCAGCGTGCGCGAGCGCGGCTTCCAGCAGACCGCGCTGATGAACTGGCCGCCCTCGGCCGCGGCGGCGCCCGCGACCGCGCCAAAGTGGCGCTTGGCGATCGCCTTGGACATGGCGCGGTAGTATACAAACACCTGCACGCCAGCTTTCCAGTCAGGTTACAAATGACAGAAGGAGAGCGCAGAGCAATGTCATTTGCTTGCAGTCGCTCCGTCCGACTCTCGTGTCACGCCGCGCCCCTGGCCTTATGCTGCACAAGTGCGGGGCAGGGGCCATGCTTGGAACGCAGGCCATGCCCCACTCCCAGCCATCACTCCCCACAAGCCACAATGGCCAACCATCTCGCCCTCGCTGCACTTGCAGAGGCCCTGCCAGGCAAGCACCCCTCCGCGCAAGCCGACCCAGGACATGCCGGGCGGGCGCACTGTGTGCTGCCAGCACGCAGCGCAGCACATGCACCGGCAGCACTGCGCGTTCTGCCTCCCTGTCGTGCCTGCAAGGCATGCCTGTGAAACCTGCAAGCCCTAAGCTCGAGGCCGCGCGCAGGGCGCGCGCCTCATTGGTCTCGGAGCCGCAGGCGATGAAGTCCTGGTCGACGCTAAGCCCGACAAAGTTCTTCTCGTTGGTGTGGCCGCTGAAGTTGCGCAGCGCGCCCAGCGAGCGCACGTCCCACAGGCGCAGAGTAGAGTCGGTCGACGCGGACACGACCTCGCTGCCCGCAATGAAGCGCACATACGAGACCGCCTTGCGGTGGCCTGCGGCGCATGCACACTCCATGAGGCGTGAGACGCGTGCATTCATTTAGGCGCCTGCCACGCAAGGCATCAGGCGCGTAGACTAGCTGGCGAGCGCGAGTTCCATGTGAGCTGCGCGTGAGGAGGCTCTGATCCGTCCGACCTCCGCCCTGCCGAGCGAGACCAGTGCAGGCCATGCGCTCACGTCTGGCGCTGCATGTCTGCACAGTAGACGCGTGCTCTGCCTAAATGCAAGCTGCTGCCTGGGCCATACTCACTGGCAGGACCCCCCGCGCGCGCACCGGTGAACAAATGCACCGGCCGCGCGGGGCTGCGCAGGTCGAACAGGTGCACAGCCTGAGCCACGCTCACTTGGCAGGCCCCCCGCGCGCGCACCGGTGAACACGTGCACCGGCCGCGCGGCGCTGCGCAGGTCGAACAGGTGCACGTTGTGGTCGGCGCAGCCGACGGCCACCTCGTGCGCGCGTGCCGGGTTGTACTTGGCGCAGCACACGTTGGCGCGCAGGTCGATGGCCGCCACCGCGCTCGGCTGCTTGGTTGACCAGACCTGCGCGGGCGCACAGGCGTGGGGCGCGCGCAGCGTTGCCATGCTAGGATTGGGGTTGGGGTACCCCAACAGCACTCCTGCACGGCGGCATAGCTCTCCCAGCCAGCTGCTGCGGCCCATTATGTAGCGCTGACCCCTGGCTCGAACCCAAACCAGGTCACTCTGCTCAGTCACGCCGAAAGCGCTCCGTCCCGTTCGCCTGAGCACGCCACCTGCCCGTCATGCTGGCACGGCAACCAGCTGCTTGCACATGCCGCCGGGCGACTCAGAGGCCACCCAACGCCTGCGCCGGCCGCCCAGCGCGCCGCGCGCCCCGGGCCCGCCGCGCGCGCCCCGGGCCCGCCGCGCGCGCCTTGACCCAGCCGTCGTCCGAGCCGGAGCAGAAGAGCGCGGGGTCGGCGGCGCAGAAGTCCACGCTCCAGATGCGCTTCTCGTGCGCCTCCCACTCCGACACGGCCGCGCCGGCCTGCGCGTCCCACAGCGTCGCGCAGCCCTCGTAGTCGCTGCTCACCAGGTGCGCCTGGATGTACCTGCGGCGCCGGGCAGGCTGGGGTTAGGGTGAGCCACACAACTGCTGACCAGGCGCGCGTGGGTGCGCCTACCCCGATGCAGCAAGGCAGGAGCGGCAGCAAGTGCAAGCGCCTGCGATGAATGCTCAGCACGAATAGCGGCACAGCTGCGCTTGCCTCAGGGCAGGCAAGGAACATGACACAGAAGTGACTGAACATCTAACCCCCCTGCTCCAGCGCGGGCGGCACCGGTTCCAGGAGAGGCAGGACAGCTTGGAGCGCGTGATGAGCTCGCTGGCGGGGAAGTGCTGCTCGGCGGTCGGGTGCGCGAGTACGGCCGCGTACTCGAACAGCGAGATGCGCTTAGACACGCCGGCAGTCGCGAACACGCCGCCCTCGCGGTCAAACTCGATCGAGGACAGGATGGCGGCCGACTGGCGCGCGCTCGCGCGCGGCAGCTGTGCGATCACCTGCGCGGTGCGCTTTGCCGGTCGCCTCGCAGATGGGGTCAGGGGACTGGCCTGCGCCGCCTGCCTGGGCTGGCCACGGCGCGCCGGTAGTGGCAAGGCTGCGTCCTGCGGGTGACCAGGGGTCGACAGGCGGCAGGGCTGCCGCCAGAGTGCACGCCCGCAGGCGTGCACACATGCACGGTAGTCTGCATGCACAAACATGCACATGGTAGTCTGCATGCACAAACAGCCTCATGTTCAGCATTGACTCGGCTCAGTGAAGCTCCGCAGAAGCAGCCTGTCAGAGCGTTGCACAAGCTGTCAGATATTCGGAGCGCGCAGTTGAGCTCGTTCTTGACCTCACGGATGATCCCCTGGACGCACTCAGTCGGGCAGAGCCTGCCCCACGCGAGCGCGTCGCAGCGGCGGGCCGCACCCGCAGCTTGCTGCAGTGCGTGAACACGGACAGCATGCGGCTGAACTCAGCCAGGCCGCCGCTGGCCAGCACCGCGCCAACCG
>JAABUH010002274.1_pt1 | contig 18833 bp, 20 predicted proteins | sample 5559121 | NCBI WGS metagenome assembly JAABUH01 (sample SAMN10711871, study PRJNA513364) | rock metagenome | isolation source: Antarctica rocks | place: Antarctica: Victoria Land, Battleship Promontory nord | collected 2015-12-28
TGAGCTTTGAACTAATGTTATGAGTCTGCATAGAGCGAATCATATGAGTGTATTCTAACTAGAAGTTCAAAGCTGAAGTAGAAAGAAGATGCAACACGACGTGAGTTTTACTCATGAAGACACGCTAGATCGCTAGCGTGTCAACAACAGCTCTACTCACAGCTTTATACTAGTCTATGTTAGACTAATCAGACTAATCAAAGATAACAGAAATGCATGCTTGCAACAATTTTATCAAAGTAATAATAATATCAATCTTTTATATTAATAGTATCTTTAGTTTAACTCAGTTTTTGACAAAGATGATAAGAAGAAACAAGATGAAATAAAAATGAATTGAAAATAAAGATTGAAATTAAATGAGAATTGATGTGAATGCATTTTAATGTAATGAAGTACAGATGAAACTAAAATAAATCTGAGTTACATCTGAGTTAAATTTAAATAAGATGTTTGAGTTAAATTTTAACAAGATCTGAAAGATGAAATGAGATGAAATACATTTTAACATGATGATGCACAGAAATTGAAACATATTTAAATCACATTTAAATCAGATTTAAATAAGATATCTGAGTTAAATTTAAACAAAATTTGAGTCAGATCTGAGCAAAAGAAAGATGAAATGCAGTTTAATATAATGATGCACAGATGAAACTAAAATACATCTGAGTCACATCTGAATCAAATTTAAACAAGATGTTTGAGTCGAATTTAAACAAAATCTGAGTCAAATCAAGATTTGAGTTAAATCAAGATTGAATCAAAATGATGAAGATTAAATTTAAAGTTCTTAATATTAACATTAAAACATCACATATGATAATACATGTGATTTTTCAACGACAGTATTGACGAGATAATATTCATTAAGCATTTGCTCACAATTATTCAAAAGATGAAAAGACTTTCAAGTAAAAAAGTAATCTTTTCAATTGATGTAATACTTGAGCAAAAATGAATTATAATATTTATCATGCTTGAAGTTTAATATGCTGTTTATATATCAGAATCTTTTATCATTCTTGATGACAATGAGTTTTTAAGATTTCTGACGTTGACTTAAAAGAAGATCACTTGTGATATAACTCAGAAGAATGACATGAAAGATTGAATGAATCTTCATGAATGTTGAAAGATTTAACTCAATGATCAGAAAATTGTTCTTAAAGACATGCTTGATCATGAAGAAATTAACATTATGATCATTTAACTTAATAATGAAGTGAATGATGTTGAGATTGCAAACATTCAGTTAAACTTCATCTTCAACGAAGTATTTAAAACAAGAACAATGAAAGAAATTAACATTGAATTCGTAAATGATTTGAGTTATAAGCATCTCATAACATAAATGCTCAGTTAATTTCTTCATCTTCTTGATGAACTCTTTAACATTGATTAACTTGTTTTAAGCTTAAAATGTAAAATTCTTAAGTAAAGATTCAAAAAACTTAAAGTTTAAATGTAAGTTCTGACTTGAATTGATCAAGAAGAATAATGTTAAAGTGATTGATGATGATGTGTTATTGATGATGAATTCAACTTCAAGAAGTCACTTAACTTAATCATTCTGCATGTAGTTGATGAAGACTCAAAGATAATACTTCATGACAGCATTGATTCTTTTGATTTGATCATTAATTTCAGAGTGATATGTTGTTGATAATTTAATGTTTATCTTCAGCATTTTACATATATGCTTTCAGACATTGAAAATGAATTGTATATCTTGATCAAACATGAAGAACTTGAGTAAATCATGATATTTTCAAACATGAGCATAAAAGCAGTTGATAACTTCTTCAACTTTCATAAAAGTGATGAAAATTAAATGTTTTATTTTGATAAAATGATTAATAAAGATTAGAATATATTTATATGTGATACTCATGAAAATACTAAATGATAAAGAATTTACATAGTTCATGAAGATATCACATCAACGACGTTCAAAAACTGAAAGAAAACACAATTATTCTTGAGTTCATTGTTTAAAGAGCTTGAAACATGTGCATACATAATAATTTTGTATGAAGTGTTGAACATACTTATAAATATTTGATCATCAGTAAACTTAATTGATCAGTTCATAGCTTTTTGCTCTTTCTGAGTGATCATCAATGATATTATCATGAGCGAGCTGAATGATACGAAAACATAGTTTATTTGAGTTGAACACATACTTTCTTTCTTGAAAGTACAGATGATTCTTGTGTTCTTCATACTTGACTAAAGAAATTTTGTTGTGATATCATGTTTCATTGCAAAGCACTTCGATTATTTAAATTGCAAATTTGTCATTGATTTCAACTTGCTTTCACAATGTCTGAGTAAAGATGTCAGCAAAATCTTCATCAAGATTCAGAATGTCTTGATTTAGCTGAGACTTGACATCTTCAATGTTGAATTCTTCAATTTCTAGATTCATAAAAACTAGAATTTGTAAAGATGTTGAAATAACTGAAAACAGATATAACTGAACTGAATTTAAAGCAATGATTTGTAATTGAAGCTTCATGACTTTGATGTTGAAGATGTCAAGAGTGAGATTCTCAACAATATTAAAATCTAAAACATGAATTTTCAGAATTGTCTGATGTTGATATTGATGTTGAGAATTGAATGTATTTTTCTCTTTAGAAAGATCTTCTGAATGACATGTCAAAGCATTCAACTTATCATTAATCTTGTTGAAATAATAAGTAATGTGATAGTTGAATTTAAATAGAAACTCACTTCAATGAGTTTAATGATGATTTAACTGCTTAATTGATATGAAATACTTAAGATTTTTGTGATTCATGATCATTTTGATAAAATAAATAAAGTTTTCAAGCTTTGATCATCATTTCTTGAAAGTGCAAACAATGATCATGAATTCTTTATCATAGATTTTGTAATTACACTTGACTGAGTTATGCTTCTTCAAAAAGTAAGCGATTGAATGAAAAATCTTGTTCTTATCATATTGAAAAAAAATGTCTTTAAACACATAGTTTAAAGCATCAATTTCTATCACAATCTTGTGATCTGAATTATAATGATGAAGAATAATCTCAAAAATAAAGACTTTCTTAAAAATGTTGAATGCAATCTGACATTTCTGAAATCAGACAAAGAGTACATCTTTTCTGATGAAATGAATGAGCGAAGTAATTATTCTACTATAATCATAAATGAATCTTTTATAGAAGTTCATGAAATTTAGAAAACTTTGAACATTTTTAACGTTGATCAAGATGAATCAGTTGACAATGATGTTTATTTTAAAAGAATTCATCTTAACTTCTTTGATGATGATTATCAATTCTAAATACAAGACTTAAGTGATGTGAAACTTGCATTTGATTATATTCATTTAAAGATCTGCTTCTTGCAGCTTTTGCAAAATGAGCTTGACATGAATCTTGTGCTCAAGTTTATTGTTGAAATAGATCAAAATGTCATTCAGATAAGCTGTATAAAACTTATTTAAATATTCATGAAGAGTATTGTTGACGTACTTTTGAAATGAAACAGACTCACTACATAAATCAATTAATCAAAGAGCATGACTAAATACTTAAATAATTCAAATCAAGTGCAAAAAATGATAAAAACTTTATCTTTTTCTTTGATTCAAAGTTGATTGAATGCAAAGATGATATTCAGCTTGATAAAGATTTTAGCTTAACTTAAATGATTCAGCGTTTCTGAGATCAGAGACAGAGAATATTGATTCTTGACTGTGATAACATTCAGATCTCAATAATTCATGCAGAAGCAAAGTTCTTTTTTAAGTTTTTTAATGAAGAAAACAAAGATGATCATCTGAAAGTGATTGACTTGAATGAAATCTTTGCTCAGATTTTCATTCAAATAATGATGAAATTCTAGAATTTCATCATAACTTATGTTGTACAAAGCGAAGATTGAGAATTGAGCATCTTCTTTAAAATATATAACATGATCATGAGTTTAATGTAAAAACAAGATATTAATGTTCTTTTTAAAGAAAACATTTAAAAACTTGAAATATTTAAATGATAGAATTGTGACTGAATCGACATTTTTACTTTATTAATAAACTTCAAGATCTTCTTGTATCATGAATGTAGTCAAATGAAATTTCTTTTTCATTTAATGAAGATTCAAATGATGATTCTTATCATACATACTATCTTGAAAATGAGATGAAAACTGAGCAAGAGTTGAACTGTTCTTTGAACAAACAATCAAAGTTGCATGATGTAATTTTGACTTGTCAGAATTTAAACTAGAAGATGAGATTGATTCAAAATTCAAGAAGACATCAATTTTCTTTAAAATAATGTTAAACACTTTAATGTTTTTAATACAAGCAGCATGATCAAAGCTTCAAGCTTTCAACTTAATTATATCAAGTTGTATAAAAGATTGATTGAATTGATCTGCTCAAAAAATAACAGAAGTTCTAAAAAAAGAAGAATTTTGACACTTGATTTTTGATGAGTATTTTTTTTGAATGACTTGAAGAATACAATTAAAAGCTTCTTGTTTCAGATGAAAGACAAGATTGAATGAAATTTATTTCTTGTAAATGAGCTGAGTATTAATTGACTTTTTATGAGTGAACAAAAGATTATATTACTTCTTGTGAACAGATGAAAAACTAAGTTACTTCTTTCAAGTGAATAAGAAACTAAATTGCTTCTTGCAAGCAAACTGAAAACTGAGTTACTTTTTTCAAGTGAATAAGAAATTAAATTGCTTCTTGCAAGTGAATTGAGTGCTGAATTGCTTTTTATGAATGATTTGTAAACTGAATTACTTCTTGTGAGCAATCTGTAAACTGAATTACTTCTTGTGAATGATTCATAAACTGAGTTACTTCTTGTGAGTGAATTGAGAGCGAAACTGAGAGAAAGCTACTTTGTTAACTTCAAGTGAGAAATTATCTTTTTGTTGATTAAAATCATAGATTTTGACGAAGAATTGACAATTGTCATGATGTCAAATCATTAACTCAATTTAAAACATAAATCATCGATGTTTTAAATAATCTTGATTCATTGAATCTGTTTTGCAGTTCAATGAATCAAGTCATTAATCTAGTCATCATCATCTTAATTTAGTCTCAGCAATTCTGTTTTGACCATTTTAGTCATGTGCATGAATCTTTGTAATCTTAAGTTATAAAACTACTGTCTAGTCTTGATTCTGCTCAATTCATGTATATAAAAGTTGAGTTTTCATTCTTTTCTTTCATTCTTTGTCTTTCATCTTGTACATTATTTAATGTATTGTCTTGTATTTAGATTCTATCAAAGTAATAATAATAATATCAGTCTTTTATATTGATAGTATCTTTAGTTTAGCTCAGTCTTTGACATTATGAAAGATCTACACTTTCTGCAATATTTTCATATATTGAAGTCTCATTTAATTATTCTTTTGCTCAAATGAAGTCACTTCACAATCTCTTGATCAACGATGAGCGTGCTGTTGAACAATTTACTCAAAGTATGATCGAAAATTCAGTTGAGATCTTTCACGTAATGCATGAGCTTCAAAATCAAGTTCAACAACATGATATCATCATTTCATTCTCATTCATCATTTTCAATTCTTCAATTTATATAAAATTGAATTCTCAGTCTCTTGTGATAATATCTCAGATCGTTGCACAAATCTTGAACAATCAATCTTTCTTCATCATTCATCTCTCTGCGAACTCTGTCGCTGTTTTCATTACTTTTAAATTCAAGAAGCTTCTTGACATATTTAAATATGAAAAAGATAAAGATTAATTGAATGTATGAAAGCAGAGTCTGATACAATGCATGAATGTGAACGATGATCATTATTTCTCTCATGGAGTCAAGATCATTTATGTCGAGTTACAACTCATTATAGATAAGAAGATTCACAATCTAATGAATCAATATCAAGTCAATGATCTTTGTATCATTTTCATCTTTGCAAATTGATAACACAAGTTACGTCATTGCTGCAACAATTCTTTCAAGACAGAAGATGCTCATTTATATTTTCATGAAACTTTGAAGCAAAACATAAATAGCTTTGTTGATTACTACAATCTTTTCTATCAAAAGAAAGAATATTCTTTGATGAAAGATTTCTTGTTGATTAACTGTCTGAAGCGCAATGTCAATTATTTCACTTAAGTTGTTATCTTTTTCTGATGAAATCTTAATGAAACTCAATCTTTCATCTTTCATCAATGAGTTCAAGCATTCTTTAACATCAACAAAGAGTTTCAACAGCTTAAACATCATCAATCTTGCTTCAACTTCATCATTGCTTCATTCATCAAAGTCAAGAGCATCTCTGCATTGACTAGTAACTTTTTGAGTTTAAAGATCATCATCTCTGTGACTGTTATTTTAACAGTATCTTCGTCTCTTTCTCTCTCATTTCTCAATAAGTCAATGAATCTAAATTTCATCATTATCATTGTTTCAAATAAGACTTTGATCATTTTTAAGATCAAGAAAATCTGCAACAAGTGAAAGCTGTGCTACTACTGCAAGTTGCAACATTCAAGCAAAATTGCTAAAGAATGCTCAAATAAAAATCTTTTCACTCTGCATATCATGAACATTTATGACAGTGATGTCATCAGTATAAATGAAGAAGTCTCGCTGCTTATAAAAAAAGTTTAGTTTCTGAGTTAAGTTGCGCTCAAAGATCTGTATATATATCATCTTGTTTACTAGTCTCAATCTTCTTATTCTTACTTAAATCATATAGAAAGTTTTCTGCTAAATCTGTCTTAAAACTCTTTAAATTCAATTCAACATTCAAAGATAATCACATGATAGTATTTTGTATTTTACGTCAAGCTCAATTTAAAGTTCTCACTCTCGCTCTGATTGATAATGAAGTTTTCACTTATGTCTTTATGAATAAATTCTTCACGCAACAACATCATTTTCTCTTGCATCAATTAACTTATTCTTGCAGACTTCAAGAATTTAATGATCAAGTTGCTTTAATTAATGACATTATTCATGTCATTGAAATCACAATGATTCTTGATGAACACATTGAAAAACTATTCTTTTATATCATTGAATTAAGTCAATATCTCATCATCATGAATCTGTCATGACTTCATCATCACGTCATTGATGTTAATTTTAAGCACAATATTCTTATTTTATCTTTCTTCTTCTGTTTTAATCATTATTGCTCATTCTTCATCAAGATTTATGATCTTAATCAACAAGAAGAAAATTTCTCATTCAAAGTTAACAAAGTAGCTTTTTCTCAGTCTCATTCTCAATTCACTCACAAGAAGTAACTCAATTCATGAATTATTCACAAGAAGTAATTCAATCTACAGATCACTCATAAGAAGTAATTCAGTTTACAGATTGTTCATAAAAAGTAATTCAGCATTCAATTTGCTTGCAAGAAGTAATTTAATCTTTCATTCACTTGAAAGAAGTAACTTAGTTTTCAGTTCGCTCACAAGAAGCAATTCAGTTCTCAATTCGCTTGTAAAAAGTAACTCAGTTTCTCATTTGCTCATAAAAAGCAATATAATCTCTTGTTCATTCACAAGAAGTCAATTAATACTCAGCTCGTTCACAAGAAACAAATCTCATTCAATCTTGTCTTTCATTTGAAACAAAAAGCTTTTAATTGTATTCTTCAAGTCATTCAAAAAGAATATTCATCAAAAATCAAGTGTCAAAATTTTTTCTTTTCTAAAACTTCTGTTGTTTCTTAAGCAGATCAATTCAATCAATCTTTTATATAACTTAACATAGTTGAGTTAAGAGCTTGAAGCTTTGATCATGCTGCTCATGTCAAAGACATTGAAGTATTTAGCATTATTTTAAAGAAAATTGATGTCTTCTTGAATCTTGAGTCAATCTCATCTTCTAATCTAAACTTTAATGAGTCAAAATTACGTCATGCAACTTTGATTATTTGTTCAAAGAACAGTTCAACTTTTGCTCAGTTTTCATCTCACTCTCAAGACAGTATGTATGATAAGAATCATTATTTGAATCTTCATTAAATGAAAAAGAAATTTCATTTAACTGCATTCATGACACAAGAAGATCTTGAAGTTTATTGATAAAGTAAAAACGTTGATTTAGTTATAATTCTATTATTCAAATATTTCAAATTTCTAGATGTCTTCTTCAAGAAGAACGTTGATATCTTGTCTTTACATTAAACTCATGATCATGTCATACATCTTAAAGAAGATGCTCAATTCTCAGTCTTTGCTTTGTACAACATGAGTCGTGACAAAATTCTAAAACTTCGTCGTTATTTGAATGAAAATCTGAGCAAAGATTTCATTTGAATCAATCACTCTCAAATGATCATCTTTGTTCTCTTTGTCAAGAAACTTAAAGAAAAACTTTGCTTTTGCATGAACTATCAAGATCTGAACGCTATTACAATCAAGAATCAATATTCTCTGTCTTTGATCTTAGAAATGCTAAATCATCTAAGTTGAGCTAAAATCTTTATCAAGCTGAATATCATTTCTGCGTTCAATCAACTTCAAATCAAAGAAGAAGATGAAGCTCTCATTGTTTTTTGCACTCAATTTGAATTATTCAAGTATCTAGTCATGCTTTTCAATCTATGTAATGAATTTGTCTTGTTTCAGAAGTACATCAACAATACTCTTCATGAACATTTAAATAAGTTCTGTACAGCTTATCTAAATGACATTTTAATCTATTTTGACAATGAACTTAAGCATGAGATTTATGTCAAGCTCATTCTGCAAAAGCTGCAAGAAGCAGATCTTCAGATGAATATAATCAAATGCAAGTTTCATATCACTTAAGTCTTGTATCTAGAATTGATAATCATCATTGAAGAGATCAAGATGAACTTTTCTAAAATAAACATCATTGTCAACTGACTCATCTTGATCAACGTTAAAGACGTTCAAAGTTTTCTAGATTTCGCGAACTTTTATAGAAGATTCATTTATGACTATAGTAGAATAGTTATCTCGCTCAGTCATTTCATCAGAAAAGATGTATTTTTTATCTAATTTCAAAAATGTCAGATTGCATTCAACACTCTTAAAAAAGTCTTCACTTTCAAAATTATTCTTTGTCACTATAATTCAGATCATAAGATTGTGATAGAAATCAATGCTTTGAACTATGTGTTTGAAAACATTCTCTTTCAATATGATGAGAACGAGATTCTTCATTCAATCACTTACTTTTCAAAGAAGCATAATTCAGTCGAGTATAACTACAAGATCTATGATAAAGAACTCATGATCATTGTTTGCGCTTTCAAGAAATGATGATTAAAACTTGAAGACTTTATTTATTTTATTGAGATGATTACAAATCACAAAAATCTTGAGTATTTTATGTCAACTAAACAGTCAAGTCATCATTAAGCTCATTGAAGTGAGTTTCTGTCTAAATTCAACTATCATTTCACTTATTATCTTGATAAGATCGATGATAAGTTGAATGCTCTGACACGTCACTCAGAAGATCTTTCTAAAGAGAGAAATACATTCGATTCTTGACATCAATATTAACATCAGACAATTCTGAAAACTTATGTTTTAGATTTTAATATTGTTGAGAATCTTACTCTTGACATCTTTGACATCAAAGTCATGAAGCTTCAATCACAAATCATCATTCTAGATTCAATTCAATTACATCTGTTTTTAGTTATTTCAGCACTTTTACAAATTCTAGCTTTCATGAATTTAGAAATTGAAGAATTCAACGTTGAAAATGTTAAGTTTCAGCTAAATCAAAACACTCTGAATCTTGATGAAGATTCTGCTGACATTCTCACTCAGACATTGTAAAAGTAAGTCAAAATCAATGACAAATTCGCAGCTCAGATAATTGAAGTGCTTTGCAATGAAGCACGACATCACAACAAGATTTCTTTAGTTAAGTGTGAAAAACATGAGAATCATCTGTACTTTCAAGAAAGAAAGTATATGCTCAACTCAGATAAACTATGTCTTCATATCATTCAGCTCACTCATGATAGTGTCATCAATTATTATTCAGAAAAAGCAAAAAGTTATAAACTGATCAGTTAAGTCTACTGATAATTAAACATTTATAAGTATATTCAATGCTTTGTATGAAACTATCACATATGCACACGTTTCAAGCTCTTTAAACAATGAACTCAAAAATGATTGCATCTTCTTTCAATTCTTGAACGTCGTTGATGTGATATCTTCATGAACTATGTAAATTCTTTATCGCTCAATATCTTCATGAACATCATATATAGATATGTTCTAGTCTTCATTAATTGTTTTATCAAAATGAGACATTTAGTTTTCATTATTTTTATGAAAGTTGAAGAAGTTATCAACTGCTTTTATGCTTATGTTTGAAAACATCATGATTTACTTGAGTTCTTCATATTTAATTGAGACACACAATTTATTTTCAATGTCTGAAAGCATATGTGTAAAATGTTGAAGATAAATGCTAAATTATCAACAATGTATCATTCTGAAATCAATGATCAAATCAAGAGAATTAATGCTATCATGAAGCATTATCTTCAAGTCTTCATCAACTACATGCAGAATGACTGAGTTAAATGACTTTCTAAAGTTGAATTTGTTGTCAATAATGCATCATCATTAATTACTTTAACATCATTCTTCTTGATCAATTCAAGTCAGAACTCATGTCTAAACTTTGAGTTTTTTGAATCTTTGTTTGAGAATTTTACATCTTAAGCTTGAGACAAGTTAATTAATGTTGAAGAGTTCATCAAGAAGATGAAGAGACTAATTGAGCATCTACGTGATGAAATGCTTATAGCTCAGATCATTTACAAATTCAATGTCAATCTTTCTTGTTGTTCTTGTTTTAAATACTTCATTGAAGATGAAGTTTGATTGAATGTTCACAATCTTAACATTGCTCATCTCATTATCAAGTTAAATGATCATAATGTTGATCTCTTCAAGATCAAGCGTGTCTTCAAGAATAATTCTCTGATCATTGAGTTAAATCTTTCAGCATTCATGAAGATTCATTCAATCTTTCATGTCATTCTTTTGAATCATATTGCAAGTAATTCTCTTTCAAGTCAACGTCAGAAATTTTGAAAATTCATTGTCATTAAGAATGATGAAAGATTCTGATATGTAAACAGCATACTAAACTTCAAGCATGATAAATGCTATAATTCATCTTTGCTCAAGTATTACATTGATTGAGAAAATCACTTCTTTATTTGAGAGTCTTTTCATCTTCTGAATAATTGTGAGCAAACGCTTAATGAATATCATCTCGTTAATTCTGTCGTCGAAGAATCACATGTACTGTCATGTGTAATGTCTCAATCTCAATGTCAAGAACTTTAAGTTCAATCTTCATCATTTTAATTCAACTCAAATCTGACTCAGATCTTGTTTAAATTTGATTCAAATGTGACTCAAATGTATTTTAATTTCATTGTGCATCATCACATTAAATTGCATTTCATCTTTCTTTTACTCAGATCTGACTCAGATCTTGTTTAGATTTAACTCAGACATTTCGTTTAAATCTGACTCAGATATGATTCAGATGTATTTCAATTACTGTGCATCATTATGTTAAAATACATCTCATCTTGTTTCATTCTTCAGACATCTTGCTCAGATCTGACTCAGATCTGACTCAAATTTATTTTAGTTTCATCTGTGCTTCATCACATTAAAATGTGTTCACATCAATTTTCATTTTATTCTAGTTTTTATCTTTAATTCTTTCTTCTTTCATCTTGTTTCTTCTTGTCATCTTGCAGAAGCTTAGTCTTGAAGAAAAAAGTTACTGTCATGATGTCAAATCATCAATTTGATTTAAAACATAAATTGTTGATGTTTTAAATAATCTTGATTCATTGAATCTATTTTGCAGTTCAACGAATCAAGTCATTAATTTAATCATCATCATTTTAATTTAGTTTTAGCAATTCTGTTTTGATCATTTCAATCATGTGCATGAATCTTTGCAATCTTAAATCATAAAACTACTGTTTAGTCTTGATTCTGCTTAATTCATGTATATAGAAGTTGAGTTTTCATTCTTTTCTTTTGCTTTTTGTCTTTCATCTTGTACATTATTTGATGTATTGTCTTGTATCTAGATTCTATCAAAGTAATAATAATAATATCAGTCTTTTATATTGATAGTATTTCTAGTTTAGCTCAGTTTTTAACAACAATAATGATTAAGACAGAAAAAGAAAGACAAGATGAGAATATTTTGTTTAAAATTGACATCAATGATGTGATGATGAAGTCATGATAAATTCATGATGATGAAATATTGATTTAATTCAATGATATAAAAGAATAGTTTTTTGATGTGTTCATCAAGAATCATTGTGATTTCAATGACATGAATAATATTATTGATTAAAGTGACTTGATCATCAAATTCTTGAAGTTTGCAAGAATGAATTAATTGATGCAAGAAAAAATGATGTTGTTGCATGAAGAATTTATTCATAAAAACATAAGCAAAGACTTCACTATTAATCAAAGTAAGAGTAAAAACTTTAGATTAAACTTAATGTAAAATATAAAATACTATCATGTGATTATTTTTGAATGTCAAATTAAATTCAAAGAGTTTCAAGATAAATTTAGCAGAAAACTTTTTATATGATTGAAGTGAGAGTGAAAAGATTAAGACTAGTAAACAAAATGATATGTATATAGATCTTTGAGCATGACTTAGCTCAGAAACTAAACTTTTTTTGCAAACAGCAAGATTTCTTCATTTATATTAATGATGTCATCATCATAAATGTTCATGATATGCAGAATGAAAAACTTCTTATTTGAGCATTCTTTAGCAATTTTGCTTAAATGTTGCAATTTGCAATAGTAGCACAGCTTTCACTTGTTGCAGATTTTCTTGATTTCAGAAATAATCAAAGTTTTATCTTGAATGATGATAATAATAAAGCTTAAATTCATTGATTCATTGAGAAACAAAAGAGAAAGAAATGAAGATATTGTTGAAACAACAGTCACAGAAATGATGATTTTTAAACTTAAAGAATTATTAGTTGATGCAGAGACATTCTTGACTTTAATGAATAAAATAATGATGAAGATGAAGTGAGATTAATGATGCTTAAGCTGCTGAAGTTCTTCATTGATATCAAAGAATGCTTGAATTCATTGATGAAAGATGAATGATTAAGTTTCATCAAGATTTTATCAGAAAAAAACAATGATTTAAGTGAAATAATTGACATTGTGCTTTAGACAGTCAATCAATTGAAAATCTTTCATTAAAGAATATTCTTTCTTTTGATAGAAAAGATTGTAGTAATTAATAAAGCTATTCATGTCTTGCTTCAAAGTTTCACAAAAATATAAATGAATATCTTCTGTCTTGAAAGAATTGTTGCAGTAATGATGTAACTTATGTCATCAATTTGCAAAGATAAAAATGATATAAAGATCATTGACTCAATATTAATTCATTAAATTGTAAATCTTCTTATTTATGATGAATCATGACTCGACATAAATGATCTTGACTCAATGAAAGAAATAATGATCATTATTCATGTTCATGCACTGTATCAAACTTTGCTTTCATGCATTCAATTGATCTTTGTTTCTCTTATATTTAAATATGTTGAGAAGCTTCTTGAATCTAGAAGTGATGATGATAGTAACAAAATTTACAGAAAGATGAATGATGAGAAAAGATTGATTATTCAAGATTTGTGTGATGATTTGAACTATTATCATAAAAGACTGAGAATTCAACTTTATATAAATTGAAGAATTGAAAACAATGAATGAGAATGAAGTGATGACATCATATTGTTGAACTTGATTTTGAAGCTTTTGCATTACATGAAAGATCTCAACTGAATTTTTGATCATACTTTAAGTGAACTGTTCAACAGCATGCTCATTGTTGATTGAAAGATTATCAAGTAACTTCATTTGAGTGAAAGAGTAACTAGACAAGATTTCAATGTATGAAAACGTTGCAGAAAGTGTAAATCTTTCATAATGTCAAAGACTGAACTAGATTAAAAATACTATCAATATAAAAGATTAATATTATTATTATTACTTTGATAAAATCTAAGTACAAGACAATACATCAAATAATGTATAAAATGAAAAACAAAGAGTGAAAGAAAAAAATGAAGACTTAACTTTTATATACATGAATTGAGCAGAATTAAGACTAGACAGTAGTTTTATTGACTTAAGATTGCAAAAGTTTATGCATACAACTAAGATGATTAAAACAGAATTGCTGAGATTAAATTAAAATGATGATGACAAGATTGATGACTTGATTCATTGAATTGCAAAATAGATTCAATGAATCGAGATTATTTAAAATATCAATGATTTATGTTTAAAATTGAGTTGATGATCTGACATCATGACATTAAAGCAGATCTTCAAGCTTAAGAATTATATAAATGACTTCATGTCTGCATTGTTGAAGTACAAGCTTGCTGAGCTGATGTAGAAGATGTAGAGCGTGCTGTTAATGTATTTTTAGTCATTAATTTGAATGACAATTTGTTATTTGAATCAGAATCTTTAGAGCGAGCATACTTGCTGACATCATGAGTCAGCTGTATGTCAATGTCAGCAGATATGTTTAAGTTTTTTCAATGATTCTCATCATGCTTTTTTCAGCTTTGTATTGTTTGTAAATCATAATATTGAGCATTCAGCTTATCAAAGATGTGTCAAAAAGAACATGCTTAAATGTTACTAACTTTGAAAACATGTTAAAAAATATAATCATGAAGATCATTGCTTTAAACAGAACTGCTAGAATGAACAAACTGTTATTGCAACTATTCATCTGCTTTTGTTAATCTTTTCTCTTTTATTTAATTCTTCATTCTTCAATCTTTCTTTCTTTTTCAGCTGTTACTCTTTATATCATTTGCAACGTCAATACATTTGTTATGCTGATTGATTCATTAATGATCTGCGATAATTATATAAAAGTAAATGACAATGTAATGATTGAAGAAAATGTTAAAAAAGAATTGACATGCTTAACTTGAGATTTTGCTATCATCAGAACTTCAATCAGCATTCTTGAAGATTTAGTAAGTGACACAGACTCATCATTTCTACTGATTACTTTTGATCAGCATATTATATGATCAGCAGTCAGTTAATGATGAACGTCTGATTCATTGATTCAGCAATACTTTCTTTTATTGTGACAGTTTTCTTTGCAAATTCAACTCATCTGAAGAACTTTCATCTGTTTTACAATATTTATATGAAGTCAATCATGCTCATTGACTTTCTTCTTCAACTTTGCTGTTTGAGTGAGTAATATCTTTGTTGCTGAAAGCTCAGTTATGAATGTTGAAAATGCAATATCAATCTTATCATGATTGAAAATGAGTTTTAAATTAATACTTACATTCTTTTTGTTTGTTGAGTACTTTTGTCAAATGTTTGAAGTTACTCTCTTTCAAAAATCATGCAGTGTTAAAATCATTCACTCATTCTTTTTTATTAAATATCAGATGATGATGATTTTTATAAATATTAATACACATTTTAAATTGATGAAATCAACATGCTCAAAGTATTTATGCATCTGCTCTTAATACAGATCTTGAAGATTAATGTTGTTTTCATCATTTATAGTAATTTGCAAGATGTCATTGATGATGAAAGTAACTTCATACTTGACTGTCATGTTCATAAATAATCTGAGTAATTTTAGTGATAGTGATGACTTTGACTTCGTCAATTCTCATCTTTTCATCAATGCAATGAGCTTCGTGAATTGTTTTGAAGCTGCTTGAATCTTAGACTGATTATTATTTAGATTTTTCTCATTCTCATTCTCATCTTCAAATCAATCAAGCTTCGCTGATGATTGTTACGATTCTAGCTACGCATCTTCGTTGATAGCTATGTTGATGACTATGTTGATGACTATGTTGATGACTATTCTGAGAGCTATCGTCGATCGCTCGTCGCTAAAGCATAGACTTGTTTCGAAGTCAACTCTATTCAGAATTAGCTTATGTTCTTCTGAGTCATATAGATAGTCGACTCTTTTCTTCTAGATACTTTTCTTTCTTAGCATTTATATACTCGTTACATTACACTCATATGACTCGCTCTATGCTGACTTCTAACATTATATAAATGCTTCTTCGTTACAGACGAAGTGAAATAATCTGCATCGATTTCTTCGAATGCTTCTGCTAGTAGTTCTTCAATTCTCTATCGACTTTGATCTAGCGACTTGCGTTCGTGCAGCAGCACTCATCTTTCTTCTCTTGTGAGCTGATTCAGCGAGAATAAACAAAAGATTCAAACTCGTGCGCTGATCAGCGAGTATAAACAAACGATTGAAATCATTCGACTAGATCAAAGATCAGCGAATTAATCGTTCATTCAGATTCGCAAGGAATTCTTCGAATTTGTTGAACAATCAAACGAGATCAGTCATAGAACTGCGTGAAGTCTCTATCTCGAGAAGCAAACCCTCAGTGAGCCTGCTTCAATGGCATCGTCAATGCGATGATCTACTCGCTCTCATCGCTCTACTCATCAGTGAACCTGATCATACGTTCACGTGCAACTAGTGAGCCTGCTACAATGACGAGCCCAAAGTCGACCTCTTCGATGAGCAAGTCGATCAGTGAGTCTGCTTCAATGACACTGTCAATGCGATGATCTATCTTCTCATCGTTCTACTCATCAGTGAACCTGATCATACATTCACGTGCAACTAGTGAGCCTGCTACAATGACACTTCTACCTTGCATAGTGAGCCTGCTACAATGACACCTTCCGTCAATGCAATGATCTACCTACTCACATCGCTCTATCTACCAGTGAATCGATCTGCCGACTCGTTCGCGTGCAACTAGTGAGCCTGCTTCAATGACACTTCTACCTTGCATAGTGAGCCTGCTACAATAGACATTTCGATTCTACACAAGGCTAAGAAAATACATTCATGCGAACATGAATCGTTGAAGGGGAGAAATAATGTTACGATCCTAGCTACGCACCTTCGTTGATAGCTATGTTGATGACTATGTTGATGACTATGTTGATGGCTATCCTGAGAGCTATCGCCGATCGCTCGTCGCTAGAACATAGGCTTGTTTCGAAGTCAACCCTATTCAGGATTAGCTTATGTTCTCCTGAGTCATATAGATAGCCGGTTCTTCCCTTCTAGATACTTTCCTTCCTTAGCATTTATATACTCGTTACATTACACTCATATGACTCGCTCTATGCTGGCCCCTAACAATGATGATATTGATGATGACATACATGCTTTTCAAGTGACAAGAGTAGCAGCAGTCTTAGCGACAAAGATCACAAGCTCGCTCGAGATGAATGCATTTACGTTGACAGCTTGAGAAGTCTGAGAAATCTTGAGAGAATTAAGCTGAGAGATCTTGAGAGAATTAAGCCTGAGCAAAGAAAGATCTTTTACATCTGAAAACGTCGAGAATGAGAAAATCTCTGCTTCTGAAGAAAGTATGATAGAATTCTTAGATACGAGAACGATTTTGCGTGTCTTAGAAGTCTTGAATGCATCTAGGTAATTGTGAAGCAGAGTCTTGAAGAAAGTTCTTTTGCGTTCGATACGCCTGAGAGGCATTCTGACTATTTAGTATTGCCCCCGTGTGAGACTGAGGTTTGTATAGCTTCAAAAATGAAGCTTGAGGGTGTTTTGAGAGTGTGAGGATGATATCTAGGTATTTGCTCTATTTGCACCAAATTTGAGGCTGATTTGTGGGTTTTCCCCGCCAAATTCGCTAAAACCCGAAAACTGAACTAGACTTTCGAATACAACGATACCTTAGCGAAATTATAAGGAATGACTCTACCGTAGCAGCATCGTAGTATCATCGTAAAATATTGTTACTGTAATTTCTGAGTTACATTGCCATTAGACAGTTCTCTTAATGACACGTTATTATAAAATATACGCTTAGAATTTCTAAACGCTCTTGTAAAGAAACAGTTGTGAAAATAAACATATGTAAAATTTAAATTCAGTATCAGGTATCATGAGCAATACCTGCATCATTCTTCTGCAATGTCTCTTCGTATTCACTCTTCTTTGCTCTGCATTCACCTTCGCTTCAACCTAGTATGTACTCATGATGATCATGCACATGATACTCATGCCGCTCATGCGATGCACCCCCGCGCAGAAATTGGCTGAATCGATCGATTCTGAGCTTGAAAATACAGAAGCGTTGATGTTGTCTGAAATACAGTCTATTCGAAGATAAGCCTTGACAGTATTGTAGCAGTTATCTTGAAACTACACAGAGCTTCAGATTCTACCGTAGCAACACTGTTTGATTTGATATCAGTGTACTATCTTTAAACTAATATTCAACTAGACTGTAAGAGTATCATTCTTTTTAATACTCGATTATCATTTTGTCACATATATAATGAGCTACTGTAAGTCAGTTGAATAGATACAGTTAAAGGAAACCATATATTTCCGCTAAGGTAAGGTACCTTAGGTACTCCATGTGACTTGAATATCTCAAACGAAACGACACGACACGACTCGATAATCACAAGTAATTTGAATGATGAGTGACCTGCAGATTCACTCATAATGGCATATCTTAATCTTGCCAAACTTGAATGTAATCTTATCTCGCCTTGACACCGGCAGCCTACAAAATCTAAATAGCACAACCTTTGGGGTATCCTGATTCCTGAGCGAATAGATACCTTAGTAACGCCTTCATTGACCGTAATGCGGGTCGACCCGCTGTTCTCGACCACACAACTTGAAAAGATACAGTAGCTCTCACAGACGCTGGCTTTTGGTATGATAGGT
>JAABUH010002277.1_pt1 | contig 18800 bp, 34 predicted proteins | sample 5559121 | NCBI WGS metagenome assembly JAABUH01 (sample SAMN10711871, study PRJNA513364) | rock metagenome | isolation source: Antarctica rocks | place: Antarctica: Victoria Land, Battleship Promontory nord | collected 2015-12-28
CCCCTCTTTCGTAGTTCCCCCACCCCCTCTCTTCTCCCTCTCTGGGGCGGCGATATGTATACGGCACATGCATACGCTGTCAGGACGCAACGACGGTCTATGTCTACACGATCGTACGCGAAAAGATGCGGTAAAGTTCAAATGCAATGCTTCAAATTCACCGTCCTGAACGAAACCTCCTCATAAGATCAATTCAAGCAACTCCTCCTCGTTCCCATCGTTCGACAGATCTCCGCCTTTGTGTGCCGCACTGACGACATTTGGCATGCTCGCCACGACCGTGTCGGCGTTCTCGTCCTTCAAATATATACTGGTCCCGTTACGGACGCCTTGCGAGAGGATGCGGGACTCGACCGTCTCCATCGTCGCGTAGCTACCACAGATCAGCTAGCTACTGGTCAAAGGCGGGTAGGCAGAACAGACCAGAATACCGTGGTCTCCTCTTTTTGACCGAGTCTATTCGCACATTAGCTGAAGCTTCCCAGGAGCATCGCTTCGGCCTCACCGGTCGACCCTTCCAATAGCTGTACGATGGCGTGAGCTTCTGTTTCAGGAAGAATATCATATCACTCACCCTGCAGTTCAAAGCTATGCCGCAAGACCGGCTCAAGCAGGTGCACCACGCGACAAGAAGTCAGCGTCAAGCCAGAACTGTCACAGGTCAACTATCTTCAACCTCGGCGCAAGCGAAGCTCACCTCTCTCGCTCCGCATGAAGCAAGAACACCGATATGCTAGTATCCTTGATGAACCTGTCGACAACATTCTTGCTCTTCTTCCCCTGGTCGAAGGAGACAAAGGAAATCCCGTTCTGCGTGAGAGCTTGTATGACGACTGGAAAACCGTTAGGGAGAGTCAAGGATCCAGCAAGGACTAGCTCACTGTTGAGCGAATCGGACCAATTGGAGAAGATGACATGGCGAGCTTAACGGGGTCAATTTCGAAACACGCTATTGGCCAGGAAGCTCACCGTCCGGTTCGCGAAACTTGTAGTGCAGTAGGTGCTTGATAAGGAAGTTGATCTTTGATTCAGCACAGCTCATTACGTCTTACCTACCTTTGAGCCATACTCCCCCATCATGTCCATCAAAGCCACTTCCCTACGCCGATCCACCGTCGTCATCCTCAACTTCTCCATGTCCGCCTGCCTTCTTCGTCTCTCGGCCTCTTCGGGCGATTCTGAAGGTTGCTCCTGGCTCATGCTCGCTTCGTCCGCTAGCTGAAGCTCGATTGGCTTCTCAGCCGCCTTGTCACCGCCCGATAGCTTGATCTTGGTGATCTCTTTATCATTGACTGGGTCTCATCAGCGGATTCTGCACGTTTCCACTCACTCTCTGTGCGACATTGGGGGCAGCGACGGCCTTGCACCGACCTACGCAATTCACGGAAGCACGACTGCGAGCACGTCAGTGGGTGATTCCTCGACTAAGAAATCAGGCGCTCACGATGCAGAAGAAATGTCCGCACTCCAGCAGTACCGCTTGGGTATCATCCGATGACCCCATACAGATGATGCAGTCCTCTTTAAGCTCCTCCTGGCCGTCCTCCCTGGTTCCGAGAAACTGCAGGAATCGACCCTTGACCACCATACGGGTGAGCTTGAGCTCCAGCTCGTCGATCTCGGTGCTGCATTCGGCGATCTCCTTCTTGATATCCTTGAACTCTGGCGCGGACACTGAGTCGGATATCTCCTGTAGAGCTGCAAAATACACAACTCGGCGATTGAAAGTCGCTCGGAAGACTTCAAGCTCCTTGTTCAATTTCTCGACGTAGTCGGATTGCTTCGGGATGTATGCCTTCAGCATCGCGACCATAGTTTGGGCGATGGCGATCTCCTCTGGCCGATGTTGCCCGAAGATCACACTGTTCAGCTCCATAAGGAGTGCCTTGAGAGGCCTCTTGCAGTCGTTATTGAGTCGAGCGGTGCGGAACGCCTGTCGCTCGGCCATGAGTTGCGCGGCTTGCTCGGCAACCTCGTCCGGTATATTGGCGATCTCGATGTCCTCCATCGCGTTCTTCGCGGCTTGTGTCACGCGCAGCTTTGCGACCCTTGCTTCGTGTGTGGCGAGAAGACTCCGCTCCTCGGACAAGAACTCCTTGCGATCGGCAACAGCAGAGGCGTAAGCGATAAGGTACGCCTCGACATCTCCCTGAGCTTTCAGTGCCTCCGCGTAATACTCCGCCTCGGGATTTTCGACGTCCTGACCTTTGCCCACGTTGGTAAGGTCACCGGAATCCGCTTCGATCGGGGACGACAAAAGCTGGATGATCTTTCGACGCCAGTTGAAGACGAGTTCGGCGCTATCAGATCAGCATTCGAAGGCAGTGTTTGGCTCACTTTCCGTTCATTATCTTCAGCAATTCGTTCGCCTGGACAATTGTATTGTTAGACAGCAGTCCGCCACGGGCCTTGGTATCTTCCGTCTGCAGTTCGCCGATCTCGTCGATGGCATGGGAACGCTCCAGAGCTCCATCAAGCTGCGCAACGGAGGAATTGGCCAATGCCAAGGGCCGGGTCAGGATCTCCTTGCGAAAAGCGTCTGCTTGAGCGTAGCAACTGACTGATCGCGTCAGCAGACCCTCACTTGGCACCACCCACTCTCTTGCTCCTCCTCCTTGATCACATGATGCACGTCTCCCTCGAAGAACCAGCTTTGATGCTGGATGATGAGCATTTCCCGGATCCTGCGTCATTAGCATCTGAACATCAACACGCGCAGCCACTCACGCTTGCCTCGCTGCAGTGATAGCTTGCTGCTTCTCCCTTTCTTGCTGTGACAAGTTTCGATCGGGTATATCGGTTCGATCGTCAATCGAATCCTCCCGATTACCAATGAGCTTGAAAAGGTGTTCGCGGACCGGTCCGAGCTGTTTATTGACCCGGTCCCGGACTTTCTCGTAAAGCTACGATTTCAGCCACGACGATATGGAGAGACGTACGGCTACGGCCTTGAGTTGTGCCATGCTGTCCTCCTCGTCGCGGGTGACGAGCTGTGCCTTTCGGACCATCGCTCGCAGCTGGCAGACGTGCGTCAGAATTCCTTCATCACATAAAGCGCGCACCTGAAGACGTGACTCGGTCAGGAACTCCTGCGAGTGATCGTCGCGCATTTTCTCCAAAGCTTCCGCCATGGTCATCAGCTGTCGACCTAAGCGCAACCGCTGATCTCTTCGGCCGACACCCGCCTGCATCTGGCCGACCTGTATATGTGTGCAGATCTGACGCAGATTCAACAGGCAAGACCGGAGGATCGTGCGGTCCACCTCCCAGCCTGAGGCTCGTGCCTCTCGCATATCGCCAGGAAGGCGGAGGAGGTCGTGTTGGCGATCAAGCGTATCGTTGTAATAGTGGAGCTCTATCTCGGATAAATCGATGGGGACAATGTAACGAGACTGTGACGGAAGGCTAAACTCGCCGGCCACCTGTCGTCAGCGGGGTTTGTGATGTTGCACTCACTTCTTTCTTAGTGGTGCGGACCGCGAGGGTGCGGAAGAGACCTTCGAACGCAGGACGCATTGCTGGCTGTTGTAGACGATGCCACATATGGCCTTTATATGGGAGTACAGGAACACGAAGGAATTTTAGCGAGCCCATAAGGTCCTTGATGTCGTTCTTCGCCGGGGTTCCGGACACCGCAAGAGAGTTTCGCCGCGGTATGAGGGACACCATGTTGCTTAGATGACTCAGCTTGCGTCTCGATCCTCGCAAAAAAGAACGTACGCTGAGGCCGACTGGTCGCCTTGCAGCTGGACCTCGTCCATGATCACCCGCCACCACCTGATGCGCAGATCATGAACGCCGCAAAACATCCAGAAGGGCAAAGGACGAGAGACAGAGTCATATAGAGATAGGATGGCGAAAGCGAAAAAGGTGGAGCAATCAGTCAGCATGGGTGCCGCACAGTATGTACTACGCACTCGACCATGACCAAGGGACTCCTCGGACGCTCGCCTGGCTGGTAGTTCGCGTTGGACCTCCTTGCTCTGGGTGGTGCTGGTACCGCCACCTTGAGATCTTGCGCCACTGCATATGGGTCAGACATGACTGAGGGGAGACAAATCGATACTGACGGTCACTGTAAGGATTAGCAATGTTCAGGCCGGACATTCCGACTCACTAATATGTCGTCACCACAACATCGTGCGCACGCACGTAATCGACAAATAGCCTCCGAGTCCTCTCAAGCGAGCTCTCCTCCACAAAATCGCTGTCAAGCGAATCCTCCTCCTCATCTTGCTCGCTATATGCACTGTCGCTTTCGATTTCTACCTTGACACGGCGACCGCCGTTTAGCCGGGCATACTTTCTGACCGTCTCCTTGCGGAACTCCTCGTTATTCCGCTTCTGGCTCTTGGTCCGAGCGGTATTGTACGCGGCTCTCTGCTTCTCCAGACCCTTTTGCAGTGACTTCCAGCCCTCATACACGCAGACTCGCATACTTGGCGCATGAGCTTGCATCTCGGAAACCCACTGCTTGAGCAATGAAGGCGGGGTGACTACAAGCGTGGTCTATATTTGTCAGCACGTCGCCCTAGTCGCTATGAGCGGACCTACCCCGACTTCGGTGACATGGAGCTGCGCGGCCTCGTCCCACGCCGTTTTCCCCTCGAAAGCCGCAGTCTCAGCCTCACTCCATCGCCGCATCTCAGAGTCATCCGCCTCGAATGGTCCTCTCAGCAAATCAATGGCGGGGACCCTTTGCGCCTTTTTCGACCGATTTGGCGTTCCAGGGTCTCTTGACTTTCCTTTGGCTTTCGGCGTGGAGGACGTGGAAGATTCAGGTTCCTCGACAGCGGCTTGTGGAGCTGGCATTAATCGCGGAGTGGATCGAGGGTGTCGACGGAGTAGGATTAGGGCGATTGCTTCGACGGTCTTGCCCAGGCCTGCGGGACATGAGAGTCTGACAACAAACAGGAGTGAGGCTTACCCATCTCCTCGCAGAGCATTGTGCCTTTCACTCCGGATAGATCCAGCACCGTCGGCAACAGTTTCTGCTCCAGCTCATCCATCTCCTCTTGCGATCTTCGTTGAGCTTGGTCGGAAGCCTTGCCTTTCCCTTTACGAGTCACCTGGACAGCTCGACTCGGGCCGATATGCAGCATATCACCAGTCACGCGTCGGTAAGCAACGCGGCCAAAGCTCTTCCCGAAGTCGTGGATATTCCAGAACCCAGTTGGATCGGCACTCGTTGTAGGCTTGACATCCCGTATCGAGGATCCTTCTCGCTGCAGGAGCACCGCCACCGTCCGTGCTTGAAAGGGGAGTAGCCGTGAAACCATCTCCTTTGGCTGAAGTGATGCTGCTTGAGAATCGGAGTGAAGATGGGGCGCTGGGCGGAGGCAAGCGAGAAAATGTCGGAGTGCTGAAGCGCGGGCCTCGGATTCGGATCTTGTTTTGGCGGTAGGAGGGGCAGGGATGAGGGAGTGTAGGATGAGCCCGAGCATGTCCTTGCCGGTATCCGGAAGAGGGTCATAGATGACCGCCATGTCGAGGTAGACGTCGACCGTGACGAGCAGCTTTATCTCCGCCCCTGCTTTCTCCCCTTCGCTGTCCGGAACCCAACAGATCTGCACACCAGTCTCAAGGGAGACCCTCCGCTTGTCATCCCTGTAAGCTATTCTCCTAGTCGCCTTCTCGTCAGGATCCAGGGCGAGCGCAGCGTGCATCCAGTTCTGCATATCCATCATCGACGAGCTGGGCATCCACTGCTTGCCTTCCGGCTTGATCGATGGGGCAAGCCATATAAGGGGGCGTTTGGCGTGGCTGTTCGTGAGGAAGAGCTCGATGGTATCTGCTTGGCGAGAGGCGGTACCTTGGGGGAAGCGGAGCATGCGCGGAGTAGAGGGCATTAGAGCGAGAGGTGCAAAGGGGGCTACAGCGGTTCGTAGGTCATCGCGGAATGTGGAGAATGCCTCGTATTCTGGATTGGGACGATCAGGCGTCCGCCAATATCGGAGCATCTGCTCGGGTGGGTTGAGAGAGCACTGCAGGTTGAGAGTATGAAGGTGGAAATTCGAGGAAGTGGAGGCTTCCGGTTGGAGGTCCGAGCTCGAGCTGCGTGCTGGAGCTGCTGGGAGCATTAGCTGACTGAGTCGGATTACGAGCTTCATCACGATCGGAAAGCTCACCAGGGATGTCACCCTGTCCAGTCTCCGCACGTAGCTCGATCGCTGCGGTGACAGCCTTTGCCAGCTGAACCGTATCATACTGGCCCACCCGTAGCTCGGTGTACTGGGCGCTGGAGGACGGGAAAGGGCTCGACATGCCGCCCGCCCAGCCAAGACACCGTTCAAGACGGAACCTCAGCTACAACGCGGGCTATGGCGACCGACAAGGCATCGAAAAGTAGGCTTGCCGTTCTTGCACGACACAACGAAACAAGTCCAGGACTTATCGCGACAGGAGACCTCCAACTTTAGTAGCTTTCCCACGGTGAGGAAAGTGGTAATGAGTAGCCCGGAATCAAAAGCCTGCTCAAGATTGATTTTGTCGCCACTGCGCGACCGCGTCTTCCGTCGTGTTCCTCATGTAACGTTCCCGTGATGGCTTGACCAGCTTGTCAGTGCCAAGCATGGCCTCGTACCGTCCCTCTACCCTCGACCTCTCATTGGGTAGCGTCACGCTCTTTACGACACTTCGTAATCCGAATTCGATTTGTCAAAATCGTCAGACCGAGCTACCTTTCTCTCAGTCTTCTCCCACCTCTCCACCTTCCTCTCCGCTCGCTCCGCTTCCGCAGCCTCGAGGGATGTCGGGGACCTCGAGACCCGATGGACACGCTGCGGCATCATCTGACATGGACTTCTGGGGGATCGAGGATATTACAGATACGCAATGGGCGGTAGATCCTGCCGATGAGGAGGAAGATGAGCAGGGGAATCGAGAAGCGATCGAGCTGGAGCAGGACGGGTTGAGGATCCAGGCGGTACAGCAGAGGAACCTAGACAGGGCAAGGAGAGAGGATCCGCGGAAGACAAAGCTTGGTGCGGGTTGCCGAGCGTTTCACAGTGATTGGCTAATGAGGATCGTCCACAGCTGAGCTGAAAGCCAGACGAGCGAATCGTCCCGTCAGATCCGAATCCCCCGAGGACCTCATCGATCTCTCCTCTTCTTCTCCGAAAGCTTCCTCCTCTCGCCCAGACGCCGATGATTCCCAAACTCCCGAAACCGCCCTGCAGCCTGTTACACCGCACGCTGGAGGGTCGACACCTATCCCATGGTCGCTCAGCCCCGAAAACGACGAGAATGAACCGCCCGTCTGGCTGTCAGGGAGGAAGAGAAAGGCGCACGCCATCGTGCTCTCCGAGCCGGATTCAGAGGACGAGAATCCATTAGCGACCTCGAGGAGAGATAAGGGCAAGGGACGAGCGCCTTCACCGCACGAGCATAGCGAGGCGGAGATCGTTCGCGACTTCGATCCCGGAGATGAGGAATTTGGAGGCGAAGCGGTTCGAGACGTCGAGGATGAGTACGATAAAGCTTTAGACGACTTTGGCGATTTCGATTTCGATTTCGATTTCGATCTCGACAAACTCAACTCGAACATCGCTACTCGCCACACATCCCCCCTTCCCAATCCCCGAGCTCCGCTAGCCCCAATACCACCGAATCATCAGTCCTCTTTTACCGATACTTTGGACCAATTATCGGGACTACCAATGCTGCACCAGTTGTCCGACCGGGAACAGGAGTTTTACAAGAACCATTGGCGGAGGGGGGCTGATCGTGCTGAGGAGAGGAGGGAGGAGTACAACGTCCCGGCGAGGGTGCAAGCTGCTCCCAAGACAAACGCTGTTGCGAAGAGAGGTGGGTTCAAAGCTCGAGGGAGTGGACGAGGGAGGGTTAGAGGGCGTAAGCGGTGACGAGCATGATCTGTTATGATCCATGATATCAGGAGGCAGAGGGCGGAGTGACCGCGAAATGCGAAAAGGCAAGTATCATCGAGTGCAGTTCAGTCTCCATGCCTATGCTACACCATGCAGTCCATGCTCATCCACCTGTCTCGACTTGGCAAGAGATCCCATCACTTCTTCCCCTTCTTCCTCCCCGCCGACTCTGCCAATAGTCCCGCCAGCTCCAGAGCATCCCTCGCAGCCTGATTAATATGCTTGAACCGATCTGCGCCAAGCAACGTCCCACCGTACCATCTCGAGACCACGACCAGCACGTTCTCAAGCTCAAGGATCTCCAGTAGGTGTCTGAGTCGGGCTCCAGCTTGTGTCTCCCCGTCGTCATCGTAGTCTGCTCAAGTCAGCTCCTTCACATGACCATCAAGCGGGGGGGACACACCGGTGTTATACACTACTCCAGCTGCCCCACCCACATCCTTCGCGATACGATAAGCGAATATCGCCGGATGTGCCGCTTTCGCAATCTTCCGATCACTCAACAGCTCGTGAATCACAAGCGGGACCTCCCTCTCATCCGTCACCCTTATAGCATGCCCCACAAAAGCCGATCGTCGATCCACAATCGGTTCCGACGAAACGATCTTCAAACCAGGAAACATATCCGCTTCCGCCCTTGACACCGCCTCTGGTGTCTCCCCAGTAGGGGGCTCCCCACTCCTCGAGTACGAAAACGTCGACCGCAATGGACTGGGACGAGTTTCGAATGCCTGGGTCATGGGGGAAGCGCCATCGAGTTCAGACATCGCTCGTCCTTCTTTCCCGTATTTCCGATCTGCTTCACGTACTTTTTCGCCTTCTGCACCTTCGGATAGGCGGGCGGCGTACCATTTCCGGACTAGGCGCTGGACGTGCGTGAGGCCTTCGAAGACACAGACGTCCCCGGTGGTGAAGGGGATGCCGGAGGAGGTGATGTAGGTGCGAGTGATGTCGCCGACTACCGAGCATTAGCGAGGAATAGACCCACTGTATACCCAAACCTACATAGTCCGGCGTCGATGGAGAAACTCCCAAGATACCGACCGAGAAGCTGTAATTGAGGGGGACTAGAATTGGGATATGTCGGTGGTAAGCTGACCAGCACCCTCATCCTCGGTGCCTTCTCCGGCATGACCTCCGCCTTCACGCCATCCAGCATCTCCCCTTCCTCCCAAGCAGGTATCGTCACCTCATATCGTATCCGATCCCCTGTCGACAGTCCATAATCATTATCGAACACCGCGTCATCCCACGACACACTTCCTCTCCGTCCACCTCGCGCCCCCATCGAGATAGAAGCGGGTAATTCAAGATCATCAAATGTGATAGCGCTGTCTGTGGTGTAAGGTTGAGGGATCTCGCCCATCAAAGAAGGTGGGCGGGAGGTGATGGAAAGTTTGACGGAGGAAGCCGAATAGATGGAGAGGAGAGCTTCGAGCTCGTAGCCGATCGCTATCAGGTGAGGCTCCGAATCCGCATGTCCAGACGAGAGGAGATGTTCGATGAACTAGAGGGATCAACGAGGCAAGCGTACGAGACCATTGCTCACTCTGACCAAAACGGCTTGAGAATCTCTCTCTACCGGCGGGCTCCGCCTCTTGTCCTCTAATGGGATGGGTGATGGTGTCTCCCCCGCTTGAAGGGGCATCGGTGGGAAGCGAGCCGTGAGAGACGGAGGTGGGGAAGTGTGGAGGGTCAGGCTGGAGAGGGAATCGTCGAAGGATGAAGCGGAACCTTGATGGATCGGAGCGGGTCGTCCAGCGGATTTCGCCATCGTGAAGAGATCGATCCTGAGTTTTAGGATCGGTGCGCTGGCGGCTCATGCATCCCGTCCCGATCCATCGGGCTGCCTAGGGGTAAAGCCTATCTCCATCATTGTATGAGGCTTCGGAAGACCTCCTGTGGCGCCTATCCGAACCAGGCACCCAGCGAGCGCCTCACCCGACACCCGACTAAACTCTTCCACGCGCCATCCAATCTCTCCTTTCTTCCTGTATATACCCTCGGAAAGGCTTTCTTTTCTTGTCGCTGTGTAAGGGACCATCCCTCATGCTCCCCTTACCCACCTCCTCTCGGCCCAAACAAACCCGACTCTACTTCCCCTCCCTCCCCCCTACCCAATCCTACAACTCCCAAACCCTCTTCACCTACCTCCGTTCCCGAACCCGACTGACCAACCTCGCCTTCCTCCTCATCCTCACCGCATTCTCCTTATCCCTACTGATCAACCTCGACCTCTACCTATCCCCTACCAACCCATTCCCAGCACGTCGAAAAGAGCTCGAGGTGCCCCCGTCAATCGAGATGACCATCGAGCGAGATCCGAGGTTTCAGGAGCTGGATCATTTGATACTCGTTGCGTGTCATGCGATTTGGACGGGCCGTGATGGGAATGTGGCGGGTGCGGATGAGGATTGGGTGTTGGAGCCGATGCAGAGGGGTGGGAGTGTGAGGACGTTCATTAAGCATATCCAGGAAGGAGTCAAGCTGTTACGGGGGGATCCAAAGGCACTACTCGTCTTCTCGGGGTGAGCGATACCATCTACTGCTCACAGATTCCGACAGTGCTAAGCGGGACCCGCAGCGGAGCAACCCGACCACCCCCCAGCCCACCATTACCCGAGTCCCTATCCTACCTATCACTAGCCAACGCCCTCTCCCTCCTCCCCTCCAATCCCCTACCCTCAATAGAAGGTGCCAGACAATCGCTCCCGCTCAACCTCCGAGCTGCGACGGAGGAGTACGCATTAGACAGCTACGAGAACCTCCTCTTTGCGTTGGCGAGGTTTCGAGAAGTCACGGGGAGGTGGGCGGAGAGGGTGACTGTGGTGAGCTACGGGATGAAACGGCAGAGGTGAATTCTTTCTCGTTGACTCCCTCTTCTCATTGAGCAGAATGAGTGAATGAGCTAAGCTGTGAGCATCAGGTTCGAGCAGTTGCATCGTGCGGCCATCGGCTTCCCCCCGGACAGGTTCAGTTATGTCGGTATCGATGACGAGGGAGATACCACCGAGCATTACGCTGGCGAGGTGAGCATCCCTCCCCCCTAACATACACACACACAGCCTCTTCCTCCCCCGCTGTGTCCTGTGTCGCACGAGAGTGACCCCTCGTCAGCTGAAACACGGCTTCACCCCCTTCCTAACCTCCCCATCCGGCTGTCACCCTCCTCTATCCACAAAACGACTCCTGCGGAATCCGTACTTCCGCTATCATCCATACCATACATCCTGCCCCGAGCTCGTGGAGCTGTTGGAGTGGTGTCCCCTACCTAGCAGCTCTCTGCCCGAGATCGACGTGGAAGGTGCATTGAGAGGCGAGAGGGCGGTGTTTGATGGTTGGGTGCCGTGGGGTGAGGATGGGGAAGTGAGGTGGGGTAGGGAGAGGGATGGATAGGAATATGGGTAGATCTTGTCGCAATCAATGCATCTTGTCAACGCAAATGATCTCTTTACCTCCCTCCAATCTTATCCTCTCCCTCTTCGACACCACACACCACACTGACACATATATTTGAGTCTATCGAGAGATATGGATCCCCGGGTGCCGGCAGGAGTTGGCGGGCGGGTCGGATCGTAAGCTTTCCTGCCTTATTGAAGATTTTTCAGTATTCATGCTTCTACCCGTCTTTGCGTTGATATTTTGCGTCGTCGAGGTCCTCGGCCAACAAATCTCTTGCCCAAGATGTTTTTAGCTTTTAACTCTTTGCGCCAGACGAGGCATTAGTGGTTTGAGATAGTGGGTCTCGCCATGATGCATCACAGCGCAGTCCTTTCAATTTTCATAAATAACTATCCATACATCTATCCGTGCACCTCCTGCACTATATCCAATTTATGAAAATGCACAAGACTCGTGGACGGTCCAAGATCCTATCACTAGGCTCACCTTACTCCTACTCCGGCTCTGGCTTGTATGTTTTTCGTTTACTGCTTTGGGGATGGTGTTGCCAGATGTTCGTGCCGGGTAGGAGTGGATCGCGGGATGGATGAGGCGGTCGATGAGTCGTGCTGGCGTGTATTGTCGAGCGGAACGATAGAACGCGAATAAGACGGAAAGGAATCTTGTCGAGGGTAATAAGAGAAATATGGGTTAGAGTGTAGTTGTTTGGGCCGACTATCAAAGCCGCCGTATCCGGTGTCCGAGCCTACCCGGAGGGCAGGTCCTTTCCTCACTCACGCACCTGCATGCCGCCAAGGCGGCGGCGCTGCGTTTTGGAGGTGGTTGAGTGAAGGAGAAGGGGGACATAACATGGCGGGGAGAGTGGAGTCGGTGAAATGTGATAATGAGAACAGGGAGATGGAGACGTCGAGGACGAAGTCGGTGAAGCGCGCAAAGCAACTCCGCGTTATTTGTGCCGCCCATAAAAGGACGGCTAGATGAGACCTCCAGACTCGGCGCGCCGTTGTACCCTGTTCTTGGCGCGAGCGACCGATGGAGCGATGCCCTGACGTTTAGCTTCGACGAGTGGTCCGTCCGAGTGAATACCCTGGCGATGACGTTCGAGATCGTGAAGACGAGAGAAGCCGCGTTTGCAGGTCGAGTGCGGGCAGAGGTGCGGTTTCGGGCGCGTCGGGTTGTGCGTCTGAACGTGGGACTGCGGAACATCAGCGATATGCACAGAATTCGAAGAATCAGCTCACCTTTAGATTGAATGCCCTTGCAAACCCGCGACCGCACACTTTGCATTTGTGACGCTTACTCGGGTCCTCCGGAGTCTTGCCTGGGACATAACCCCGTCCTCCACCATGCGAATTGGGCACCGGCGTCTCGGCGATGATCGGCTTGACATCCAAGTCTCGGGGACTCTCCCGGCTGTATAAGCTGGCCTGGTCTTTCTCGGCATCGTCGAGCTCGTTCTCTCCTTCGGGGGAAAACTCAGCGATCGGAGGAGCCGCGACCATCGAGAGACTCGATGTCGATGTCGCCAACGGGGTCGCCATGACGGGCGCTGCGCTGGAATAGGTCGGCGTCGAGAGGAACGGCGACGGCGTACTGGACTGCGTGGAGGTAGACTGTCGAGACCAGATCGCATTTGAGGCAGTGGAGACTGGTGTCATGGTAGACATGTAGTAGCTCATCGTCGCTGACTGCGATCGCGCCATCGCTGCGTCGTGCGCCTGCATATGCGCTTGTGCTTGTACGTGAGCCATCGCGGCAGATTGTTGGGACTGGAAAGCGAAGGACGGCTCCCACACCATCTGACCGCCACCGATGTACTGCTGGCTCGGTGTTGTCTGGTATGCAAGCATGTTGCTGCCATAAGGCGAAGAGGTCGTCTTCTCATCTGGCATGGAACACGCAGCGAGCAGCACGTCGAGCTCGAGCTGCTGAGCTCGGGCGTCGACTTCGGCTTGATCGGCGAGTGCCTTGTAGTGGAGATACCTCTCGAGATGATGATTGCTCAGAGCCTCGACCGCGTCCGCGCCGCTGGCGCCATCGACCGGGAAAAACGCTCCGACGTCTGCGATGGACGACTTTGGCGATACGAGGATCGTCGAGTCTGGGGAAGTCGATGCGATGGGCGAGAGTGCGTTCAGATCGTCGAAGAGTGTGTTCGAGCCGGGTGAACAAAGGGTGAAGGAATCCAGATCAAAGTCGAGCCCACTGTCCGATCCACACCCCACGGACGGAGGAGGCGACCGAAAGGTGATTGAAGGGTCGGGCTTGTCGAGAAAGAAGGGAAAGGGGGTGGCGGGGAATGACATGGGCGGCGGGAGTTGATACGAGGCAAAGCGGCAGGTAGGCCGATGCGTCAACCTCAAGTCTCGAATCGTCGATGCACCAGTCGATGGTGGTATGTCTCGAGTGCCGCTATGTATTGTAAATGTATGCCGAAGACGAAGATAGGAACATAAGAAAAAGTGGAACTGATCCAAACAAGGGGAGAAATGGGAGGGGGCCGCGGTGCGGCGTTCTCGAAATGCGGTGTAAGGGAAAAAAAGCCTCAATACCAATCCCGAGACGTGGCAACGGGTCAAATGTCCCCGAGCCTCCTTCACACCATTCCGGCTTTTCCGGCTCCGGCCGCGGACGTTGCTCGCGCTGGGATCGTAGATTGTCCATCTGCTCGGTTGCGCAGTCTTGGCGATCTTCTCGGCATCCCGTTTCAGCAAAGCACAAAGGAGGAGACGTATCACTGCGCAAACGCCGGTACGGAGGAGGGCTCATGCCGTGCATTTCCAGTGATCAGTGTCAACGTGGAAGGTCATACCGAGATATCTATCCGTCGAGCTTCCGTCTGCAGCCGGCCGAAATGCTGTCATACCGCTGATTCAGTCTTAGTGAGTCGGATTGCATGGTCATGCCGGGCTGTAATCTGGAGTCCACCAAAACGACGGCCTACAAGATCTGCACATCGTACATTCCACATGTCCTCCCAGCGATATCATATCCTCATCGTGTATATCATCCTCTGCAATTAGATTCTCCTCATCCGAAGTGCCGTAGCGCACCACTTCTGACATGCCCTTCACAGGCGCTCCGTGACCACCTCAAACCCCTCACCCCTCGCGTCATTCCTTGTAATATTGGCATCCTGACCCGCCAGGGGCTCTTTGGTCGCTTCAAGCCCGACACCCGTCCCGCCGCCGCTCGGTAGTTGCACACCACCAGACATACCCGACTCGTAAGGCTTAGAGTTGAAAGAGTTGGGGCTTGAGGCAGTTGACGTGGATGGCTTCGATGTTGGCGGTGTGTATGCGGTGCTCGTCGGAGCGGACGCTCGGGCGAGAAGTGATCGGAAGACCTTCTCGTGGACCCTGAGCGCGCCGTGGGTCTTTGGGTGGGCTAGGTAGGCGAGGAAGACGAGCTTGAGGGTGTAGTATTGCGCTGTAGGACATCAGTATCACCTAGATCGTCTATGACCCCGTGACATACGGATTCGCTTGGCCAGCACGCCTGAAGCAAGACTTTCGAGGAACTGCACGAAACCGAGGACAACGTAGTAAGCCAATAGGGCCTTGCTCGAATCATCGTTCGCTGCGGACGAAGATCGGTCGAGTATATTCACAGCGAGCAATGTTGGCGGGAGGAAAGTAAGCAAGTTAGTGGTCGGAAGAGCGAGGCCGAAGAGGTTGAGTGGGATGAGGATGAGGTAGCTGAAGCATCTCTCAGCTCCTTTGTCCTCAAGGAGCACGTAGATACTCACGCAAATGCCCCACCAAGAACCAGTACCACACGGTCTACACCGGTCCTCGCTTCGAGATCCCTTACAAAGCCAACCCGGCCTAAAGCTTGACGAAGCTGGTCGATCTGCTTCGCGGCGGCTCCTTTGGCATTCTGGACAGCAGGATGATCGGTCGCTGCATCGAGATCGTTTCCAATCTTGTTGAATCGTTGGCGAAGGCCGGTCGCTGTCGGAATCGAGGACGAAGTTGAAGTAGAAGTACTGGACGTCGTCTGAGTTTGGGCAGAAGGATTGGGTCGGACGCCTAGGGCGGGTATACTCTCTGGCCCGGAAGGGAAGGTCTGCAGGGTCGAAGGGTCGATATGAGCGGAGGTGGTAGGATTCATCGTATACGTTCGATAGCTTTGTGATTCGTCAAAAGTGAGTACTGTTTGTTTTCGAACAAGCTGAACGGAATTCTCTTTTACCGCGGAGGATCATTGCGTCATCGTTCTCCCCCGCGTCATGGACTCGGGGGTTTGCAATCATGTGGCGTTTCCCCGTCGTTTCTGCAACGGATGTCTGACAGTCTCAACATTCAAGCTAACCACAACCACAGCAGTCCAACTGGTCGCTTTATAATACCTCTGCATACCTCGGTCCTTTCCGCTCTTGCCACTCCCAAGCCCGAGGCCTTATGATCCTTCTCTCCATTTCTACGGCATTCTAGAGGTTTACTAACCCGCGTCCTCTGCTTGTCCGTCAGACACATGAGCATCCGCGATAGTCGGCAACTATTGCGGGTCCGGCCTACTGTGAGGGTACTTACCCGCTGACCCGTGTGGATTGAGGTACCATCAATAACTCTTGAAACGAAACACGAGGCTATCAACGGTCGTACCTGTTCGGTCGTTGCATGTGCTTGACAGTTCTGGACATGCGGTCAAATCAGTCAGCAGTGTTGATCCCATGAATGATTGCTCTTGGTACGAATTTATAGGTACATTGGGTAATGTCGGTGACAGTTGCAAACATGCGGAAGTGATATTCCGGTGTTATCGTATGGTGACGTAGATCGCGGTTATGCCGGGATGGTGTCATAACACCGCGAGAAGAGGTCGTGAGGGTTGATGGGTCGATGTGAACGAATGTGGTAGGTTTGCTGCGATCAATGTCATGGTCTATGACGTCGAACAGAGATGAACGGCGTGGCAAAGGCCGATAAGAGCTGAAGCGAGTGCCGGCGTCATCAAATGAGAACCGTTACCGGTTGGTTTCCGCTACAAACGGCCACGGAAACCACACCAAGCGGTCTCGGATATCACCGCTATCGCCGAGCCAGTATTTGGCTCAGCCGTCTATACGTCCAACCTGTCACCATGGCACAAACCGCTCCCATGGCCATGCCATCGCAAGGGATGCCAACGGGTATGCAGCCACCACCTCTTGAGATCCCCGTCAACCCAGGTCTACAGACTCTGCTCGACTCCTTACCCCACAACCCCATCCCCTTCGCACTTCAAAACGCGACCATCCCGAATATCAATCCGCCCCGGACCAATACGATCGTCACCTGCCCGGCACACAAGGCGTCATACTGCGAAGCATGTGGAGTGGATTTCAATGCGCTCAATTACATGCATCAATTTCTCCGGACCGCACCAGCAGAAGCGATCCCACCGCCTCCAAACGTGCAACCTCCACCACAACGGGCCGAGGTGATCAAGAATGCCAAAGAGGCGGGAAACGTGAGGGCCAGCCTCTTATCATATCGTGCTGACAGATTTTGTAGACCGCGTTCAAGGCTCAGAATTTCCCTTTGGCGGTCCAGCACTACTCGAAATCCGCTGACATGGCATTGTCCCGTCCGCCCTGGGAACTGGCATCGGTCTCGAGGGATGAGACGTCAATCGCCCTGTGTAACAGATCGGCAGCGTTCGCGTTTGCCGGTGCTTGGTAGGTCCATCTGCTTGATTATGCTGACGGACAGGGCGAACGCGCTGGCGGATGCGGAGGCGGTGGTGGCATTGAAGCGGCCATGGACAAAGGGGCATTTCCGGTCGGTCAGCCTCCTATAGGTCGACTTCAGACGCTGAGCAGGTGCAGGAAGTCAAGAGCTCTAGTGGGGCTCGGACGATTAGAAGAGGCACGTCAAGCGCTGGTGGACGGCTTGCAGTTCGAGCCGAATGACAAGGTGTGTGCGTCGACGCTGGCGAGGCATTCGCTGACGGCCTGTTCGCCAGGAGCTCAATGTATTCCTCAACGAGATCGACGACAAGCTGAGGGAGGCCGGAGACAGCTTGTACCAAAGATAACGATACGAGACTGTAGACTAGCTGCGCTTCTGGACCGGTCGATCGCAATCTTCTGCGACACCAACGCAGATCCGCCTGAGACACCATGACTTCACCTCTTCTGACCCGAATCGTCCCAATCCTTATGTCTGCTTCTCACTATGTTCTAGTCCATGCCTATGTCGAGCGGATCTCACACTGTGACACCCGACCGAGGGGCATCACCTGCCGATCAATCTCGTCATACCCTGAGCGGAAAGGACCACCACCAGTATCCGGCCCTGAATGGCGTGGCTGATCCTCTGCTCGGTCTACCGTTCCGCTGTCTACCATCTCCCGGCTGCTACTCACGAGCTTCTCCACCTCTGAACGTACGCTGCTTGACCTTCTTGTTTCCCTCGTTCTTGCACAGGATGCCTCTTAAATGTCCTGACCAAGCGCCCACATCCAAAAGACAGCGGACGACGAAGATCGAGGTGCCAGAAGATGGGGTCGATCATGCTTGCTGGGCGATTCAAAGGGTGAGAAGCTGGCCGAGCGGTATCGTGAGAGAGTCAGTAGAAGGAAGAGCATTGCGGAGGAGGCTATGATGATTATGAAATACGTGGGCAACCGCGTGCAGACGCCGAAGTTGCCGCTGCTTTGCATCACTTCATCTCGCACGATAGAGATATATGGCACGAGAGGATGCCTACGGCGAAGGAGCTTCGACCTGTGAGTGATACCATCCTCTCTCAATTTTGACGCCTCTAGACACTACCTCTCACCGAGGAGCTCCTCAATCTCGCACTCGTCCCATTCGCGTCTCCACCCGCATCCCTCCGCTCATTTCGACCAATCGGCAGTCTCGCTGTGTCGTTTCGAGACGACCACCTAGCCAATCACGGTGTCGGATCTCGCCAACCGAGTCGTTGCGGAGACAGAGCCTTCGAATGAGTCATCGTCGCAGTGGAGGCCATACCTTCGGGAAAGAGAGTACTGCATTCCCGACGAGCTGAGAGCGGAGCTGCTCATCGTGAGGAAGCAATATCCCGGTGAGTCTGGCGTCTTTCGTCTTGCTGAGCAGATCTCATGTGAATGTAGCTCTTGCCCCCCCGAAACTCTCGTGTTGGTTGTCCGAGCTCCGAGATGCACCCGCTCAACCCGTCTGGCTTCGGTATTTCGGCGTGATCATCGCCTCTACCCCCTTAGATCGCTTTACAAACGACATCGATATGGAGGGCCATTGTCTCTTCGCGAATTCAACAAGGCCACTGCCAAGGCCAGGGAGAGGGTGTGCCTGCTACTTGGAAGGTGTATCTCGCTGAAGGTGAGCAGCGAAAGAGGACCAAACCAACAGTAGTCAGGACGAACAACTGAATGCTGCGACCTTTGACGCTCAACTCTCGCTCACGGCGGTTGTCACCACAGTCCCGCGGCATCATCCACCATATCCTCCAGCAATACCCCCTCCAGCCTCGTTCCTCTCCACCTACTCTCCTCGGCACCATCTCTCTCGGGCAAGCACTTCAA
>JAABUH010002278.1_pt1 | contig 18796 bp, 30 predicted proteins | sample 5559121 | NCBI WGS metagenome assembly JAABUH01 (sample SAMN10711871, study PRJNA513364) | rock metagenome | isolation source: Antarctica rocks | place: Antarctica: Victoria Land, Battleship Promontory nord | collected 2015-12-28
CAAAACTGTCGTATTAGTAGGCCTTATAGGGATGCACAAGACAGGCTGCTCTGGAGAGACAAGACTTGTCCTGCACGTACCTAGCTCATCATGAGCTGGAAAGCGTTTTAATTATTATTATTATTAATGTGGACTTAATTGCCTGTATATGGACCAGCTGTCCGTGCAGCACCATGTCTTACTCTGAGTACTCTGAGCTCAATAGCTTTCATGCTGTGCATGTATTTTATAATTTCGCACATGAATGGGGTTAACCAGTCGCTGTTTATCTTGATTGCACACGCGCTCACTGAATACAAAGCTCATCCTGTGCATGTCAGCAGACTCGAGAAAAAGATGAGGCAATTCGCATGACTGCTGCATCAACTGAACTTCTGAAATAAGTGACGCACATGTACATCACAACAACCTCTTCAGTGAGCCAAATTGTTGGCGGGTCCCACACATCACCAAAGGCATCAAACCCTAAAAATTGGGAGTTGTCATATCGAGCCACATGTATGAAGGAAAACATGTGACGCTCAACAAGCATCGCCATGCAACTGCTTATGTATGCAATGCAATGCAGGGAGTGCATGCGGATAGAGTTGGGACAGATCTGTTCTAAATGCACACTAATTAACTCTAGAGGATATAGTTGCAAGGTGACAGTGCAGGATCTGCCTGTCAAGAGTTGTGACCTAGTGTTGTCTAGGCACTGAAGTGCTCAGCTCTTTACAGGTCTAGCTACAGACTGTGCTACAAGACTTGAACCTTCTAGACGAGATGAGTGCTCATATAATGCGCTGCATAAGATACTTCCAAACTTCATCCACGTGGCACACAGAACCCAAGTGTTTGATGACTGATCTAGTCAACATCAGCTATTCAATCGACCTGGTCAAAATTACTGCCAGTTTGCATGCTACTTGGCCATATGTACAACAAGCTCAGGCCAGCCAATTGCTGCCTGATACATACTTGCTCACATATCTAATGTTTTGTCACAAACACACTTACCTACTATAGCTAGCACTGCTGGGCATGGTTTTGAAGGCCATCCAAAGCACAGGAAATGCAAAAGCAGCAGTGATATTCCCAGACCTGAATCGTGCAATTATGCGCTCTGCACGTTCCAGGTCATGCGATTGTGCTTGTGCCATGAATGCCGCATACTCCGCCTCTGATTGCCTTCCGTGCTTGCTGTAGTTGACATACCTGATCAGGTTACAAGCTCTGGTAAAACGAGTTGCCATGGACACAGCTACTGCCAGCCCAGCCATGCACAAAGCATATTGCTGGTAAACTTTGCGCATGTTTAGCTTGTTTGCCAAGAAGGAACTGTACAAAGGAGCTGCTGTGTTATATTGGCCTTGCACACCTACACCAGGGACAACAAACAGCAGTGTGATGGAGGTGTGGCTTCTAGACGAGGGCCGACGACATATGTACGATAATGACCCATGCTGTGTCTCTCCACGCTTTGCTGTATGAACTCGGAAAACAAAGTGCGCAACGAGCTTCCACAACAAGTACTCACTCCGGAATACTTGCACAGTAGGATCCTTGCACAGTAGGATCATATCAACAAGGCGAGGCAGGCATGACGCTGTATGTACAAGTCATTGCCAGCGCAGAGCTATCACAAAGACTGTGGTCTGCTCGGTTGGGGACTGCAAAACCGTAGTGTTCATGTGTAAGCAAGCTTGTGGATCGTACCGTTGCCGTCTCTCAACGTCATCCAAGCTGCCACTTGATGCACAGCAAAGCCTCGAAGTGATGCAGACGCTCGCAGGGTAGAAGTGTGATGTCAAAGGAACATGCTTGCTCACACAATATCCTTAGTCTGATTTGTAATCATGCCCCTGACCTGTAGTACCGGTACTGGAAAAGCAAGCAAGCATTTGCAGATGTAAACAGGGGCCATTTCGAACTGTCATGATACCTGAGTTAATCATGAGGGCATGTCAGGTGTAGTTTCACAAGTACTCTGACAACAATTCAGAACTCTCCCTAATTGAAAGACAAAACAAAAACACCGTGCAGCCGACCGCTTCACCTTACAATTCAGCATGCAGTCGCCACCAGTCATCTACATTTACTGCAAGCAGAATCAACTGTGTCTGAGCTATTCGCTATTCACTGGCCAGTTCATGTTGCAAATGAAACATGCATGTTTTCCCTTGCCTTGATGTGCTGTGCCTCAAGCTGTGCAGGCACACTTGGCAGCAAGTCAGAAACGCCAATGAAGAAGCCACAACTGTTGCAAGGCAGCTATATATCGTATATGACTGCAACAAATCCACACACAACGCGCTGGCATTCTCTGCTTCATTCACTCTCACTCCTGACCTACCCTACACAATGCAGCCAAGCAGGGCAAAAAGGGCGCTCGCGTATATATAGCCCACCTCACATGCCACAGACAGCTCATTGATGCTGGCAAACCTTTCACAGCCTTGCACCCAGTATAGTGGCTCGACCATAGTAACACACCAGAATAAATACTTGACAGCATTTCTGCTCGCACAAGCAAATGTTGCTCTACACAATCTACAAATTTCTAGCTTGGATGCAAAAGAAAAGTATATGCCTTTCAGGAATCATAACAGGAGCCTCCTAAGGCAGCAGCCTGGAGCTAGGAAAGCCATAGCCTAAAGGGAACAGAAAATCCCCAAACTTGGTAGGCCTAGACTTTCTGGCTTCACTAGATTGTTCTATGAGCTACAAGAATTCGGCGTAGTCAACTGTCCTGTTGTTGGTTGGCTGTAGAGGCCTAGCATTAGCACGCAATCCAGGATTTGCCTTGTCAGCATACTGCTGAAATTGATCCACCTGGCTGCCAGGGATGGTGACCGTATCTGCAAAAACAAACCACTGCACGTCCTCAGAACATGGAGGTGTCGTCAGGGAGCCCACGTAGTGAATGTATGGTCTGTGTCCACTGGCCTCCTGCTGAGGCAGTAGAGCCTCAAGCTGCATGGGCTGCTGGTCTGCTGTCTGTTGCTGATGGGAGGCCTCAGGTGCAAGGCTAAGGGCAAACTGCAGAGCTGGGTTTGGTGGCGAGGGGCCTTCCTCTAGCAGCACAGCCACCACAGCGAGCCCACCTGCACACATTTGTGGGTTTTCTGGGAAATGTGTTCAGTGACATGCATGGCCTCTGTATGTGTGTGCTGTCTTCTGACCAGATTCACAAGCTGGTGACAGGTGATCAAGCCTACTTGACGTGTTGTGCTTCAAGCTTTGAGCAAATATGCCAAGGCAGGGGTTGTCGCTCCAGTGCTGAGGCCAGTCTTGCAAACAGACTGCAGCTGCACTTGAGACATGAGCCCAGGCCTATGTAATTCATACATCAAGTGCTGTGACTGGACACAGGCTGCAGTCACCAAATGCCAAACAGCACTTTGCTCAAAGTGTCTGTAACAGCACTCCTCACAGCAGTGCTAGATAAGAAAGAAAAAAACAAAAGAAAAGACTACACCTTTCGGCGTCAAGTTAATGAGAAGCCAAGTATTATACCGGGCTGCCCAGGCACAGCAGTGCTATCTGTACAATGTGCATTGTGAGCCGTCTCATGCAACAAGATGTAACACTTTAGCGGCCTACACATTTGGCAAGGAGTGGCGTCAATGTGCAATCCCACCTGTCTTTTTATCCTTGTGCACCAAGTGGGCTTCCATTGCCTTCCTGACCCCATCAAAAGCATGTTCGCTCGGGGTGTGAAAGTGCCATTGCACCAGCTCCAGATCTCTGCCTGAAACTTGGGACATGTTTCCCTCTGGAGCATTGACCTGCAGCAAGGACCGATTGGGTCAAAGCAGCTAACACTGTTTGTATCAAAGTAGCCAATAGCAGCAGCAGCAAGTAGAGCACATGCAAAATACTACTTCCACTCATGGGTCCTTCAATATGTCAGTGAACTGATCTGGGTCAAACAAGTGGAAGTCAAGACGCCAACATATGTATTGTTGAAAACCTGGTTTGTAGACCACAGCACATGATGGACATGCGTAAAAATTGATGGACTGGCTCTAATCTGTTATCTGATGTTTGACATCATGCACCACAGTCGGGCGGTTGGTGACTGTGATGTACAGTTTGGTAAATACATCATATGAGGGCAGCATGGTACTCAGCATGGTCAAGGCAAGGCTGGGCAGGGCTGGATGAGGCAGAGCAAGGCAAGGTGTCAGCCAAGCTGCAAAATTCCGCCACCAATGCTCTGTAGCCTATGCACACGCTGCTGACCTCAGAAGCAAATGTACTGAACATGCTGATGCTCGCATCTGAAACAAGTGGGGCAGCTACCCACAACTTGTGGCTGGTGGGCTGGTGCCATAAAACAAGGCAAGCAGGTGGTGCGTCTCTTGACATATCTGCCGTTGTCTCTGGCATGCAACGCAGCATGACTGTACCACTGGTGACATCAGCTTAGTCACTGTGATGCCTATCTGAGTCAAACGCAGTTGCTGATTGCAGTTGTTATGGTACATGCAATGCACAGAGCTGCATAAAAAACATAATGAAAGTTGTCAAGCACTTGCTCACCTGCATGGTCCCATGGCCTGTGTTCTTCACCACTGCACCAATTTGGTTGTTATACTGGAAACTGATGTCTCCAAACCGATTTGGTGTCTGCTGAAACTTGAGCTCAAAGTGGAACTTGATGTCCCCAAACTTTTCCACCTTTTGCTCAAAGTCAAACTTGAAGTCTCCAGTATCGTTCAGCTCTTGCTGAAAATCAAACCCGAGTTCCCCAATATCATCTTGCTTCTGTGAATACAGGATCTTAATGTCTCCAATCTTCCGTTTCTGGCCATTGTTGGTTTCTTGATTACTCTGGGCAAAGTGCTCAGCCAGAGGAATGTTTATGGGCGATTGCTTCTCGCCAATGGAACATGTGCCTGTACCAAACACCATTTGCTCAGCTGCATATCTTTTGTGCCAAGGTCAAATACCACTGATGCTGCACTTTGATTCATGCTATTGACTTCTCCTAGCTCCTTTGTTCATTACTGCAACCCTATGTTGAGTGAATGTCTTCTAAGAGTCAACAAACATGCAGTTTGCAGACTTCTAACTTTGTGACAAGCATGCAACATGTGTTATGCCAAAATGACTTTTGTCAGGTTGTTCTTTTGTAGGTTGTTGCTGGAGCGACACTTGAAATGCAGCGTGAGCCAGCTTGTACATATACATCAGCAACGTGCATGCTGCGCGGACCAGACTATTTGTGTCCAGGAGACGTCTTGCGTCATTGATGAGGATGCAACATCAAAGCTTGCAATGCAGAATCTCCCACTGCAGTTGCTGCAGTCGTCTACCACCCGGTGATTTGTAGCTTGAAAATATGTGCTGTGCACAACTCACCGGGCCATGCTGAAGGTCCTGTATCACTACCAGCATATGAGAAGGAACCATGCTCCTCCGCCTGAACCAACTGTACGCAGCAGGGACATGTTGCTGCCAGCAACAATGCTTTGCCAGCCAACAAAAGCCTTCGCCTTGTAGTGACCTCAGGCTCTGCATGACAACGGCGTTGACAACGGAGCGGGAAGAGGCGCAGTGAGTCAGATATGATAAAATCATGTGCTGTTGGCAGGCACAGATCTCTCATGGTGTGCGGGCTTACCAGCACGCTGTTGTTGCTGTTGCTGAACGCGCTTTGCAGTGTATGGCTGTGCACTACTCCGAGGTGTCCTCGACCATGCGTGCTGAAATTTGGTAATTGGACTTACCAACAGCTTTTGTTGCAGCAAAGTTGGTGCGAAAATGGCTGAATTTGCCGGAGGGCCAAAAACGTGTTGCCCACTGATCATGATCAGTGTGACAACTTTGCCTTTGCCTAGCAAGCAGGCGCGTTGACGGTTGACAGCGGTCCTTGTCAGTCCAAATGAAACGTCACGCCCTGTCTCCTTCGCTCGATCTGCACGAGCCGCTCCTCACCGAACAACACTGCAGTCATCAAGTCAACACCACGCACGCTCGGCGTGCGACGTACGTAAGGCGTGCAGATATTTTGAACCTTTCGAAAGCTTCGAAACGAACAAGCCAATACAGAATATTGACTAACATTCGCAACGATGCTGCCTGAACCTCGGCTGCGACAGGAGCAGCTGCCAAAACCCCCTATCAGAAGTTAACCCCTTCCAAAATACGGCAAGCCTTGACAGCGGCTGGCCGTTGCTGTTTTCGCACTTCTTACGGCGAGCACAGCGATGGGAGTTCTGAAGGGTGATGCTCGACTTGCCTGCGTGGACCTTTCGAACTATGCCGAGAGAAAGCATGAGATCACTAAGCAGCTTATGGAGGCAGCGACAACTGTAGGGTGTGTCCTTGGCGTTTGCACGTGTCCGGTTATCGGCTTCCCGGACTGTATACGCTTCTCTGTCTTCGATTTTTCACGTCAAAGTGACAAAGGCTTAACCCCATGTGCAGATTCTTCTACGTGACAGGTCACGGTATGCCTCAAGAAGCAATTGACCGCTGCTTTGCGACGACAGAGAAGTAAGCAAAGTCGTGCTCCTCAGCCAACTCTGACTGCACAAGGGTATCGCACTTGAAGCGCGTTGTGCCCCGGGCGCACCGTGTTCTGTGTCTGCAACAAACGTTTCTTTCAGGTTATGGCCTGTGACATATGCAGGATATTGGCGATGGAAGAGAAGCCTCCTATGCAGAAGCAGAGCTTTGCTTACATCCTTGGCTGGTCACAGGAGAAGATTGCAGGTCAGAACCGCAATCTTGTGAATGCTGTAACCCTTTATTACACAACACCTAACCTCACCAGATGTCTTGGCTGATGTATGTGCTCGCGCTTGCCTCTTGCTAAGGCTCTGTGTGCAAGCAAATGGGTGTGGCAAGTCCCTGTGTACTATGACGGAATATAACAAGGCTGCATGGCACACCTGCCTTGCATTTCAGCACAACTTCAACCTCCAGGCTGCTCAATATGTATACACGCAGCATTGCAAATTCAAGCTGAGCCCACTGAGCACTCAAAGGGGCTCGAACATTGCGCAGAACCGCCAGATGACTGTTCCTGAAGTACTACATTCTGAGCAATACCCCATGCTCACTGCATCTGCTTTGGTGTCTGCAGCTGGAGCACTGAGGCAGGCATTGTTGATTGGGTATGATCTGCCTCGTATGGAGGGCTTGTGGCCTTCAGAGAAGCAGTGTCCAGGATTCAAGTATACTCATTCTGTCCATGCAGAACAGCAGGGGACATGCACACATGCACAGTAGTTTGCCTGCACAACTTGCTAAGCATCCTTTGCAATGCACACAGCGCTGCAACATGGTGCTTCTATGCTTTTACGCTTGTTGGCTTGCCATGCAAATGTATGTTAAGCGGCAGCCTGCCTTTGCCCTCGCTTGAGGCAATGCAGATGACTTGAAGGCTGTTGTAGTCTGTCTGTGCATGTGTATGTCCAGTACACTCTTGATTGCACACAACAGACACTGCATTTGATTGCCAACCAAAATGGTGCACATTATCATTGAATGCATTGCACAGACTGTACAGTCTGTCTGTGCATGCGTACACCACGCAAGCCATGGGCGTCTTCACCGTTATTGACAGACCTGACGGCAAAGAAGAATCGCAGGACTTGAGATTCAAGTGCTGTGAGGTTTTGGAAATCATGCAGTGCTTGGCTCATGACTGCTGCTTGGTTTGTCTGTGCATGCATACCTCTGACAAGTCTTCATTGCAGGGAAGAGATGCTGGACTTCATGTTTGCGTGCCATCAGGTGGTGGAGATGATCATGGAATGCTTTGCCAGAGGCCTGGGACTCAAGGAGGACTTCTTCAAAGATGTAAAACGCTGACACCATCATCCACATGTCATCTGTCTGTCTGTGCCTGCCTACCTGCCTGCCTGAACATGTCTGTCTGTCTGCAAACACCAGCTGGTCGCTGTCATGACCATTGTATTTCTGCAAACCATACAGCCTTGGTGGTCATGATGCAATGGCAATGGAGTGGATCTTCATTGCTCCCTCAGTGCATCTATGGCACTCACCCTGTCAGTGCACACCCCTTGCATGCAACGTAGTGTTCAATGTTAGCAGATGTTGGCGCAAAGAACTAGCTTCAGACACACTTAGAAGGTACCTAGCAGAAAGACAGCTAGCACATCTGTACTCATTATTGTTATTGTGCAGTGGTCATCTTGCGACCGCTACGCTGTTGGAGCATGCTAGTGTGCTGCTCAGCAATGCAGCATGGAGTTCACAGCCCCTGCATGCAAACATACACTGCCTGTTCAAGTTTTCTGAGGCGTTGTTGTGGCTGCCTTGTCTGCTTCCATCGTCTTGCAGCTGCCTGCTGGGTCCTGCATTCTATAAATGGTGGTGTGGCTCGAAACTAAACCCTTGTCACCACAGGAGATGAACCCTCATCATGAGGACAACATGACCAGCATGAATCTGAATATGTACCCCTCCACAGAGGGGCACACCTTCCCCCCGGGGGCCCAGCGCATCTGGTCACATACTGACTATGAAGCTCTCACCTTGTTGTTTCAGAAGCCAGGTGACCAGTGTTTACGCACACACAACCCCATCAGGTTGTTACTGCATGTGTTGGTTGTGGTAAACATTTGTGCATCTGTTCCCACATGACCTATGAAGCCATCACGCTGTTATCCCAAAGTTATGTGAGTTGAGCCATGATCACTAAAGTATTGTATGGTTAATGCAACACTATCACCAAATGCTGCTAGACTGCAGGGTGGCAATGACATTAACTGCTGAGCTGGTCATTATGCAGCTGTGTTCCTGCTGTTGCAGCAGCTGGATGTCTGGCAGGCAAGTGCTGTCACAAACCTTTTGCTGCTTGCCCTTGGCGCAAGTCAGACAGGTCTGGAGGTGTGCTGGGTCGCCAAAAGACCACAAAGAAGCACAGCAAATGCAGCACATCCCATAGACCTGCACTTCAGTCAACAAGTCACTTCACAACTTTTGTCCTATGATTTCTTGCCCACACTGCACGGCAACCCACACACAACTGGAGGTGTGTGTGGGTTGATTGCAGACCATCAGAAGGCACAGAAGGTCCAGTGGGTTGCCTGTACCCTTGGTGCTGATCCTGTTCCAATACTTTTCCATGCTCAGTTGGCGTATATCTTGCCGCCTGCAGGTCAGACAGGACTGGAGGTGGGTTTGAGGTTGATCACAGACCGCAAGAAAGCACAACAAATGCAGCCAATTTCATAGCAACACGACCTTCGCTGCACTTTCTGCCGCGTGTTTCATGACTTCTTGCCCCTGGTGCAGGTCAGACAGGACTGGAGGTGTGTTCTGGGTTGACCACAGACCGCAAGAAGGCTCAGGAGGCCCAGTGGGTGGCCTTTGACCCCGTCCCGGGAGCCATCACCATCAACATTGGGGACAGCCTGCAGTACTGGAGTGATGGTGCGCTCAAGTCCACGTACCACCGTGTACGCTGCCCGACTGCTGAGGACTATGCAGTGAGTATCTTTCCCTCTTTCCCATAAATTTGTGAAACATTTGTCATTGCGTCAGGACTTGTATGCCCAAACATGATCGAAACAATTGATGCGGTCAAACTCTTGGTATGATATGACAATGATAAGGCCTTTCCTCCTTCAAGGGTTCAGTGTCAGAAAGCAAAGCATCCCTGCCATGCATGCCCATTGTTGCGTCCGTAGGCCACCGTGTGCACTATAAACTGCTGAATCCTTTGCTCCGTCTTGTCTTGTATGCCTGCTTCTTCATTTTCCTTCCTTTCCTGTTCTCTTTTTGTGCCATCTGATGTCACTCTTTTTACCCATCTATACATGGTCCTGACATTCCATCCGCCACCATGTGCAGCTTGGCTGCTGTGCCTCTTGCTCTTCTTCTTACCCGTGGTCTTCCTCTTCTACATCTTTCTACATCTTGCCCTCCTCTTCATCATCGTGCCTCCTCTTCAGCTTGCTGTGCATTTACATGTGGGCTGAGTCAAGTGCTGACGCTTTGGCAGTGATTGAGACCTGTCATGACTTGATTCAGACCCATTGTGACAACCACCTATCTGCGCTGCTCAACTGCTGAAGTCTTTGCAGTGAGCCTTTGCTTCTTCTGCTATGTACTTTTTGCTCAGTTCTGCTCCTTCCGTTCTTGCCCTGTCTTCTTTGTTTGTCCTCTGGGCCCCATTGCAATCTGTGCTGATGCGCAGAGCATGTTGCTTCTGGGCATCAGCTCTGAGCATGTTGCCTCAGGGAGTACTGCATCTGCGCCACAAATTGCAACAGCATGCTGGTCTTCATTTAGCTGCAATCTTGTTATTGGTGCATGTATGCATTGATACAGAGGCAGCAGTTACAGTTTAGCCTACTATGCCAATGGGACAGACTACTCACAAGACTGCAGGTTCGGTGCTTGCCACATGTTTCTGTCAGCCTTTGTTGAAGTGATGCTGCAGGGCTGAAGGGGCAGCATAGCCCACTTTGTCAACACTACAACCAAGACACTTGAACTACCCAAAAAACAGCTCATCAAGCCGTCAATCATCACATGTGTCCTTGGGCCCCCTTCCCACCCACCCACCTGGGTCCCCTGTATAAACTCTAAACCCTACCCCCCCTCCCAATCCACCCGGGTCCCCTATGTGACCCCTGTCATCTCCTGTCACTCACTGTCCATGTGGTCCTGCAGGGCTGTTCTGCTCAGCTGAAATGGGTTACGCCCTTCATGCCTTACTAAGCATCGATGAGTCATACTTGCTGATAAAGCATATGTGGCAATGCAGGGCGACAGGTACAGCATAGCCTACTTTGCCAATGGGAGGGCCAGGACTATCCTGCAAGGGCCCAAGAAGAAGTATCCGCCCATCCAATTTGAGCAGATTGTGGCGCAGAAGAGCAAGTACCTGACTGAGGAAGAGATGACCAGCGATGACAAATATGTGGAGTGGCAGAAGAAGACTGCGTGAGTCATCTGTCACTGTCACTGGCACTGGCACTAGCAGTTAAAAAGATACCAAACAGAACAGAACAGTCTATGCCTTCAAAAAGAAAACACACAGAAAAGAAAGGTCTATGCCTGTTAAAGACTATAACAGGAGCCTCCTGAGGCGGCAGCCCAGAGGCACTAGCCAAACATTGTCACTGTTGTTAGCCTCTTCCAAATTTGTCTGCTGTAATGCATGACACCTCATTGATGCAAGGTCAGTCCTGTATGTATCATGCACTCGGCAAGTAGGAGAAGAATCTGCCGTGTCGAGCGACTTCTTGACTTCAACGTCAGGCCAGAGCAATCATCCACCAAGAATGCCAGCAGTGCTGTGCAGTACTGCTGATGCTTCTGGGTCATCTTCTTCTGCTTGTCCCACCTCGAATGGTGTTGTGCCCACAGTCTTCTTCTTTCTGCGGCAAAGGACCTGACTTTTGACCCAGCAGGAACGCTGACAATGATCTGCCATGCCTGTTGTCACTCACCTCCTATGGTTTCTGCTTGTGCAAAATGGGCTTGACGAAGGACAAACCAGTCATCATGATATGTAATCCTTGCTCTTTTGATTCTGTCTCAGCCACATTCCTGTCTTTGTACATACTTACCTGGACGGATGCATCAGTTCAAGCTAGGGATAGCTTCCAAGCTTGTTGAGTACATCGATTCAAGAAAGGGGTAGAATTTGAAATTGTCGGGTATAGTGTCACAGATGTGGGGATTGGGAGTCAGGGCTCAAGGTTTGCTCGGACCGATGCCTCAAACCAAGTCAAATGTCTGTTTTGCTACCCTTGAATGGGCCATCTGCATGTTTGGAGTCCTCTTCTTTCTGCAGCACAGGACCTGAGCCCGACCCAGCACACACCGCCAACAATGCTGTGAAAGGCTGACTATGAATGTGTTGCTCTTAATGTTGCTGTTGTTCTTCTTTTTTCTCTGCTGCTTCTTCTTCTTCTTCTTCTTCTTCTTCTTCGCTTGTTCTCCTTGTGTGTACTACTGTTCATCTGTTCTGTCTTTTTCTGTGCAGCATGGGACCTGAGTTTGATCCGGTGGAGACTGCCAGCAATGACGTTCAGGACGAAATGCCTCAGCTGGTCAAGCCCCACTCGGGCAAAGAGGAGTTCTACAACAGGAACACCGCTGCTGCATGAGCAGTCATTCCTGACCAACATTACACCAGCTACACCATGTTGCAGTTTGGTGCATGTATGCAGCAAGAGTGCTGCACAGCCACCTGCAGATGCTGCTCTGGCAAATACACTGTGGAGTTGATCACATTTGGGAAACAGGGACTGCGCTGCTGCTGCCACTGAGCTACAGCAGTGAGCTGGGTGTTTTGTTGGAGAGTCCAGAGATAATCACGGGCTTACCAGCAGTCTATGGTGCACTGATCAGCAGTAGATGTGGCGGTGGTGTGGCTCCTGGTGTTCTGCCATAATGAGTGACCATGCTTGCTGCATTTGCAAGTTTGCAATCTGATGCAGGATCTCAAGTCATGTTTGGCACAAGTTTTGGGTGTATTTTTGCGCTGCTATCCTTGATTTTTGTTTCTGCTTGTATAGCTGCTGTTGCTGTACCATGTGGTCCTTTTGATTGCTTTAGCTTGCAACAGCTTGTAGTCTGTGCACTCTGCGCTGTTTCTTCATGTGTTGCCTTGTGCCTGAATTCAAATTCGACCCTTCGAAGCTTGTCATCTGCTGTCAAATTGAATGTCTTGCAAAGTGTCTTGTTATCCCTTTCTTTAGAAATCACCTCTGCATGATGATTGCAAAGCGTCCTGTTGCCTCATTCATCAAGCACATAGTCCCACCTGGTGTAGGAAAGGAAGCAAAAGCAACATGACAGCAAGTTTGTTGAGCCAGCACACTTGGGGATGCTTGACAACAGCTGCAGGCCACCTGGGTTTGTTGACAACATTGTGTCAGTATCATTATAGTGGGGACATCGTGCCTCATAAATGCCTACTTAGCTCAGGCATTGAGAAATTTCTGTGATTTGAGGTACCACTTCAAAGCTGCCACCACCACGCCAAGGTCATGTCACAGGCAAAATCCGTCACATTGGGGAATTCCTACACAGCCACCTTCGAGCGGACTTCCCAGCGCAGTACCCAAGCCGTTATTCAGCGAATTGTGCATGCTGAAACTCAGAGTGCATTAGATCGCAGGGTTGGGGTTCACGCTCGATTGTAGTCGAGCTGAGGCAAGCAGATCCTACCATGAGCTTGACCCCTTGCGACCATGCTGTGATGCCAGAAAACAAGAGCGTTGCGGCATGGCTGAGTAATGCAGCTCTGCATTGCGCAAGATTGAGCTGATCTGCTGTCTAGACGCTTTACTAAACAAGACGCTAACATAATTAGCCTGACAACAATTGTTGCTGATGGTGTGATTGTTACGACAAACATTGCATTTAGCATCTGTTGACCATGTCGGTAGTAAGCGTTTCACTGTCTTACTACGAGGGCATCATTTGTGGCCCATGGCGCCTACGTGGTACAACAGGAGGCAGCAAGCAACACCTCGCCACGAGCCAGGACACCTCAGCAGTCCATGAGGCATCCATGAGAATCACGTACTGCCCGACCGAAAAGTGACTATGCGGCTCTGTCGATCGTCTCTTTATGTACTTTGGCTTATCCACAACAAAATGGTAGTACTCCACTGCTGTAGGATTTTTACGCTTGGGCGTAATAGTACAGGTGGCAACGACCGTCATTCCGTGGAGAGTACGCGTAATAGCTGCAGGCCTGACCTGTGGCAAAGTGGCAAAAGCTTCCTGCAGCTGCGTTATATGTTTCAAATGTGTGAGGAAGTTGATCGGTGTCGCACGCTTGTACGACCTGGCAGCATGCCAGCGAATGCAAACGTGAGCTTGAAAGGCATGATGACCCTGTCCTTGCGCGTTGAGAGCCTGTCTGTAGCGATCTGTGCCCCTCAAACCTATACTACAGCTGCTTAGCGGTGATGTTACTTATGGCACACACACCACAGGGTGAGGGGTCTACGTTTGGTACTTCTCGCAGCCTCGGTTATCCTTCAGGCTTTGGCTATGCCGCACGGCCGTCTGCGGGCCAGAAGCGGCCTTGCGACATGGATTCACTCAAGATGGCCATATCGCAAGCCATACCTGGTACTGGCCAAGTCAAGCGTGCAATCACGGACGCCACTTTCCAGCCTAGGGCACCAGCGTTCACTAGTTTGATTCAGACATGTGCTAAGTTCCGCCAAGTGCAGAAAGCGATCGAAATCTTCGACACGATGGCAACTAGCGAAGCTATTGACGTGAAGCCAAACACTGTTCACTACAGGTGCTCGCTGAACTTTGCTTTGCTGCATCGGCATTGTTCGACATTACCTAGCAACGCTGGGGCCTTGCTCGACACTTTCTTTATTGGTTCGCACCTGGCTTCCGGAACTGAGTACTTGCTTAACCGCGCTGCAGTGCACTGATTTCCGCCTGCGCAACAGCCGGAAAATGGCAGGAAGCCTTAGATGTTTTCGAGAGCATGAAGCAGGCAGCATTCAGCGATCCGAACTGCACTCCCAATACTATCACGTACTCCTCCCTAATCAGTGCGTGTGCCGCGGGAAGCAGGTTGGACAAAGCTCTGCAAGTCTACGACGAGATGCAGGAGGCGGGGTTACAGCCAGATCACATCACGTATAGCACACTCATCAGCGCTTACGAAAAGGCAGGCGAGCTTGCAGAAGCTTTGGCTTTGTTGGATAAAGTGCATGAGGCAGGTGGAGCAGCTTCAGCAGACACCTATGTCAAAGTCATGCAATATCTAGCAGGCAAGCAGCTTTGGAACAGAGCCCTGGAAGTCTTTCTTGAGCTGCAAGCAGCAGGTGATCTCTCTTCCATCACATTGAAAAAAGTCCCATCCCAAGCAGATTTAGCCCACGTCATGTGTGACAGATTGTTTGGCACCATGCAGGTGTTGCACTTGGACAGCCGCTGTGCTTGGCTCTGCTGTCAGTGTTTGAAGCTTGTGGCCAGTCACAGCAAGCACAAGACGTTCTGACAGCTGCAAGCAACGCCTCCATACCATTGAATGTGGAGCTATACAATGCTGTGCTGCGCTGCTGTATACTTGAGCAACACGGAGAGCGAGCCATCGAGGTATGGGAGGAGATGCAGGTTTGCCCGTTCACACTATGCTTCTTTCCTCTGTGAAACTGTAAGCAAGCCAAGCATGGCAATCTATCCATTCTGAATGCTTCATTGACTACAACCGTCTACTTCAATGCATGCTTTGGTCATTCCTTGCCTGTCACACTGTGCATACAAGCAAAACTGGCATGCTCATTATCATGTGGTCACCTCAGATGCTGCGCTAAACAGATCTGCCAGCATAAGTGTAAAAGCGACCATGCATGACGAAGCTGTTGGGAAGACTTAAGCTGCTGCTGCTGCTTCTGCTCCTGATAGTTGCCACGCTGTGCTTGTGCTACATGTTGGCAGATGCAATTGAAATCAGTGCTCTCTGTGTGCTGCACACCTCTATCCTTTTTTTTGCCTCTGCGTTCGTTGAGGCATGTCAGCGACCTATGTCCAGAATCATGTTGTCTTTGAAACCTGTTTGTCAGCACAGAATGCAGTGCAGACAGAAGTACATGTTTTTGGTTCTGCACTTTCGTATGCTGCTATCAGCACCAGATGTTGCTGTCATGCAGGCAATTGGCATCATGCCAAACGCTGCTTCGGCTGAAGCCTTGCTGCAGTCCTGCCGAGACTGTCAACACTTGTCTCACAAAGTAAACAGCATGACTGCACCTTTTCAAGCTGTACTAGCAGCAGCACAGTTGATGCCACGGACAGCGGCTCTACAAGGCATGGCAACCACCAGCACAGCAGATGTACCTGAGACTTTGCCTTCAGCAGACATCATGCATAGATGGCAAGCAAGCCCTACTGGTAGCTACAACATGGCAGCTTCTCCTAGTGCCCAAGTAAATCAGTCATCTGGAGCAGGGCTGCGGGCAACAGCACCTCCCCCAGGGCAATTGGTCGGAGCCCTACATCTAGGTCCTTTGGCTGCATTGCCATCGTCAGGGCTGGCTGATGAGACAGGGCATTTGGCATCAGGCCCAAAGTCAGGGCCTATGGCAGCAGGCTCTGGGTCTGGGCCCCCCACAGGAGCGCCCCCAACCCCGGACCTGCACTCGGAGGGTTCTGATGTTTCCCCATCACATGCTGAAGAAGCATCTGCACATCAAGTGTAGCACCGTTGTGTTGTATTGGCATTTGCATGCTGACAACTTTTGAGTTGCCGTAAGCACCTGCTATTTGCTATTTGAACACTGTCTGCAATGATACAGCTAAGGTTTATGTGGCTCAATAACTACTGTGGCAGTATGTAATCACCCCAAGTCGGTTGTAGGGACACATTGCTTGCGTGTATCAGATTTTGGTCTTTCTGGTGAAACAGATTCTTGATGTTTCTTGCTCTGTATCTTATTTGCTGTCTGCTATGCTCAGAAAGTAGAAATGTAGCTCTGGAAAGTACGTTTGGTTGGTTTGATCGCTCTAAATCAGGCATGCCTGGTGACTGTGATCTAGCTTGGAAAGGACATGTTTAGGTGCAGACTGCCCCCCGAGTCAGACAATGCTGATGGTAGCGGGCTAGCTTAGAACAGGTCAGTGTTTCTCACAACGAGTTGTTGCTTTTGAGAGTCCAAAAGCACTTTCATGTCTTCACAGATTACGATTCGATTCGATATGTTCAATGTCCTGGGGAGCAACTAAGACCCAACAGACAAAAAAGTTCAGTCCAGTGGATCAAGAAAGGTACTTGTGATGTCTGATACAGCTCATAGCATGCATGTGTAAAATACATATGTGAAAATCCTGCCTAGATTTGTTGAAATTATTGTACATCCTTGCACAACCAAAAGTGTCTGTAGAAGTCAACACAAAACGGTGATACCCAATTTTAGATGCCAAATGCACCAATGTATATGTGCCTGCTAAAAGATCGAGATTGCACTAAACTTGGGCATCTGGAGGTCTAGTTGCCCCATGCCTCCTGCATGTGCGTGTCTTGTCAGCGTGGCGGAACTTTAATGAAGGTCCTCTGTAAAGAGGCTTGTGGCCCTTTGACTTCAGGGTGTCAAAGTCTGCAGACATGTCTTGCCTTTGCTTTTGTTGCAATCTCGTCAGATCATCGTCATATCTGAGGTTGACTTCTTTAAGATGCTTTGCATGCTTCAGGAAATTGTGCTTGTCGTTCATCGACCTGAATAGCACACGTATCGGACGTGGCCTATTCTGATCTGGGCAGTATGTACCCAGCCGTGATTGGGCCCACTGAGCACCTTCACAGTTGCTGCCATCTGGCATACACTTGTCCAGGAGTGAAAGAAATGCTTCCACACCATTGTCATCTTCTTCTGCAGTCTCTTGCACGTTGTACACAATCAGATTGAGCTGCCTCTTTCCTCTGTCTAAAGCCTCAGCCTTTCGGTCCAACTCCCGAAACCTTTGCTTGTGTTCCTTGAGCGAGAGCTCTGCTTCTGCCAGCCGTTTTTCAAAGTTGTTGCAGTCAGAAGACCTGGCAGGAGAAACAACAGCTTCCTTGAAGCTCTTGGCAGGTGTTGGTGTATTCGTGGGTGATGCAACAGGCGATGTGCTGCTGGAGGGCTGTGATTGAGCACTGTCTAAGTCCCTGGCACCGCGAAGTAGGCGGTGAAGTAGTGCTGCTAAGAGATCAGGCTTGGCTACTGGCTCAAAATCGCTACAGTCCACCTCTTTCCATTCTTTTTGAAGCTCCGGCTTGCTCTTGTCAAGCAGACGTCGAATCTGCAGCAACAGATCGTCCTTGACGTCTGCTGGCGCCGCTGGCGCAGTCTTCGACGATTGCCAGATTACCAAACAGATGCCCAGCAATACCTGCCATGTGGCATGCATGAACATTCTGGAAGGTTTTTAAGGCACCTCAAAGCAATGGGAGCTTTGATGGGAGCCGAGCCCCAGTCAGCTCCCCAGAGACCGGCTGACTCAGGTGTATCTACATCTTGCTCAGATGATGCATGCCTCAATGCAGACATTACTGTTGATGAGCTGAGTCAGAGCATCAAGCGCTTAGCAACGTAGCAAAAGTCCTGGCATAGATGGCATCCTTGCAGACGTGATCAAAGATGGAGGTGATCTTGTGCAGCAGTGCCTGCTGTGGCTGTTCAATTGCATGCTTGCCAGCCACTTCCCTGAACGTCTGTCTGTTGGGCTGATTACTGCGGTTTACAAGTCTGGTGACAAATTTGATATGGGCAATTACAGAGGCATCACAGTGGGTTCTGTGGTTGCTAAGCTGTTTGCAATGATACTAGAGCAGAGAATTGCATCTTGGGCTGAGGAGCATGCTGTCAAAGCCAAGGGGCAGGCAGGCTTCAGGAAAGACTTCCGCACGACCGACAACATATTCATTCTGAGGTCACTGATTGATAAACAGAAACAGTCTAGACAGAAAGGGAAAGCTGGCAAGCTGTACTGCTGCTTTGTGGACTTCAGGAAAGCGTTCGATACTGTACCTCGTGCTGTGCTGTGGCAGGTGCTGGAGGAACTTGGTGTTCATGGCAGAATCCTGGACATCATCAAGTCTCTGTATGCACACGACAGCGCAGCAGTGCGGTCATCACAAGGCATTTCTGCCATCTTCAGATGTCTCATGGGGGTGAAGCAAGGGTGTCCGCTGAGTCCAACTCTGTTTGGTTTGTATGTTGATGGAGAAACATTTGCTTGAAACTGCTGACATTGATGCACCTACACTCATGGGAGTTATGGTGCCGCTGCTTTTGTATGCTGATGACCTCATTTTGATGTCTGAGAGTGCATCAGGACTTCAAAAGCAGCTTGATGC
>JAABUH010002279.1_pt1 | contig 18793 bp, 19 predicted proteins | sample 5559121 | NCBI WGS metagenome assembly JAABUH01 (sample SAMN10711871, study PRJNA513364) | rock metagenome | isolation source: Antarctica rocks | place: Antarctica: Victoria Land, Battleship Promontory nord | collected 2015-12-28
CAGCCTGCCGGGATCAACCTCGGGCGTCATGCAGACAGTCAGCCAAGCCATCCCGCCCCGCGTCAACAGCCCCGCCGGCGGTCTGGAGCTACCGCCGTCAGGCTACCAACCCAGGTGAGCAGTTACCAACAAATTGAGTCCGGTTGGGCCAAGCCAGGATTGATCAAAGTCAGACCGACACATGATCTGGTTGCTTTATGGGAAGACGCACGACTACTAGGCTTATCTACGGAGGACCAGTATCGACTTCTTGTAGCCAAGCGTATTCTATACTGGTCTGGAAGGTATGCAGCTCCGCTACGAGACAAGGATTTTGACAAGGAAGAGGCAGCCCTTATGAAGCTAGCGGATTTACGGCCTTTCGGCTCTATTCATATCGTCGTCCCGAGGTCATTCTCTTGGAATGATGTTGACCGCATCTATCAGTTAGTTGTTGCCCAGCTTCTACAGCTTAGACGGGAGCACCTGCCCTGATCTCGTCCTCGCCGCCCTCGGCATCGCCCCCGATCCCGCCAGCGCCGCCCTGGTCTGGCACCACGCGCTGGCCACCCTCTACAGCCCCGCCTACCTCGCGCAGAACGCCGGCGGCCTGCGCCAGGGCTGGCCCCGCGTGCCCCTGCCCTCCACCGCGGACGCCCTGCGCGCCTCCGCCGCCCTTGGCGCGCAGCTCGCCGCGCTGCTCGACCCCGACGCCCCGGTCCCCGGCGTCACCGCCGGCCGCATCCGCCCCGAGCTGGCCTGCCTCGCCGTCCCCTCCACCCGCTCCGGCGTCGAGCGCGACTGGTCCCTGCGCGGCTGGGGCCACCGCACCGGCAAGGGCGTCACCATGCCCGGCCGCGGCCGCGTCGAGCCCCGCGATCCCGCCCCCGCCGAGGCCGCCGCCCAGGCCCACGCTGCCCTGCTCGGCGCCAGGCTGCTCGACATCGGCATGAACGAGGCGTGCTTCTGGCGCGCCGTCCCCGAGGCCGTCTGGGAGTGCCGCATCGGCGGCTACCAGGTGCTCAAGAAATGGCTGCGCTACCGCGACCACTCGATCCTCGGCCGCCCCCTCTCCCCCGACGAGGTCGCCCACGTCCAGCAGACCGCGCGCCGCATCGCCGCGATCCTCCTGCTCGGCCCCGACCTGGACGCCGCCCACGCCGCCTGCGCGGGCGCATGAGGGGTCAGGCAGGCAAGGCCAGGGGCTCTGCCCCCTGCTTGAAGGGGGGGACCCCGCCAGGGGGAAGCCCCCCTGGACCGGCTTTGCTTGAGAGATGGGGTCAAAGGGTCCTTGGACCCTTTACGGGTCTGGGCGGAGCTGCCCGAAGGTTCCGATGGCCCGCCTGGGCCATTGGAATGGGCAGCGGAGGGGGAGCCCGGTCTTGCTTCCTTGCAGGACGCAGGCTCACGCCGCCGTCACCCGTTCGATCGACGCCAGCACCTCGGCGTTCCGCTGCCCCGCCTGCCACAAATCGTGGCTCGTCTGCATGTTGGCCCAGAACGCGGCCGAGTTGCCGAACATCCTGCCCAGCCGCAGCGCCATGTCCGGCGTGACCCGCGACCGCTTCGCCAGCACGGCGTGCAACGTCTGCCGCGACATCCTCAGCCGCTCCGCCACCTCGCTCACCCGCAGCCCCGTCGCCGGGATCACCGTCCCGCCGAGAAGCTCCCCGGGGTGCGTCGGCTCCCGCGACGCCACGATCTCAGCCGCTCCTCGTGCCATCCGGCTTCCCTCAATGATACTGCTCGAAATCGACGTCGACCGCGTTGGCGCAGTCCCACCCGAAGGTGACGCACCACGGCCCGTTCACATGCACCGAATACACCCCGGCACGGGCGCCGCCCAGCGGATGGAAGTCGAACCCCGGGATGTTCATGTCCGCCGGCGCAACCGCCGCGTTCAGCGCATCCAGGCGTACAAGGATGCGCTTGTGGAACCGCTGGTCGATCTTCGCCAACCTCCCCGTCTCGAACAGGTCGCGCAGACCCTTGCTGGCAAACGACGCGATCACCTGCCGACCGTAAAGAACATCATGTCATATGTCAAGATACGCTTTACATCGGGCGGCAGGCTGATCAGGCCAGGTTCTCGGAGTCGGGAGTCCGCGGCAAGTGGTGGAGCAAGGCCAGGGGCTCTGCTCCTGGACCCCGCCAGGGCGAGCCGCCCTGGACCGGCCTTCTCTCGGCAGCGGATAATTTCGTGCCCCGCCCCGGACGCCCCATCTCGATCCAGGACCGCAAGAACGTTTCACGTGAAACATCGTTGCACACACGCACCGACCCCGCGCACCCTCCCCAGGGACGCCGGGTCCAGGGGCGGCTCGCCCCTGGCGGGTCCGGGCGGAGCTGCCATTCCGGCGACCCGCTTGGGTCGCTGGAATGGCAGCGGAGGGAGAGCCCGGCCTCGCTTTCTTCCAGGCCCTCTCACCCCAGATGCGCCAGTCCCCGGTACTCCACGCTCTGCATCTCCTCCAGCCGCGACGCCGTGCGCGTGAACGCCGCCGCGCCCTCGCCGCGCTCGTACAGCGCGTCCGGCAGCGCCGCCGCCGACGCCACCAGCTGCACCCTTCGCTCGTACAGCGCGTCCACCAGCGTCACGAACCGCCTGGCCCGATCGTAGTTCTCCGGCCCCAGCCGCGGCACCCCGTCCAGCACCATCACCCCGAACCGCCGCGCGATCGCGAGATAGTCCCCCGCTCCCAGCGCCTCGCCGCACAGCGCCTCGAACTCGCAGCGCACCACGCCGCCCGCCGCCACCGGCAGACGCACCACCCGCCCCGCCACCGTGACGCTCGCCGCACGCGCCGGCTCGCCCAGGCTCAGCGCCGCGAACGCCGCGTCGAGCGCCCGCTCCGCCCGCCCGTCCGCCGGCACGTGCCAGGTCGGCACCTCGCGCAGCCGCTGCCGCCGCCAGTCCCGCGCGCCTCCCAGCGTCACCACGTCGACATGGCGCTTCAGCACCGCGATGAACGGCAGGAACGCGTCACGCCCCGGCTTGCCGCGGAACAGGTCGTCCGGCGCCACGTTCGACGTCGCCACCACCACCACGCCGCGCGCGAACAGCGCCTCGAACAGCCGCCCGAGGATCATGGCGTCGGCGATGTCCGTGACCTGGAACTCGTCGAGGCACAGCAGCGTCGCCTCGCCCGCGAGCTGGTCCGCGAGATACGGGATCGGATCGGTCACCGGCGGCACCGCCTGCTTGCCCTGATGGATTCGCCCATGCGCCTCCTGCATGAACTCGTGGAAGTGCACCCGCCGCTTGCGCCTCACCGGCGCCGTGGAGAAGAACAGGTCCATCAGCATGGACTTCCCCCGGCCCACGTCGCCGACGAGGTAGAGTCCGCGCACCGCCTCCGCGCGACGCGGCCGCAGCCAAGCCAGCCAGCCCGTAGCCGCCGGCGGCTCCACGAGCGCCGCCCGCAGCTCCTGCAGCCGGCCCACCGCGTCGGCCTGCGCCGGGTCCTCGGACAATGCACCCGCGGCCACTCTCGCCCGATATGCCGCAAGCGGCCCGTCTTCCGCGCCGCGCCGCGCCGCCTCGCCTGCTGGACCGATGCTGCGTCCGCTATCCACGCGCCTGCCCGTCCAAAGACACCCGGACCCGCGGCACCCGCTCCGCATGCCCGTCACCCGCACGCGCGGCGGAGTGGCGGCAGATCAGGCACCTGTCGGCTCCGGACGGCCTGACCCGAAGGCCACGGTGACGCTGCATCGGCCCGCACTGCGCCAGCCCGGTCTCGCCCGTCCCGCAGCCGGTTTCCATGAACTCGCGATCGGGGAGCGCAGGCGCCGCCAGCGTCGCCGTGCCAGCCTCCGTCGTGCCCATTGAATGTCTCATGCCGTGCGCCTTAGCCGACCCGTTGGGACTCGGCAATCGGCCGGCTATCCTGTTGCACGCTGCAATGACTCTCAACGAATCGAGAGCGTGTAACCCTTCAGCCCGTGCGATCTTCTCTCCTCCGAGTGATCAGGAGTGCAGACGACGAAGACCGTTCTCGCCGCAGCCGCCCTGAGCCTTGGCTTCGCCTTTGCCGGCCATACGGCGGAACTGCACCTGATCGCCAGCCCGTCCGCGCAACCGCCGAGCTGCATCCGGCACACCTACGTCCGTGTCAGCGATACGCTAAACAGCCAAGCCGCCCCACTCGGTTGCGCGCAGTTCCTGTCCACCAATCGAGTTGTGCAGCCGCGTCATACCCAGCATGCCTGAGACAGTTGCTGAACTTTCTGCGAGAAGCTACGCTCGTGAGACAGGCCTTGCCTTCCAGAATGAACAACATCCAATTACCTTATAGTAGCTAATAATTTTTCTATAGTATTGTCATCCTATTATAACTGTATTTGTCAGTTATTTGAAATTACCATCTAAGATACTGCGATGATCTTTTCAGACAGAGCGAATGTTGAATTGTAAGTTAGTTTAAATTGGACCATCATAAGGCATTCTGGCGGCAAGTGAAGGCTGGACTCCGCCCGAACCCGCCAAAGGCCCAAGTCTTTGGAAATTCTTACTTAGATAATGGATTCCAAAGGCTTGCCTTTGGCGGAGTTTGAGGCAGAGCCTCAACCTTGCCTGCCTCCTGTGCCTTGCGCCCCGCCTGCGGCGACTCCGAGCAGACCAAGCCGCCACCGTGGCGCTTGATGGACCTTGTCGTGCGGCGCTACCCATGCGTCACCATCAGCATGGATGCCGCCATGATCTCCGCCACCCACACCCAGACCTTCCCGCACCAGGCTGCCTTTGCCCCCGGGGCCTTGCTGGACTACGCGCGCCTCGACGCCACGCCTGTCGCCACCGATCCCTTTCTGCACGTCGTGGTGGAGAACTTCGTCCCCCAGCCCGGCCTGTCCGCGGTCGTCGCCGATCTGCCCGACATGCAGCGCGGTGGCTCCTTCCCCACCGGTGGCCTTCGCCTCGGTCCCACCGGCCGCACCCTGATGGCGGAACTGGAGGGCAACCGCTTCCGTGACGTCGTCGCCGCCAAGTTCGGTCTCGACCTGGCCGCCGCTCCCACCATGGTCACCCTGCGTGGCCAGTCGCGCGAGAAGGACGGCCGCATCCACTGCGACTCCACAGCCAAGCAGGTGACCGTGCTGCTCTACCTCAACCCGCAGCGCGACTCCTGGCAGCGACGCGAGGGCTGCCTGCGCCTGTTGCGCGACGATGCCGATCTCGAGAACTTCGCCGTCGAGGTTCCGCCGGTGAACGGCACGCTGCTGGTGTTTCCGAACGGCCCGACCACCTGGCACGGTCACAGGCAGTTCGTCGGCCAGCGCTACGTCGTGCAGCTCAACTACATGACCAACGACGGCAAGGCCCGCTCGGAGCTGCGGCGCCACCGCATCTCCGCCTTCATGAAGCGCCTGACTCCTGCCGCCTGACCTGACACCTCGCATGGCTGCCCTCTCGTTCAGCGGTGCGACCAGGAATGACGGGGCCGCTGCCGGATCTGGCAAGGGCCAGCTAGGGACAAGCGCCTTCGCCGGACATGCGGGTCCGAAGGCTGCCGTGTTCCGCCCGGCTCTGCCGCGTTCCCGTCACGCTCCTGCATCCGAGGCGACCTCACCGCGTTGAGAACACCACGGGAAGGCGGGAGCGATCCGGCCGCACCGAGATCGACCGCATCCGGCGGTCCGGACACAGGAGATGAGCATGGAAGAAAATCAGGCCGAGGGGATGCTGGACGACGTCACCGGCAAGGTGAAGGACGCATACGGCGGGCTGACCGGCGACACCACGACCCAGGTCAAGGGCAAGGCGCAGCAGGCCAGCGGCCAGGCGCAGCAGTATTACGGCGAGGCGATCGAGGCCACGCGCGAGTTCGTCGCCGACCAGCCGGTGACCGGGCTGCTCGCCGCGGCGGGTCTCGGCCTCGTTCTCGGCTACATTCTCGGCCGCCGCTGAGCCTGCAATCCCGCATGGCCCACGGATTCGGTCATGCGGGATCTCTCCCGCCCTGTCGGGCATGACATGAGACTCGCCCTCGCAGTCTGCCCGGCATCTCGCCGGTCCGGCCTGCGCGCATGACCCCTTCCGGCGGAGCCGGCGGCTCCCGCGACGGCCGCGGCAGCTACCATCATGGCGACCTGCGCGAGGCGCTGATCCGCAGCGCGCTGGACCTCATCGCCGCCCGCGGACCCGCAGGCCTCGCCTTCGCCGAGATCGCCAGAGCCGTCGGCGTGAGCCCGGCGGCGCCTTATCGTCACTTCCGTGACCGCAACGCCCTGATCGCCGAGATCGCCCGCCGCGGCTTCGAGCGTTTCGCCACGGAACTCGAGGCTGGCTGGAACGGTGGCAGGCCCGACCCGATCCGCGCCATGGAGGCGTGTGGCCGGGCCTATCTCGGTTTCGCCCGGCGCGAGCCGGCCTCGTACGCCGCGATGTTCTCGCCCGGATTCCCGCTGGAGGACGATCCCGCACTGCTGCTGGCGTCCGAACGCGCCTTTGCCGTGGTACGCCGTGCCGCTGATCTGGCCTGCGGTGGCCGTCCCGGACGACCACCACCACTGATGGTGGCCCTGCACGTGTGGTCGCTGGCGCACGGCATCGCCTCGCTCTTTGTCGGCGGCCCGGACGGCACGCGGCGCAAGCTGCCGATGACGCCGGAGCACCTTCTGGAAGCCGCATTGCTGATCTACCTGCAATCCCTCTCGCCCTAGGGCTGATCGGGCAGGCCGGCCTTCCTCTTCGTGCCAGCTGCGGCCGGACGTGAATGTGACGAGCAGGACAGGCAAGATTGAGGCTCTGCCTCAAACTCCGCCAAAGGCAAGCCTTTGGAATCCGGCTTCCAAGGAAGAGGTTTTCAGAGGCCGATGCTTGATGGAGGGGCCGTTGACGGGTCCGGGCAGAGCCCGGCCTTGCTTGCGGCCCTGCCGCCGGCACGATTCGAACTGATCCACGATCTGTCGCTGGTATCACTTCCGGTCATGCGCGATGCCTCTTGAAAGAGCCGTCACGGGGTCCTTCTATGTAAATGTGCTTAACATTCACGCGGAGGCAGCGGTGATCGCGGCGAAGATGGACGAATACGGCAGGGGAGCGTGGATCGCGGCCACGGTTCTCGCCTTCTGGGCGTTCTGGCCGGCCGGGCTGGCACTGCTGATGTTCCTGGCTTTCAGCGGCCGGATGCGGACGTGGCGCTCCACCGCGCCAGGCACTTGGCGCAACGCTCGCAGCCGCACCTGGCGCGCTCGCTTCCGTACCGCGACCCCCAGCGGCAACCGTGCCTTCGACGAGTATCGCGACGAGACCATCAACCGCCTCGAAGAGGAGCAGCGCGAGTTCATGGAGTACCTTGAGCGGCTGCGTCAGGCCCGCGACCGTGCCGAGTTCGACCAGTTCATGGCCGATCGCCGCAGCCGCCCCCAGGGCGGCCCGATCTCCCCCGTTCCCAGCGAGAACTGAAACGGCCGGCCAGCCAGGCGACAGCGGGATCGCTGGCCCGGCTGGCCGGCGCCAGTCACCGCTGCCGCCGTTCCGGACCGTCCTGGCCGGACCGGCATCGATCTTGGGTATGACGCTGGGAAGTCTCCGAACGATCGACTTGTGCTCAAGCCATCGGCCTGTGCCCTCGAACGAGGTCCGGAAGCCGGCCGAGCGCCTGCGGCCGTTTCAGACTTCCTTAGCCTCTTGCCGCCAGGATACGGGGCATCCGAGGCGCTGCCCGCTCCGGCCAGCTTGCGCGGCATCGAGGGTCCAGCACAATGCGCAGTCTCCTGTGGGTCGGCCTTCACCTGCGCAGCGACAGACGTGCCGTGACTGCGCTTGAATATGCGATGATGGCAGCCCTGATCGCCCTCGCGGTCGTGACAGGAGTGACCCAGGTCGGCACGAAGGCGCTCGCTCTGTGGACCACGGCCTCCACCATCCGTCTGTAGCTGTCCGACCCAGCCCTCCGGAGGAGCACACCGGTCCAACCCCGCCAGCCAGGCCGCGCGATCCGCCGCACATCACGGTTTGCTGAGCCTGCGAGGCCTCTTGCGACCTGACCGGCATGGGGACAGGGATGGACCGTGAAGATCCTCGAAGTGGCCAACGTCGATTTTTCTCTGCGTCATTTCGTGTTGCCGCTCATGCGGGGCCTGCGCGCTCGCGGGCATGAGGTGATCGGTGCCTGCGCCGACGGCGACCTGCTCCTCGACGTCAGGAACGCCGGCTTCCGCGTGGTGGCGGTGCCGATGGCCCGCTCCCTGTCGCCCGCGGCACAGTTCCGGGCCTTCCGCGCCCTGCTGGCCCTCATCCGTGCCGAGCGCCCCGACCTCGTGCACGCCCACATGCCGATCAGCGGCTTCCTGGCACGCGTCGCCGCCCGTGCCGCCGGCGTGCCGCACATCGCCTACACCTGCCACGGATTCCTGTTCAACCAGCCCGGACCGCCGTTGCGGCGTGCCGCTGCCCTGGCGATGGAGTGGATCGGCGGCCGCTTCACCAGCCTCACCATGACCGTGTCCGGCGAGGAGGCGGCCGATGCCCGGCGTCTGCGCATCGCCCGTGCCGCGCATGCCGTCGGCAACGGTCGCGACCCCGCCCGCTTCCGCCCGGACCCGGACGCGCGAAGCCGCGTGCGGACGGCTCTCGGCACTCCGCCCGACCGGGTCGTCGTCGCCGTCGTCTCCCGCCTGGTGCGCCACAAGGGCCATCCCGAGCTGCTGGCTGCGATGGATTCTGTCGATGCCGAGCTGTGGGTGGTCGGCGAGCGCCTCGCCTCGGACCACGGCACCGACCCAGAGCCCGCCTTTGCCGCCGCGCAGGCCCGCCTCGGCCCGAGGCTGCGGCGCCTCGGCGCGCGCACCGACATCCCCGACCTGCTCGCCGCCGCCGACATCTTCGCCCTGCCCAGCCACTTCGAGGGCCTGCCGATGTCGGTGATCGAGGCCATGCTCTGCGGCCTCCCCGTCGTCTCCACCGCGATCCGCGGTCCGCGCGAGCAGGTCGTCGACGGCGTCACCGGCCTGCTGGTGCCCCCGCGCGAAGTGGCACCCCTGGCCCGTGCCCTGCAACGACTGGCCGCCGACCCGACACTGCGGCAGCGCATGGGCGAGGCGGGACGCGCCCGCGCCGTCGCGCTCTATGACGAGGCAAGCGTCGTGGCACGCACCGTCGCCCTGGTCGAAGCATGCGGGCGCGGCGCGTAGGCAGCCGGAACCATCCACCGGACCCGAGCGAGGTGTTCCGCTCTTCGCCCACATCCCGCGTTGGCGTCGTCAGAACGGTGAAGCAGGCAAGGCTGGGCTCTGCCCAGACCCGCCAGGGGCGAGCCGCCCCTGGACCGGCATCCATAAGCAAAATCATGCCCGCGACCCACAGGCGAAGTGACCGGCAGCACGGGATGGGTGGACCGCCCAGAACTGGGCCTGGCTCCCGGCTCGTTGACGGCCCGACGTCTGGTGCCCCTGGCCCGGCTCTCCCGGGCCGTACCGCTTGCGCCCTGCCCCGCCGCAGGGCTATGCGCCGGCCATGACAGACATCGTCCCGATCCGGCGCGCCCTGCTCTCCGTGTCCGACAAGACCGGCCTCGTGGCGCTGGCGCAAATCCTCGCAGGGTCCGGCGTGGAGCTGCTCTCGACCGGCGGCACGGCGCGCACGCTGCGCGAGGCCGGCATCCCCGTGGTCGAGGTGTCCGACCACACCGGCGTGCCGGAGATGCTCGACGGGCGGGTGAAGACCCTGGTGCCGCAGATCCACGGCGGCATCCTCGCGCGTCGCGACGACCCCGCGCACCTGGCGCAACTGGCCGAGCACGGCATCGCGCCGATCGATCTGGTGGTGGTCAACCTCTACCCGTTCGAGACGACCGTGGCTTCGGGCGCCGGCTTCGACGCCTGCGTGGAGCAGATCGACATCGGCGGCCCGGCACTGATCCGCGCCGCGGCCAAGAACCACGCCCACGTCCTGGTGCTCACCGACCCGACGCAGTACGCGGCGCTGATCGAGGCGCTCGGCAACGGCGATGGTCCTGCGTCCGCGGCCGCCGTCGACGCACCGCGAACGCCTGGCAATGCGCCCGGGCCCGCGTCCGGCGGCACCACCCGGGCGCTGCGTCGCGAGATGGCGGCGCAGGCCTATGCCCGCACGGCCGCCTACGACGCCGCGATCGCCGCCTGGTTCTCGCGACAGTCGAACACCCTGTTCCCCCATCGCCTGACGCTCGCGGCGACGCTGGTCCAGCCGATGCGCTACGGCGAGAACCCCCACCAGCAGGCCGCCTTCTACAGCCTCGACGGCGCGGTGCCGGCCCGTCCAGGCGTCGCCACGGCGCGCCAGGTGCAGGGCAAGGCGCTCAGCTACAACAACCTCAACGACACCGACGCCGCCTTCGAGTGCGTGGCCGAGTTCGACGCGCCCGCCATTGTCATCGTCAAGCACGCCAATCCCTGCGGCGTGGCGGTCGCGGCCAGCCTGCCGCAGGCCTGGGACCTCGCCCTGCGCTGCGACCCGGCCTCCGCGTTCGGCGGCGTCGTGGCGCTCAACCGCACGCTCGACGAGGACACGGCGGCGCGCATCGCCACGATCTTCACCGAGGTGATCGTGGCCCCCGACGCCAGCGAGGCGGCGCTGGCGCTGCTGTCGCGCAAGACCGCGCTGCGCCTGCTGCTGACCGGCGCGGTGCCGGACCCTGCCGCGCAGGCTTGCGGGACCGCAGGCCTGATGCTGCGCAGTCTCGCGGGCGGCCTGCTGGCGCAGACTCGCGACGCCGGCCGCGTGACGGCCTCGGCGCTGCGGGTCGTGACCCGGCGCGCGCCGGGCACGGCGGAGCTGGCCGACCTGCTGTTCGCGTTCCGCGTCTGCAAGCACGTCAAGTCCAACGCCATCGTCTATGCGCGTGGCGGCGCCACGGTGGGCATCGGCGCCGGTCAGATGAGCCGCGTGGACTCGGCACGCGTCGCGGTGCTGAAGGGCGAAGCGGCGGCGCAGGCAGCCGGGCTGCCCGGACGCCTGACGCAAGGCTCGGTGGTGGCGTCCGACGCGTTCTTCCCGTTCGCCGACGGGCTGCAGGCGGCGATCGACGCGGGCGCCACCGCGGTGATCCAGCCAGGCGGCTCGATGCGTGATGCGGACGTGATCGCGGCGGCCGACGCGGCGGGGCTGGCGATGGTGTTCACCGGAATGCGGCACTTCCGGCACTGAAGGCAGGCATGCAAGGCCAGAAACCCCGCCTGCAGACTCCGCCAGGGACTCGCCTTTGCAACCCCCTCCAGGGAGCAGGTCTTGGGAGTGTTGCTTCCGGCAGAGTTCGAAGGCAGGGCCTCCCGCCCTGCTCCTCCTTCCCGCAAACATTCGCCGTCCATTACTTCAGGAAGCCGCGAACGCATCTGAGAAGCATTCTCAGCTCTTCGCCGCTACTTGCAAAACGCGGCAGCCCTGACACATTGCCGGCATGCGCAACTTCACCGAGCTGACCGAACGCGAGATCCTCGCCCTTGCCATCTGCAGCGAGGAGGAGGACGGCCGCATCTACGCCGACTTCGCCGACAACCTGCGGCTGAACTATCCCGACAGCGCCCGGATGTTCGACGACATGGCCACCGAGGAGGGCCAGCACCGCCGCCAGCTCCTCGACCTGTACGTCACCCGCTTCGGCGAGCACATTCCGCTGGTGCGCCGCCAGGACGTGCGCGGCTTCGTGCAGCGTCGGCCGGTGACGCATTTCCGCCCGCTCGGCATCGACTCCGTGCGCAAGCAGGCCCGCGAGATGGAGTTCTCCGCCGCGCGCTTCTACCGCCAGGCGGCGGAGCTGAGCACCGACGCCTCCATCCGCCGGCTGCTGGGCGACCTCGCCGAAGCCGAGGCCTCGCACGAGCACATGGCGGGGATCATCGAGGAGAAGCACCTCGCGGAGGGCAAGCGCGAGGCAGAGGACGACCAGGGCCGCCGCCGCTTCGTGCTGCAGATCGTGCAGCCGGCGCTGGTCGGGCTGATGGACGGTTCGGTGTCCACGCTGGCGCCGGTGTTCGCCGCCGCCTTCGCCACGCACCTGCCGTGGAACGCCTTCCTCGTGGGGCTGGCGGCCTCGCTTGGCGCCGGCATCTCCATGGGCTTCGCCGAGGCGCTGTCCGACGACGGCAAGCTGTCCGGCCGCGGCGCGCCCCTGCTGCGCGGCCTGATCTGCGGGCTGATGACCACGCTGGGCGGCATCGGCCACACGCTGCCGTTCCTGATCCACGACTTCCAGACCGCGCTGGCGGTCGCCATCGTGGTGGTGGTGGTCGAGCTGGCGGCGATCTCGTGGATACGCTGGCGCTACATGGACACGCCCTGGGTGTCGGCGACGTTCCAGGTGATGTTCGGCGGCGCGCTGGTGTTCGCGACCGGGGTGCTGATCGGGGTCAGCTAAGGCCAGGGCTCCGCCCTGGGCCCGCCGGGGCAGCGCCCCAGATCCGCACACACAAGGAAGGGCGGGTCGTGCCGCCAGCCCAGGTCGAGGTTTCCAAAGGCAGGCCTTTGGCGGAGTCCAAAGGCAGAGCCTCTGGCCTTTCTTGCTGACCGGCAACTCCGGCGGCCTGTGGCAGTTCCACGAAACTCGCCGCAGGAGCCCGCCGTGACCCCCTTCCGCGTGGACTGGACCGCCGACGCCGTCGAACCCGTGCTCGGCCGCGTCCGAGCTTACCGCTTTCCGCCTGTGCCGGAGGGTGAGGGTTGGCGTTACGGCTGCGACGCCGCCTTCCTGCACCAACTCTGCGCATACTGGGCCGACGGCTACGACTGGCGGGCCGCCGTGGAGCGGCTGAACCGTTTTCCGCAGTTCCTCGCCACCGTGGACGGCGTGGAGCTTCATTTCGTGCATATCGTGGGCGAGGCCGCAGGCCGGCGCCCGCTGCTGCTCACCCACGGTTGGCCAGGATCGCACCGGGAGTTCTGGAAGGTGGCCGAGGCGCTGGCCTTCCCGTCGCGCCACGGTGGCCGCGCCGAGGACGCGTTCGACCTGGTGATCCCGTCGCTGCCCAACTTCGGCTTCTCCGCCAGACCCGCGCGCACCATCGACCAGCAGCGGGCCGCCGCCCTGCTCGACAGCCTGATGACGGACGTTCTGGGCTACGGCCGCTACCTCGCGCACGGCGGCGACTGGGGCGCTCTGGTGACCGCGCTGCTGGCGTTCCATCACCCGGAGCACGTCCGGGCGATCCACCTGACGATGCTGTTCCCCAGGCCGGCGGCGCCTCCGGATGCGCCGGACGAGCTGCTGTGGGCCTCGGCGATGCAGGGCATCGAGCAATCGATGGGCGGCTACCGTCACCTCCAGGGCAGCCGGCCGCAGAGCCTGTCCTGGGCGGTGGGCGACAGCCCGGTGGCGCAGGCCGCGTGGATCGTGGAGCGCTATCACGACTGGTCCGACCTGACGGAGCGGCCGTTCGAGCAGGCATTCAGCCGCGAGGAGCTGCTCGACACAGTGATGATCTACGTCATGACCGGCGCCTTCCATGCCTCGATCCGGTTCTACTCCGCGGCGATGGAGGCAGGCCTGCGCGCGTTGCCGCCGGGCCGACGCGTGGAAGTCCCGACCGCGTTCGCCTGCTTTCCCGACCCGCTGCACCCCTGGCCACCGCGGACCTACGCGGAGAAAGGCTTCAACGTGTCGCGCTGGACCACGATGTCGCGGGGCGGGCACTTCGCCGCGCTGGAGGCTCCAGACCTCCTGGTCGAGGACCTGCGCGACTGGGCGCGAACCACCTGACTGCAACCGGCAACCGCGAGTCGACCTGCCTGGGCAACTGCGTTGAGCCGGCAGAGGAGACGGGCAAGGTTGAGGCCCTGCCTCAAACTCCGCCAAAGGAAAGCCTTTGAAGTCGCTCCTTTCAGAAGCGGGTTTCTAGAGCGTTTTCAGGTCACATGGCCTCGCGTTCAAGCGGGAGACGACCGGCCGGGCGGAAGGCATCTCGCTGCCAGTGCTGCGTGTCGAAGTGTAAGCCCATCAATCCTGAAATGCTCTAAAAGGCCTTTGGCGGGTCCGGGCAGCGCCCAGCCTTGCCTGCTGTCCTGGACGGCGCGATCTCAGGCCTCGCTCTGCTCCGGCAGCATGCGGTTCAGCGCTCCGTCGCGCCGCACCACGAGGTTCCAGGCGGTACCGCTCAGGTGCAGGACCACGGCCGCATAGATGAACCACTGTCCCACGACGTGCACCACGATGGCGTTGTGCGCGAGTTCCTTGGACTGCGGCAGGTTCGGCAGGTCGAACAGCCAAAAATAGTGGATCGTGTGGCCCGACGCGGCGGAGGACAGGTAGCCGCTGATCGGCATGACGAGCAGGATCGCGTAGAGCACCCAATGGTTGACGCGCGCGAGCAGCTTCTCCCACAGCGGCATCCGGGGCGGCAACGGCGGCGCCGGATGTGACGCACGCCAGGCCAGCCTGACTGCAACCAGCGCCAGGATGGTCACGCCGATCGACTTGTGCAGCGTGAGCCAGAATGCGGCACCCGGGTCGCCGTCGACCCGCACCACCAGGGTCCAGGCGATCACCACCTGGGCGATGAACAGCACGGCGACGATCCAGTGCAGCGCCTGCGCGGTGGCGGTGTAGCGGCCGCCGGGCGGCGGAAACCGGTCGGTCAGCGTGGTCGTGCGCAATCCGATCCGTCGTGCCATGTCCGCCATCGCGTGCCGATCCCCCGTCGTTCCTGCCCGGCCGCATCCTCGCGTCCCGTCCACCGGCCGTCCACCGGTAATCCCGCGTCGTCCGCATGGGCGGCAAGGGTCAGGACAGCAGGCAAGGTTGAGGCTCTGCCTCAAACTCCGCCAAAGGCAAGCCTTTGGAATCCATTCGCTTAAACAAGTGGTTTCCAAAGGCCTAGGCCTTTGGCGGGTCTGGGCAGGGCCCGGCCTTGCTTGCTGCCCGCCCGCCTCGCCGCAGCCGTACTTAAAGCCGATCCGCTCCCCAGGCAGCACCGGTCTTGTGTTCCCTTGCTGGCATGTCCCCGAAACTGGAGCCTTCCTTTCCATCCCCACACCGTGCTAGGCAGCACTCATAAACATATCCTTATGTTTGCCGCAGCGCAGGAGCCACCATGCCCGACACCAACGTCACCTCGGACCACGACTACAAGGTCGCCGACATCTCCCTGGCCGCCTGGGGCCGCAAGGAGATCCTGATGGCCGAGGACGAGATGCCCGGCCTGATGGCGCTGCGCGAGGAATACGGCGCGTCCAAGCCGCTGACGGGCGCGCGCATCGCCGGCTGCCTGCACATGACCATCCAGACCGCCGTGCTGATCGAGACCCTGACCGCGCTCGGCGCCACCGTGCGCTGGTCGTCGTGCAACATCTTCTCGACGCAGGACCACGCCGCCGCCGGCGTGGCGGCGGCCGGCACCCCGGTGTTCGCCTGGAAGGGCCTGTCCGAGGAGGAGTTCTGGTGGTGCATCGAGCAGACCGTGCGCGGCCCTGATGGCTGGACGCCGAACATGATCCTCGACGACGGCGGCGACCTCACCGTGCTGATGCACGACAAGTACCCCGAGATGCTGGCCGACGTGCGCGGCATCTCCGAGGAGACCACCACCGGCGTGCACCGCCTGTGGGACATGGCCAAGGCCGGCACGCTCAAGGTCCCGGCGATCAACGTCAACGACAGCGTCACCAAGTCGAAGTTCGACAACCTGTATGGCTGCCGCGAGAGCCTGGTGGACGCGATCCGCCGCGGCACCGACGTGATGATGGCCGGCAAGGTCGCCGTGGTCGCCGGCTTCGGCGACGTGGGCAAGGGCTCGGCCGCCTCGCTGAAGAACGGCGGCTGCCGCGTGCTGGTGACCGAGGCCGACCCGATCTGCGCGTTGCAGGCGGCGATGGAAGGCTACGAGGTCGTCACCATGGAGGACGCGGCGCCGCGTGGCGACATCTTCGTCACCGCGACCGGCAACGTCGACGTTATCACCATCGACCACATGCGCGCGATGAAGAACCGCGCGATCGTGTGCAACATCGGCCACTTCGACAGCGAGATCCAGATCGAGGCGCTGCGCAACTACACCTGGGAGAACGTCAAGCCGCAGGTCGACGAGGTGGTGTTTCCCGACAAGAAGCGCCTGATCGTGCTGAGCGAGGGTCGCCTGGTGAACCTCGGCAACGCCACCGGCCACCCGTCCTTCGTGATGTCGGCGTCCTTCACCAACCAGACGCTGGCGCAGATCGAGCTGTGGACCGCGCCTGCCGGCAAGTACGGCACCGGCGAGATCTACACCCTGCCGAAGGCGCTCGACGAGAAGGTCGCGGCGCTGCACCTCGCCAAGGTCGGCGCCAAGCTGACCAAGCTGACGCCGGCACAGGCGGCCTACATTGGCCTGCCCGGGTCGAATGGCCCGTTCAAGCACGACCTCTATCGCTACTGAGGGCGGGCACTACTGAAGGCAGGCCAAGGTCCTGCCCTCGAACCCGCCGGGGACAGGCATCTCCGGCGGGTTCTCCTTTCAGAAAACCGGCCGTCAGAATAGTTCCGCACCGTTCCGGTCACCGATGTTCACGAAGTTTTCGCCTATCCGTGACACCAAGCGCTGCCAGATTGCGACCCATAGGGCTGCAGGAGCGCGTGATGAGTGCCGCAACCACCCCGATGATGACCCATGCGCTCAGGCAGGCACTGGAGCAGGTCAGCGACCCGCCTGCCGTGAAGGACCTGATGTTCCTGGAAGCCTGGGAGCGAGACCCGAAATGGGGCAGCGGCTTCGCCCTGCGCGTGAGCCAGATCAGGCGCGCCAACCCGGAACTCGCCGCAGCCATCCGCGCGGAAATCGCGCGGCACTGACTTGGGCGTCTGGGCCGCAGCCCTTCCCTACGGGGCGGCGCTGAACAGGTTCACCGCCGCGGCACGGCCGTTCTGCTGCTGCTCCACCTCGAAGCCGACCTTCTGACCCTCGTTGAGCGCGCCCAGACCTGCCTTCTGCACGGCGCTGATATGAACGAAGATGTCCTTGCCGCCGGCATCAGGCGCAATGAAACCGTAGCCTTTGGCGGGGTTGAACCACTTCACCGTCCCGTTGGACATGATGTGCCTTCCATGCGGAGGCGACCGCGTCGAGACCAGTCGCCATGTTGAACGTCGGACCCGTCATCCGGGCCCTCTCCCACGCGCAACCGGTCTTGTTGCTGCCGCCGATCTTGCGTCGACCCAGGATAGCGGCGGGATACGCAACCCGCAATGAATCTCGGTTGGCGACACCACGTGTCTCCTTCCTTGACCGGACAGGCCTTCGCCGGAGTCAGGACACTTGGCTGCGAGTGCCCGATGCCCGCCCAAGCCAGGGTCAACCCCGCAATCGACGCTTGGCCCGCCATGCAGGCCAACCGGGAAGCGACCCGCCTTTGCAGAGTGGCGGCAGCAGGATGATCCCTGGCACCGGCCGTCAGCTTGGCCTGCCACTGCGGCGGATCGGTGATAGGATCGTCGCAGGAGAGTGTACGACATGTTGAACTGGGCTCTTGCCATCCTGTGCCTGGCGGTCTGGGCAGGTTCCTACCTCTGGTACTTCCAGGGCGACATCAGGGACTGGCTCCGCAAGCGTTACTGGTGGCAGCGCACGCTGCGCCTGCTGAGGAAATAGCGGCAGACGCTTGCCGGGCGGCATCTCGACCTGCACCCATGTCATGACGCCGCCATGGATGGCGTCCGCGCGAAGCGTCGTTGACGCACGGCGACCAGGATGCGAGGTCGGTCAGGCCAGCTTGGCGCGCGACATGCATGAACGGGACGGGGGCAGCCCAGGCAAGTCCCCCTCTCGCCAGGGCAGGAAGGATTTCGGAGAATGCAGATCCGTATCGGCTACGAGCTGACGTTCGACTGCGCGCAGCCGACGCCCATGATGCTCATGCTGAACGTCCATCCGTCCCGTGCGCACGACCTGCTGTCCGACGACACCATGACCACCGAACCCCCGGTGCCGGTCACCTCGTATCGCGACGTGTTCGACAACATCTGCCTGCGCCTCGTCGCCCCCCGGGGCCCGATCACGCTGCGCGCCGACGCCCTGGTCACCGACACGGGAGAGCTCGACGAGGAGGCACCCGGCGCCCTGCAGCACCCGGTGGAGGACCTGCCCGACGAGGTGCTGGTCTACCTGCTCGGCAGCCGCTACTGCGAGACCGACCGGCTGTCGGACTTCGCCTGGAACAATTTCGGCCACCTGCCGCTGGGCTGGGCCCGCGTGGCCGGCATCGTCAAGTGGGTCAACGAGCACGTCACCTTCGGCTACCAGTATGCCCGTCCAACCAAGACCGCCTACGAGGCGTTCGAGGAGAAGCGCGGGGTATGCCGAGACTTCGCCCACCTGGCGACCACGCTGTGCCGATGCATGAACATCCCGGCCCGCTACTGCACCGGCTATCTCGGCGACATCGGCGTGCCGGTCTCGCCCGACCCGATGGACTGGTCCGGCTGGTTCGAGGCCTACCTGGGCGGCCGCTGGTACACCTTCGACGCGCGGCACAACCGCCGCCGCATCGGCCGCATCCTCATCGGCCAGGGCCGCGACGCATCCGATGTCGCCATCAGCAACACCTTCGGCAAGAACACGCTCACCGGCTTCAAGGTCGTCACCGACGAGGTCCAGGACTGATCGCGCGGGCTGGCCGAACTCCGGAAGCAAGCAACCGAGGCCAGAGGCTCTGCCTCTACCCTCCGCCAAGGGCCGAGCCTTTGGAATCCACTTGCCCAACAGATGGGTTTCCAAAGGCCTCAGGCATGGCGGGTCTGGGCAGAGCCTAGGGCGTGTGGACGGAATCCCTGACATGCGTTTCTGACGGATCCCGAATCGGTCTTTGTTCGAATCACTGCGTGAGCGGTATCACGGAGCCGGACATGCTGACGGGAATGATGGAGCGCGA
>JAABUH010002280.1_pt1 | contig 18789 bp, 27 predicted proteins | sample 5559121 | NCBI WGS metagenome assembly JAABUH01 (sample SAMN10711871, study PRJNA513364) | rock metagenome | isolation source: Antarctica rocks | place: Antarctica: Victoria Land, Battleship Promontory nord | collected 2015-12-28
ACGGGGGCGGCCGCCGCGGCCGCGGCCGCGGACGGCGCCAGCGCCGCCGGTTGTGCGAAGAAGCGATTGAGCCCGTTGGCCCACGCCTGCGCCACAGGTTGCACTGCACTTTAGGCAGCCAAGCACACATGGGCGCACGCACCATCTTTAAAATCCATGCACAGAATCCATGTACAAGCAGTTGCGGCTTGGTCGGGCGCATTCAGGCGACCAACACCGGGCCGCACCACCGAGAGCTTCCCGTAGTAGTCCGCGCCGCTGAAGACGTCGCACGTGGTCGTGCCGCCCGTCAGGACCCTGCATGAGCCACGCAGTGCATGAGCACTTACTGACATGGCTGTTTCATGCTTGTCAAACACAGCATGCTGTGCAGTCGAGCGTGGCGCGCTGAGGTGAGAGGCTGTCAGATAATCCCTTGATTTAAGCCCAAGCTAGAGCAAATAACTGCAGGTGTCGCGCTCATTCGCATCAACACGACGCTAGCGACTGAACAAATACTGCACAGAAAAGCTTTCCGCACCCTACAATGCGCAGGGTGGCCGAGTCGATGAGGGGCGAGCCAGATGACCCTGGCTGCGTTGCGCCCAACGTCCACTTCACCTGCACTCGTGGACACACCGCGCATATCAGCGGAAGCTCGACTTCTTCGGCCTACATGGCAGGATAAAGCTTCAAATGAGGCTTAACATGACACGCACGGGAAATTAGATGCTGAAGCTTATTGTACTGTATGCTTGATGCCTATGGCGCCTGCACGCTGTTCCGTTCCAGGAAAAACCGCTGGCACACCGACCACCACAGTTCCGGACACAGCTCATGATGTGAGCAGCTAGGCATGCACCATGAGGAGAACCACCCTGGGGGAGCACTCACGCTGACAGGACGAAAGTGCGCACCTGGTAGTGCGTCTCAGGCGTGGGGTTGATGCCAAGCTCGATGAAGGGCGGCGCGACAAAGCTCGTCGAGATGTCACCCCTGCATGATATAAACCATGTGAGCATCAGTGAAGTTGACCACAAACAGCGCTCTTGCACCCAGCGCACGGACAGCAAGATGAGAGGGACACGAGGAACCCGAGAGAACAGCCATACGCGCTCATCACGAGCGCAGCGCGCACGTGTTGTTGGCATACGAGATGCGCTTCACGTTGCCGTTGGGGTGGTGGATGCCAACCGCGCGCCGCGGCGCGAGGCCGGCGCTGGCGTCATAGCCGACCCGGAACGCATGGAAGCTGTTGGGGATCTGGCCGGGCACGTCCAGCAGCAGCACGTCCGCGCGGCTGTCGTAGTACAGCAGGCGCGCGCCCTGCCCGCCCGCGCCATGTATAAGGTAGGGTCGGGCAGGGAGCTCCATCGTGTTGGGAGCTCGCTGCCGCACTGCAGCAAGAGCTGTGAGGAGCGGCGGGCAGGGGTGCCGTGACAGGATGCGTCAGCGGCTGGCACGGCAGCCAAGCGAAATTGCACCACTCGTGATTCGGGGAAGGAGAGCGCTTCCGACCAGGCTTGAGCACCTGGTCCTACACCATGGGAGAACACCCAGAACCGGCCCACCTGCAGGACCTGCTTGATCGGCGGTATCTGGCCGGGCTTGAACGCGCACGGCGCGTCGTAGTTGAAGATGATGAGCCAGTAGTGGAAGCTGTTGATGCTCTTCTTATCTGCGCAGCCGCGGGCGGCGTCAAGGCATGCGCGGCCTTGACAAGGCCAGGAACGCGTTACAGCACAGCAGGAGCTGCAGTCAAAACGCTGCATCGAGTCAGGGGCACTTGGCTAGGCCCCGCACCCACGAAGCAGTGGTCCGCGGTGAGCAGGTAGTTCTGCTGGCTCGGTCCGTTTACCAGCGCGCCTGCACAGGCAGCATCCAGTGAGCACAAGTATCAGTGGGGCTTGGAAACTGAGCACTTGTGCCCTGCCCACAGGCACAGCACCTCGTGCCAGCGCACATCGCGCCCGAGCGCTCAGTCGCAGTCAGCGTCTGGCGCAGCCCCGCGCGCGGCGCCGCGCACCGGTGCACAGGCCCATGGCGCCGACGCGCATGTCGACCGCGTAGATGGCCACCACGCCCGCGCCCGCCTGCTGGAAGCCGCGCCCGGCGCAGCGGATGCTGGGCGTGCATTGGCCCACCTGCGGCGCCGCGGCCCGCATCAGCAGGGCGCCGTAGCGTCAGGCCGGCTGTGCGGTGGCTGCGAGCGCGCGCTCTGGTGAATGAGGCTGAGCGGGCGGAAGCTTCACAGCTACGAGCCTGGCGCCTGAGGCTGGCGCCGCGCGCGACAAAGTGAGCCACATGCACAATTGCTGCTCGGCTGATTAGGACTCTAACATGACTGAACATGTCAAAGCAGGCCTTACCAAGGCACCCCACAACTTGTCAACCCACACGCAGCACCCACTGCTTACATGTCATGCTATCGCGCCGCGCCTGGTCCATGGTCTGGCGCATGGCGTCCACATCAAACTGCGTGCCCAGCACGCCCTGCGCCAGCGTGGGCAGCCCCTGCCCCGCCGCCTGCCCAGGCGCTGCCGCCGGCCCCGCCGCCGGCGCCGCCGCGGCCTGCCGCAGCCGCCGTCGCCGCCGCTCCGGCGCCGCGGTGCGACGCGCCAGCGTCGCCAGGTCCGCCGGCAGCCCCTGCATGACGCCGGCGAGGCGTACAGCCGGCGGGCCGCTGCCGCCGGCGCCCCGCGGCTGCGACACCTCCAGCTCCACCTCCTCGCCTGCATGCCCCAGGAGACACGTAAGACACCTACCTTAAGCCTATATCCGCAGGTGCGACACCTCCAGCTCCATTGCCTAGCCTGCATGCCCCAGAAGACACGTAAGACGCATGGGACACATTTTTCTTGTGTGAACGCGGCATCTTGTAGAGCAGAGTAATCCGTGCTCAGCCCATGCTATGTGCTGTTTAGCAAAGCCTGGCAGTACCGCCCTGTGCCGCCTGTCGGCACGCGCCACAAGCCCTGTGCATACAGACATCACTGGATGCCGCGCTGCACGCTGGAGCTGTCATCGCATGCAGGTGACAACGCGAGCGCGGGTGACAGCACCACATCGCCTCGCTGTGTCCTCCTTGACCCAGAAATGTCCCAACAAGCCGCCAGAGGCCGCGACGCAGCGCACGGTGTTAAGGAACGCCGGAGGGTAGGGTGAGGTACCCTGTCGTAACCCTGAACTACAACCCTGTCACATTGCAGGCAGCTCGCACCGGCCAGGAGCGGTAGTGTCAGCTTCCCGGACGCCGGCACGTCGGCGGGCCCGAGCGCCGCGCAGTCGCGCCCGCAGCACGTGCGGTTGGCGGTTGCGCCGGGCGCGTACGCATGCAGCGCGCCTCCGCGCGGCAGGCGCACCTCGCTGCACGCCCCGGCAGCGGTCGTGGTGCAGCGTGAGGTACATGGTGGCCGATCCGCATTCGCATGCTGCTCGACGTGCCGTTCAGCCTCCCCATTCTCGCGAGTGTACCCAAGACAGAGTCCGACCCCCTGCTTACACCGCTGCATGCATGCTTCAATTTATGGACATCCCATGGGCACTAATGGGATGGTGGCAGAAGCCGCCGGGCAGGGCTGACTGACTGGGGCCCAGCACACGGCACGACAACGTGCTCCACAACAAACCCTGCAGCACCGACGCATGCACACCATGCAGTGCAGGTGTTGGCCTACACCCAGGCTGCTTGCGCGCGCTACATCACATGCGTGCGCAGCAGCCCGAAGCCCCGCCCACCACACTGACATGCCCCAGGGCGGTGCTCCCAGGTCCGCACCTGAAGAGCAGCAGCAGAGACTCTGCCCCGGGCGAGCGCACGCGCATGCGCCACACCCAGCCGCCGTCTGGCAGCGCCTCTCCAGCCCCAGCCACCACGTCTGTCGCCTGAAAGCCCTGCGCGCGCACACACCCTGCCGCTTGGTGCCTGGCCTGCACCAGCAGTATGCGTCTTTGACCGGCCCTGCTCAGCACACTCAAAAGAAGCAGGACAGAAAGAGCCTCTGACCCGAGCAAGGCCACAGGCTGCTCCATTCGCATTGTACTACAAGAGCAGGCTCGTGTGCACCGCCAAGTCCTGTCCAAGCGTGTCTGCGCCAGTGCTACAATACTTGGAGTTGTTAGAGAGTGCACAAGCAGCCCTCCCTCTCACGTACCGCCTCCCGCCACCACGTTCACACTTAGCAAGCAATAGGAGGCTTACCGGCGCGGAGAGGTGCCGGACATTGCGCGCATGCGCGCCCAGGCTCCCGCCGTGCTGGTGCAGGAAGGCGTGGGGGTCTGCCAATTCCAAGTCCAACAAAAGGGGCTCGCGCAGGCTGCCCCCTCTGTGCCACGCCTCCCAGCTGAGCGGCACGCCGCTTGCGCCACCTGTCAGGCGCACCGGCCTTCAGATAGGAAAGAGCAAGAGCCCTGGCTGCAACGCAGTCCAGCTGACAGCCTTACCAGTGCCTTGACACGCACCGAAGCCTGCGCAAAGAACAAGGTTGAAAACGGCGCTTAGCGCCGCCACCTTGCCCATCAAGTGCATCACTCCGCCGTATGGTCCTGGCCCCGTCAGAAGGCGTTCTCAACACAAGCGCAACCACACGGACAACCAGCACCTTCTCAAGCAGCAGGTGTGCGTAAACAGCATGAGTAAGCGCGTGTGCACACGGTGTGGTGACGCTCCACAAAAACGAAAAGCCTCAGCACTTTTTCTAAACTAGTGCTGCCCACACACCAGTGGTCTTCCTTGCTGCATATGCCTGCCCCATTATGTTTGGTATACGTCAGCAACAAGCTTCCAGAGCTTGGCACGTCTCGCACTGATCCAACGTTGGCGCAAAGTAAGCAATGGCACAGCTGAAGCAAATAGTTAGTGCCTTCCTCAGCAGTCGCTCAGAAGTTGGAAGAAGGCAGCAACAATTGTTTGGAGCTTAATCAAGAGCTTAAACTATGATCTTGCTGGAACGACCCTTGTGCCTGTGAATGGGGCTGCGCAGCCATACACGCATAACAGACACAGCGCACACACGCGTATGTGGCCATGCTCATTGCTCCCTGTATCTTTCTAACCGTGATGCATTGATGTGTGGGGACTTGATTTGCGCTACACATTGAACGTTGCTGTGTTTCTCGGTGAGGTTGTGTGGCAAAACCACGCTCGAGTGTGTGCTGACGCATATCGTTGACAGCACAACACTTTTTAACTACCCTGGATTACACACTTTCAGACGCAGACAGCAACGCTTCATGCCTGCCGCCATCGTCTGTCACAGGCTGTTTTGTGGCACGGGGCAGAGATACACAACGCAGCCAAGCTTTCGACACTGCGAACGCAATATGGCGCACCCGGCTGTGTGCAGTGCTAACGGCTCCCACGCAGCTGAACAGCAGAGCGAGCCGCGAAGAGTTGCAATGGTCACAGGCGGTAAGGCTGCCACCTTGTGCTTGCTATGCACCTGTGGTCACTTTGTGTTGCACGCTACGAGAGTATAACTTCAGATTTCAGTTGCGCTGCCTGCGCACAGGGACGAGGGGGATTGGCTACGGCATCGCCAACTGCCTGGCCCGCGACGGCTACGACCTGCTGCTGGGCTATAACGCAAACGCTGAGCGTGCTGCCACGGTGCGCCCAGGCTTACACCTGACCGGGCTCCGTACATACGTGCGCGAGGACGCTGAGCAGCACAACTTGACAGCAAACAGAACGTGTGCTTCAGTAGTGGCAGAGGGACCTTCTGAAGCGCTGCTTCAAGCAATTCCTGTCCCGCTCACAGTAACACACGCACCTCCGTCTCAGCGCTTTCAACCAAGGCGTGGAGTGTCTGGAGCGCAGGCAGCGCGCGACCTGGAGCAGCGACACGGTGTCAGAGTTGCGACGTGGGCCGGCGAGCTGGCAAAATTGGAGACGCTGGAGCGTGCTTTTGAGGTGGTGCAGAGCGAGTTTGGCGGTCGGTTGACCGCGTTTGTGCACAACGCGGGTGCGTCCGTCTCCTGAACTGCTCCTGTTGCCCAAGCACGCGAATGTTGGCGTGTGCTTCTTTCTGTTGTTGTTCATTGTTTTGAATGCAGCACATGTGAGTTGACATGCTGTGTGCGTCTGACAGTTGTTTTTCCTCCTGGACACATATGCCTCCTACGTGTCCTTCAACAGAGACAGTGTCTCACACACAAGCACCAAGCAAACGGATGTAGAAGGCTTGGGTGTTGAGCTGCTTTGATACAGTTGCGGCACGCGTTGTTCCTTGCTGGGCTTTATGCTGGCCTCACGCAGGGCTGTGGCCGGGCCTGACCACGGCGCGGACGGCGGAGCAGCCCGGCGACTTTTCAGACGAGACCGAGCTCGACTTCTTCAACTACTTCTACAAGGCAAGGACCCTGCGCTTCTGCAGCCACACACCTGCGCACCGGGCCCTTCCAACTCTCAGGCTTGTGGACAGGTGTGTGTAACAGCTGTAGGGGTCATACAGCAGTGAGGCAAAGCCGCACGGGCCGCGCAGGTGTATCCGCTCGCCTTCAAGCAGGGCATGATGCTGGCGGCCAAGTGCGAGGGGTTTGCGCACGCGGTGGCCATCTCTATGCCCGGCTGCAACACCACGCAGGCGCGCCGGTGACGTGCCGTGACCAGGGAGGTGGTCACCTGCAGGCGCCGCCATGGCCAGCGCGCGATGCAGCGTCCCCCCTTGTTGCGGCCTCTGCCTCGTCCGCCACAGTCATGCCCATGCCTGCCTGTGAATCCTGCATGCACGACGGCCAAACCATGCGCGGCGCAGTGATGTGCGCCAGTGACTGCATGGCATGCAAGCACACAGCACCCGAGGGGTGTGCGGCTTGTTGGGCGTCTGCCCACGCCGCATCAGCCTCGCTGCTGTGCAAGAGCAGCGCGCCCACCACCGCTGCCCTGCTGCAGCCTAGCTCATCGTGTACCCTCACCGAGAGGTGCAGCCTCCGACAGTGCCCACCCTGCTGTCTGCGATCTGGCCAAGAGGTGCAGCACCGCTGCGCAGGTGCCGCGGGTGGAGTCGGAGGCTGCCGGGCAGGCGAAGGCAACGATGGAGTACCTGGTGCGCGCTGCTTGATTCCAGACATTGAAAGAAACCCTGGTAATGTTGTGCTTGCTGATGCATCAGCAAGTGCGCCGCCCGGCGGTGGCAGCTGACGTGACCTATGCACGATGAGTATGTGCTTGCGTGCCCGACAAGTGCGAGGACTGCGTTACTAGGAGGCCGGTGCTATCAGGCAGCGGCCGCCTCAGCTCACAAGCCCTGAGCCTGGTCCCGCAGGTGCGGACCAACGCGCTGCGCTTCGGGCCGGACAACGTGACCGTAAACACGGTCATCCCGGGCATTGTGGAGAGCGAGGCCTGGGACAAGTGCGGCACCGAGGTTCGGCGCCACTGCCGCCTCATTGCACAAGGCGTGCGGCAGGCGCCTGGGGCATTGCGCCGGGCAATGCCAGGATGCTGAGCATGGCGCGGGCAAGTCGTGGGCCTGGAGCGGCTCCACCCGCCTGCACCGGCCTCACTTTCAGAGACCCGCAGCGTGCAGGTTACGAGCGGCGCCTCGTACCCCCCAAAAGGGCTAGCGCGCGTCAGCTGCGCGCGCGCGCTCACGAGCGCGCCGTGCGCTCGCAGCTCAAGTCGCTGGCGGACAGCGGCGTGCGCGACCGCCCGCTTGCGCGCTGGGGCACTGCGCTGGATGTGGGCGAGGCGGTCGCGTTCCTGTGCTCGCCGCGCGGCGCGTTCATCACCGGCGCCGCGCTGCCCGTGGACGGCGGGCGGCACCTGGTCGGCACCATGCCCGCCGCGCGCAAGCAGGTTACCGCGGCGGACGTCGCCGCGCCGGCGGCGCCAGCGGACAACCCGATCCCAGCAGGCGGCTCCCCGAGCCCCACCCTGGCGTCTGGGTGAGGGCCGAGCCTGGTCGCTGCTGGTGGTGCCAGGTGAGGCTTTGTTTGGGGACGGTGGGAATTCGTTCTCGTTGTGTCAACATGGTAAGATCATAGAGACTGGGGAACCAGGGCTTGCAATGCTCCCTGCTCGCAGCAGGCACCGGCAGCGCATGTCATGGCCTCCGGTTGACTCTGCGGGAGGCTGTGTTTCGTGCACAAATCCTTCACTTGTGTATCAAGGTGGCAGTGAGAGTGATGCACTGGCGGTGGTTAGGCAGGTGTGACATGACATGGTTTTGTACACCAGGTATCTTGCGTAGTCATAGGTATTGTGAGCAGCGCGCATGTGGTCCGCAATTTCCATGTGTGTGCTGTATGATGGTGAGCGGAAGATGAGCGCTGTGACGTTGCGGAGCGCTGTGGCTTGCACTGTACATGCGCGTGTTGCTTAACGCAATTCATTCTGGCAACAGTGAATGTGTTGAGTAAGTGCTGAGCTAAGGCTGCTCAGGCGAGGGAGGGCTTGTTCAAATGTAAACTGCGAGAGCGCAACACTGCGTGTGCTGCGCGAGACCGCTTGTGCTGCTCAGCGTTGAGTGAAAGTGGGGTGTGCACTCAAGCACGCTCAGCAGCAGGCATGATCCTGGCTGTATCCTGTGTTGCCAGCGGAGATGTGCTATGCATTGCTCTCAGGTGTGCCAAAGTGTGATTGCTAAGGGGGTGACCCGCGCATGCGCCCAAGCTCCCAGGTGCCCCTTGAGTCGCTAATACAAATCATTTGGCACTGCTTTGATGCGCTTAAAGTGCTCGCCTGCGCCAAGCATCAAGTTTTTGATCTGTCTAGCAAGGCTGGCCGCGGTCTTGTGAAGCCGGAGGTGCTGAGGTCGCTGCCGCCATGTCCAGGAAGGAAAATGCTTTGGACCTGGCAAAGTTCATAGACAAGGGCGTACGCGTAAAGCTGTCAGGCGGCAGGGAAGGTGCGCCGTCAGCTTGCAGCAGCAGCAGCATTTTGCATCTAGCTCCTGCACAGGCCTAACGCCTGTCACGGCTGTGCAGTGGAGGGCACGCTGAAGGGCTATGATCAGCTCCTCAACCTCGTGCTCGATGAGACAACAGAGTTCTTGCGGGGTGCGCACCCATCGCTGTTAACGCTTTGCGTTTCGGTCATTGCTGCCCTGTGGCACACACCTTCGGTCGGCGCTTGCTGCACTGCGCTTGCTGACGCTGTGCATTTGCTGGTTGCCCGTAGATAAAGACGACCCACTGCGCATCACAGACGAGACGCGCTCTCTTGGCCTTGTGGTGCGCCTTGTTTGAGCCCGTCCCTGTGCTGGGCCTGCACCTGTGCTTGTTTACGTGTCGTAAGGCCTGCAACTTACAACGGAGTGCGGCAGAGCAAGCAGCGACCGCGGCGGCAGGTGTGCCGCGGCACGGCGGTCATGATGGTGTCGCCCACAGCCGGCACAGAGGAGCTGGCCACCAACCCCTTCTTGGAGCCAGCGGGCGCAGAGTAGCTGCGAGCAGGGGCTGTGAGGTGTTAGCCTCTTCGGGTGGGGCTTGTGCCGTGCACAAAGGAGCTGGCCAGCGGCCTGCCTGCAACGCACCACGCATGCAGGCTCTCCGCCAATCAGCTGTCGGTCTCAGTGCTGTGCATACGTAAGGCAGCTTGCACCGTGCACGGTAAAAAGGACACCGCTGCAGTGCTGCGGTCGGGTGTGTGTGAGCGGATGGTGTGAATGCTGGCTTGACCCCCAACACTTTCAGTGAAGACTGCAAACAATCCACAACGGCAGCTTGTCACGAGAGGGGTGTGGGTAGTGGCCAGGTACCAGACTCGCCGCGCATTTTAGAGCGGCCAGTAGCCATGTATGCATCCCCAGCATGCGTTTTTATTTAAAGGATCTGCTGCGAGCGAGTCTGCTGCTCTGCGCTGATTACCTGCTTTCATTTGAGGCAATTGAACTTGGACTATGCCGGTTAAGAACTGATGGAGCCCCTGTCAACGCACGAAGTCCATGAGACCAAAATACTATTGCACCCTTTAGACTTTCTACACCGCTGCCCACTACCGGGATACACTCTGCCAGGCGCGCACACAGCGGCAGAGATCACGGCAGACCTCGAGGAGCTTGGCATGGACCGGCAATGCTCACCGGCACCGTGCGCTTAGGGCCGGAAGTCGGCGCCGCTGCCAAACTCCCAGGCGTCCAGCGCGCGGCGCAGCCGGAAGCGCGCGCGCGGGCCCAGCCGGTCCGCGGCCGCGGCTACCGCCGGCCGCGCCACGCGGTGCAGGGCGGTGTAGAGCCCTGCGCTCCGCGCATTTCAGGTCAGCGCGCAGTATGATGGGCGGGCATGGCGTGGGCGGCCGCAGACGAGCCAGGGGTGTCGGCTTGCAGATCAGCTTCACAAGCTGCTGCACGAGCAAAACGCCAAGCGCGCATGCCGGCGGACCCATGGTCCCAGTCCGGCATCAGGCCCTGCATCAGGCCCAGCAAATCGGGCATTTCTGCAAGCAGCCAGCGCATGCTGTCTCGGTCATGGGCGCACCAAGCGTCAGGAAATGGCGAGTCCAGTCCAGGATGGGCAGCGGCCCGACGTGCTGCAGGATGGCCGGGATGGAGCCCGGCTGCGACTGGACCTGCCCCAGCAGCGTCGCGCCCAGCGGCCCAAACTGCACTACATCCTGCGCGCTTGACAGGGGCCTCAGCCCAGCACGGGCCCCCAGGCGGTGTGCGCCCGCCAGCAGCGTGGCGCGCACCTGCACCAGAGTGCGGGGGGTCCTGCGCAGGCGTATGCGCGTCATGCTAAATATGGGCATTGCGCATGCATTTGCGGCTCCATAATCTGCAGACACCTGCACCCCCCTTAAGCAGACAAGGCTCGAACGCGGCATGCGTGAGGCCAGTCTGGGGGGTGAAATTCTGTATTATGGCCGCGGCGCAGGTGGCCGGAATGCATTGTGAGCAGACATCGGCATGCCATGCGCCCTGAAATGCGCCAGAACTACTCCATGTATCGCGTCGCCGTCTTGCATTACAGGGAGTGGCCCTTGTGACCCTGAGGCCTGGCCTCGGGCGAAGCTGTGCGGGGGTCATGTCCCTGTAATGCAAAATGGCTGACGCGATACATGGGTTAGTTCTGGCGCATTTCAGGGCGCATGGCATGCCAATGTCTGCTTGCGGAAAAAAAAAATGACACACGATGCTACTCGTTGACAGGCAGCGCACTGAGACATCAGGCGCTGACGTTTCAAGAGCACAAAATGACAATGAAAGCGGGGCATGGCCTGTTTGTGCAAAATCACTTGCAGCACAGACCAGATACCCAGGGGTCTTCAGGGTGGCATCAGGCGCGTTCCCGACACGCCCGCGCGCCTGCAGGAAGGGCTTGAGCACGGCGTCGCCGCGGCGCTGCATGGCGCCAAAGTTGGCGCCCAGCAGCGCATTGACGAAGCCGGGCGCGGGCGGACGGCCCGGCCGCACGCTCATCGCGCGCTGCAGCATCCACGCGCTGCTCAGGCCCGGGTTGTACGCATTGATGGCGCCCAGCGCGTCCCGGTCCAGCGCGTCCGCCTGCCGCCAGGGAGCGCGCACGCGCCGCGTCCGTCGCTCGGGACAAGCTGAGGCCCGAGCTGCAGCGGCTGCTTGATGCGCAGCATGCATGCAACCTCCGGTCCAAACCTCGGCCATCCACCGCCTCGCCAGCTTTGACACGCGCAGCATGTCAAAGTCGCCCGTTGCAGCATCACCGTGTACGTGATCCTGTGATGCATGTGAGGCTGCAATGACAGCCACTACCTCAATCATATCCACAGGCCAGCCGGAGCGCACCTCCAGCGCCTCTGAGACGGCCGCCTGCAGGCGGTGCAGGTGCCGCGTCAGCGCGCCAAAGCCGCCGAATGACAGCGGTGACTGGATCCCGGACGCGTCGCCGACCTGCTGGCAACCAGCGGCCGCTGCAGCGCAGCATAGGAGCGCAAACCCACAGATGATGGCTGCTCTTCTGACAAACACATCATCCTTTTCGTATTTGCGAGCGCATGCCGGGAGCGGGCACCAAGCAAATGTGGGTGAACAGTTGCAAACCAGCGGCCACGTGCGGGGGCGGCCCGCTGGGGCCAGCGCGCCCACCCATGCGGCGCTGTGCAAGCTCTATGCACGTACAAGCTCTACTGCAAGCACGAGCAGCATGTATGAGGGTGCAGGCTAAGTCGAATCCAGCGTCAGCGGCCTGTCGGGGCCAGAGCCAGCGCTCGGAGCCAGAGCCAGCGGGTGCAGGCCGGGCCGGAGCCAGAGCCGTCGGCCCCGCGCGCGCCTGCAGCACGCGGTCCCACGCGGGCTGGAGCGGGCTGGCGCGGTAGGTCGGGAAGTAGCCGAACAGGATACGCAGGGGCTGCACATCCTCCAGGCGCACGCCCTGGTAGCCGGGCATCAGGCGCCAGTAGTCCTCCATCAGGGTCTCCAGGGAGGGCCTGCGACGGGCCCGCACGCCGCCTCGTCATCGGCGGCTGGCTCTGTGATGGCCGGCAGCCGGCAGGCAGGAGCTTGGCCGGCACGCCGAGACAGCTAGCGAACTAAGCTATGACAGCGCGTCGCCGCTATCACGAAAAAAGTGCCTCCGACGTAATCTAGCGTCCTCAAGCGCGTCTGCGCCTGCAGGTTCCCTACTTACTGACCGGAAGTGGCTGTGAGAACGGCAAAGTGCTTGAACAAGTGATTAGTAAGGTTTTTTGCGGCTGCGTAAGCAATATGCAGAGCGCCTGCAACCTTGAGCAGAAGCTTCCCTGGTACCAGCAACCCCAAGCGCCTGAGCTGGCGGCGCGCCTGCGGGGATCGGCGTCGATGTAGGTGAACAGGTAGGTGGTGCGGTCGCTGGGGCCGCTGCCGGCGGGGAACGCCTCCCAGAAGTACTGGCCCACCGCGTTCAGGTCCCCGTTGGTGTATATCACGTCGCCTGCATAGGTTAAGTTATCCTTACCCACCACCCGCAGCTCGCACATGCATGCTGCACGGCGCGGTGTTTGTTGGACTTGCTGCACGGCAGCAGTCCCTGGCAGGGGTGACGGGGCAGGGAATGACGAAACGTCCCGAGCGTGTGCAGATGCAGGGGCAGCGGGCGGCCGCGCCTGTGGAGTTGTCGGGGAAGCCGCGGCAGCAGGCGCCCACGACCAGGCACACGCCGTCCGGGCGCGCGCCCCAGCGCGCCTGGCGCACCTGCGGCCAGGCATGGGAGCCCGTCGACAGACCTGGGACAGGGCGATGAATGACCTTGGCCGTGGACGGCCAGGCCCAGGCAGCGCGCTCATCGGCACAGCATAGAGGCAGCATGAACACAAGCTGCAAAGTCTAAGCACGGGTGGATGATGAAGATAAGCTTATAGAAGAGATGCTGGTTGCTTTCACATGTGCCAGGCGCACCATGGGCCCAAAGTTGCCGGTGCTGTCCAGCAGCAGGCGCGCTGTGATGCGGCCTGTGCCGCCCACCCCGCCCGTGTCCCCCCTCCCTTCGGCCCCGCCAGGCCCCGCGCCGCGCTCGCACCCGCCCTCCGCGTCCCCCGGCCCCCGCACGGTGGCCCCGTTGCCGGTGCTGGCGGCCGCCGCGCCCGCTTCCGGACCCCTCCGGCCGCTCCCAGCCGGGCCCGCGCGCCCGCCCGCGCCCGCGGCGGGCGCCGCAGCACCCCGCCCGCCCTGCTCCGGGAGCACCAGGGCGACGCCGTTGGGGTGCACGACGGCGCCCGCCGCGCTCGCGAATTCGAGCACGACGCCGCCGTGCGCCTCGAACCGCCTCCGCACCTGCTACTCAGGCTCAGGAGTTTAGTAACCTGGGTACGAACAAAGCATCGAGGCTGCTGGCATACTGCCTATGATGTGATGGGCAGGAAACTCATCTCTTGCAAGAAATCCACTCTCGAGAAAACGTCTAGAGCAACTGGGCGGCTCACTCTTGATGAGTCATGTGCAGCAACACCGCCTTGCACGGCATGCCCTTCCTCACGGTCAGCAGGCGCACAGCACCCGACCTGTCCAACCCGTATCATCGGCACGCTGGCGGACCGAGGGGAGGGCGCGCCTTGGCGATGATTTTGTCCGGGCGCACGCCCAAGTTGAGCACGTCGCGCGTCCACACGTCCGCGCTGCCGCGGAAGCCGGCGCGCACCGGGTTGAACTCCGAGGAGATGCATGCCTCTGCCTCCTCGGCCGTCGCGACGCCCGAGGCGACCTGTGCGCATGAAGACATTCGGATGTATCTAGAAGTGAGCCATGGGGTTCTACTATACTCACTATACCCGCACAGGCTGGCATGTCCTGTGACGTGCCCTTGAGTAAGGCTGGCTATCACTTGGCATCTTCCATGGCGTCCAATCACACCCGTACGGGCTGGCATGTCCTGTAACATGCCCTGGCATGAGCTGGCTATTACTTGGCAACTCCCATCAGCTCTCAGGCGACCCCGGACGTCTCTGCCGCCAAGTGTACACTCACCAGCTCGCGCAGCTCTTTGCGGCTGATGTTCCACTCCTGCGCCCGGCCGCGAAGCGGGCCCCGCTCCACCACCGCAACCCTGCGCCATAACGCCCCAGCTGTGAGAGGGACGCCAAGCGGTGAGGGCAAACGAAAGTGCCCAGATTTGCACCCAGCATGCACCAGGCCGCGCAGCAGTGCAGCAGCCTGGGTGCAGCGGCATGGAGCTCCGTGGTGATCGGGGATGATACCAAGCGGTCAGAGTCGTTCAACACGTGTGTCGTGCAGCACAAGAAAACACATGCATGGCCTTGCGACCCGCCTTCATGCACATGCATGGTGAGAGCATATGCAGCTGAGACCCCTCGTAGTCATAATCAGGCCTTCAGAAAACAGAGGAACACAAACATCATCACAGTTAAGTCTACAAGAGACAGTCACTTGATCTCATGTACGCGCCTGTAGCCCTTTAGCAGCAGCGCACAGGCCAGAAAGATGCCGAGCGTGCCGCCGCAGACGACCACATCAAAGTCGGGCTGTTCCGGCAGCGGCTCAGCGCTGGTCGTCACGAACGTGGGCGGCGGGCCGGCGTCACGGCCAACCTGGCGGCAGGAGGGCGGTGCACAGCTGGGGAGCATGACTGATGCATATCTACGCTCCAAATGGGTACTTGGCAATAGTACACACTCCAAAACATACTTTGTTTATTCCTGCGCCCTGGCGCTATGCTCTCCGCTGCTGGGCAGCTCTTCAGCTTCCTCGGAGCACTAGCTGGCCCACGCTAGTGCACAACAACTAGAAGGCCAGCACTGACAGCCTGTAGGGAGTGCAGAGCGCAGCGGCTTGTGCGCAGTCTGTCGCCCGTGGCCCCACGGCAGCACGCAGCAAGCCAAAGGAGGTGCTGACCTTGCTGTTGCGGAGCTTGGCCCAGGCAGCGTCGGCCTTTTGCAGCGCGTCGTACGTGGTGCTGCCTCCCGCTCCCCCCGCTGCACGCCAAAAGCTGAGTATTGCGATAGTCTTAGATAGCGACTAGAGCTTGTGGGTATGCGCTCACGCACTGGCTACAGTAATATATATGAGCACGCATGCTTGAAATGCAATGCCACGAGCCGTTTGTTGGCTGGAATTGTGTGTTATGCACGTACCTTGGCCTTCATTGGCAGACTGCTCTTCCAGCAGCCTGTACATACGCTTTGTCAGGCTCTCCTTTTGCAGCGTCGTGGCAGCACAGCGGACGCTGCACAATCGCCTTTGGCCCTGCAAAAACAAACACTTTACACCTGGTGCGTGCGTGTGCTCCAAAGCAGAGCAATAAAGCATACAAGCAACAAGTGACTTACCACCTTTTGCCATCGCGTAGGCCTGTGACAGGATACATGTTTCGTGCACTCCCTGGCGCTTACAGGCGTGCTGCTAGCCAACAAAAGCTGCATTGCAAGCCGAACTGCGCCAACTTATGTGTCTGAGCTGTTGAGTTACTGCTCGCCATGTAGCCCTGTCATGCTGGCTGTTACAGCACTTGAGCCAGCTAGGGCTCACAGAGAGACAATGGCAGCTGTTACATGGGCCGGCCTCAGGCCTTTGCCTGCGCATGCCCGCTGGCCGCAATGTGCTTGAACAGCTGGTTGCGGCTGCCGCACTCCAGGCCGCACACAAAGCATGCCGTCACGCTGCCGGCCTCTGCCGCCGCCTTCGCTGCTGCAGCCTTTGTTCGCTTCTTACTCCTCACCTTCTGCTGCCGCTGCGGGTCGGGCGCTGACGGCATGACCTGCCCCGCGCCCGCCTTTGCTCGGGCCTGAGCCCGCGCCGGGCCGGCGAGCGCCGCCGGTTTGCCGCCCGGCTGGCCGCTGGACGACCTCGCCCCATCCTCAGCCGGCGGCTGCGTCGCGCTCGGGTCCTCCCCAGGCACAGCACCGCTCACTTGCGGTGCACTGCCAACCGCCGCGGCGCTGCAAGTCGCCGCGCCGTCAACGGCCTCGGCAGCGCCCCGGCCCCGCGCGGGCTCGCAGGGCTCGGGCGGGGGCCTGCGCCTGGCCCCGGCGCCCTGCGCGCGGGGCGCGCGCGCCTGCATGCGTAGCAGCCGCGCCAGCATCTCATCCTCGCCCTCATCCCCGTCCTCCGCCTCTTCTCCTTCGCCCTCCTCGCCGCTGCTCGATGCGGCGCTGCCAGGCGCCGCAGCTTCGGCGACCTCGGCAGCGCCCGGGCCCCGCGCCGGCTCGGAGGGGTCTGGCAGGGGCCTGCGCCTGGCCCCCGCGCCATGCGCGCGCGGCGCGCGCGCCTGCATGCGCAGCAGCCGCGCCAGCATCTCGTCCTCGCCCTCCTCACCGTCTTCCGCCTCTCCTCCTTCACTTTCCTCGCTGCTGCTCGACGCGCCCGCCGCCTCGCCGCCGCGGCCGTCCCTGCTCGCCTCGCCCCGTGCGCCCTCGCATGCACCGCTCCCTGCCTCGCTGCCCTCGCTGCCCTCGTCCGCCTCTTCAGCCTCTCCAGCTTCAGCTTCACGCGCCCGCACACGCCCGTTCGCTGCTGTGCCGTCTGAGGCAGCCCACTCCTGGCTCTCTGCCAGGCCGCAAGCCTGGCGGACGTTGCCGGGCGCGCCGCCACCGGGGTGTCGCTCGGGCCCCTGCCTACCGGCGCCGACATGCACTTCCTCGTCTGCCTCAGGGCCTGCTTCCTCCTCAGACGAGCTGGTCGCGCCCTCCTCATCTGCGCCCTCAGAGCCGCTGCCGTCCGCTGCGCATGCGGCCCTGGCCCCCCCAGCCCCGACGCCATTCTCTCCGCCGCCGCCGCCCGCGCGCCCGGACCCCGCCGCGTCCGCCGGGCGCGCCGCGCGAGCGCCGGCGGCGGCGGCTGCTGCTGCGGGGCGCGCCGGCGCGCGCGGCGCAACCGCCTCGCCCGGCTGCCCCTCCTCCGCTGCCTCCTCCTCCATGACCTGGCGTAGCGTGGCAACCATCTCCGCATGCTTCTTCGACCTGCGCACGTCGCACAGGTCAAGGTAAGCTCGCCGGCCAGCTTCATTCCAGCACCGCGCCCGCTGCTGTAAGGTACCCTGCTGATTGGGTGCAGATGCGGACTTCGCAATGACATGTGGTATGTGCACCACAGACGGTTCACCTCGCCAGCCGCCGCGGCCGCGGCTGCCGCCGGTGCACAGCACCTTGCCGCGGCGTACAGATAAGGGTGGGCGGCGCGCCGCTCGCGGCCGGCAAGCGCGTCGCCGCATGCACCGCGCGCCGCACATGGCTTGCAAGCGGCGAGAGCGGGGCGTGGGAATGATCAGGGCGCGCGCGTGCGCGCGCGCGCGCGCGGCGCACCGCTCGTGGTTGGCGAGCGCGTTGGCGCTGCGGAACAGCTTGTCGCAGGCCAGGCAGTACAGCCCGCCGGCTGCTGTCGCGGCCTCGGCCGCCGCGTCGGCTGCCGCGTCGCCGCCGCCGTCGCCGTCGCCGTCGCTCGCGGAGGCGCTGTCGGCGTCCGGGCTTTCGGCGCCTCGCTCGGCCGCCTGGGCCTGGCCGTCCACCCATGCGGCCTCCTGATACGCCACGGCGCGCGCCGCGCGCTCCTCGCGCTCCGCCTTGCGCCTGCAGGGCTCCATCAGACACCGCCACCTCGGTGACTGCTGCCTGAATTCGCTCTGCATGAGGTGAGGCGGGCTCTGTTGGCAGCCCGGAGCGGGCGCATCGGGTGCGACAGCGTCTGCACTCGTAGTGGACAGCAATGGAGCAGCCAGCGCCGCGGCAAAAGCAACAAGTGCCCAAGCCCTGCAGAACAGGCGCGGGGAGCCAACGGCGGCTATACGCCGCACAAGAGCAAAACCCACGCATCACAGATGCAGCTGCACGGGCGCCGCGCACACGTACGTCAGCCCCGGCGCCCCCGCGTCATGCGCACCGCTGCTCGTCGGCGGCCTGGCGATCCAGGCGCAGCTGCGCCTGCGCGGCCTGCCACGCGGCGACGCGCTTGTCGCGCTTGCGCGCGAAGCCCGCCAGCTCGCGCACCGCCTGGTTGAACTCGCGCCGCCGCGCGCGCCGCCGCTCCGCGTTATCGGCCTCCATCAGCCGCCGCACCTGCGCGCGGCGGGCGCGGGCCATGGGCAGGGTTATGGTTAGTACTATGGTTATACTCGGGCCGTGGGGCCGCTGGCCCTGGCATGTGGGCGAGCGCTGGCGAGCTCGTCGCCGCTGCTTCGGCGTGTCGGCCCCGGCAATGGCTCTGAGTGCAGGACGACAGCACTAACTACAGTGTGCCCGCCGGGCAACGACCCCGGCCGATACCGCATCGCGCGTGCCTGGACCTGGCACGCAGTGTGGGGCACAGTGAGGTGGACCGGGCGGCGCGCGCGCCTTGCGGTTGGGCGCCGCCGCCGGGTTGTACTGGTCCGCCCAGGCAAAGTCCTTGGCGGTCCCGAACGCCTGCCAGTGCGCGTAAAAGGCGAGCACGTCGTCCGCCGCCGCGCCGGACGCGCCAAATGCGGGCGCGTCCG
>JAABUH010002282.1_pt1 | contig 18784 bp, 20 predicted proteins | sample 5559121 | NCBI WGS metagenome assembly JAABUH01 (sample SAMN10711871, study PRJNA513364) | rock metagenome | isolation source: Antarctica rocks | place: Antarctica: Victoria Land, Battleship Promontory nord | collected 2015-12-28
TTGAGCAATGCGTTTGCGCTCGTTCTCAAGCTAACGAACAAATAGCATCGTCAGCGAGCTTCGCATACTGGCCGAATTACAAGGTCGTAACTCACCACCTTCCTGACCCTCGCCAGTGTGCCTTGGGTCACATCTTTCCCTGCTCTACAATCCTCTCCCCTGTATCCAGGCCCCTTAACAACAACCTGATCCATAACCATGATATCTCTTCCCTCCCACCTCGTCGGTAATTGCCTACCAATCGCGTCGAAGATCTCCTGCGCTTCCTTACCCACGCTCGGATTCCTTTTCGCCGCCTTCTCTTTCGCTTTCAACACCGCCGCATTTGCGCGCGCGAGGAGCGCTTCGGTATCGAGAGCTGGCGGGGAACCGGATGGAGGGAGGGATGGGAGCGGGAAGGCGTTGTTGGGGAGGAGTTCGAAATCTTTGAGGGAGGACAGGGCGAGAATGTGGTGGGTTGTTTTGGGGGGGCGGGTGGCAAAGGCGAGGACATTCAGGGTGGGATCGATGAGGATAATTGTCCCTTCGAGGTGAGGATACATGGGGAGAGTGGTATGGAGACGTACTCTAAGGACAAGATGGCAGATTAGCGAGAGGTTCCTGAAAACTTAGATTTAGAGATCGGGAATTTGATTGATGAACGCTATTGAGTGGGATGTTGTAGAAGTAGAAGGCCGTAGATAAAAAGCCGATAAGTATGGCAAATGTTGTAATCTCACCTCACTCCGACTGCGGCGCTGAGTGCAGTTTCCACAGACACCAGGTTGTTGGCTGGCGCCCGTTGGCCCGGCGGTGGAGACTTTGCCGTCGAGACCGGGGCCTTGCCAGCAGTACTGTGGCGCTTGTTTGCACTCTCAGCCATCCTCACACAGACGTGCTCTGGCTACTGAAGGTATCAAGTTATGTCAGAGGCACATCGTCTGGTCTCGTTGGTGTGTGTCAATGCTTGACGGGGAAGGCAAGCAAATCGATATGAAGGATGTAAAGGAGTGACGAGAAACAAAAGAAACAAGAGAAGATGAGGAAGGTTGAGCGGAAGCGAGCTCTTCCTTGAACCTCCTCTCGACTTCTTGGAGGAATATGAAAGGAGCACTGAGCTCGAGAGCTTCACCTCGTGATTTGGCGCTACAGCGGGCCAATGCCGGCGCTTAAGCAAGTCATGGAAGCCCTAACCCTATGGGAAAGGTCTTTGTCGCTGCTCCTCAGACATCAGCGCGTCATGACCCGGTTGCGAGGCTGTCAACACTATCGGTGAGCACATTGCAATGTTTTCCTCTGCGCTTCATCAATGATGAATCCGAGATCTTCGTCATCAGATTGGACTAGCTTTAAGTGAACTATCTGCATCCTTGAAGAGGTTGGCTGAGGCACTCTACTCTCAGCCTATGTCCACGCCGCCCAAGGTAGATGCTCCTCACTCCGCGCTAAATACTCAATGATAGAACCATCTCGTAACGCCGTCAGGGAATTGGGGAAGCGCCGCTATGTTTTATGCCAGATATCGATATGCAGCTGGCTCTCTGTCCTCGATCCGCTCTAGGTACTCTCTCTCAATCAAGCTCTCGATCCGCTTCTTCACCATATTGACATCTGGCATGAACCGCGCGGCCAGTTGCTGTATGACCTCCGCAATGAGCTTTTGGTGCGGCAATTCCTTACGTTGCCTGTGTGACGTAAGCCTGGGTATGCGCATAAGTGGGAGCTAGTAAATTGAGATACATACTTCATGATTCGAACAACACCAGCCTCAATAACTCCACCGCGGGTGTCATTGTTCTTCTTTTCTGTTTCGGATCTTTCAATGGAATCCTCAACCTTATTACCGGCGGCTACGACACCGATCTTGAATTTCTGGAATTGGCTGAAGAAATTCTCGTTAAAGAAGAACTTGTCGTCCAGCTTGACATCTCTGCTCATCGGCTTTTTCAGGAGGATGCGAGTTTTCGGCGACAGCGCCATTGCTTGCAGGTTCCGCGTGAGCTCATTGAATGGAATGTTAGTCTGAGCTTGGATCTCTTCGCATGATATGGATTCCCCTGGAGGTAGATCGTTGAATAGAAGGAGGATCACCATGGCATAAGTGGATACATTGATTTCACGTGTCTTCTTCGATCCCTTCATCTCGGAGAAGTAAGCACGAAGGTCAGCTGTGCCCATGTTGGCTTGCCAAGTCAACTGCCGGCCACTATGTTTGTCGAGATAGAATTTCTCAAAGTCTTGCTTAAGCCTCTCAATTTGTGGAGGGAATATGCACTTGGGTCGATCTTCGCCTTCATTGTAGGAGGGCGCCATTGACTCTAATGGCCACATTGTGCTGGTTAAGACATTGACTTCCATCTCGGCGCGTTTAGGATCAGGATCACCTCGCTGTTGGACCATCTTCTTGTACTGGGAGGTGAAATCGGTTGACACGGCCATATCCTTGAACATAGCTTCAATCCTCTGCGTGAAGGTATTGCCGACCTCCATTTTCATCTTGGAAATCATCTGTCGCTCGGCATCCATGCTGACGGATCGCTTCATCAGCAGACGCTTTGACAGATGTTTCTTATAGTAGCGCTCAAATAAATCCTTGTCCTGGATGTACCGCAGAAGGGTTATGCCTTTGTCCAGGAGAGAGTCGACCTCGTTTTCGGTCTTACCCTTGATACCCTTCTTCATGTTTTCGTCAAAAAACAGCGAGAGATACTCTGAACTTCTCTCAAACGTGTTGATAAAATCAGTAAAACTGCGTGAAAATGCGGTCTGGAGACCTTGGTCCCCCTGGAAAGCGACCTTCAATACTGTATCAAATTTCCCCTTCAATTGGAGGACCTCATCCACCCACTTGATGGCGGCTGTCGTTTGCTGGTTGATTGGCTTCTCAGCGGCTTTGTCCTCAGTCTTATCGTCGCCATTCGCCTTTTCGCCGTTTGGCGCCGATGGCTTTGGCTGTGCCTGAAGAGCGACTTTAGTAGCGTTATTAATATCTGTACCAAGGTCTACAATACGACTTTGTACCGCTTTGCAGAGTTCATCTTTCTTGGGATCTACCCTTGCGCTAAGATCGTAAATCATCTCAAGATCGTTAAGCCGGTCGTTGTCCAGCATGTGCTTGACACCACTACCCTCCAAAGCAATGACCTCCCGCAAATGATTCTTGACCAGATGAGTCTCCACAACTGTCCTGATCTTCGATTGAGTTAACGGTGACAGAGTAGTTCGGCATCGGTCCTCCTCCTCGTTGATTCGTCTCCTAGCATGTCTGCAAAACGTCCCTGCATCGGCATCTAAGAGTAACGTCGAGCCCTCGTGCGAGTAGAACTCCTCGCTCGATCTTAGAAATTCGTGCTCAAAGCTTGTGAGATAGAGCTTCATCGTCTCCTCTTCCTCTTCCGTTTCGTACAAGCCTTCCAGCATATATACGCAAGACTTCACAAGCGACTTATCAATAATGTCACCTTCTCGATCCATTCGTACTTGGTCAAGGATGACATCATTCAAGATCAGAGAAATCGAAGCTTGGCGATCCTGGTCTATTTGTATCGGTGTCCGAAGTACATACTCGCGGAATTGGCCCATCGAGGCTGCGAAAATTGAGGGTTTCCTGAAATCCTTGCAGTATACGCGGTCCTACAAAATCAGCTTATGAATACCTCGGTAAATCGGATGTTTGAGAATGACTGAGAACCTACCATATACATTAGGACATCCGTAGTCATGTTCATACACAGATTGTGATCCTCCCATGCTTGCTTCAAAGCGTGTAATAGCTTATCGCCCGCAGCTCGCTTCTCATTGGCCGTGGTGATGGCTGATCCTCTAGAACTTGATAGTAGCAGAGTGGGGGACAGGACACTAATGATCCTTGGTTGCACTTCGTTTGCAAGCCACTCTTCCTCAAACTCTTTGACTCGTAAATAAAGTGTCTCTCCCCTCTTTTTCAGCACAAGTTTGTATGCGTTTCGATATAACTCTTCGAAAGACAGCTTGGAGGCATTCTTTGTGTGAATTTCCCGTAGTGAGGAGGCAAGGACGTTCCAGCTTGTATCGAAATCGATTGCATCACTCTGGCCTATCCCCTGTGGTTTGCGAACTTCAGTAAATATCATTGCCATGATTGGAGAAATAAACAGGGGCAAACTGTTTAACTTTGAGCGAGAGCATCGAGAAGTATAGTTTCGAATGAACAAAGCAATCTCAACATGGGAATAGGTGTTCCTGATTTGGTGTTTAAGTACGTAGGGTTCACTTCAAACCGAACTTACACGTCTCGGAGGGCGGATCTTGTTCCGGCCCCTCCCTGCAATCATTCTGGCAGCTGCGGTGCGAGTAGCCGTTCACTTCTCAGGCTCAATTCGCTTTGATAATGGTCGTTTAAAGCTCGTTGCGGTTGACATCTGGGTACTGGTAGACTCAGCAACGTGAGAAAATGAGGCCCCGTAACTCATGAAGTATGATACAAACGCAAGACAAGACAGAGCTGTCAGGGGCATCTTCACATAAGGAGGAGGCTGAACTTCGAGGTCCAAGTGAGGCGACTGGAAGCCGTTCCTGGATCCCCACACGTACCGAGGATTCCCCGGTTTTAGCGCCTCCGGCCCTCCGTGACGTTTGCGGCAGTCTTTGCAGGCTCGGCAGGGTGGTTCTTTTGACTCGTTTTCGATTTTCTATCATCGCTATTGTAGAGCTTACGATGAAAGCGGATCAGAGTCTTAGCATTATTCTGCGACAGCTAAAGCAACCTTTCCACAGATCTTATCAAGGGGTTTCCCGATTCCGCCCAATCTCCCATCTCTCCGCTTTCTATCAAGCTACAATCCACCAGCGCCCACTTGCACTCGCTATCCAGCACCGATATCCCATTTCCTCATTTCAAAGCCGCCTCAGCTCTACCTCTACGCCATCAGCTCCATTATCAGTACCCACATCCACCAACGAATCCTCGAGTGCGCCTAAGGGACCGCCTAGTTACGAGCTCACCTTCACCTGCAAACCCTGCCGCCACCGCTCCACACACCGAGTCACACAGCGAGGCTACAATCGTGGGACTGTGCTCATCACATGTCCTTCGTGTCACAATCGGCACGTCTTTGCTGATCACTTGAAAATTTTCGCCGACAAGTCCTTCACAATTGAAGATCTGATGCGGGAGAAAGGAGAACTGGTGAAGCGGGGGACACTGGAAGGGGACTTGGAGTTTTGGGATGATGGGACTCAGACTGAACGGCAAAAGACTTCAGCATCCGAGAACAAAGTCACATAACTTTCGTGCGATTTATGGGGTCTCAGAACGCTCCGCTGGTTGGTGAGTCACGAAGGCGCAGCATTGCGGAAGATGAAACACCCATACCATGGACATTACCTCCACTCCACCAACGAAAGCACAAGGCCAATACACTATACATACGATTTCTATTTAAATCGACCAGAGCATCGACCTCCATCTCTACTCCCAAAAGCCTCTCTCTTACAGATCTACGCAGCACGTCCGCCATTGCCAACGCCGACGGACAAACCATGCCCTCAACCTCCTCCTACGTCTGCTTCTCCTGCCGAACTCACCGCTCTCAAGACCGCTTCCCCAAGATCGCTCTCCCCACTCCCGAATGCCACTCCTGCAAAGAAAAAATGTATCACCTCGGCCACAAAATCGAAATCCCGCCACATACCAATATCAAGGGTTGGGCCCTACTGTACGATTTCTTGACCCGGCCAGCAAAACCAGGGATCACATGGCGAAGCTGTGAAGACCTTGATCCACGACGCCACAGGGAAAATCTGCATTGGGCGGATTGTAAAGTGAGGAAGGACGACAGCGGTAGGGGCTGTAACGGATGTGAGAAGGTAGGTAACAGGACCCCGGACTTTGGGAAGGTGGGAACGCGTTGGAATGAGGTTGTGTATTGAGTAACGATGTTCACTTTGGATGAAGACACATCGGTGTACATTTGAAAGGAGGCTCTCGTTCATGATCTCAATCAAAAGCTGTATTCTGTATTGCATTAACGCTGAATCATTGGATGACCCGTAATCGGTCGCTTCGTGGTATCAAAAACCCTAAACCTACGACCCATCCGGAACCTAAATACCCATGCCCCCAAGGGTCACTGTAACGCCGGTAAATCTATAACAATCCGCTGAACACCTTCACTCGTTTTCCCGTAGGCTCTTTGTTGACGCTACATCCGAAGCGGCTCTGCCTCGGCCCTCCGGCACGTCCAGAGAAGCTTGGGCTCTGTTCTCTCTTGGCGCAAGCATTGGGGCTGCTGCTTCTCCATCAGCGTCTTCGCCCTTCGGAGTACCTTCAACTTCCTTCCTAGCATCTGCTCTCATCTTGGTAATTTTGATGTAATTGTATGCCGCGATGCTTAGGATCGTGACCAAAAGTCCACTAATGTTGATCGGCGTAAGGGCATCGTGGAATACGAGGCCCGCAGCGGTGATGGTGACAACCTCTTTGAAAATGCCGCAAATACTGAGAGTCACAACAGAGGTGCGCTGAAGAAGCGCGAATTCGGACGCTGTCATTAGAAACGCCAAAGTCCCCGGGAAAACTAGGATGGCAAGACCCAGGAAGGCTCCTTTAGCTTCCACCAGTTTTTGGAGGCCTTCGCCAAGAGGTTTAAAGCCTTCGACAGGAATAGCGATAATGGCCAGACTGACGAACATGACAGGGGCCAGGTAGAAGATGCTGCTGAAGGGATTGCTGGTCGCTGGATTTCGGAGGAGAAGGATCTGGGTGAGTGCCCAGCGGAAGCCAGAGAAGAAAGCGGCAGCAATGACAAGAACAAACCCAAGGACATCGAAATCCACTTCGCCGGCCACCATCATGAAGACTCCTAGTGTCATTGTAGCAATGATAAGGATGAGTTTTATCGAAGGTGATTCAAGGCGGAAGAGGAAGGCGAAGCAGAGGACGAAGGCTAGGGAGGAGGACTTGCACATCGCTGCAACGCAGCGAGTCAGTGGCTAATTTCAATTAACATAAGTGGAGATAGATCCTACTGTAGAAGGTGAGGGTGATGAATCTCATGCTCATGTTTCCTAAGCCAATGTCAAGGCCTGTTGCAGCTCCACAGGGCCCAATTCGTGTGATGTAGAACATTCGCGTCATGAGAGGCTTTTCGTCCTGTGAGGTATCTCGGCGGACGGTGTAGTGATTATGAGGATTGGTGATGCTATCTGAACGAGGGCGTAGCTGCGGAACGAAGTAAAGGACTAGGGTAGCCAGGCAGAATTGAACGAGCATATGTAAGCAGGTCGTGAAGAGGGGGAAATGAAAGTCGAGGTATTTCTCCGTGAACATCCATTTGTTGTACTTGCAGGATCGGTCAGTGTTCCCGTTGGTATGCTTCGGGGCGTCACTTACTATTGATATCGAAAGCGAGAAAATGTACCATGCAGCTATGAGGAGGACGTTGATGATCATTACCTTCAGAACATTCCTGTCCGCATCTTTCCGCTCTTGTTTCGACGTCTTGACATTTCCAGCAATTCTGCCATCCATGCGTGTGTTCCGCCTTCTCTTCCTCTTCCTGTGCTCTTTATCCTTTGTCGTTAAGCCGGTCTCCTCATCATCTGTCAAGGCATCACCCGAGGCAAGTTGACTTAGCTCAACATCGTCGCTAGTTGACATTGACGAGAAGTCAGAGCCGTGCCCATCGTCCGAGGAGTATGCCACGTGCTTGTCGTCGGGGGTTCCAGGGCCATTTCCTTGCCGCCTCGAGTGTTTTCTTCCGTGTCTCTTGCCCGTCGCATTACCATTCTCGAGACCTGCCATCAATTGAGCTCTTCTGCGCCGATATGCATCTCCAACACCGTCCATATTCGATGAGGGGCGATCATCAGCGTCCGTGCCAAGCGCAGAGTCCTGGCTACTGAGGCTCGATACTGAAGGCGTGGACCGACGTGAATGTGATTCCTTCACTGGCGGAGATGGCGAGTCGGGGAGTGGTCGTTTCGTAAGCTGCTCGTCTTCCTCTCCTCTGTGGTCTTTATTGGCTTCCATGAGGGTCCATCAGTTGTGGATGAGGGCAGCAGCCCGCCTAATATTGTCCCGCCTCGTAGCAGCACAACATCACCGTGGAAGTTTGATGGCTCTTCGAACTTTGCAACATCAACCTCTTGTCCAGTCTGTTGTATTGGAGGGGTTGCCGGATGAAAATGTTGTAAACTTAGTGGACTCAATGGTCGGAGACCAGATCATGCACGTTCAAGCCAAGGAGAAGCCACGCTAAGTCAGCAGCACGCTAGTGTTCTCAGGGGTTGTCGCGGAGAAAATGACAACCGACCTTGTCTCTCCATGGCACCAGGGAACTACAACGTTAATTGGCGATTTTGGAGGAATTAATTGTTAGATAAGCTTTTCGATTGCATATTGTGGCCTCTACAAATACAATATCTGTGCTGATCTAAATACGGTCCTCTGCCTGCCGGATCTGGAGGAGCTTGCCTCTCCATATTTCACCTCTTTTCTTCCCCGATTCGATTCATCGCTGATCGAGTCTTTTCATTTTCTATGCTTGATAGGTGGACGCAGAAACGTCGCCGCCTCTGCCGGTCCAATTCACATGGTTGTCCTTACCTTCAGGGTACTTAGTGCTGGCGTGCTCAGGCTTGATCTTGAATGTGTGAGCGCCAAAGTAATCTCTCTGCGCCTGTAGAAGATTGGCGGGCAGATCCTTCGTACGGTATCCGTCATACCAGCTGAGAGCGGTGCTAAAAGCTGGGGTGGGTATGCCCCACAATGCCCCTTTGCTGACAATGTCCCTCCAGCCATCTTGCGCGTGGTGGATAGCCTTGTTGAAGAAGTCATCGTATAACAAGTTTTCGAGCTCAGGATTCTTGCGGTATGCAGAGGTGATATCTTTCAAGAATACTGAGCGGATAATGCAGCCTCCACGCCACATAAGTGCAATCGAAGGCTTGTTGAGCTTCCATTTGTACTCTTTCGCAGCCTACATCTGCATAAGTATACTACGAGCTGACTGTTTGTTTCGTAGAAGATTCACTTACGTTCTGGATCAACATAAAGCCTTGAGCGTACGAGATGATTTTTGAAGCGTACAACGCTTGTTCGAGATTCGCCAAAAATTGCTTCTTGTCGCCAGAGAATTTGGGCGTGGGTCCGGTAAGGACTTGTGCAGCACGACCACGTTCTTGTTTCAGGGAGCTCAAGCATCTTGCAAACACGGCCTCTCCAATCAATGTCACTGGCATTCCCAAATCTAGAGCATTGATGGCGGTCCATTTGCCTGTACCTTTTTGTCCGGCAGAATCGAGGATCTTCTCAACCAGCGGTGTTCCATCGTCGTCGTCAAATTTGAGAACGTCACGTGTGATCTCAATAAGGAATGAATCGAGTACACCCTTATTCCACTCGGCGAACACGTCCGACATCTCTTTGGCACTAAGTCCAAGACCCCGTTTCATGATGTCGTATGCCTTCGATGCTTTCAGCTCATGACACCATGGCCAACTGCCAATTCTTTGTTCAACATTTATGGTTCATACCTCGCAAATGAGTTGCATGTCACCGTACTCGATGCCATTGTGGACCATCTTGACGTAGTGACCAGCACCTTCGTCACCAACCCAGTCACAGCAAGGTTCCCCATCACTCTTGGCAGCTATGGATTGGAAGATGTCCTTGATGAACGGCCACGCCTCTTCATTACCACCAGGCATAAGACTGGGCCCATAGCGAGCGCCCTCCTCCCCGCCTGATACCCCTGTGCCGACGAAACGGATCTTCTTCTCCGCCAAGGAGCGCGTTCGACGGTTGGTGTCGGGAAAATGCGAGTTGCCGCCATCAATGATGATGTCGCCCTCTTCGACAAAAGGCAGCAGAGCGTTAATGAAGTCATCGACTGGTTTGCCAGCCATGACAAGAAGCATGATTCGGCGAGGCTTCTTGAGCTTCAAGACCATCTCCTGCATGGAATGGGCACCGACGATGTTTGGAAAGGCTAGGCAAAGATGTCAACATCGCTACCGCTCTCGGGAGAAAAAGGGGTTAGAGGCATTGACCGACGTTTAGCCTCATTTTCCAGGAAACGGTCCACCTTGGCAACAGTACGATTGAATACGACGATGGTGAATTTGTGGTCGGCGACGTTCATGATCAGGTTCTGGCCCATGACGGCCAGACCGATGAGGCCGAAATCACCACTGGGAGTGATCCGCGCGGGTCCACCGACATTGATGCCGGCGAGACGGGCGCTACAGTCAGCCCATAACGCTCATCAACACTGTTCAACAATGCCAGAGGTGTGCTGAAGAGGACAGACGAGGGTCGAGTCGTCAAAATGGCAGAAGATGTTTGATTCATGTTTGGAGTGGGGTGAGACATAGACGGAGGAAACGGTCAGGACCTACACTGCTTTCTCAACCATCTTGACGGATTGATCGGATCTTCAGGGAGATGAGAGGGAATGTTTGAGATGAGCAGATTTGATGTAGCAATGTTGTCCTCTTTAACGCATCGAGAAAAAGAGAACGAACAGTGACATAGGAAAGAGAAAACCGCTCAGTAGTGGGGGTTTATCCTTTGAACGGCCGAGTAAAGCGACTAAGCCGTTTGCGGCTAGGCGGGCCGAATCACCAAATGCCGAGCAAGAGCCAAGAGGCAAGAACGGGCTTTCCGCTTTCCTCTCTTCATCACACCAACCCTTTCACATACAGACTATACAGACTGACCACGCCCTACCGTATCTCACGTCTGCAGCCCCAAGGCGCCTTCGCTTGCTGTGTTTACAAAGCATTCTCGACTCGAGTGCCGTCGGCTGTTGTTGCTGTGACTGCGTCTTAGGCGCGAGGTACGTACTAACTCACCATATCCAAGGCGTTATCGCACAGCCGTTCATCATGTCATATCCACCACCTCCAGGTCTCAAGCAGCCTCCAACTTCGTCCTCTTCCTCTACGCCTCCGCTTCATGCTTCCTTGCCTCCACGGCCGCCGCCTGCTGCAGGACCTCCCCCATCCTTCAAGTCAACCAGTGCATCCACTCCGACCTTTTCTTCCGCACCAGGTACTCGAGGTTACAATGGCACCTCCAACGGCGGGGCAAGCCAACCCCCGAGTGGCTTCAGCGGATTCACTGGCTTCCAACCGCGCTCCGTAGCCACCAACAGCCAAGCTTTCCGCACTCATAGCCCTGTGGTGTCCGCAGCTCCTGCACCTCCAACAGGCTTCTCTGCACCTCAGACCACATTCTCAAATGGAGCATACCAAGCGCAGCCTTCCTATCAACAACCGCCGACGCCATCCTACTACCAGAAACCTGCGTTCGAAGAACCATACGTTGAACCTACACCACCTCAAATACGTAATCCCTTCCCCCTTCCTGGTCAGGATGGCGCAGGAAGAGGTCAAGGCGCGGGACGCGGTCAAGAATTAGATCCAGAAATGGAGGCTCAAATTGCGCAATGGCAGAGCGCATACGCAGGTAAAGAGGACGCCAGTCGGAGCTCAGGGCGCACTTTCAGCAGGTTCGGAACAGGAGGTGAGGGAGGGGCTTCTGCGACCAGCGCAAACACAGCCCCTCTAGGTGTACGTCCGGACGCCGCTGGAGCATCAATGAGCACCTCAGCTATGTCCTCGGCTGCCAATGCAGATACTGGTGTAGCAGCCGTAGTTACTGGTGCGGATGGGAAGCAAAAAACCGTTGTGCGTAGTGGCGGCGGGCAAACATGGCAAGATCCCTCTCTTCTCGAATGGGATCCCGCGCATTTCCGTTTATTTGTTGGCAATTTAGCAGGTGAAGTCACTGACGAGTCTCTCCTGAAAGCGTTCGCCAAATACCCATCAGTACACAAGGCAAGGGTAGTACGCGACAAGCGGACGACAAAGAGCAAGGGCTACGGGTTCGTGAGTTTCATAGACGGTGAGGAGTATTTTCAGGCAGCGAGAGATATGCAGGGAAAGTACATCGGTAGTCACCCGGTCTTATTGCGAAAGAGTACGACAGAGATCAGACCAACAGTACCGCAAGATAAGAGAAAGGGCGGGAAGAATGGGAAAGGTGGAGGTGGAAAGGGAGGCGCTGGCACTGGAGCCGGGGTACAGAAAAAGCAGAGTAAGACGAAGGGTGGATTGAAAGTGCTTGGGTGAAAAGCTTCCAGCTCAGGGCCATCGAGCCTGGTCTCGGCCCATTGTCTGCGGAATATTACCCCATGAGGCCTGTTCCAATGGGGTCAACAACGACAAAGATGGATGTGATTCTTGCCTCCGAAACACCTTGATGCTGATGTCGAGGGCACGAGCGGATTGAGAGAAGGAGAAGCATTTCCTATCATTGCTTTGTCCTCGGCGGGGCGCCGAAAGGCGAACAACATCCTTATATGTATGCCTATCAAACGAGTCAACAGTTTAGTGAAAGACAAACAATAATCTAGGATTCGTTTCTCCTCAAGTTTCGAAAGACGAATTTCATCGGTTCTTTTTCCTAGGCACACTTATGAATTGCTCATTTCCAGGAGCATTCACTTCATTTGCATGGCCCCAAATTTCGCTCCATACAGAAGTTTCGTGTCACCCTGCAAACGCATCGTGTGAGAACTAGCAACCATGAACCTTCTCATAACAGCTACCGTGCTTCTCACAACCGCCTACACCCTCCCAACCAATCCTTCCATTCCACCCTCCGCAACCGCCGCTTCTACCTTTCCTCCTTCGGCAATCCCTACCGGCCTCCTCGAAGAAATAGTAACCATGCTCGCAACAGCCCCAGACGACGCTATGGACCTAGCCTTAAACTTGTCGGCTGCTTACAATAATAGTGCCTTTGCTCATGGTCCCTACACAAATGGAACTTCTCTGTTCAACAACTCCTTGGACTCATCCAAAGATGACGGGGGCGATGATGATGATTTTGTTGTCACGATTTGGGATTCGAATCCTTCTGATGTTACATCTAGTGGGAGTGATGCAGCTGTGAATGAGACTGTTCCTATTACGGGAATGATTCTGGAAGACGACGATGACGTTTCGGAACCTGAGGCTTGAGGGTACAATAGCTGGGCGATTGTACCTTCCAAGTGATGAAGATGAGTTTTGTTATTAGAGGCGAGGCGATGCATCGATGGACTAGATCAACGTTCTTTGATGCTTTTGCAATTCTTTTCCAGTTGGCTTGCTAGCAATCGCTATGCAATGCGAGCGCAAACCGCTGGTCAATGATTGCCCTCAGGCGTCGTTATCACTACCACGCTCACTATTCTGCTCTTTCTTCTTTTTCCCAAACTGCAACTTCGTCTGGCCCTTCTCCCGAGCCTTCCTATCCTTCTCCACCTTCCTCTCAAATTGATCCTGCAACTTCTTCCTCTCTTCCTCCCCTTCATCCGCCAACTGTTTTTCCAAAGCTCGAAACTCCTCACCATCCGCATCCATCCCAATCAACCCTTCTAGCATCTTGATCTCCCGGGCCCATACCTGTTTATCTTCTACGTCTTTGCCGGTCTGCTCATCCTTATGATCAATTGGTGTTTCCAAGACCATAGGCAGACCCTCGAAGCGGGGCTCATTCATCACGTTGTGAAAAGCACGGAGACCGAGGAAGCCAAGACCAATGTTTTGATGTAAGTCTCTATGGCTGCCGAAGGGGGCTTTGGAGTCGTTGAGATGGAGGGCACGTAAGTATCTCATGCCTACGATTTTATCGAAGTCCTCTAGTGTCTTCTTGAAAGCGGTAGGTGCTTTCAAGTCATATCCCGCAGCGAAAACGTGACATGTGTCTATGCAGACGCCGACGCGCTGCTTGTCATCTATCAATGCGATGATATCACGCAGGTCTTCGAACGTAGAGCCAAGGACGTTGCCACCGTTGGCCATTGTTTCGAGTACCGGTATTACGGTCTTAGTGGCGAGGTGGGCACGATTCAGAGCCTGGGCTATACGTGCAATAGCAGCTGGACGGGAATGACTACCAGTAGAGCCGGGGTGGAAGTTGTAGAGCTTGATGCCGAGGGCTTCGCAGCGTTGGAGGTCGTCGAGAAAGGCAGTGTAGGCTTGCGTTGATTTTTCTGTATCTGCTTGTGCAAGATTGACAAGATAGGAGCCATGAGGTAGAACGTGACTTGCAGCATCATATTTGTGGTCCTTACATGATGATATGAACAGGGTTTTATGCTCGTCTTGTAGAGGTGGATTTTCCCATTTGCGTTGCGACTTTAGAAACATAGCAAAGGCATTACCCCCAATATGCACACAATTGGTGACGGAATTTTGAACGCCTTTGGCACAGCTCACATGAGCGCCTATGAACATGCGTAGATCATTTGTACGTGCAGCTAGAGGCATGGCTTCTGCTTCTTTCTCCTCTTTGGTCTTTCGCTCTCGTTTGGTTTTCTGGACGGCCTCTCCGTTCTCAGTGAGCTCTTCCTCCTCCACCTCCAATTGGGCTTTGGGTTTTCGCTTGGTTTTTTTAGGTGAAGCTTTGCCTACTATTTCGTCCTCTTCGATGTCTGCTCTTTTCCGCTTAGTCTTTCTGGGTGAGTCTTCGCCAACCCCAATTGCCACTTCTTCGACTTTGGCAACCGTTTTTTGGTACGAGTTCTGTGGAGCTACTCCGCTTGTATCTGACAGCCCGACTGTTTGACCGTGGTTCTTGCTCTCCTTCGGGACAGCCTTGGTTTCACTGTGAGATAGCTTTTCTTCAATGTCCTCTTCTTTCTGCTTGATTGTCTGTCGTTGTGTAAGATGCTCAAGATCCGACTTTCTTTCACGACTTGATAGCTCCGTTGCTACGACGTCGCCCTCGGTCTTCACACGCCTTCGAGACTTGGTGGGTTTCGCCTCTTCTTCTGGGCGATCTATTTGGAAGGGGCTTGGATTACTTGACGTAGACCTTGGTTTTCCATCCGCCTGCCTCCAATCCGGCGCTCCGATCGTGCTACTTGCGCCTGATTTTTTCCGTGACTCAGAGGTCTTCATGACTCAATGATTTCCACTCTCGTGGGACGCGATTGTAGGGGTTCGACTGACGTACGGTCCAGGCGCCGGGATGTTCAATCGAATACAACCAAAGTACATTATATTGATTTTAAGGTAAGGTGCTTACAAGAAGGTTTAGGTTCGAATGGACCTTGGGCATTTAATCTAATCTAAACCTGAATCCTTCTACGCTCGGGCCAATCAGATTTAGGACTGGGCTCGAAAGAGACTCAAGCGAGTCAGGACTATCGTACGGTTACCCCTTACCCCCAAGTCTGGTAACTCTGGTTTCCATCTCGCCTTCAGCCACGAGCTCTGGCCCCATGCTCCAGTAAGTAACTCCAGAAGCATTCATGCTGTCGTAAATCATTCAAGATCCTCCCTTCTTGCATCTTGCATCTTGCATCTTGCATCTTGCATCTTCCATCTTGCATCTTGCATCTTCCATCTTCCATCCGGGCAGCGCTCCGTTCAGAGCCCGATCTCGGTTTGCAATCTGAAACAGCGATCCTTGTAGAGTACGCGCCGGGCCTTCCCAGCCTCAGCCTCACAGCACGAAGAATTATTCGACTTTCGAATACCTTATGTACAATAAGATGACTCCCAATTCCTATTCCTTGAACATTGCCCATCGCTGGCAACCTGCGGTCCTAAACTTCTGGCTTCTCGCCAGGACAATCATGATCGGCCTCTCTCATCATTGTAGTCGACTACTTACGAGCGCCATGCGAGATATCTATGGATGGTGCCTGTCAACTGATGCGTGAATGGGGCGTGTGCAAGTTGGAAATAGACCTGAATTTGCTGATTTCTTGAAGCTGGTCAGTGGAACAGGGTGATGTCATAAAACACATCGAGTTGGGACATCTGTATTTTCACCATGAGTCGTTATGGAAGGAGAGATTCCATCCCGGAAACTGAGTTGGAATTGTTGTCCCCATTTGCTGGGTTCGGACGGAAGGATACCCATCGTTTGAAACCAAGCGCGGGCCAATTTTCCGATGCTGTCGAACCCCTTGTATCGCTAAAGGAAGATCCTTCAAAATTAACAAAGAGGAGAAGAATCTTACGAAAGTTCCACGGCGGATGGCGTACTGGCGTTGCTTTAGGCGCCGTAGGGGCATTGGTGGTGCTCCTCATTAATGTCAGTCTGTTACTCTGGATAAGGGCAAAGTACCACATTCCGAACAATGGGTCGGCGACAGTGTTTGAGGGATCGTGCTCGAAGAAGACTACGATATCTCTGTAGTGCCATCTCGCCATCAATGTTTGCAGCACGTTGTTGTTGAGCGCTAGCAATAACGCCATGCAAGTTTTGAGCGCTCCGACACGGGCCAACGTTGACAAAGCCCATGGTCGAGAATTCTGGATGGACGTCGGAATCCCGAGCGTCAAGAATCTTCGTATTGTTGGCTGGAATCGCGTGATTCTGTGGGCTGCCCTTGGATTGAGTTCCATACCCTTACACCTATTGTAAGTCTGATCTCGTAATCAAGTTTTATGAGCCTCCGTCGCTAATGAAATTCGACTTCACAGTTACAATAGTGTAATATCCACTTGTGAATGGAGCTGCCTGGAATCATTCAATGGATGGAACACAATTCGTCGACGTCAACGCAGGATATATCAGAACTCCAAATTTTGCCACCATATCCACCATATCTGAGCTACAGAAGAATAGTACTGGCAACCTCCGGAAATTGAATAACAAAGATTGCGTTAAGAACTACAACCACGAACTTGGTAAGTTTCTGATTATTCCTCGGCCTTGAAAAGTTCAAGTCACAAAAATATGCTTCGGAATCTTTGAGATTCACTCTCCATTTTTGTGTCTTTCTACACTAGGTATTTACTGACTCTGAAACCCCAAAGTCTCGGACTGGCGAAATGTCCTCGCAATCTCGAATGCTCCAGAAGACGCGAATTACTACAATATGGCCAATGAAAGTGCGGTGATCCAAATTGTGACAGACAATGGTGCCAGTGTATACAATAGTGCTAGCGAGAGCCCCTCATGATTTTGTTTTGCTCAGATCACATCCGATTGCGACGCAGGTTCCATGATCCGCACCGGAGAATGGTATGCAGGTTCTTGTACAATTTCTGGGAGTCGGCAATTGCAAGTGCAGTATTGTTTGGCTGAGTCCATCCAACCGCATTGCAAGGTGACTTTCAATGTCTTCATGTTACTAATAGCGGTGATCTGCAATGCTGTGAAAGCGGCTGCATTCATCCTGCTATTGCTCCTGCCAGGATTCAAACCTCTCATCACCATTGGCGATGCGATAGCGTCCTTCCTGACTTATCCGGATCAGGTCTCAGCAAGGCATGGCGCTCCGGCCATAGCAGGAGATGGATCATGGACACCGCCAATACTGTCGACACCATGGAGACCACAACGCTGCCACTGGTTCTGTGGGGCAAGTCTTAGACAATGGATTGTGGGGACCATCTCGTAAGTGCAATCTTACTACCTTGCATCTCCAATACGCCCTTCTGGAAAGCGCTGATAGTTGTGGCCAGAATTGTTTGCATCTGGGTCCCAGCTTTGGCCATGGTTGTTGTTTTCGTCGGTGGCTCAACCCTCAAGAGCCTGTGGGCAGAAGGGTTTGGTGCTGTTCACGTCAGCTCTGTCGTCAGGGTCACTTCGTCCACACTCGGCGTCGCATTACTTTCAAACAGCCCCCAACTCTTCCTCTCCATGGTGTATGTCTCCTTCAATCTGCTCATCACTTCAATGATGATGACAGCCGAATACAATGATTTCGCGGTCGAGCGAAAGCCTCTTCGCGTATCCGAACCTAAGGGCAAACAACGTTCAAGTTACTACCTTCAACTCCCATATCGCTACTCCGTACCTTTAATCATATGTTCGGGAGTTCTCCACTGGATGATCTCGCAAAGTCTCTTTCCAGTGAGCATCACTTTCTTCGATAACACAGGCGTCGTACTGCCCGACCAAGATATAACCGCCTGCGGCTGGTCTCCCATTGCAGTAGTCTTCACGCTGATACTTGGCGGCGTTATGGTCCTTGTCCTTTGTGTCCTTGGCTGCCGAAAATTACACAAAGGCATGCCTGTCATGCGTAGCAACACTCTGGACATTGGCGCCGCGTGCCATCCGCCAGTCCCCAATGGAGGCATGGCACTTGAACCCGTATCATATGGAGCGGCTGATGTGAAGGGATATCGGAGCTGGTACGCATGCTTCACGAATGAACATGTGGTGCCATTGACGAGGAAATATGACGGCACTTTTAGACTAAATCTGATCGCAGACGATGGAGATGAGCTGGACTTGATGCTACCTACGGGGGGTGGTTATGCATGGGGTGATATTGACCGCAAAGGCGGAGCCCGACGGTCGATTCAAACGAGCACATACGACGACATGTAATACACTGTACATAATCTTATATTTCCAAGAAAAGAGCATGGTATAGCTCGAATTGAAAGAAGCTGTTGAACGCCAGCAATGCTTCCTAGAGTTAATGAGACAATTCCTTCCCAGTTCGATCCTCAAACCCACGCAAAAAGCCAAGAAGATCAGTGGTAACAACGGCGGAAACGTAGAAATGGAAATGGCAGAGTCGTCGCGACCACGCAAGGAGGGACAGAGTGAACCTGCGTTTCCCCCGTTCCGTCCAGAGAATAACAGGTTAAAAGCATATTATCGATCGCGAGATTGTTCATCCTCCGTACAATTTGTTCGTTCTAGCGTTTCACTATCGAGCTTCGATTCCTACCGTCCTCCACCACTCCGGCGTAATCGAATGAAATAGATAGGGACCTACCTCGTAAACCTAGCCTTAGCAGCCACAAGCAAGGAAACCCACAAGTTTTATCCCATCAGCGACTGGAGTATCCT
>JAABUH010002283.1_pt1 | contig 18779 bp, 19 predicted proteins | sample 5559121 | NCBI WGS metagenome assembly JAABUH01 (sample SAMN10711871, study PRJNA513364) | rock metagenome | isolation source: Antarctica rocks | place: Antarctica: Victoria Land, Battleship Promontory nord | collected 2015-12-28
GTCGCCGGTGCGATACCGATCGCGGTCCCCAGCACGTAGTCGGTTTGACGGACCGCGGTCAGTCCTGCGGTGTAGTTGACGACGGCGAACGGCACCACCGGCACCAGGCGAATCCCGAGTACGGCCAACAGACCTCGCCGCCGCAGCACCTCGTTCACGCGGGCGACCCTGCTGCCGATGAGCCGTTCGACCGCTTCCCGGCCGAGCAGCCTGCCCATCCAGAATCCACCGTAAGCGCCCAAAGTTCCTGCGACCAACACGATTGCCACTCCGCCCGGTACTCCGAACAGCACGCCGGCCAGAACCGTCGCCGCGCTCACGGGGACCGGCGTCAGGGTGAGGGCGGAATATCCGAGGATGAACACCAGAACACCGGCAGCTCCCCATCCGGTCACCACTGCCTGAACCCGTTCCTCGCTGGGCAGGCCGACCGTGATCGCGTAGCTCCCGCCGGCCGCAAGGATGACAAGCAGCAACGCGAGCCGTAGCCGGACTGTCCTGGGGAGGGCGCGCACGGTACGTGCAATCACCGGGTGAGGGCGAGCGCGGCCTGTACCACCTCGAGTACGTCGCACAGGGGCACCGCACGTTGCTCGCCGCTCGACAGGTCCTTCACACCAATTTGCTCCGCCGCGAGGTCGCGCTCGCCCAGCACCAAGGCAAACGTGGCGCCGGAACGATCGGCGGCTTTCATTGCACCCTTGAGCCCCCGATTGCCGTAGGCCACGTCGACGCGGACTCCCGCGGCGCGCAGCTTCCCCGCCAAGGTCACCATGCGACCTTTGGCCTGCTCCCCCAGCGGTACGCCGAACACCTCGCACCGCGTCGGTGAATCGACGTTGACGCCCTCCGCCTGCAGGGCCAGCAAAGTTCGGTCGACGCCGAGCCCGAAACCGATGCCGGACAAAGATTGTCCGCCGAGCTGGGCCATCAACCCGTCGTAGCGACCGCCGCCACCGATGCCCGACTGCGCGCCGAGACCGTCGTGCACGAACTCGAAGGTCGTCTTGGTGTAGTAGTCCAGGCCGCGCACCATGCGGGGGTTGATGACGTAGGACACGCCCAGTGCATCCAGGTGCCGCCGCACGGCGACGAGATGGTCGCGGCAGGACGCACAGAGGTGGTCGAGCATCAGCGGTGCGTCGGTGGTCAGCTCCCGTACCTCCGGGCGCTTGTCGTCCAGCACGCGCAGCGGGTTCGCCTCTGCCCGCGCCATGGTGAGCTCATCCAGCGGCAGGCCCGACAGGAAGGCGCGGAGCAGGTCGCGGTACTGCGGGCGGCAGCTGTCGTCGCCCAGTGAGGTCAGTTCCAGGCGGAAACCCGTCAGGCCGAGGCGGCGAAACCCGGCGTCGGCGACGGCAATCACCTCGGCGTCCAGCGCCGGGTCGTCGACGCCGATGGCCTCCACGCCGACCTGCTGGAGCTGACGGTAACGGCCGGCCTGGGGACGCTCGTAACGGAAGAACGGTCCGGCGTAGCTGAGTTTGACCGGGAGCTGCCCACGGTCCAGGCCGTGCTCGATCACCGCACGCATCACCCCGGCGGTACCTTCCGGACGCAGGGTCACCGGACGATCGCCGCGGTCGGCGAAGGTGTACATCTCCTTGCTGACGACATCGGTGGACTCCCCCACCCCGCGGGCGAACAGTGCAGTGTCCTCGAAGACGGGCAGCTCGATGTGGCTGTAGCCGGCCAGCCGGGCCTGGCGGGTGAGTCCGTCGCGCACGGCGAGGAAGGACGCGGAGTCCGGGGGGTAGTAGTCGGGGATGCCCTTGGGGGCAACGAACGGGGACACGGCTCACATGCCCTTACGCGGCGGCTGCAGACCGGCCAGGTAGGGATTGCTCGCCCGCTCGCGTCCGATGGTGGTGGTGGGACCGTGCCCGGGCAGCACAAGAGTGGAGTCGTCCAGCGGCAGCAGCTTGTCCCGCAGTGATGTCAGCATCGTCTGATGGTCGCCACCGGGCAGGTCGGTACGGCCGATGGATCCCGCGAACAGCGTGTCCCCGGCCAGCAGCACCTGAGTGGGCCCCTCGTCGGTGTCCACCATCGATCGGAACACCACCGAGCCCTCGGTGTGCCCTGGTGTGTGATCCACCGACAAGCTGATGCCGGCTAGATCGATGGCGTCGCCGTCGTGCATCGCCAGCACCTCCTTGGGCTCGCGGAACTTCATACCGCCGATCATCGCCTGCATCTCCGGGCCCATCCCCTTCAGTGGATCGGCCAGCATGTCCCGGTCCAGGGGGTGGATGTAGGCGGGCACGTCGTTGCCGTCGCACACCGGGTACACCGACCAGGTGTGGTCGAGGTGGCCGTGGGTCAGCAACACCGCCACCGGGCTGAGCCGATGACGCGCCAAGAGCTCGGTCAGCGGTTCGACGGCGTCCTGGCCCGGGTCGACGACCACGCACGGGCCACCTTCCTCTGGCGCGAGCACATAGCAGTTCGTCTGAAACGACCCTGCGGGAAAGCCGGCGACGAGCACAGCGTTGCTCCTGATGCGGTGAGGACGGTGGACCAGACCACCCTATCGGCGCTGCCCCTCACACACTCAGCACCCACTGGGCTGGCACACTCGACGGCGCAACATCCTCATCTCGACGAACCCAAACCTGGAGGACTACGCGGTGCCGACGAACGAGCAGCGACGCCAAGCAGCCAAGCGCAAGCTCGAACGCCAGCTTGAGCGCCGTGCTGCCCGCGCCAAGCGGCGCAGGCAGCTCACCGTGGCCTTCAGCGCCGTCGCGGTGGTGCTGGCGATCGGCGTGGTCGCCCTCGTCGTGGTGCTGACCCGAGGCGGTAGCAGCGACGCCGCCGCACCCAGCAGCACCAGTGCCGCAGCCACCCCGCCGGCGGATCTCCTGCCTGCGGGCGCACCGATGCCTGCCGCACGCAAGACGCCGCTGCCGCCGACCGTGGACTGCAGCTACCCGGCCACCGCCGGTCAGCCTGCGGCCAAGCCGAACGCGGCGCCGTCAACCGCAGCTGTGTCCACCCAGGGGACCGTCGACGTGACGATGGCGACCACGGCAGGCGACATCGGCCTCACGCTGAACAAGGCACTGGCCCCGTGCACGGTGAACAGCTTCGTCAGCCTGACCAAGCAGAGCTTCTTCGACAACACCCCCTGCCCGCGGCTGGTGAGCTCCGGCATCTTTGTCCTGCAGTGCGGCGACCCCACCGGCAAGGGCACCGGCGGCCCCGGCTACGGCTTTGCCAACGAGTTCCCCACCGACCAGTATGTGGCTGATCCCGCCGTGAAGCAGGCGCCGGCTACCTACCCGCGCGGCACCATCGCCATGGCCCACAGCTCGCAGCCCAACAGCAACGGCAGCCAGTTCTTCCTGCTGTACAAGGACTCACCGCTCCCTCCCGACTACACCATCTTTGGCACCATCGACGCACCCGGCCTCACCGTGATCGAGAAAGTGGCGGCCGGCGGAGACGACGGGTCCAACCAGGCCGGCGGCGGAGCCCCCAAGATCCCGGTCACCATCACCACCATGAAGGTCAAGGTCTGACCCCGATGCGCCGGGCACTGGCCGCCGCCTCGGTGCTGCTGGGGCTCGCGTTGACCGCCTGCGGCGGCGGCTCCAGCGGCACACCGAACCCGGCAGCCACTTCGAGCGCAACAACAACTACCACGGACAGTGCCCCGGCCAATGCCCAACTCGGTGGCACCTTTGCCCGGGCGAGCGCGCTGCCGCCCACCGTCAGCTGTACCTATCCCTCTTCGGGCCAGGCAGCGAAGCCCAACTCTGCCCCGCCCACCCGCGGTGTGTCGGCCCAGGGGGCGGCGGCGATCACGATGGCCACGTCCGCCGGTGACATCGGGCTCAACCTGGACCGCGCGTTGGCGCCCTGCACCGTCAACAGCTTCCTCAGCCTGGCCAAGCAGGGATACTTCGACGGCACGCGCTGCCACCGCCTGGTCACCTCCGGCATCTACGTGCTGCAGTGCGGCGACCCGTCCGCGGCGGGTACCGGGGGACCCGGCTATGTATTCGCCAACGAGTACCCCACCGACCAGTACCCGCCGAGTGACCCCCGGCTGACCCAGCCCCTCAACTACCCTCGCGGCACGATCGCTATGGCCAACACCGGCAAGCCCGATTCCAACGGCAGCCAGTTCTTCCTTGTCTACAAGGACTCACCGCTCCCACCGCAGTACACCGTGTTCGGCACCATCGACGCGGCCGGGTTGACGGCTCTCGAGAAGGTGGCGGCAGCCGGCGACGACGGCTCACAGGGCACGGCCGGTGGAGGCGCGCCAAAGACGCCCGTCACGATCACCAGCATGAAGCCCGCACCCTGACGCTCCAGCGTCGTGAAAGCCACATTCACGCGGCAGCGCGTCGTGAAAGCCCCATTGACGACACGGCGAAACCGCTAGCTCGCCGACGTCATCCGGTACACGTCGTAGACACCCTCCACATTGCGGACCACGTTCAGGACGTTCCCGAGGTGCTTGGGGTCGCCCATCTCGAAGGTGAACCTGCTGACCGCCACCCGGTCATTGGTGGTGGTGACCGACGCGGACAGAATGTTCACCTTTTCGTCGGCCAAGGTCTTGGTGATGTCCGACAGCAGGCGGTGCCGGTCGAGCGCCTCGACCTGGATCGCTACGAGAAACACCGACGACGCGGTCGGAGCCCACTGCACCTCGACGTGCCGCTCGGCTTGCTCATTGAGCGAGCCCGCGTTGGTGCAGTCGGTGCGGTGCACGCTGACCCCGCCCCCTCGGGTCACGAAGCCGAGGATCTCGTCGCCGGGCACCGGGGTGCAGCACTTGGCCAGCTTGGTGAGCACCCCGGTCGCGCCGACCACCAGCACCCCGACGTCGCCGGAGTTGCGCTGCGGCCGCGCGCTGGATGGCGTCGCCCGCGCCGCGAGCTCCTCCTCGGCGTCCTCGACTCCGCCCAGCTGGGCAACCAAGCGTTGCACGAGGTGCTGTGCGGACACGTGGCCCTCGCCGACTGCCGTGTACAGGGCAGAGACGTCGGCGTAGTGCAGCTCGTGCGCCAACGCGGAGATCGACTCGCCGCTGACCAGGCGGTGCAGCGGGAGGCCTCCACGGCGCACCTCCTTGGTGATGGCGTCCTTGCCGGCTTCCAGTGACTCCTCGCGGCGCTCCTTGGCGAACCACTGCCGGATCTTGCTCTTGGCCCTCGGCGACACCACGAAGCTCTGCCAGTCACGCGTCGGCCCGGCGTTCGGCGCCTTGGAGGTGAACACCTCCACCACCTCGCCGTTGTCCAACGGTCGTTCCAGCGCGACCAGACGACCGTTGACTCGCGCGCCGATGCAGCGGTTGCCGACCTCGGTGTGCACGGCGTAGGCGAAGTCCACCGGCGTCGACCCGGCAGGCAGGGTGATGACGTCCCCTTTCGGGGTGAACACGAAGATCTCCTTGACCGCGAGGTCGTAGCGCAGCGACTCCAGGAACTCACCGGGGTCGGCGGCCTCGCGTTGCCAGGCCAGCAGCTGGCGCATCCAGGCCATGTCGTCGACGTCGCCGGCGGCCGAGGTGGCGCCGCGCCCCCGGGTCTCCTTGTAGCGCCAGTGCGCGGCGATGCCGAACTCGGCGGTGCGGTGCATCTCCCTGGTCCGTACCTGTACCTCCAGCGGCTTGCCCTCTGGGCCGACCACGGTGGTGTGCAGCGACTGGTAGACCCCGTAGCGGGGCTGGGCGATATAGTCCTTGAACCGCCCGGCCATCGGCTGCCACAACGAGTGCACCACGCCAACCGCGGCGTAGCAGTCCTTGACCTCGTCGCAGAGCACCCGCAAGCCGACCAGGTCGTGGATGTCGTCGAAGTCGCGGCCCTTGACGATCATTTTCTGGTAGATCGACCAGTAGTGCTTCGGGCGCCCCTCCACGGTGGCATCGATCCGGGCGGCCGCGAGGGTGGACTGGATGAGCGTCTGCACCTTGTCCAGGTACGTCTCGCGCGAGGGGGCACGGCCGGCCACGAGGCGAACGATCTCGTCGTACTTCTTGGGGTGCAGGATGGCGAAGGACAGGTCCTCGAGCTCCCACTTGACCGTGGCCATCCCCAGCCGGTGGGCCAGCGGTGCGATGACCTCGAGGGTTTCCCCGGCCTTGCGCGCCTGCTTCTCCGGCGGCAGGAATCGCATCGTCCGCATGTTGTGCAGCCGGTCCGCGACCTTGATCACCAGCACCCGAGGATCCCGGGCCATCGCGATGATCATCTTGCGGATGGTCTCGGCCTCGGCAGCGGTCCCCAGTGCCACCTTGTCCAGCTTGGTCACCCCGTCCACCAGATGTGCCACCTCCTCCCCGAACTCGGCGCGCAGTTCGGTAAGGGCGTAGCCGGTGTCCTCGACGGTGTCGTGCAGCAGCGCGGCGACCAGAGTGGTGGTGTCCATGCCCAGCTCGGCGAGGATCGTGGCCACCGCGAGCGGATGGGTGATGTAAGGATCACCGGACTTGCGCAGCTGGCCCTGGTGGTGCGCGTCGGCGACGTCGTAAGCCCGTTGCAGCGCGGGCAGATCCGCTTTGGGGTGTAAAGACCGGTGCAGGGCGGCCAGCGGCTCCAGCACCGGTTTGATGGCGCCGCTGCGCGGAGCGGTGATCCGGCGCGCGAGGCGCGCGCGAACCCGCCGGGACGCTGACGCAGTGCTGGAGGGCAGTGGGCTCGACGGTGGTGGGCTCGACGGTGGTGGGCTGGGCTGCGCTGTGCTGTGCTGCGGCGTAGGGGGCAACGCGTCTGCGGCCTCGTCGGTGGGCACGGGGGTCACGTCGTGGGTCAAACTCTTACCTCCTCCGCATCGCTGTCGAGGGTAAACCTCAGGCAGGTACCAGACAGTGCAGAGGTGCCTGCGCGACTGCGGGACCGACGGCCAAGCGCTCGCGTCCGCCGAGTCCGGCAACCTCGAGCACGACAGCAACCCCGACCACTTCCGCCCCGCAGCGCCGCAACAGCGCCACCGCAGCCGCGACGGTTCCGCCGGTGGCCAGCACGTCGTCCACCACCAGCACCCGTCGACCGCTCAGCCGTACCGCTTCTGCGGGCACCTCCAGGGTTGCGGTGCCGTACTCCAAGTCATAGGACTGGGCGTGGACCGGCGGGGGCAGCTTCCCGGCCTTGCGCACCGGGAGAACGCCGACACCCAGCCGCAGGGCTACACCCGAACCCAGCAGGAACCCCCGCGCATCGATCCCCGCGACCAGATCGACCTCGTGGCCATAGTTCGCCAACGCCTCGATCACTGCGGCGAGTGCCTGGCCATCGGCGAACACCGGCGTCAGGTCCGAGAATTGGACACCATCGATGGGAAAGCCGGCGACCACCCTGGTCAGTCGGCGCACCTGCGCGGCGGCTGACTCAGCGACATCGACGAAGGGAGCGCTGTGCGTCATCGCGTCCGCTTGCCGCTGGGTCGCGCCCCGGCTTTGGCGCCTGCGGGCCGTTTTTGGGCAGGCTTGCCGGCGCGCGCCGGACGCACCGGGGAGGTCGCCGCCGCAGAGACCTTGGCCGCCGACACCGCCGCAACCGGCTCGCCCGACGCTGCCTGCGTCTCGCGCGAGGCTTGCGCCGTCCGCCGGGCCAACACGCGTTTGGTGTGCACCGCCACTTCGCCCTTGTACTCCCGCAGGGTGACCAGCAGCGGCGTCGCGATGAAGATCGAGGAGAACGTACCGATCATGAGACCGGTCAGCTGCACCAGCGCAAGATCCTTCAAGGTACCGACTCCGAGGAGCCCGGCGCCGACGACGAGTAGGCCCAGCACCGGCAACACCGCGATCACCGTCGTGTTCACCGAGCGCACGAGGGTCTGGTTCACGGCCAGGTTTGCCTGCTCGGCGTACGTACGCCGGGTCAGGTGTAGCACCCCACGCGTGGTCTCGTGCACCTTGTCGAACACCACCACGGTGTCGTACAGCGAGAACCCGAGAATGGTCAACAGACCGATCACCGTGCCCGGGGTGACTTCGAAGCCAACCAGGGCGTAGACCCCTGCCGTGACAGTGAGGTCCTGCATCAGCGCGCCGAGGGCGGCGATCGCCATGTCTCGCTCGAAGACCACCGCGATGAAGATGGCGACCAGCACGAAGAACACGATCAGCGCAATGAGCGCCTTCTGGGTGATCTCCCCGCCCCAGGTGTCGCTCACCGCGGAGTCGCTGATCGCATTGATGCTCGGAGCGCCGTTCGCCACCGGTTTGAACGCCTCGAACAACGCCTTTTTCAGCGTGTCGACCTGCTGACCGCTCAACGTCTGCGAGCGGATCTGGACGGTGCTGGACCCGCCCGTGCCCACGGTCTGCACCGACACGGCGTCGGAGCCGAGCGCCTGGCGATAGGTGTCCTGCACCTGAGTGACGCTCGCGTTACCGGTCGGGAACTGGATCTGGGTGCCACCCTCGAAGTCGATTCCGAAGTTAAACCCGCGGATGGCGATTGAGCCGATGGAAATCAGCAGCATGGCGACGACCAACAGGAAAAAGCGCCTGCGGTGCCCCATGATGTCGAACGCACCGGTACCGGTGTAGAGCCGAGTCATGATGCCCGGGCGACGCTCACTCGGGCCCTCGGATGTCGTCGCGCCGCTTGCTTTGGCCTTGGTACTCGTTTCGGTGGATTCGGACATGCTCATGCCTCCTTGGGACGAGCGGCTACGGCCTCGGCAAGCTTGCGCTTTCGGGCCAGCTGCTGCACGCCACCGAGGCCCGTGAGGCCCGGCCGGGACAGGAACTCATTGCGCGAGGCCAGTACCACCAAGGGGTGTGTCACCAGAAACACGACCACGAGGTCAAGAACGGTGGACATGCCCAGGGTGAAGGCAAAACCCTTGACCTGCCCCACGGCCAGGACATAGAGCACGGCCGCCGCGAGGAAGCTGACGGCGTCGGCGGACAGAATGGTGCGCCGGGCGCGAATCCACCCTCTCGGCACGGCGGAGCGAAAACTTCGGCCTTCGCGCACTTCGTCCTTGAGCCGCTCGAAGAACACGACGAAGGAGTCGGCGGTGATCCCGATCGCGACGATGAAGCCGGCGATGCCGGACAGGTCGAGCGTGAAGCCGATATAGCGGCCCAGCAGCACCAGGACGGCGTAGACGATGACCCCGGAGAGCAGCAGCGACAGCGCCGTGAGCACCCCGAGCGCCCGGTAATACACCAAGCAGTACAGCAGCACGAGCACCAGTCCGATACCGCCGGCGAGCAGCCCGGCTTGCAAGGAAGCAAGTCCCAGACTGGCCGAAACCGTCTCCGCTTCGGATCGGTCGAACGACAAGGGCAGCGAACCGTACTTGAGCGTGTTGGCCAGGTCTTGGGCTTGTGGCTGACTGAATTGCCCGGTGATGGAGGTGGTGCCGCCGGTGATGGCCGAGTTGATCCTCGGCGCACTGACCACCCGGCTGTCCAGCACGAACGCCGCCTGCTTACCCACGTTCTCGCTGGTGTACTTGCCCCAGATGTCGGAGCCGGTCGACGTGAAACTCAGTTGCACCTCGAACCCCACGCCGCCTTGGGCGATCGAAGCCTTGGCGTCGGCGATGTCGCTGCCCTTGAGGAACGATGGGCTGAGGATGTATTTCGCCTTGCCGTCGCTGCCACAGGTGACAAGCGGCAGCTTCGGGTCATCGTTGCCGGCCAGTACGTCGGGTTTGCTGCAGTCCAGGGTGGTCAGTGCCTGCTGTTGCACCGCGGGATCGGTACTCTGCCGCTGCGCCTTGGCGGCGGCAATTTCTGCCGCGACCTTGTCGGCGTCACTACCGGGCACGGGTGCCGGCGCGGTGGACGTGGCAGCGCTCGGGGCCGGCGCGGCGGTGGGGGTAGCCGGAGGCGCGACCGGCGTGGTGGGTACTTGGGCCGGAAGTACCCGGCCCTGGGGCTGTGGGACTACCGGAGAGATGGGCGCAGGGGAAGCAGGCACAGGGGGGGTCGGCGCAGCGGTAGTCGGCGGCGCGGAGCCCGCAGGTGGCGTGGCGGGTGCGGCGCTGCCGGGCGCAGGAGTGGTGGGCGGGGTCGCAGGCGCCGGCTGCGCCGACGCGGCAACTTCGTTCACCACCCCACGGAAGTACAGCTGAGCGGTCTGCCCCAAGGACTTCGCCTGCCCACCATCGTCACCGGGGACGGTGATCACCAGGTTCTGTCCGTCGATGATCACCTCAGAACCCGAGACGCCGATGCCGTTGACCCGGTTCTCGATGATGGTCCGGGCCAGCTTGAGGCTCTCCGCCGAGGGGGCCGCACCGTTGGGAGTACGCGCGGTCAAGGTGACCCTGGTGCCCCCCTGCAGGTCGATACCGAGCTTGGGCGTGGGCGACCGGTTGCCGGTGAAGAACACCAGGCAGTACAACGCGGCGACGATGGCCACGAAGATTGCCAAGTAGCGCACGGGGCGGATCTGCCCTGCGGGGGGTGCCACGATCGGTAATTCTCCTCGGTCAAATCGCCTGTTGGTGCTACTGGGCCACAAGTGCGCACAGCGACCGCGTGCGCCAGCAGCCTACCGTCGACCGACGCAGGCCCCGGGCGACATCACGGCCGCCGGTGTGGATCAGGCTTCGCCGGCCTCGTGTTTGATCAGGTCCGGCTCGTACTCGCTCTCGAGCTCCGCGGTGTCGGTGATGCGCTCCTTGACCACCAGTCGATTCCAGGTGGTGACTACACCCGGCGCGATCTCCAGTTCGACCGTGTCCTCGTCGATACCGACCAGCGTTGCGTACAGCCCCGCGGTGGTCATCACCCGTTCCCCGACCTCTAAGGAGTCCTGGAAGGCCGATGCCTCGACCTGCGCGCGTTGTTGGCGTCGGCGTCCGAGAAACATCGGAATGACCAACGCAACGAGAAGCAGCGGGATTAGCAAGTTGCCCATGAGAGGTAATCCTTCGTTTCGGGTGGGCGGACGACAAGCCCGACCAGCCACCCAGTGTGCCATTACCAGCGATGGTCAGCGCACACGCTCAGTCGAACAGTGCGGGCTCCTGGTAACTGCCATTGACCGCATCCGGTGGCGGAACCAGTCCCAGGTGGGCCCACGCTGCGGCTGTCGCGACGCGCCCGCGGGGTGTACGGGCCAGCATTCCGGCGCGGACGAGAAAGGGTTCGCACACCTCTTCCACCGTCGCGGGTTCTTCACCCACGGCCACGGCCAGGGTGGACACACCGACCGGTCCGCCGCCGAAGTTGCGCACCAAAGCACCGAGTACAGCCTTGTCCAAACGGTCGAGGCCCAGCTCGTCGACGTCATAGACCGCGAGTGCGGCGCGCGCAATCTCTCTGGTGATCACGCCGTCCGCCCGGACCTCGGCGTAGTCACGCACCCGGCGCAGTAGCCGGTTCGCGATCCGCGGGGTTCCCCGGGAGCGCCCGGCGATCTCCTGTGCACCCTCCGGCCGCAGGGCCACGCCGAGGATCGCAGCGGAACGGTCGATCACGCGTTCCAGCTCGGGCGGGTCGTAGAACTCCATATGGGCGGTGAATCCGAAACGGTCGCGCAGCGGCCCGGTCAACGCACCGGAGCGGGTGGTGGCACCGACCAGGGTGAACGGTGCGACGTCCAGCGGAATCGACGTCGCGCCGGGGCCCTTACCCACCACCACATCCACCCGGAAGTCCTCCATGGCCAGGTAGAGCAACTCTTCCGCGGGGCGCGCGATGCGATGGATCTCGTCGATGAACAGCACATCACCCTCGAGCAGGTTGCTCAGCATGGCGGCCAGGTCACCTGCTCGTTCCAGCGCCGGACCCGACGTGACGCGCAGCGCCGCGCCCATCTCCTCAGCGATGATCATCGCCAGGCTGGTCTTGCCCAAACCTGGTGGGCCGGAGAGCAACACGTGATCCGGTGGGGTGCCGCGCAGCTGGGCCCCGGTGAGCACCAGTTCCAGCTGCTCACGCACCCTGGCCTGACCGATGAACTCGCGAAGGTTCTTCGGCCGCAGGCTCGATTCGACGTCGCGATCCTCCTCGACCTCCTCGGGGGTGACGGGGGAAGGCTCCTCGGTCATCGCTGACGCCCCAGGCTCTTCAGCGCCGTGCGCAGGGCCACGGCCGTCGGCACATCGGGGGAACCGGCCAGCACCGCATCCACCGCCTGCTCGGCCTGTTTGGCCGGAAAACCAAGCCCGACAAGTGCTTCTAACACCTGGTCGCGTACCGGACTGCTCGCCGAGCCGAGGTTGCGCGCTGCGGCGGCGCCGGCATGCACCTTGTCGCGCAGCTCGACGACCATGCGTTCGGCGCCGCGCTTGCCGATGCCGGGTACCCGGGTGAGCGCGGTGAGGTTGCCGTCGGACAACGCCGCGCGCAGCGCGTCCGGTTCCAGCACTGCGAGCGTTGCCATGGCCAGTCGCGGGCCCACCCCGGACACTGTGAGCAGCAGTCCGAACAACGCGCGTGAGTCGGCGTCGGCGAAGCCGTACAGCGTCAGCGAGTCTTCCCGCACGATGAGTGTGGTGGCCAGGCGCCCCTCGGTCCCGGTGCGCAAGCCGGCGAGTGTCGACGGGGTGGCGTGCACCGCCAGACCAACTCCGCCGACCTCCAGCACGGCGTGGTCGAGTGCTAGGGCGAGCACCTCGCCGCGGACCGAGGAGATCACGTCGCTCCTGCCTTTCGTGCCTGCGTCAGCCGGGCCCGGTAACGGCGCTGCTGCTCGGCGGCGGCGAGCTCGGCGGCCGCCAACCTGGCAATCATGGGCGCACGCCAGCAGTGGCAGATCGCCAGGGCCAGGGCATCGGCGGCGTCCGCGGGCGCTGGTTTGACGTTCAAGCCGAGCAGCTTGGTCACCATGATGGTGACCTGCGATTTGTCCGCCGTGCCACTGCCGGTCACCGCCGCCTTCACCTCACTCGGGGTGTGGAAGCTGACCGGAATCCTCCGGCGCGCGGCCGAAAGCGCCACCACTCCTCCGGCCTGCGCCGTGCCCATGGCGGTGCGGACGTTGTGCTGGCTGAAGACCCGTTCGATGGCCACCACGTCCGGAGAGTGCACGTCCAACCAGTGCTCGGCCGCCTCGGCGATGAGCAACAGACGCTTCGCGAGGTCGAGGCCGGCCGGGGTGCGGACCACGTCGACGTCGAGCGCATGCACGTCACGCCCGCGGCCGCCTTCCACCACGCCGAAACCGCAGCGCGTCAGCCCAGGGTCGACACCGAGCACGCGCACACCGATGCTCCTTTACGTCGACACGAACAGACGTTCGAAGCGTAACGGCAAGAGCCGACACTGCGGCGCAGCGACACGCTGGCGTGGCGATCCGCCCTGCCGTGCGCCTCAAGACCTCACGAGCTGCGAAACACGCTGTGCTGATCTGATATGCCCAACAAGGTACCGGCGTCCCGGACGGTCAGGCCGTCGCGTCGCAACCAACACTGTGATCCAGCGCGATGGCCGCGCCGAGTGGAGGGTCAGCCGTCCAGGGAGGCTGCCGTCCCTGACTGCGCCTCTAGAGCGGTTGCGACCGCCTCGAACTCGACCAGCGCGGCCGTCAGGTCCTCCACGATCTCCCTGGCGATCACCTCGGGTGCGGGCAGGTTGTCCAGGTCCTCCAGGGACTCGTCGCGCAGCCAGGTGATGTCCAGGTTGGCTTTGTCGCGGGCAATCACCTCGTCGTAGGTGAAGGACGTGAAGCATTCCGTCTCCACCCGCTCCGACCGGGGCTTGCCCGGCGCGTAGCAGGCCACGAAGTCGTCGAGATCCTTGCGGCGCAACTGGTTCTGCTTGAGCGTGAAGTGCTGGTTGGTGCGCAGGTCGTACACCCACAGCCGCTGGGTCCAGGGCTGTTCGGCGGCTGGTTTCTTGTCGAAGAACAGCACGTTGGCCTTGACGCCTTGGGCGTAGAAGATGCCGGTGGGCAGGCGCAGCATGGTGTGCAGGTCGAAGTCGCGCAGCAGCCGCCGGCGCAGCTTCTCTCCCGCTCCACCCTCGAACAGCACGTTGTCCGGCAGCACGACGGCGGCGCGGCCGTTGATGTCGAGGATGGTGGCGATGTGCTGCAGGAAGTTCAGCTGCTTGTTGGACGTGGTGACGAGGAAGTCCTGCCGCTCGATTTCTCGGTCCTCGCGGGACTCGCGCCCGTCCGCGCCGACCATCGTCAGCGATGACTTGCGGCCGAACGGCGGATTGGACAGCACCACGGAGTACCGGCGACCCGGGTCGGCGATCAGCGCGTCCTTCACCTCGATGAGGCTCTGCCCGCTGGAGGTGCCGATGCCGTGCAGCAGCAGGTTCATCGCCGCCAGCCGGGCGGTGCCGTCGACCAGCTCCACGCCGCGGACGAAGCCGTCCCGCAGGTGGTCGCGCTCGGTCGGATTCAGGGTTTCGGCGTCTTTGGACGCGTACTCGTGGGCGGCGAGCAGGAACCCGCCGGTGCCTGCGGCCGGGTCCACCACGGTGTCACTCGCGCTCGGTTGCAGGCAGTCGACCATCGCGTGGGTGAGCGCTCGCGGGGTGAAGTACTGCCCGGCGCCGGACTTGATGTCCTCCGCGCCCTTGGACAGCAGCTGCTCGTAGGCGTCGCCCTTGACGTCGGTGCCGGTGGCCGACCAGTTCTCCTTGTCGATGAGGTCGACGATCAGCCGCTTGAGCTTGGCCGGATCCTGAATCCGGTTCTGCGCCTTGCGGAAGATGACGCCCAGGGTGCCGGGCTGGCGGCCGAGGCGTTCCAGGATGTGGCGGTAGGTGACCTCCAGGTCGTCACCATCGGAGTCGAGAAGTGTCTGCCAGGAATACGCGTCGGGGACGATTTCGGGCAGGAGCGGCCGGGTAGCCCGCTCGTGGGCCATCTTCAGGAACAGCAGGTAGGTCAGCTGTTCGGTGTACTCGATGGTGCCCACGCCGTCGTCGCGCAGCACGTTGCAGTAGGACCACAGCTTGTCGACCAGCCGCCGGGTGTCGCTCAAGTCCCGTCCTTCCGTTGAGTGCTGTGGACGGTACGGGGGGCTCGGCGCGCTTGTCACAACGATAGAGACATAGAGCCACCGCTTGGCAGTCTCGTCGTCGCGTGCCGCTATGCCAGTGCCTGCCAAGCGTCGTCGATGCGGGCCCGCGCTTCATCGACATCGAGTCGGAGACGGTCGATGTCGACAACGCGCGCCGCAGCGGCGTAGCAGCGCGGACGTCCGTGAGGCCGATTCGGCCGGTTCTGTGCGGACTGGCCGCCCGTACGCTGCCGAATGGAAACCAGCCCGGCCGGCCTACCCGTCGGCGACCGGACGGTAGGTACACACCTGCACGCCCGTGCCGCTGATGACGGTGGAGACCAGCTCGAGCGGACGCTGCGCACCGTCGTCGGGGAAGATCGTCTTGCCGCCACCGAGGATCACCGGCATGCGCATGAGCCGGAGTTCATCGACCAGGCCCTCGTGCAGGAGGGTGCGCACGAGCGTAGGGCTTCCCATCACCAACAGGTCACCGTCCTCGGTCTCGTGCAGTTTCCGGACGCCGGCGACGGCTTCGTCACCCGGGATGCGCGTGGTGTTGTGCCACGTCAGCTCGTCGTCGCCCAAGGTCTGGGACACGACGTACTTCGGGATGGCGTTCATCTGGTCGGCGAACGGATCGCCGGCGCGCTCGGGCCACGCCGCAGCCATCGTCTGCCACGTGCGGCGCCCGAACAGCAGCGCCTCGGCCGTGCTCATCGCGTCGGCAAAGGCGCCGCCCACCACTTCGGGATCGAAGAACCGGTGCGACCAGCCGCCGTGGGCGAAGCCGCCGTCGGTGTCCTCGTCGGGCCCGCCGGGCGCCTGCACGACGCCGTCCGTGCTGATGAACTCACTGACCACGATGCGCACGCGACTCGCTCCTTCTTCTCTTTCAGGGGATACGGCAAGGGAGACGCTCGCGCCGCTCGGAAATCATCGCCGCTGCATGTCGACCGTCGCTCTCAGCGGCCAGGCGTGTCGACGACCAAGCCGGCGGCCGCGGCCGCGGCCGCAGCCGCGATCTGGTGGTCATACGCAACGAAAGCCGTCAGCTCCTCGCCGAGCAGTACCGCCGAAGCCAGGTGCAGCGCGTCGAGGGTGCGCAGCAGTGGATGTGCGATTTCGCAGGCAAGGGCTTGCACCGCGCGGTCGAGTGGGACCAGGTCGAGGTCGCCGACCACCGCACGAGCCTCCGTCTGTACCTGCCCACCCACCCGGCGCGCGGCGCGCAGCACCTCGATCCGGCCGAGCTCGCTGGTGACCACTGCTTGATCAGGCCGCGCGTTCAGCCACTCGCCCAGCGTCACGGTCTCGTGCTCCTCCCGCACCAACTTCATCAGTGCCGAGGAGTCTAGGTAGAGCACAACCGTTCCTCGCGCTCGGCGTCGAGCAGTTGCTGGTTGGTCGGCTCGTCGGCACCGATCGGCACGGGCCGCGGTGACCGGAGGCGTCCGGTCTGGCTGGTCGCGGGGATGAGCCTGCCGGCGGCGACCAGCCGATCTCTCGCCGCCTGCGACGGGTGTGGCGATACGAGCAGGGCGATCAGCTCGCCCCGTTCGGTCACCTCAACGGTCTCGCCCGCCTTGACCAGTGCGAGATAGCGCGACGCGTTCTGCCGAAGCTCCCGGACACCGATGCGTTCCACTACTTCGTTAAAGCACTCAGCGTGCTACGCGCTTATCATTTCAGCTGATGGTGGCGTTGTCCGTAGCGAGAATCCTCCGAACGAGCACCGCCGCACATCACAGGTTCTGGCCCTCGCCATCGAGCAATTTGAGGCCAGGGGCGCCTCGGAAGATTCCATCGGCAGACAGCAGCGGGATGTCGAACGCGATCGCGCTGGCCGCAATCCACCGGTCACCAGTGTGGACCTTGTCGTAGAGCGCATGGCCCTTCCTTTTGGCGTCGGCGCTCAGCCGTGCGTAGGCCTGAATTACAGGTTCGTCGACCGGGACGACCGGTGTCTCGTCAATCAGCTGCAACGTTGCTCGAGTTCGCTCGTCACCCCAAATGGACATGAACACCCCGCCGATCAGTTCCGCTCGTGTTTGCGTGGCGACCACGAGCGTGCGGCCAAGCAATGATCGCCGCCAGAGCGGCAGTTTGGGGTTGACTGAGGACCTGCGAACGTAGAGATGGCTCCAGACGTCCGTATCGAGCAGCACAGTCCTCGTGGACGCCGGACCCTCAACCATGCATGACGGCGAGGAACGCGTCGAATTCGTCGTCGGAAAGGTCGACGCCGCCATCCGGGTCGGGTCCGGGAGCAGATGCAACAATGTTCTGCAGCTCGCCTGGTGGACGTGGACGCCAAACATCTGGGATCGGCGACGGCCGGAGCCTGGCATGGGAGATACCTATGAGCACGCCGTGCCGATCACTCACACCGATACCCTCTCCGGCGGCTCGCTCCCCCACCAGTTTCGCTGCACCGTGGGGCTCGAGCACGTCCCACAACCCAATCGAGTTCCCGGCATCATCCCGGATCCGGAACCGGTTGCTTTTCAGGTCTACGGCCTCCAACCGTCCTTCAACGACGACGGTGACGTCGCTCTCGAACCGTCTTGGCGCCTCCCAGACGTCTTGACGCGCAACAGCGGTAACAATCCGCACTGGTTCCCGGTGTGGTGCGGAAATCTCGACTGACTCGGCACTTTGCTGGAGAGCCCCAACCAGCTTGGCCGCGCTGTCAGCGACGAGGTCAGGGGCCCACCGCGGACGCTGACCAACCTTGATCCCGGCGACGACCTCCCAAAAGAGATCATCAAGCTCCTGTTCGGGACCGATCGCCAGTTCAAGGACCTGCGGGTCGCCTACCGATACCGCGAGCCGCGTGCTGCCCTCCGTCAAACCAGTGAGTCGCAAGCGGGTCAGCGACTCGATCGCGGACGGCGTTCGTCCGGCGCCACGCTGCTCAACGCTGAAACGGCCGAGTCGCAGCATGAGCTCTTGCAGCGCGTCAGCGAGGGCAGCCAGCTGGGCAAGCCCAATCTGGCCATCAGGCAACTGCGTGCCCGATAGCCGCATCTCGAACTCGTGCTCGCTCAGTTGATCCACCTCCGCCTCACTTGTATCGTTCCACGCCCCGGCGACAATCTCCTACAGCGTCTCGAAGAAGTCCTCGTCGACCTGGTGCAGCGTGACCACGGTCTCGGCCTGCACGCCCACACCGTGGCGAACCATCAACTCCGCCAGTCGGCGGCCGTCGATCAGCACGATGCGAGCGTTGACACGCTCGGCCTCGGCGCGCGCACCCGCGGTGAAGTTGCTCGTGGTGAGGAAGACGCCGCGGTCGCCCTGGGCGCCCATCAACGCGCCGACGAATCCTTGAATGAACGGCCGATCGACGGGCTTGTCGGTGTACCGCTTGGCCTGCAGGTAAATCCGGTCCAAGCCGAGCGGATCCTGGCTGATGATGCCGTCGATCCCCCCATCGCCAGACTTGCCGGAATGCTCGATCGTGCCCAGGCGGCCGTAGCCCATGGCCTCCAACAGCCGGATGACGAGCTTCTCGAAGTCGGTCGGGTCGAGCGCGAGCGCCCGAGTGAGCAACTCCCCCTCCACGGCAGCTTGATTTTCCAGCAGGGCCCGACTGACGAGGTCCTGCGGCGACACCTGTTCCTCGGGCACCTCAACTGGCCCGGTGGTGGTGATTTTGTCGACTGTCGGTTGCGATGTGCGGTTTCGGAACTCTTGGTATGACGGGTATTGGCGCAGCACGGTCATGTCGACGCGCTGCGGATGGGCGGCAAGAACACCGCGCCCGGCGGCAGTGATGCGCACGTGTGCCCGGACAGGCCGTTCGAGCAAACCGGCCTGGGACAGATGCGTCAGCGCCCAGTAGACGCGGTTGTCCATGCGACGCTGGCGACCGCTGG
>JAABUH010002284.1_pt1 | contig 18775 bp, 19 predicted proteins | sample 5559121 | NCBI WGS metagenome assembly JAABUH01 (sample SAMN10711871, study PRJNA513364) | rock metagenome | isolation source: Antarctica rocks | place: Antarctica: Victoria Land, Battleship Promontory nord | collected 2015-12-28
GAATGTATTTTATCTTTCAGATCAGCGATTAGTTACTTCTTGTGATAGTCTAAATAAAAAAATAAATCTTGAAACTGAGTATAAAATTCATTGAATTTCTTGAATTCTTGAATCAAGTTGTAGTATTCTCTACGAAAGTTGACTTTCTTATTCAAGTCATTGAACAACTGAGTTAACTCTTTCAAAAGATCGTCGATGATTTTATAAAGATTGACACAGTCACGTTTGCATCTAGCTTGAGTGATCTCAGCTGCGTCATCGAATAATCTAGAATGTATATAGTTCAATTTGACTCGTTCATTAGAAAAGAGATCAACGTTGATCTCTAGTTTATTCTGAATTTTTTCGTATCAATTCTTTCAAGTAGAGTTCTTTTCATCAGTAAACAGCGAAGAATCAGATATTTTTTGAAATCTAGAACGCTCAGAGTAAATGAAATCAGAAGAAGTGATTTCTTTAGCTTGAAGTCTAGTCTTCAACTCTTTGATTTCTTCTTCTTGTTGTTCATTTAACTTGTAAAGTTGATCTGTTTCTTCATTAAAAGCTAGGCTTCAAGTCTTTCAGATTTCGTAGAACACAAGAAGTATTATCATTTCAGCGAATGATTCATCATCTTCATGAATGAATGAAGCAGCACTTCATGATTTCGTTGAATCAGAGATTTGAGAGAAACGATTTCGAAATTCTTCGAAACGCTCTTCAGTAGACGAACGACTAAGTATGATGAGATTTGTTTGAAAAGAAAGTTGAATGAATGACGATGCTTGACGATTGAAGAAGAAAGATGTATGAGATGAGATTCAATCTTCAACAAAGAAGATGAGATTTGATTGATTCTTGAGCAAACAATGAAGATTCTTTATCATTGAATCTATTGATCGATTTGATTCTTGAGCAATTCACGAAGATTCTTTATCATGATTCTCATAATTGAGTGAACTTTGCATACTTAATAAGCGATAAGTAGTTTAGCAATTCAAACAGTCTTGTTGTTGATTCTATTCAACTCTCTAGTGTTGTTCTATCTTTCGATTATCATCAATCATCAGATAAATGAATTTCTTTAAACTCATTCTGTCTAAATGAGTATGTTGAATGAGTAATGAGATCAGTATCATGTGATTAACGAATTCTTAATATAATGTCAGAATCATGTTTAAATGATACAATCAATGAAGATTAGAATTGATAGTGCTTGATCTTTAAAGATAGTTATAATTGAATATTAAGAATACAGAAAAAGATTGATACAAAAGCTTCTATTTATGTAATGTTCAGAGACTTTGTTAGATCTGAAAGAAATGTGTTTATGACATGAAAAGAATGTGATGTAGATGAACAAGATGTTGATAAAAGAAAAGAGTGTTAAGAAAGAAAAAAGAGATTAAGTCATATCTGAGTCATATTTGAGTCAAATCTGATGTGAATTGATTAGAGCTTCAATCTTGTTCAGTCTTATCAGTCTTGATATGCTCATAACATCATACTGCATTTGAGAAGAATGAGAGAGATCGACAAAAATGTATGAGATGATCACAAACATGTTCATACTAGTTCAATTCTGAAGAGTGATCTTGTACTGTTGCATGACATTAAATTGAACAACATGCATACGTTGAAATTGACATGAAGATGACTGAGATCTTTTCAAGTAGTGAAGATGAACACTGAAAAAGAGTGATATAAAATTGCAAAGCTCAACGAAGTGATCTTGAAAGAAATGATTGCAGAAAATAGATTGAAGAAGCGTGTGAATTGAACATTGAAAAGTGAGATCAGCAATGAACAGAAGAATGAAGATTAGAATCTATTGATGATAACGTTCATTGAGAAAATCATGTCAGAAATTGCGATCAATGTTTCAATCAAAGACTCAAATGCGTCGCTGAATTTTATTCATTATTAACTGAGAGTCTTTGTAAACTTGAAAAGAGCATTTGTCACTGAGACTTCTGTTGAGTTGAGATAAGATTGTTCACACTCAAAAGTGTAGCTTTGATAGCATTGTCTTGTACAACGTCACTTGTATTAACTCTTTCTCTGTTGAGTTGTCAAGAAGTGAAGTTGATGCAAGAAGATCATAAGTTGTTAAGAATGTCATAAAGTCACTTTGAGTTACTTGAGCATATGAAAAGAAGAATGAAAGTGAAGATGCAGACATCTGCAATGTCAGTACTGAATTGCTTCAGTATTGAAGATTGAAAGTTTCAAAATGCTTTAGTCTCAAATAAATAAAGCGAAACTTTAATCAATTCGCAGAATACGCGCTAAAGTTCACTGCATAATGATTAAAGCTAAAGTTTAGAACAAGAATCAAAATTGATCAATGATTGCATATCAGAAAATATATCAAGATCAAAAATCGAGAATATATTAAGATTGACTTAAACAACATACAACAAGACAACATGATGCTACATTAAGTTGATTTAACTCATGTGACACGCAGCAGATAGCATAGAAAAATATTCAATCAATCAACTGAGAGATTTGTTACTAATATCAAGTTATCAACACTTTCTCAGCTATGACAAGCACAAGTCGCAGAAGAATCATTTGCAAAACTGCAAGCAATTTCTACTAGCGTTGAGTTCTAGAAAACTCAGCACGTATTCTTTATCTTTCAACATAGTTATCATCTTTGTTATTTAAACTCGCACTAAAACATCTAAAAATCTTACGTATTTCATCATCTTTGTTATTTGAACTCACACTAAAACGATTAAACATCTCATGTAACTCTTTACTCAGCATTTGTTTTCTAAGACATTAAAAGCTCACATTGAAGCTTTTGTCAACGAAAGCTTTTACGCATTTTCTCAAAAGAATCTCATTCAAATTCTTTAACTATCTTTACTTTCATCATTTCAATGACACTCACTAAAGTAAGCTTTATGATAACGCTGCATCATTTGAGACACTTCATAAATAATCAAAAAGAACTAGTCAATTACTTGAACTCTCTGCGCACAGAACAAGAATAATAAGCAGCAATTCATCAATTTCAAAATCAGATTATGCAATTACACGTTAATGTAAAGAATCTGATGTACAGTTTCGTAAAATTTCTTGATAACAACTCACTTTATTCAAGAATAACTAGCGAGAAAGAAGAATAAAAGATGATGAATATTGAGCATGAAAGAATTGAAAAAGAGAGAAGAGATATAGCTGAGATAAAAAGAATCATGATGAACAGATGAAACTCGAAGCTACTGAATCTTTGAATCTTAAAGAAAGATTCTTCATTGTATTCAGTAAAAAGAGAAGCGATGAATAAAATACGTGTGATCATTGCAAGAATTCAGAATGAGCATCTGATCAGAGTGATGATGAAGCAGATAGTATATCATAGAGCGATGCAAACAACTGTCAGCAAAGATCAAGTTTTAATCTTCTCATTTTTACAATTCATAAACTTCAACAAATTGATCGCAAATCAGATTGAAGTTATGTTAATAAACAAGAAGTTAAATCACATGAACTGAAGATGAGTAAAGTCTGACTTGCTATGTGAGTATATCAGCAACATGATCTTGAAAACAGATCATGTTGAGACTGTTTTTAGCTCATCAGCAGTCTTGCAGTTCAATTTCAAAAGAAGATCAAGATCATTGATATTGTCATTGCAATCAAGATGCTCATCAGTAATGTTGAAGAATGAAGATTCACACTTCATGTTGATTGCAAGCGATGTAATAATGATTTCAGATCTTAATTCATCAATGTCAGCGATGCAAAGTTTGATGATAAGATCTCATTAATCATCAAGAGTTGTCACATCAATCTCTTCTGATACAATCACTTCATTCACGTCGTTAAATTCTTTAAGAACATCACATGTACATCTTCTTACATCTTCTCATTCTCTTATCTTAATTGCTTTGACGTTCTTGAAGCTAGCAGAATATGATGAGCAAAGACTTGCTCTCTCGCTAAATGTAATCATGAATAACGAAAAGATTCTTCTACAGTACAGCTTAGAAACAGAAATGAGTGATACTGCAAGTGTCTGTGAGAAAGCTATCATTGTAACAGTGATAGAAAGCGTATGATCAAAAGTTCAACGATCATGTTATCAAATTGTCAAAAATATTTGAAAGATGAAAGAGAGTAAAGCATGCTCTTGCATACAAATGTCTCATACATGAAAGCAGAGACTTGATTATCTTGATTCAATATTTTCGATCGTGATAATGAAGTTGCTGAAAGAATATTGCTTTGAAACTAAGAATGAAGAAACATTTATGTGTCATTCACATTTTCAGAAGTTGAGATATAAACTCAAGCTACTGATGAATGCGCTGTCATTTGAAATACTTATTGATTATATAAATATCATATACGACTATAGATTTCAACTAAATTTCGTGAAAATCAATGTCATTTTCACAGACTAATTTCGTCGAGATAGTCGTTTCTTTCACTTCACTGACTCACTACAACTATTTCAACTATGATTGCATATGTCACAAAACTACAAGATTGATATGTTTTTGATTCATAACATGTTTATAAAGAAAATCAAGTATCAGAAGTGAAAGAAAAACGATGCAATAATATTATTAAATATGTTTGATTGAATATTGAATGACAATACATGAGTCTTGATAAAAGAGAAACTAAACATGTACTTATGACATCAGAGAGATGACTTAGATCTTACAAATCACGACTAATTGAGAATGACTATGTACATCACGTTGCAACAACTAGTACGTCAGAATATAGTGTACTATCTCATTACTGTGACTTTTTGACTGAATCACGAAATTGATTTTCTGACTTTCTCATATTTCATGAAGATCACTTTCAAGAACAATTCAAAACTCATAAAACATGTGAATCTGAATGTCAATGATTTAATGAGTGATAGAGAACAAAGTTGAATTCAGAGCACAGCAATGTTTGCAGATGAGTTGATTGATAAAGATGATGAATTCATTCTTGATTTACATCTTTGCATGAAAAAATGATGAAAAGAAGCGATCAAGCGAAATCTAGCAATGAATGAGTATACTCACTGTGTAGTACTCGAGATGTTCAATGAGAATGATTCGTGAAGATCAAATCTGAAATGAATGAATCAGTCTTGCTTTGCAGACAATGTTCATTTCTGGATGTCACATCTATCACATGATAATAAAGATAAATCTGATGAACAACACATTGCAATGCTCATTTATCACACAGCGATCTTCAAAGATGAAGTCAACATGAAAATTGTGAAAAATGAAACTAAGAATGAAGTGATTGTTGCACTATGAGATCAAAGACTCATCGACGCGATCTCTTCTGAACTAAAAAATGATAAACAAGAGAAAGTATCATTTTGTCATTCTGTCATCATGAAAATTCGAGAAGTATATTCAACTTTGAACGTGCTGATAGATCTTTAAAGCTGAAATTTGATGAAGATGTTGAAAGAAAGAAGTTTTTGTTTGATCAGAATCTGAAGTAAGTAAAAGAGTTTGTTGAATTTTATCAAAAATCTGCATTGAATTAGATGAGAAAAGTTCACAAAAGAATGAAAGAGACAAAGATTGCAGTCTATGAATTTAAATTCTATTTCTACTGCGTCAAGAATGATATTAAGTCGATGAAAGATGATGAATGAAAGCATTCAAGAGCAATTGCTTGAACGTTAATGATAGACTGTATTCTTTCTGTTTTCTTAAGCGTTGACAAATAGATTGTTTTCTTGCTGTTTTCTTTCTGTTTTCTTCTTGATTCTTTCTGTAATGATCAAGAGATGATCATTAATTAGATGAGAAATGAATGTCATAAAACTGCTTGCATCATTCTCATGAGATAGTTAATAAGAGAAAAGAGATCGAGATTTGAATCAATGATAAAAAAGTTGAGAAGCGTTTCTTGAGTGTATATATAGATGTTATTGCAACTTGTAAATAAAGACAGAGAACATACACGTTTTATAGTATCTTTCTACTAGCATGATCATTGCACATGTTCATTGTTTACTTTCTTTGTTGCTTTAATACGACTTTTTATATTGCATCTGTACTCTATTTCTTGACAACGTCTTACACAACTTTGATTTTCAATCTCTTTTGAGTATCAAGTTGTTGCAAATTCAACGCATCATAATCTCAATAACTTCATCTGATTTTCAAAAATTCATGTTCATTATTGACTTTTGTATCAACTTTTGTAGATGAATATTTATCGACGCTGTGTTTATTTCTATCTGTAGAGTCTTTGTTGATGTCACATGATAAACATTGATGATTTGTCAAAATGTTCTTTCTTGTACTGATTTCAGCTTGACGTTCAGATCTTTTCAATGATTCTTCACTCTTTGTGACATGTATTATATGATGACTTCGTGACTAAGTAGAGAGTGCATCATCGCGAAGTATATTTGCTTTCTTGTCGTCATTGACAAGTCTCAAGTAGATTCAATGATTGTTTGCATGATCTTTTGTTTAATCACTAGTTTTGCTTCGACATGATGTATGTGAGTCACTCATTTCAGCTTGAAGTTCAATTGAACTTTCAAAACTCTGATATTTGATTTTGAATCAATTTGATGTTGTCATGAGATAAAGTCTCATCTTTTAATGATTCATGAAACAGCATTGATTCAATTGCATTTAGAATTCACGAAGATATTAGCTACTATTAATAAAGATTTCTCAAGCATGATTCAGTTGCATCTTCAGAATTCATGAAAATATAGACTATCATTCATAGAGATTTCTTGAGCAGAGCTATTGAGTTGCATCTTCAGAATTCATGAGAATATTGATTATCATTTATAAAGATTTTTTGAGCGAAGTTTTTTTCTTCATCTTTTTACTCATCTTTTGACCTATTTTCTAGACAAGAACATCTACATAAAGACATACTTATTTATTTATCTATTTATCTAGTCATTTGTATCTAGTTTATTTTCTAGATCTATCTATCTACTAGATTGATCATTGCATGTGTTCATGCTCACTCTGTTGATTTCAAAGCTTTTTATATCACATCTATACTTTATTTCTTGACATTGAAGCTCAACGTGAAAATATCATTTTCATGATATTGAGTAAAGCAGTGACAAAACAACAGAAAGTGACACGTTCATCTCTGCAACAATGAACGCATTGATGAGCAGCTTGAACATGAATGCATCAATGAACAGCTTAAGCGAGCTGAACATGAACGCGTCAATAATCTTTGATCAGATGATGATCTTGTCTTCAAGAACTCACAGACAGATTCTTCAGACTTTGCATTCAAATGATTGATGAATCGCTCAGACATTGAAGTCTCAGCTTAATCAGCTTAAGAAGTTATCAAAGAAGCAAAATGTTAGAAGTTTGTCTAGAGCGAGTCAGATAGAGATGTCATTTAACTAGAAGATAAATGCTAAGAAAGAAAGATAGCTACAGAAAAGAAGCTGACTACATATGTGTGTTTCTCAGCCGACGCTAGACTCAATAGAAACTAGTCAAGATGACGAAGCGAGAATAGATCTGACAAGACTAGAAGACTGAGTCTGACAAGACTAGAATCGTGACATTACTTCTCTTCTTCGACGATTTATGTTCGCATGAATGTATTTTCTGCTCGACTCAATTGATTGTTCAATCATGATTTCACAGACTCAGTGTCACGATTTTAGCATGTGTTACTCGAAAGATGTTGGGAAAAAAGATGTTAAATCACTTAGATGATGTTAAACAATATTATAGATGATGATAGACGTGAGATTATCAATGATGTTATGAGAGTTCTTCGATATAAATGATACTCAGCGTTCATGAGGTATAAGAATCTCTGAATGATCTCTTTCTTTTCTTTCTTCTTCGTGCAACGTCTTGTATTTAAAATCTAGTTATTAGAATTTCATTCTAATTTCATTCAGTTCTCAGTTCGTGACATTACGTTGCATCACACTACATCATGAGTCAATTCGAGAATATCAGCAACATTCTGTCGTCGACATCTCTAGCTTCGATCAACGAACTCATCACTGTCGCTCAGTTTCGAATTCACGTCAACAATGCTCTCGAAGCGTAATATACTTTTCTGATTGAACTTCAAACTTGATTCAACGACATCATCATTCAGTATATCAACTGAGTCTCAGTCTGTCAATAAGAACATGAGCAAACTCAGATTGAACTTAAGCAGTTTCAGATCAATAATGAAATCTTGTCAGAAATGATTCAAGAACTCAAGAGCATGAGCAGAATCAATATCAAATCAGAGAAATATTTGAATTCAGAACTTTATATCGAAGAGCGAGAAAACAAGTTAAATCAGTTCATCTTCGAACTGATCAGCAAGCTGAAGTTGAATGCAAATCATTATTCAACTTTCGAGTCTCGTCTTCTGTATAAGTACAGTCGCTTATCGAGAAATGCTGTCGATCAAGCGTTGTCGCGTATGATTGCTCAGCATGACAAGCTAGTCACGATTGAGCAATTAGTTGTCTTGTTAAGACAAGTCTTCGATGATTCAGACAAGCAAGAAATCACTCAGCGATTCATTTCAGTTCTAAAAATGCGAAATCGCATCTTCATTGAATATCTGTTCGATTTTCAGCAACACATTGATGCAATTGAATATGACGTCGTAATTCGAAAATTCAATTTGAAGAATGAACTATTCAGCGAGCTCAAAGCTCTATTGATTCAGATGAATGTCAGCAGTCTGAACTATGAGCAGTTGATTATCAAATGTCAGCAATTGAATAGTCAATATCGTGTCACAGTACAGAATCTTCTCAAGTCAAAAGCAGTGATTCACTCTGTCTCTGTGATCTCTACAGTTCTCGCGTACTTCGTCAAATATGCGACATCTTCGACAGGCTTGAAAGCTACGATCTCGAGCTCGAAAGATCTCATGAACTTATCAATCATCAACATGAAGAAACGAGACTCACTGACTTTCAAGAAGCATCAGCATCGCATGATCAATCATCTGTGTCTATACTGCGATAAGTCTGAGCATCAGACTGCGATCTGCAATTCAAAGCTCAAGATTCAGCTATGAGTCATCTCATTATTCGTCTTCGCAATCTCTATCGACAATCTCGCTTTCGATACTTCTTTCGCCTTGAGAAAAGTCTAGTCTCTGCATACAGTCGCTCGCAGAGACAATCGAACAGTCTGAAAATCTCTGCACTCTCAGTTAGCTCGATTCATTGATTAGAAAAAAAGATGAACAATGATCATCTCATGCTCTCAGATAATCTAGAAAGCAATAAAATCAATGTCAATCTTTCTGTTTTGATTGATATCAACGTCATCGATTATACATTTATTGATGACTCTTTCGCGCAAAGACACTTTCTGCTTTGTTTTTCTTTGTCTGAAATCTGTACTCTTCAGAAGTTTGATGATCAATCAGTTGTATTCAATTAAATCACTCATTATGCTCTTGTCAAACTTTGAGTTTCAAGCGAAGAGCTCGAAGAAACTCTCTTCTATGTCACTCAATTTTCGCAATTCTCAGTTGTTCTAGATCTGCTCTGATTAAAAAGTCATAAAGCAATTATAGATCTGCGTCATAATCAGCTCATCTTTGAATCTCAAGTCAATTCAGAACTCGTACTTGAAACTTTCTTGAGCATCTTGATCTTGACTGTGTCAGTATCAGTCTTTTCGACGTCTTCGCTCTTGAAACATCTGAAGATCTACGCTATAGATAGTGCTTCGTTTCTGCGACTCGCTAGAAAAAAGAATCATGATCTGTTTGTCATATTCATGAGAGATATCGACAAAGCTCTGAAAATCACGTCTTTCGTTGATTCTGTCACGCTATTGTCTTTCGAATATCACGACTTTCTAAATGTTTTCTCTCGCGAATTGATGAACACTTTATCTGAACGACGTCTCTATGATCATAAAATTCAGCTGCAGAAGAGCAAAACTTCTATCTTCGAGTCTTTATATGACATGTTTCAAGATGAGCTTCGAGTACTAAAGAAATATCTGAAGAATAATTTGATCAAAGACTTTATTCAAGTCAGCTCTTTTCTTGCGATCTCTTTGATACTCTTTGTTAAAAAATCAAGCGAAGAACTCAGATTTTGCATGAATTATCAAGATCTGAACGTCATGACAGTTAAGAATCAATATTCATTATCTTTCATTCGAGAAACTCTAGATCGACTGACTAAGATCAAGTACTACATCAAGTTAGATATCATTGCAGTCTTTAATAAACTGCAAATGACTTATGAAGACGAGTGAAAGATCGCTTTTCGAACACGTTATGACTTATACGAGTACAACGTTTTGCTCTTCGAACTCACAAATGAATTATCATCATTTCAGAACTTCATTAATGACACTCTGCATGACTTCTTGAACGTTTTCTGCATCGCGTACATGAATGATATCTTGATCTATAGCAACAGCAAAAAGAAGCATACTCAGCATGTTCATCAGATACTGAAGCGACTTAGAGTCGTTGAACTACAGATAGATATCGAGAAATGCGAATTTTCAGTTATCGAGATCAAGTATTTGAGTCTAATAATCATCACTTACGAAATCAAAATGAATTTTGAGAAGATCAATGTCATCATGAATTGAGCTGCATCTCGAGACGTCAAAGATGTTCAGAGCTTTCTGAGCTTCATCAACTTCTATAGACGATTTATTAAGAAGTTTTTCAAGCTGATCGACTCGTTGACTGTCTTAATCAGAAAAGATCAGTCATTTAATTGAACTCAGAAGTGTCAATTCATCTTCAATCGACTCAAGCAGACATTCATCACTGTCTCTATCTTAATGCACTATAATTCGAATCTATTCGTGACTGTGAAAATCAATGTCTTCGACTATGTTGTGATCGAAGTCATGTCTCAGCGAGATGATAACGAGCAGTTAAGATCTGTGATCTATTTCTCTTTCAAAATGCTACTCGCAGAATGCAACTACGAGATTTATGACAAGAAACTTCTAGCTATAATCAGAGCTTTTGAGAAATGAAGACTCGAACTGAAAGACACGTTAGATCTCGTTGAGATCATTTTCGATCACAAGAATCTAGAATATTTCATGTCAATCAAGCTGCTTAGTCGAAGACAAGTCAGATGATCAGAATTTCTCTCTCGATTTAACTTCAAAATTGTGTATCGTTCGAGTGAATTGAACACTCGAGTCGATGCACTTATGCGTCGATCAGAAGATCTTTTCTTGAACGAGAGAAATAATCGTCGAGAACATCAGTGACAAATCGTGCTAAAATCAAAAAATCTGAAAATTCAAGTCTTAATCAATGTTCTCGACGATAGTGACTCTGAAGCATTCGAATCAAGTGACTCAAAGAGCGAATCAGTGATCTCTGAGCAGTCTGAATCATCAGAGAAAATGTCTATGAATGAGCTAGAAGAACAACTCTTCGCAGTCTATTTCAATGATGAATGAATACAGATCATGATAACTGCGTTAAGAGACGATCAACGAAAGCTTAAAGAATTTTCGTTAGCGAAATGTACGCTGCGAAGTGATCGAGTCTACTATAGAGATAGATTATTGATATTCAAAGATGAGAAACTGCGACTACGTCTGCTTCAGTTAAGTCATGATACGTCTATTGCGAGTCATTCAGAAAGAGTCAAGATCTATGAAATACTCAGTCGTCATTATTACTGACTCAAAATGATCAAGACAGTAGCTCGCTTCGTACGCAATTGTCATCTATGCTCTCAAGTGAAGATCTCTAGAGAAAAATATCAGAAAGCTTTGAAGTCTCTTGATGTATTCAATCGTTGCTGAAAAGACATAGTCATGAATTTCATCATGACAGTATCTGAAAGTAAGAATCTGAACGAAAATTCGACAATCAATATTCTGATAGTCGTGAACAAACTATCTAAACAAGTGCATTACAAGTCTATGAGTGAAATTACAGCTCTAGATACAGCTTGAGTTTTTTATCGTGCAATATAAAAACATCATGAATTATTTGATTCAATCATCTCGAATCGTGAAACTCAGTTTATCAGTCACTTTTGAAACGAACTTTGTATCCGATTGAAGATTCAAGCTCGATTGTCAACTGCGTTTCACTCAGAAATGAATGATCAAATCGAGAACATCAACAACGTTTTGAAACAATATCTTTGAGTCTTCGTGTTCTTTATGCAGAACGACTGAGCTGCATGACTGTCATCAGCTGAATTTGTCATCAACAATCACTTCTTCGAAAGCACTCAGTGCACGTTGTTTTTAGCTAACTTTGAACAACATTCTCGAATGAGATTGAAATCAAAGAAGATTCAGAAGAACGTTATTGAACATTCGAAATGAATATATGCTGATCTGTTTGTTCAGAAAATGAATCGAATCAATGAAATTCTGCGAGAACAAATGATCTTAGCTCAAGCATATCAGAAACAATTCGCTAATGTTCATTGACAACACGCTCTCAAGTATGCAATTAATGATATGATTTGATTAGATGCTCGCAATCTGATGATTCATCGATTCAGCAAGAAGTTATTTAATAAATTCGAGAAATCTTTCAGAATCATCAAAATTGTTAGTTCTCATTCTTATCAGCTAAAGTTGCTTAATGACTGATTCTGTTTCGACGTCTTTCATACTTATCTGCTTCATTCTGCGATCAACGACCTCTTATCTGAACAAATATCTCTCGCGTCGTTTTCAATAGTCTTCATCGAAGAAGTGCTTAGCTGAAAGATGAACGAAATATTGAACTTTCGAGTAAAGAACTCTCAACTAGAGTATTTAATTAAGTGAACTGAAATAGAAGAAAACAGTTGAGTAAAGTTTGCGAATGTGATGAATGTCATCAAAGTCATGAACGTCTATCACGCTCGAAATCTCGATCGTTCGAATAAGAATTCATGAATTGCTTACGTGCAAGAAAGCAGCGACTCTGAATATGAGTCAGAGAATTAAAAGTCTTGCAGAAGCTTCGACTTCAAAAAGAAGAATCTATTGTCACGATTTTAGCATGTGTTACTTGAAAGATGTTGAAAAAAGAGATGTTAGATCACTTAGATGATGTTGAACAATATTATAGATGATGATAGACGTGAAATTATCAGTGATGTTATGAGAGTCTCTCGATACGAATGATACTCAGCGTTCATGAGGTATAAGAATCTCTGAATGATCTCTTTCTTTTCTTTCTTCTTCGTGCAACGTCTTGTATTTAAAATCTAGTTATTAGAATTTCATTCTGATTTCATTCAGCTTTCAGTTCGTGACACTCAGATCTGTTAAATCGTGATTGATTGAATTGTTGATTAGCGCGATTTGTTTGAGTATTGAATATGAAAATCATCAACGATCTTCTGAGCGTTCATAAATTCGTCGTCATCAGCGTTGTATCAATTGAGATCATTGTCATAGTCATTTCATTTGACTCTATACTGAAGTCGTCTTCGATATCGACGAGAATTCAATATATCATCGATTTTTCACTCGTTTTCGTCGTTTATCACTATTGAACCTGAGAATTCATTCTTTTGACCAGGCAAGAAATCGTCGACGGCAGAACAAAGCAGGTCAGAATGAAATACATAATGAACACGCATAGACTCTGATAATTTCAGTTTATATGAAGAGTCGACGAGATTTAGATTGATGAAAGAATCGAGCATTTTGTCATCTAGCTTCTTGAAAGATCTCGCTGTAACGATGTTTCTTTCATTCAGGAACATCTTTGATTCGACCTCGTAATCAACTTCTTTTCTATGCTTATTGACTTGTTTCATCAATTGTTCTCGTGTTTTGACTAGCGACTCGCGAGCAAACTTCAGTGTTTTGTTCATATGTTCAGATATATTCTCGACTTTAGTCGTCTGCAAGTGTTCACAAGAACTTTCATATTCAATGACATTGAATTCAAAGTTCATACGAGAATGAAAGTCTTTGTTTAGAAAGAAAGAGATCGAGAAGATGATTGAGAACAGAGTATTATTGTCGACGAACTCGATCATGAATAGTAGCTTAGCTCAGTCATTCTGCATGTACGAACAGAAGAATTGAAGATATCTTTCGATGTTCTGATTGACTCATTCACTTTGATCGTCGATCTGAAAGTGATAGACTGTGAAGAGTCGAAGATTAATGTCTAGTCTTTTGCAAAGCGACTTTCATAGAATGAAGGTAAATTGAGAGTCTCGATTCGAAACAATGAAATTGAGTAAATCGTGTATTCAATATATTCACTGAAGCATTAGCTCAGCTGTTTTTTCTGCTGTGATTCTCTCGTCATCGATGAAGCAAGAAATATAATGTCGTTTCTTTGACAGTCTACATATCACTGTTAGTATGATGTTTTTGCCTTTCGAAGAAGATAAGTCGATGATGAAATTCATGACTATGTTCTTTCATCGCTGTTCGAATATGAATAGAGAATGTAGTAGTTCATTGAATTTATTTCGAGAAGTCTTTGATTGCTGACAAATGTAGCAGTTTCAAATATATCGATCTATTGTCTTTCGCATTGAAGATCAATAGTAGTATCTTCTTATGATCTTCATCATTCTGAGAATTTCGAGATAATCAATAGAAGATTGATCATGAACTTCTTGAATTAACTTTATTTGAAGATGCTCATCGAAGAGAACTCATAGAAGATCATCTCGATATAGTATTTCGTTCTAAACTCGACAATTTCTTAATTTAGTATCTTCGTATTGAGCTTCATCTTTTAATACGACTTCACGAAGTAGAATACAATTCTCGTTGATTCTGTTAGCTTCTAAAATCAATCAATAAATTGATTCATCGTTCTTTTTCTCTTCTAGATCAGCAATTTTCATTCGATTCGACGTGAGAATCGTAGTTCGCTGATAGCGACATCATTCATTCTTGAGACTTCTAGAAACTGAATCGACTCGACGAGTCAATGCATCGACTTTGATGTTTTGTTTGTCTGAGCAATACATGATTTTGAAGTTGAAGTCAACGAGCTTTTGTACTCAGCGCATTTGACGTCTACTTAGCTCTTTATCTTTCATTAATGATGTTAAAGCTTGATGATCAATGAACATCTTGATGAGTAGCTCAGTCAATTTCAGCTCAGATCATCAATGCTTGAAGACATGAATGATTGCTAGTAGTTTCTTGTCATAGATCTCGTAATTGCACTCAGCGAAGCTCAGATTCTTGCTGTAATAGATCATTGAATGCAATGTTTCTTCGTCGTCATACTGAGAAAGTATGTCATCGTTGACGTAGTCGAATGAGTCTGTTTCAAGAATAGCCTCTCTATTCTGATCAAAATGACGAAGAATAAAGACTTCAATCATTCGTTTCTTCATATGATCAAAGATCGTTTGACAAGCTTGATTTCATTCAAATATCATCTCTTTTTGAGTTAGTTGAATCAGAGAACGAACAATCTTCGAAAAGTTCTTTATAAAACGTCGATAGAAATTGCAGAAGTCGACGAAGAACTGCATCTGAATGAGGTTTGTAGAAGTAGATCATTCGACTACTGCTTGTACTTTTCTGAGATTCATCTTTAGTTTTTCAATGAATAGCAATAGTTTCAGAAAGAAGATCTTCTGAACATAAAACTTGCATTTGTTTATATTCATCTGAAGATCAGTCTCTCGTAGTCTATGTAGAACTAATCGTACGTGTCGCTTATGTTTCTTCAGTGTTTTGCTGTAGATGATAATGTCATCTAGATAGGTCTGACAAAACTGATGAAGATAGTCAAATAACACGTCGTTCATATAGTGTTGATAGAAAGTCGAGCCGTTGATTAATTCAAAAGACATCACGTGATATTTGTAGAAATCAAAAGAGATGATAAAGATAGTCAAATCTTCGCTGCTCGAATGCATACGCAGTTTGTTGAAGACGACAATGATGTTCAATCGAGTCAGATATCTGCTATCTTGAATACGAGCGAGAGTTTCGTCTATTAGCGATAAGAAGTAGCGATTTCGTTTGATCAAAGCATTGAGCTTTCTGTAGTCTACACAGAAACGCAAGCTATCGTCTTTCTTTTCGATGAATAGTATGAGCGAAGCGTATGAAGCTGAGCTAGAAGATATAAAGTCTTTATTCAGATGCTCGATCAGATAATTCTTCATCTTTTGAAGCTTGTAGTCAGACATATGATAGAGATGACTTCGAGAAGATGTTTTCTCGTCGATCAACTCAATTTTATGATCGTAGAGACGATGAGAGAGTAGTTGATCAGTCATCGCTCGATCAAACACGTCTAGATAGTCATGATATTTCGAAGAAAGCTTAGCTTTGACTTCTTTCAAGATCTCTTCATGTGAAAGCTCTTGTAGATTTACATCTTCGAGTTTATTTCTAGCTGTTTTTAGAAGTCGATCGATTTTCGTGATGATGATCGCGAAAGTAGTCACATTCGATCGTTTGACTAGTGATCTATATGCTGCAGCCTCTATCATTGCTATGTTCATTGAATCGAAAAACGAAGCGAAGTTGACTGAATTAGATGATTTCACGATTTTACTGAATGAAGATGACTTCTCGCTGAGTCGAGTGACGACAGAAGAGATAAATCTCTTTAGTATTTGAATAGAGATCGAACTCTTCTGTTCTATCGCGATTTTCTTGCTCGAAAGAACAGTTGAATGAGCTTTGATAGAAGCTTTGATATGAGCTTCGAAACTAGAAAATTGAAGGCGATCATCTCTCATATCAATAGTTATCTCGATCTTGTTCATTCATGTTTTTTCGAGAATCATCTGATGTTGATCTAATCGAGTGATCAGCATAAAGATGAAACGTTTCATATGATTTTGAACAGTTAGATTCGAATAAATCGCATGAGTAATGAGCTTTTTTGCATAATGATCATCGAATCTTCTTATTGATTTGAGCTTGATTAAAGGCAAAGATTCGATTTGCAAATGATCACAAACATTCTGCGCGATTAATTCATCAATGAACGAATAGTCAGCTGCTTCAGTGTCAATCAATGACTTTAATGAGTAACTAATTTCATTGCTAGATAGTACACATTCAGTAGTCAAAGATTTCGAAGCAAAGAGATCATTTAAGCTGCTCGTTGTTGAAGAAATTAACACATCTTTCATCGCGTCTTTGATGAAAGTCACTAGTTTTTTGTCTCATTCTTCGATTTCTCTGTAAATAATTTCTTCTCTTCTTTCGACATGACAATCTCATTGAGACGAGAAGTGAATGCACGAGATGTCGAAGTACTAGTCTTCAGCTGAGAACAGTTCTTTGAAAGATGACTTGATACTTTGCAGTTGAAGCAGATGATTGACATTCTTGATCATTCAGATTCGAAAGTGAAAAAAGTAGCGAGTTGAACATAGCTAGTAGTCAAGACTGAAGCTGATGTCGACGAAGAAACAAAACGTTTTTTTGAAGCTGCTATCGATTTGACTGTTCGTTGCTCGTCACGTAGCTGATAATTGACTCATTGTTTGTTATTCACATCTTGAAGAAAGATCTTGAGCTTATCAAGCGAGCTAAACTCTATGAGGCAAACTGACAACGCGTTTTGAAGACGATTGTTGATTTTATTCTGAATGTCGTTCATCAGAGTGACATCGTCGTAGTTCAGAAAGCTGAATATTCTAGTGAATTCTGAATAGAAAGAGCTGAAGAACTTGTTGAGCTGCTTCAGAGCGACGTATTTGCAACGACACTTTCGAATCAGATTCTGATCTTCGTAAATTTCTTTCAGATGTTTCAGTAGCTCTGATAGTGATTGATAGAATGAGAAAGCATCAACACGACGCTTTGCATAAATTTGCTGATCAGCATCATCTTCTAGTCTGAAAATCACATAAACAATACGAATCTTTTCAGTAGAATAATGATTCACGTTGACATCGAGCTTGTCAGCTATTTTGATGTTTCATGTCTCTCAGATAGAGTCATCTGTTTCGATGAAGATGAGTGAATTCGAAAGCTTGACGAACTTGTGATGATCATTCCCGTTTTCGTTATCAGATAGAGTAGAAGATTCTCGTTGAGAGCGAGCTTCGAAAGTCGAGCTTCATTCAACTTCAGAGCGACGAATCGAAGCTTCTTTCTGATTGACTCGTTGTTCAGCTGACTGAGTATCTTGACGAAGCATAAATCGATCAGCTTGACGTTGTTTCGCTCTGAAGTTCAATCGCTCGCCTTGTAGCTGATTGATCTTTTTTCTAGCTCATCGTTTTTATCAAAAGCGACTTCTAGTTGTTTCGCTTTCTTTTTGTGATCATCTTGTACGAGAAGTCAGTGTTCATTGAGTTGTAGAGTCAAGTCTCGCTGACTTCGAAGCTCGTTCAGCATATTGATGACTTCGTCAAGTTGATTGCTGACTCAATGAAACAGTTGTTCTTCGATGTTTATGTTTCATGAGATGACAGCTTTCTCAGTCTCAACTGAAGCATCGATGAGTAGAAGTGAAACTCTTCTATTGACAGTGCTTTTAAGCAGACGAGTTGTTCAAGACTCAACTAACTCGATGTCACGTGTCATGATGAGAGAAGATAGAAGTTGTTGAGATAAGAGTAGATGAGAAGTTGATGTTTTGAATTGATGTTTTTTGATGAGTGAAAATTCAAAGAATCTCTTGTGAATTTCAGGTAATAATTGAGTGCTTTATTCGAAGAATCTCTTGCAAATAGAATGATGAAAATGAGTGTAGAATCGAAGAATCTCTTGCGATCTAAAATGATGATGCAAATTTGAAGAATCTCTTGCAAATAGAATGATGAAAATGAGTGTAGAATCGAAGAATCTCTTGCGATCTAAAATGATGATGCAAATTTGAAGAATCTCTTGCAAATTTTCCTTACTGAATAGATTGTTTCATA